>JAEEGK010001285.1_pt1 | contig 62993 bp, 49 predicted proteins | sample 8958771 | NCBI WGS metagenome assembly JAEEGK01 (sample SAMN16246547, study PRJNA631951) | gut metagenome | biome: gut microbiome; feature: rumen; material: SC-attached | host: Bos | place: Iran: Karaj | collected 2018-10 | reverse complement strand
AGGGTCTGGGTATAAACGACGACCTGAACGGGGTGGAGCGCGCTGTGACGTTCCCCATCAAGGACCTGGGCGACGCCCGCGCTGAGGTGGTGCACTCGTTGGCTAAGTGGAAGAGACTCTCGCTGGCTGAGTATAAGATAGAGCCGGGCTATGGCATCTATACAGATATGAACGCGATTCGTGCGGACGAGGAACTGGACAACCTGCACTCGCTGTATGTGGACCAGTGGGACTGGGAGGCCGTGATTCGCCGCGAGGACCGTTCGCTGGCTTTCCTGAAGAATATCGTGGAGCGCATCTATGCCGCTATCCGTCGTACGGAGTATCTGACGTGTGAGACTTATCCGCAGATAAAGCCGTTCCTGCCTGAGAAGATTCACTTCATACATGCCGAGGAGCTGCTGAAGATGTATCCCGACAAGACACCTAAGGAGCGCGAGGATGCTATCTGTGAGGCTTACGGCGCCGTATTCGTGATTGGTATCGGTGGTAAGCTGTCGAATGGGGAGAAGCACGACGGACGTGCTCCTGACTATGACGACTGGAGCACGGTGGCTGAGAACGGGCGTGAGGGTCTGAACGGTGATATCCTGATCTGGTATCCTGTGCTGGGCCGTTCGTTCGAACTGTCGTCGATGGGTATCCGTGTCGACAAGGAGAGCCTGTTGCGCCAGCTGAAGCTGGAGGGCAAGGAGGAGAGGGAACAGCTCTACTTCCACCAGCAGCTGCTGAACGACAAGCTGCCTCTCTCAATCGGTGGCGGTATCGGGCAGAGCCGTCTCTGCATGGTGCTTCTGCACAAGGGACACATCGGTGAGATTCAGGCTTCTATCTGGCCCGACGATATGAGAAAACAGTGTAAGGCGCTGGGCATGAACTTGATTTAAATCATCTATTTTATATATTAATAAGGTATTTAGGGGCCGATTCTTAGGAGTCGACCCCTAATTTTTGATATTCGTCTTAGATTTTTGATATTTTCAGAAAATAGTTGATTTTTGGGTGTATATGTTTCACTTATTTAACTTAACTTTGCACCACAAACTATAATCAATAAACAAATAATCATTTTACTAACTAATTAAATCTTTATGAGAAAAGATCAAGTTACAGACAGTATGTTGTCGAGTATGAACGTACTCCGACGACTGATGTTCTTGGCTCTGATGGCGCTCTGCACCAGTGGTGCTTGGGCCCAGAAACAAGTGTCGGGAACTGTAGTTGATGCTGCTGGCGAGGCCGTGATCGGCGCCAGTGTCATGGTAAAGGGAACCTCTACAGGAACTATTACCGATTTCGATGGTAAGTTTGCCCTTCAGAATGTTTCCGACAATGCAAGCCTCGTGATTTCTTACGTAGGTTTCCGCACTCAGACTGTGGCCACTGCTGGTAAGAACCAGTTCAATATCACGCTCGAGGAAGACAAGCAGTTGCTCGACGAGGTGGTTGTGGTAGGTTATGGTGTACAGCGCAAGAGTGATGTAACGGGTGCTCTGACTCGCGTTGGTGAGAAGGAACTGAACGCCAAGCCTGTTGGCAATGCTTTTGAGGCCTTGCAGGGTAAGGCTGCTGGTGTGGACATCACTACAAGCGAGCGTCCTGGCACAATGGGTGGCATTATGATTCGTGGTCAGCGTTCTATGGGTAAAAATCTTGGTGCAAGTACTGATCCTCTTTATGTAGTCGACGGTGTGCCCCTTCAGGCTGGCGGTATCGAGTCTATCAACCCTCGCGATATTGAGGCTATCGACATCTTGAAGGACGCCTCTTCTACCGCTATCTTTGGTAGCCGTGGTGCCAACGGTGTTGTACTTATTACTACCAAGCGTGGTCAGGAAGGAAAGGTTCAGCTTACATATAACGGCTCTATGACTTTCGAGAAGATTGTCGACAAGAGCCCTGCTATGAGTGCCAGCGACTATATCACATGGCGTCGTTGGGCTTACTATAACTCTGCTCCTGATAAGTATACTCCTGGCGACCAGCCTACAATGGAGCAGGATAAGGCTTTCTTTGCTGGCGACGAGACCGCTCTGAACAACGTGATGAAGGGTTGGGCCAGCGGTACATGGGACGGCTCTAAGGTGACTGATACCGACTGGACCGACTTCGTGACTCAGACTGGTGTTACTCAGGAGCACACACTCAGCGCACGCGGCGGTTCTAAGAATATGTCTGGTTATGTATCTTTCGGCTATCTGAACAACAAGGGTACCCAGAAGGGACAGAGCTACGAGCGCTACAACCTCTCTGCTTCTGCTGACATCAATGGTACTAAGTGGTTCAAGGTTGGTGGCTCGTTCAACGCTTCTTATGGCGTTCAGAAGTATGGCTACTCTGTTCCTTACGGCACATCTACTGGCGCCAAGGAACTCTACAGCGCTGCCAAGAGCATTCTGCGCTATACACTTCCTTATGATGAGAATGGTGAGATTATCACCCAGCCTGGTGGTTCTACAACCAATACTTATTCTGTAATCGATGAGTGGAAGAAGTCAAAGGATAACCGTGAGACCTTCCGCGCTCTGGGTAGCTTCTATGCTCAGATCGACTTCGGACAGATCTACGAGCCTCTGCAGGGTCTGCAGTGGAAGACTCAGTTCGGTCCCGACTTCCGTTACTATCGTCGTGGTAACTTCCTCGACAGCAGCTCTATCAGCCGCGCTGGCGGTAACAACTCAGCCAGCCGTTCAGACGAGCGCCACTTCGCATGGACTCTCGACAACATGCTGCTCTACAACAAGAGCATCAAGGAGCACACCTTCGGACTGACGCTGTTGCAGAGTGCCTCTAAGGTGAACAACGAGAGCAGCTCGATGAGCGAGCAGAAGGTGACTATCCCTTCATTCCTCTGGAACAACATGGGTGCTATCGATATCACAGATACACAGTATCAGGCTTCTATGGGTACTGGTCTCTCAGAGAATGCTCTGAGCTCTTATATGGCCCGTATCAACTACTCGTTCATGGATCGCTACCTCCTCACTGCTTCTGCACGTTGGGATGGTTCTTCTGTTCTCGCTGAGGGCAACAAGTGGGACTTCTTCCCATCAATGGCTCTGGGTTGGCGTATGGAACAGGAAAGCTGGCTGAAGGACGTTACATGGCTCGACCAGTTGAAGCTCCGTCTTGGTGTCGGTGTGACTGGTAACTCTGCTGTTGCTCCTTACGGAACACTCGGTGTGATCAGCTCGTTCTGGATGCCGTTCAGCACTGGTAACTCTCAGATCTTCGTAACCAACGAGCCTTACTATACCAACGGCTCTAACGCTATGCCTAACAAGAAGCTGGGTTGGGAGAAAACCACTCAGTGGAACTTCGGTGTTGACTTCAGCTTCCTGAAGGGCCGCATCGGTGGTACCATCGACCTCTATACTTCTAAGACCAAGGATCTGCTGCTCTCAATGAGCGTGCCTTCACTCTCTGGTTATCCTTCAATGATGGCCAACATCGGACAGACCAAGAACAAGGGTGTCGAGGTGACTATCAACGCTATCCCCGTGATGACAAAGGACTTCGTATGGAACTCAAACCTGAACTTCGCTTGGCAGAAGGATGAGATCGTTGAACTGGCTAACGGTAAGGAAGACGATATCAACAACGCATGGTTCATCGGTGAGTCGATCGCTGTTCACTATGGCTACGAGGCTGACGGCCTCTGGCAGGAGAGCGACGCTGCTGAGATGGCTAAGTTCAACGAGAACGGCGCTAAGTTCTCTGCAGGTATGGTGAAGCCTGTCGATCAGAACGGCGACTATAAGATCGACGCTGACGACCGTGTGATTATCGGTAACAAGAATCCTCGTTTCACCGCAGGATGGACCAACAGCATCTCTTGGAAGGGTCTTGAGCTCGCTCTCGAGCTGCAGGGTCGCTTCGGCTATACCATCAGCACTGGTGGTGAGGGTCAGCTCGGTATGTACCAGCAGCGCGAAATCAGCTACTGGCGTCCAGACAACACTGGCGCAGAATGGCAGAAGCCTGTCTACAGCCAGGCTGGTGGTGACCCCTATTCTGGTCTGCTTGGTTTCAAGGATGCTTCGTTCATCAAGATCCGCAACCTCTCTCTGGGCTACAACTTCGACAAGAGCCTGTGCCAGACCGTCGGTATCAACGGTGCTAAGCTCTATGTTCAGGGTAAGAACCTCGGTATGCTCTACTCTTCAGTCGACTTCATGGACCTCGACACTGGTGCCACCTTCTTCAACCGTGGCTTCACTGTAGGTCTGCAGGTAGAATTCTAGGAGTGAATAGTGAATAATGAATAATGAAAAAAGAAAATATATTATGAGATATATCAATAAAACATTAGTTTGCGGTGCTCTCTCGATGCTGGCCCTGATGGGAACAACCTCCTGTGGCGACGACTTCCTGAAGGAAGATGCGGGTCACAAGGTTACTGATGCACTGCTTGAAGACGAGACAGGCGCCTTGAAGATGGCTGCTGGTCTCTACGGAAACATCCGCTGGCACTTCGGTTATGAGTGGGCTTACGGTATCACCCTTTATGGTTGTGATGAGTTCACCAATGGTGCCGACCTTACCGCTGAGCCTTGGAATACTTACGATAACCGTCTGAACGCACTCGACTGTACACCTGCTCTGGGTGCTGCCAATAAGAACTGTCCTGCAGTGTCGGCCCTTTGGGATGAGATGTACTATGGTATCTCTACCGCCAACCTCGTTATCGACAAGGCTGTAAACGTGCAGAACGAGGATAGCCGCAATAAGGCTCTTGGTGAGGCTTACTTCCTGCGTGGCTACAACTACTACCGTCTGTTCTGTCAGTATGGTGGCGTTGTGCTGCAGACTGAGCCTGCCAACGGCGTCGTAAGAAAATTCTATGATCGTGCTACTGAAGACGAGACGCTCGCGCAGATTATCTCAGACCTCGAGAATGCTTATCAGATGCTGCCTAAGGATAAGTGGCGTGGAAACGGTACTTGGACTAAGTATACTGCTGCACACTTCCTGGCTAAGGCACTCTTGTATCGTCAGTCGGAGCGCTGCGCTTCTTGGGCTGGCAAGTATGATAAGAATGCCGACCTGACTCGTGCCATCGCTCTTTGCGACGAGGTGATCGCTGCATGTCCTCTGGCTCCCGACTACTGGGATCTGTATGCTAAGTGGACAGGTGTGGACTGTAAGAACGAGGGACTCTCTGAGATTCTGATGGCTGCTGAGCACAACGAGGACAGCTCTACTCAGGGACGTTTCGGAAACCGTACCTATAACTACTTCGATCCTCAGTTCTCTAACTTCTCAGGAGGTTGGGTACAGCGTGGTCAGTATATCGGTGGTATGGACTTCCAGCGCTGCCGTCCTACAGAGTATGCTTATTCTGTATTCGACAACGTGAACGATGCTCGTATGTGGAAGACCTTCAAGACCGTTTATGGTCTGAACCATGCTAACAAGACCACTGAGGCCGTTGTTGCTGAGAATGGTATCAAGGCTGAACAGATGCCTGGTATCGGTGACGAGGGTATCATCTTCATCCTCAACAAGAAGGACGATCACCGCTTCGACGGTGAGCCTTACGGCACATTCGGACGTGGTGGCGTGCCACACAGCTTCGTGAATCCTCTGACTGGCAAGTGGGTGCCCAATGCATTCCCCACCTTCATGGGCGGCAAGTATGTGCTCTTTAACTATGGCGTAAGCGGCAACACTGCTACCTCTAACGTGTTCTGCGGTATCAACAAGACTGCTGACGGCTCACGTACTGGTGAGAAGGGCGACGCACACCGCGACGTTATCATGGCTCGTTCGGGTGAGACTTATCTCGTAAAGGCTGAGTGCCAGGTTCGTCAGGGCGACTATGCTGGTGCCATCAACACCATCAATATCCTCCGTGCCCGTGGTCAGTGGAAGAATGGCGAGGATCGCTCTTACTACACTGATGGCTCAATGGCATTCCTGAAGTCTGATGGTGGCGACAAGGACAACTCTACCGCTGCTGCTCAGGCTGTGAAGAAGAACAAGGACTTCACAGGTAAGGTTCTTACCAACACCGAGGCTTACTATGCTTCAATGACTCATAAGAACTCTTATTACCTCTCTACAGGTATTGCTGAGACCACTGAGGCTTCTGACCTCCAGATCAAGAGCTACACGCAGCTTCCTGCTGAGGATGAGGCTATCCTGAAGGAGATTGGTGCTACCAGCGACTACGACCGCATGCTGAACTTCGTGTTCAACGAGCGCACTCGTGAGCTCCTGGGTGAGTGGAACCGTTGGGATGAGCTGGCTCGTACAGGCTTGCTGGTTAAGCGTGCCAAGGCCTTCAACCCCGAGGCTGCTCCCAATGTTCAGGATCGTCACATGTATCGTCCTGTTCCTCAGAAGTTCATCGATACCCTCCAGAACGAGGATGGTACCAACCTGAGCGATGCCGCCAAGAAGGCATGGCAGAATCCCGGCTATTGATTTAGATTCATACATAATTGAAATTAATTAGCAAAGCCCTGCGCCTCGTGATGAGGCAGCAGGGCTTTTCGTTTTATGACCTTTTTAAGGATTTTCTTACAGCTCTTCGTCGAAGGGAGCGGCACTGACGCAGCGCAGGTTCTTTTCGAGCTGGGCGGTGCTGCTGGCACCTACCAGCACAGAGGTGACGGCTTTCTGGTTCAGAATCCAGGCCAGGGCCATCTCTGCCAGCGTCTCACCGCGACTCTCTGCCACATCGTTATACTGGTGCAGCTTTTCCAGTAGCTCGGGTGTCAGCATGTCTTCTGTCAGGAACTGTCCTTTCGACATGCGGCTATCCTTGGGAATGCCATTTAGGTAGCGGTCTGTCAGCAGGCCTTGTGCCAAGGGCGAGAACGAGATGAAGCCAATGCCCTCTTCAGCGCAGAGGTCAAGGATGCCCTCTTCCTGAGGCTCACGATCGAGCAGATTAAGACGGCCCTGATAAATCAGCAGGGGCACGTCGCGCTCACGAAGATATTTGGCTGCAAAGCGTGTGGCCTCCAGTGGCCAGCGTGAGATGCCGATATAGAGCGCCTTGCCCTGGCGCACGATATCGACGAGAGCCTGCAGCGTCTCTTCCAATGGGGTCTCTGGGTCGTAGCGATGGCTGTAGAACAGGTCTACATAGTCTATCTTCATGCGTTTCAGACTCTGGTCGAGCGATGCCATGAGATACTTTCTGCTGCCCCAGTTGCCATAAGGGCCGGGCCACATGTCGTAGCCTGCCTTCGACGAGATGAAGAGCTCGTCGCGATAGGGGCGGAAGTCCTCGTCCATCAGTCGTCCCATGGTCTCCTCTGCCGAGCCGTATACTGGGCCGTAGTTGTTGGCCAGGTCGAAGTGCGTGATGCCATGGTCGAAGGCATAGTGGGTTATCTCACGGCTGCGTTCGTAGGGGTCTACGCTTCCGAAGTTATGCCAGAAGCCGAGGCTCACCTTAGGCAGTAAAACACCTGAGCGCCCGCAGCGCTTATACTCCATTCCGTTGTCGTAGCGGTTCTTGTCCGCCAAATACTGTTCTTTCATTGTCTTTGTCTGGTATTGCTAAATTGCTGCAAATATAGTGGAAAATATCGATATTTGCAAGTACAATAGGAAAAAGTAAGGTATAAAAATGAAGAAACGTTAGAGAATCTGAGGAATTTTATATAAATTTGCAGGCGAAAATCGAAAACAGCTATCAGGATTTATTATTTAATGCTAAATTATGAATAAAAAGTTATTATCACTAGGATTATTATTCGTGTCTGCCCTCACCGCTATGGCGCAGACGACAAGTGTGTCATCTCCCGACGGGAAACTGCAGGTCAGCATCGACTGTAAGGACGGACAGGCCTTCTATACGGTCAGTTATGACGGTAAGGCCATGCTGACGCCTTCTGCCCTTGGACTGAAAGCCGATATCGGTGATTTCTCGCAGGGCCTGAAACTGAAAGACAGCAAGCAGGGCAGTGTAGACAAGACCTACACCATGACACGTACCAAGACAGCAACATCGCACTTTGTGGCCAACCAGCTCGACGTTCAGCTCGAGAATGCCGATGGTCTGCCACTCGAGGTTACTTTCCTCGTTTCAAACAATGATATCGCCTTCCGTTATACGCTGAAGCAGGCTAAGCGCAGGGATGTACGCACGGCTGTGGTCCAGGGCGAGACCACAGGCTTCAATTTCCCTGAGACAGCCACCAGCTTTATCTGTCCCCAGAGCAAACCCATGGTCGGCTTTGCCCAGACCAAGCCTTCATACGAAGAGGAATATACTCCCGACGCAGCCCTCAACACTCCTTCTGCCTTTGGCGAAGGATATACCTTCCCCTGTCTGTTCCATATTGGCAACGACGGCTGGGTACAGGTCAGCGAGACGGGTACTAACGGAAAGTACGTAGGTTGCCACCTGAGCGACTATGAGCAGGGTAGGGGTTACACGATCGCCTTCCCCAATCCGAAGGAGATGAAGGGCATGGGTGGCGATGGTGCTGCCATCTCTCTGCCTGGCTCTACCCCTTGGCGCACCCTCACCGTGGCTTCTACGCTCGAGCCTATCGTCGAGACCACCATCTCTTATGATGTCGTAGAGCCTCTCTATGAAGCCAAGACCGACTACCGCCCTGGCCGTTACACATGGGGCTGGCTCATCTGGCAGGATAACTCTACCATCTATGAGGATCAGGTGAAGATGATCGACGTGGCTGCCCAGATGGGCTATGAGTACTGTCTGGTCGATGCCCTTTGGGACACGCAGATTGGTCGCGACCGTGTAGAGGAGCTTTCAAAGTATGCTCAGAGCAAGGGCGTCCGTCTGTTGCTGTGGTACAACTCCAACGGCACATGGAACGATGCGCCTCAGGGACCTCACGATGGTATGAACAGCGCCATCGCTCGTGAACGCGAGATGTCGTGGATGGAGAAGATTGGCGTGGCTGGTATCAAGGTCGACTTCTTCGGTAGCGACAAGCAGCCCATGATGCAGCTCTACGAGGATATTCTGGCTGACGCCAACCGTCATCAGCTGCAGGTCATCTTCCACGGATGTACCCTGCCTCGCGGTTGGGAGCGTATGTATCCTAACTTCGTGGCCAGCGAGGCCTTCCTGGCTTCAGAGAACGTGTTCTTCACAGAGTATCACGCCAAGAAAGAGGGCTTCGAACTCACCATGTACCCCTTCAGCCGTAATGCCGTGGCTGCTGCCGACTGGGGCGGTGTGATGATGAACCACCACCTGAGCCGCGACAACAAGAGCCGCCACCAGCGCTATACCAGCGATGTGTTCGAGATGGCATCGGCCATCGTCATCCAGACCAGCGTGAACTGCGTGGCTATCTATCCTAACAACCTTGAAGAGCTGCCTCAGTTCGAACTTGACTTCCTGCGTGAGATTCCCACTACCTGGGAAGAGAGCCAGTTCATCGACGGCTATCCTACCAAGTATGTTGTGATGGCCCGTCGTACAGGCGACCGCTGGTATGTGGCAGGCCTGAATGGCACTCAGGAGAAGAAGACGCTTACCCTGCAGCTCCCCATGCTGGCAGGCAAGACCGTCCGCTACTATACTGACAAGCCGCAGAAGAAGGGCGAGATTCTTCCTGCTTCAGAGCTCAAGACCCTGAAGGTTAATGCCAACGGCGAGGCCAAGGTAACCATCCAGCCCATGGGTGGCATCATCCTCGCAGAATAATAGTTTTTCTATATCAGTCTATATAAGACTGTATGGCTTCTCGTTTTGTAGAATGTCAATAAAACATACCTGAAAAAGTGCCTCTCCACTAGCTCAATCTAGAGCAGCGGGAGGCGCTTTTTGGGTTTCGTTCACGTTCTCAATGATTTACGGAAACGGCTCAAAACTCGCGTATTTGCGGTCGAAGGGCGGCTTGCTCGTAAAGACACGATTCTCACGAGGTTGTTTGTCTTATTGTTTTACCAAAGCAGAAGCCGACATTTCTAAAAGTCTCCTAATTATTTGGTATTCTCGTTGATTTGCACTACCTTTGCAAGCAAATCGAAACAAACAGATCAAAAAACAAATGAGGAAGATGTTAGTGAGTGTGGCGCTGTTGGCTGCCACATGTGTTCAGGCACAGACGGTGGTTGACACGGTGCTCAACAGGGCGGGCAGCGCTCCCTTCAGCTATGCTGTGGCTGTGCCAGACGGTAACTATCGCGTCACCGTGACGCTGGGCTCGAAGAAAAGGGCTGCCCAGACGGTGGTGCGTGCTGAGTCGCGACGCCACTATACGGATGTGGTTACAACGAGGAAGGGCAGGTTTCAGGAGGTGACCTTCGTGGTGAACAAGCACCAGCCGCTCATCGAGGGCGACAAGGTGGTGAAGCTGAAGCCTCGCGAACTGACATATAAGAATTGGGACGACTCGCTCAGCCTGTCGTTCTGCGGTCCTGCTCCTGCTGTGCAGCGCATCAGGATAGAGCCTGCCAACGATGTGACCACGGTGTTTCTCTGTGGCAACTCGACGGTGGTGGATCAGGAGAACGAGCCCTGGGCTTCGTGGGGACAGATGATTACCCGCTGGTTTACCCCCGAGGTGGCCGTGGCCAACTATGCCGAAAGCGGACTGTCGTGTACCACCTTCCTGGCTCAGTTGCGCCTCGATAAGATTCTGTCGCAGCTGAAGCAGGGCGACTACGTTATCGTGGAGTTCGGCCATAACGACGAGAAGGAGAAGAAGCCTGGCGACGGCGCCTGGTATTCCTATTCCCGTAACCTGAAGATATTCGCCGATCGCGTGAGGGCTGCTGGCGGACACATCATCTTCTGTACGCCAACGGCGCGAAGATTCTTCAATCCTGACCACAAGACGATACAGAACACCCACGGCGATTATCCTGAGGCCATGAAGACGGTGGCTGGGCGCGAGGCTGTGCCTGTGATAGACCTGACCCGTATGTCGACGGCCTTCTATGAGGCGCTGGGCGAGGAGGGCTCGAAACGCTCGCTGGTACACTATCCTGCCAACACGTTCCCAGATCAGAACCAGCCTTTGGCCGATAATACCCACTTCAACCCCTTCGGTGCCTGGGAGGTGGCCAAGATGGTGGTGATGGGGCTGAAACAGATAGGTTGCCCCTTGGCGGCGTGCCTGCGTAGCGACTGGCAGAACTTCGATCCTCAGCAGCCCGACGATGCTGACGCCTTTGTGTGGCACATGTCTACAGGCAGCAGCCTGACGAAACCAGACGGAAATTAGGAAAGATATTATCAATAATAGAAAACTTATGAAAAGATTTGCATTTAAGATGTACCTGAAACCAGGTTGTGAGAAAGAGTACGAGAAGCGCCATGCCGCTATATGGCCCGAGTTGGTGAAGATGATCAAGGACGGAGGCGTAAGTAACTACAGCATTTATTGGGATAAGGATACGAACATCCTGTTCGGCTATCAGGAGTGCGAAGGCGAGGGAAACTCGCAGGACACGGAGAACGTGGACCCCATCACCCAGAAATGGTGGGACATGATGGCCGACATCATGGAGGTGAATCCCGATAATTCGCCCGTCACAGTACCCATACAAGAGGTGTTCCATCTGGACTAGGGATTGACATTTCTTACTTTTAACACGGATTAATCGCATTTTCTTTGGGAAAAAAGAGATTAATCCGTTTTCTTTTTGTACCTTTGTGCCCGAATTAGAATTTTATAACGTTATAAATAATAGAAATGGCTGAAACTAAGAAAATTAAGACCGCTTTGGTGTCTGTATTCCACAAAGACGGGCTCGACGAACTCCTCAAGAAGTTGAATGATGAAGGTGTGAAATTCCTCTCTACTGGCGGTACCCAGCAGTTTATCGAATCACTGGGCTATGAGTGCCAGAAGGTAGAGGACGTGACCACATATCCCTCAATCCTCGGCGGACGCGTGAAGACGCTCCATCCAAAGGTGTTCGGCGGTATCCTGGCTCGTCGTGAGAACGAGGGCGATATCGCTCAGATGAAGCAGTATGAGATTCCTGAGATTGACCTGGTGATCGTTGACCTCTATCCTTTCGAGCAGACGGTGGCCAGCGGCGCTTCTGAGGCTGACATCATCGAGAAGATCGATATCGGCGGTATCTCTCTGATTCGTGCCGGTGCCAAGAACTTCAAGGATGTAGTCATCGTGCCTAGCAAGGCTGAATATGGCGTGCTGCTCGACATCCTGAATAAGAAGGGCGCTCAGACTGATATTGAAGACCGCCGTATGTTCGCTGCCCGTGCCTTCGGCGTAAGCTCTCACTACGATACTGCTATCCACAGCTGGTTTGTGAAATAATAAAGAAAGAATATAATGGGATTTTTTAGTTTTGTGCAAGAGATTGCAATGGACCTGGGTACTGCCAATACAATCATTATCAGTGATGATAAGATTGTGGTAGATGAGCCCTCTGTCGTTGCACTGGATCGCCGAACCGACAAGATGATTGCTGTCGGTAACGAGGCGAAGATGATGTATGAGAAGACACACGAGAACATCCGTACCATCCGTCCGTTGCGCGATGGCGTGATTGCCGACTTCTCTGCCTGTGAGCAGATGATGCGCGGACTCATTAAGATGGTGCATACAGGCAGTCGCCTGTTCTCGCCCTCGCTGCGCATGGTGATTGGTGTGCCCTCAGGATCTACTGAGGTGGAACTGCGTGCCGTTCGTGACTCTGCAGAGCATGCCGATGGTCGTGACGTATATCTGATTTTCGAGCCGATGGCCGCAGCTATTGGTATTGGTATCGACGTCGAGGCTCCTGAAGGAAACATGATTGTGGATATCGGTGGCGGTTCTACCGAGATTGCCGTGATTTCTCTGGGAGGTATCGTTTCGAATAACTCTATCCGTACTGCTGGCGACGATCTGACTGCTGATATCCAGGAGTATATGTATCGCCAGCATAACGTCAAGGTCAGCGAGCGTATGGCCGAGCGTATCAAGATTGCCGTAGGTTCGGCACTTACCGATCTCGGCGAGGATGCACCTGAGGACTTCGTCGTACACGGACCTAACCGCATCACGGCCCTGCCTATGGAGGTGCCTGTATGCTATCAGGAGATTGCACACTGTCTCGACAAGACCATCTCGCGCATCGAGACTGCTGTATTGTCGGCCCTTGAGAGCACTCCTCCTGAGCTGTATGCCGATATCGTTCAGAATGGTATCTACCTGACTGGTGGCGGCGCTCTGCTGCGTGGCCTCGACAAGCGTCTTACCGACAAGATGCACATTGAGTTCCATGTGCCTGAGGATCCCCTCCACAGTGTTGCTAAGGGTGCGGGTATCGCTCTGAAGAATGTAGACCGCTTCTCGTTCTTGATGAGATAATAGAAAGAGGAAATGCGCAACCTGCTGGATTTCCTGAGAAACTATCATCACTGGTTCGTTTTCATTTTGTTGGAAGTGGCCAGTGGTGTTCTGTTGTTTCAGTACAACAGCTATCAGGGCAGTGTGTGGCTTTCGTCGGCCAATGTGGTGGTAGGCAAGGTGAACCAGTGGGAGAGTGGAGTGCTTCATCATTTCTCGCTTTCAAGAGTAAACGAAGAGCTTGCCACGCGCAATTTCTATCTGGAACGCCAGGTGAGCCAGTTGCGCCGCCTGTATACCGACCTCACCAAAGACACTACGGTGATGGAACGTCAGGAACTCCAGTTCCTCAGTCAGTATCAGCTCATTCCTGCCAAGGTTGTTGATAATACCGTTCATAAGGCTGAGAACCTGATGACCATCGATAAGGGAAGTGCCGACGGGGTAGAGGTTGATATGGGCGTGGCCTGTGGTAGTGGCATCGTTGGCGTGGTCTACCTCGTCTCCGATCATTACTCTGTGGTGATTCCTGCGCTTAACGCCTCTTCTTCACGTATCAGCTGTGCCATCCGTGGCCGAGGCTATTTCGGCTATCTGCATTGGTATGGTGGCGACCCTTCAGTGGCTTATGTAGAGGATGTGCCTCGTCATGCCAAGTTCAAGTTGGGCGAGTGGATAGAAACCAGCGGCTTCTCATCCATATTCCCTTCAGGTGTCCTGGTAGGGCAGATAGAGCAAGCCTATAACTCGAGCGACGGCTTGTCGTACAAGCTGAAAGTACGCCTGAGTACCGACTTCAGTTGTGTGCGTGATGTGTGTGTGATTAGTGACAAGAGCATTGCCGAGCGTGCCGCATTAATGCAGGCAGCCCGCGACTCGATAAATATGAAACAGCGATAAAAACAGAATCAGCAGATGGCAATAGAATTACTCAACCGTTTGGTCATGTTCGGGGCTTTGTTCCTGGCTCAGGTGCTCATCCTGAACCATGTACACCTGTTTGACGTAGCCACGCCTCTGCTTTATGTTTATTACGTCATCACATTCCGCCGTGGTTTTCCAAAGTGGATTATGTTGGTGTCGAGTTTCGTTCTTGGCTTGGTTGTTGATATATTCTCCAGCACGCCTGGACTGGCCGCAGGTAGTATGACGTTGGTGGCACTTCTCCAGCCCTACATCCTGGAACGCTTGGTGCCGCGTGATTCCGCTGACGACCTGAAGACTTCCGCCAAGACACTCTCTTATGGCAAGTTCTCATTTCTGAGTGGCGTGATTACGGCTATATACTGTCTGGTGTTCTTCACACTCGAGGCCTTCTCCTTTTTCGACTGGCTCGTATGGATGGAGCGTATTCTGGCCAGTATCGTCCTGACTTGGATTCTGTTGATGGCTATTGAAACTGTTCGTTCGAAGTGAAAGACTACGATCTTGAGTACCGGCGCTATGTGATTGGTGGGGTGGCTATCCTGATAGTGGTCATCTATATCATCCGTCTGTTCATGCTCCAGATAACGAGCGATGACTATAAGAAGAGTGCCGACTCTAACGCCTTTCTGAAAAAGATAGAGTATCCCTCGCGTGGAGCCATCCTTGACAGAAACGGCAAACTGATGGTCTACAATCAGCCTTCTTATGATATCATGGTGGTGATGAACGAGGCCAAGGGGCGTCTTGATACCCTTGACTTCTGCCAGTCGCTGGGCATTACGAAAGAAGAGTTCGACCGCCGAATGACCACCATGAAGGACCGTAATAAGAATCCCGGCTACTCGCGTTTTACGCAGCAGCTCTTCATGAGTCAGCTGAGTGATAAGGATTTCAGTGTCTTTCAGGAGAAGATGTACCGTTTCCCGGGCTTTTATGTGCAGAAACGTAGTGTGCGCCAGTACCAGTATCCTGTAGCCGCTCATGTGCTGGGCGATGTGGCAGAGGTGTCGCCTGCTGATATCGAGGAGGATGAATACTATCAGCCTGGTGACTATATCGGTAAATTAGGAATAGAGCGTTATTATGAGAAACAGCTTCGTGGCGAGAAAGGCGTGCAGATACTCCTACGCGATGCCCATGGTCGTATCCAAGGCCGTTATATGAATGGCGAATTCGATCAGCGTGCTCATCCTGGTAAGAACCTTACGTTAGGTATCGACCTTGAGCTGCAGAAGCTGGGCGAGCGTCTCATGGAGGGCAAGATAGGTAGTATCGTGGCTATCGATCCCTCTACGGGCGAAGTGCTCTGTATGGTGTCGTCGCCCTCCTATGATCCGCGTATGATGGTAGGACGCCTGCGTTCAAAGAACCATCGCCTGCTTACTCAGGATGTGTGGAAGCCTCTGCTCAATCGTAGTATCATGGGACAGTATCCCCCAGGCTCTACCTTCAAGACCACGCAGGGACTGACCTTTATGACTGAAGGTATCATCACTGCGTCGACAATGTATCCCTGTGGTCATGGCTTCAACTTTAAAGGCTTGCACGTAGGTTGTCATAGCCACGCAGCTCCGCTGGCATTGGTGCCCGCCTTGAGCACCTCGTGCAATGGTTACTTCTGCTGGGGACTATACCACATGATTAATACGAACATATCTAAGTACGGCTCTGTACAGAACGCCATGAACACATGGCGTGACTATATGGTGTCGATGGGCTTTGGCTATCGTCTGGGTATCGACCTGCCTGGTGAGAAACGAGGACTGATTCCCAACGCCCAGTTCTATGATAAAGCTTATAAGGGTTCTTGGAATGGCTTGACCGTCATCTCTATCGCCATCGGACAGGGTGAGGTGAATGCCACCCCGCTTCAGATAGCCAATCTTGGTGCTACCATTGCCAATCGTGGCTATTACTACGTACCTCATGTTGTACGTAAAGTGCAGGGGGAACCTCTTGATACGCTCTTTACCCGCAAACACTATACAAAGGCTTCACGTCAGGCTTACGACTATGTGGTTCAGGGTATGCGCTCGTCTGTGCTCGGTGGTACCTGTCACGAACTGGGCAAGTACGACTTTATGGCCTGTGGTAAGACGGGTACGGCTCAGAACCGAGGTCACGACCACTCTGTGTTTATGGGATTTGCGCCGATGGATAACCCCAAGATCGCTGTAGCCGTATATGTGGAGAATGGCGGATGGGGTGCCACCTATGGTGTGCCCATCGGAGGTCTCATCATGGAACAATATATAAAAGGTAAACTCTCTGAAGCCTCTGAGGCCAGAGCAAAGAATATTCAGGAACGTCGCATCGCTTATGGTACAACCGACAGATAGAAATCAGAAAGGTGTCATCCGCTCACTCGACTACTGGACGATCGTCATCTATATCGCCCTGCTGACCTTTGGGTGGTTCAGCGTATGTGGAGCCAGTTATACTTATGGTGAGACCGACCTCTTCAGTCTGGATTCACGCTCCGGCATGCAGATTGTGTGGATAGGAACCTCTATTGTTTTGGGCTTCGTCATCTTGATGCTTGACGACCGCTATCTTGACATGTTTGCCTATATCATCTTTGGCGGTATGCTGCTTCTGCTTTTTGCCACCATCTTCAATCCGCATAGCATTAAGGGATCGCGCTCTTGGCTGGTGTTAGGTCCATTGCGCCTGCAACCCGCAGAGTTTGCTAAGTTTGCCACGGCCTTGGCCTTGGCTAAGTTTATGAGCACTTATGGCTATTCCATCCAAAAATGGAAATATTTTGCACCTACGCTGGCCATCGTGTTGTTGCCCATGCTATTTATCGTCTTGCAGCGTGAAACGGGTTCTGCCCTGGTCTATCTGTCGTTCTTCCTGATGTTCTACCGTGAGGGCATGCCAGGTAGTATCCTGTTTACCGGTGTGGCTATGGTGGTCTATTTCGTGGTGGGCATCCGTTTTGCCGATACCATGTTCTTCTATACTCCCACGTCGGTGGGTAAGTTTGTGGTGCTGCTCATGATTCAGCTTTTCTCATGTGGACTGCTCTATGTTTATCACAACGATCGTCGTGAGGCTGTCCGATTGGCACTTATAAGCATCGGTATCACTGCCTTGATTGTTCTTTTCACCCTTGTCATCATTCCCTTCGATATCTCTTATATCGAACTGGGCTTGTGTATTATACTCATAGGCTATCTGCTTTGGCGCTTCCTGATTACACGTGTGCGTAATTACCTTTGGATTTCGCTATTCGCCTTAGGGTCGCTCTTGTTCTATAATCTGGCTGACTATGGCCTGAACCATGTACTTGAGCCCCACCAGCGTGTTCGTATCAATGTGCTGCTTGGTTTGGAGGAAGACCTGAAGGGCGCTGGTTATAACGTACATCAGAGTGAGATAGCCATTGGTTCAGGCGGCTTGGAGGGTAAAGGATTCCTGAATGGCACACAGACAAAGCTCAAGTACGTGCCTGAGCAGGATACCGACTTCATATTCTGTACCGTTGGTGAGGAAGAAGGTTTCGTGGGTTCTGCAGGTGTGTTGTTGCTTTTCCTGGCATTGATACTAAGACTTATTCATCTGGCAGAGCGTCAGCCCCGTCGTTTCGGACGTGTCTATGGCTATTGTGTAGTTAGCATCTTTTTGTTCCATGTGTTCATCAATGTCGGTATGGTACTGGGGCTTACTCCTGTAATCGGTATTCCTTTACCGTTCTTCAGTTATGGTGGCTCGTCGTTGTGGGGCTTCACATTCTTGCTGTTCATCTTCCTTCGTATCGATTCCAGCCGGAATATGGCGTATCGCTAACCTTATTATTTCCTACGCAGGCGCAAGCCGACATCGGAAATACCCGGAATCAACTCGCGTTTCATATTGTGAACAATGTAGACTACCAATGAGTCGCCTTTGTTCAGGTTAAGTTCGTTCATGTCGAAACGATATTGGTAGTAGCTTACGCCTTCACCTAGCGGTGTGCCGTATTTGTCCATCAGCTCGCAGGTGTAGGCATAGCGGTGAGAGCCTCCCAATGGCAGTATATGCTCGTCGACCAACATGGTCAGACTCAGGAAGGGGTAATCGCCGTTGATGCGCATTTCCAGTTGCTCCTGATAGGTGCCTTCTTCAGCCACAGGCGGTATGGAGAATGTCAGCGTGTCGTTCTTCTCCCATACATAGCCTGGTACATGCTCATAGTGATGATATACCGTCTTATCATCACACGAGACCATCCCCAGTGTGATGATAAGCAGTAATAGTGTGGCTATTTTATTCCGCATGCTGTTTCTTGGCATTGTTAGGCTTGTTATTGCCACCATTGCCACCACGGTTGGCGGGTTTCTTCTTTTTCTTTTTCTTAGCCTTGTCAAAGCGGCTGATGTCGCCTCCTGCCAAGTCGATGTTGGGTTTCTCTTCTACTGACTTCTTGCCGTTCTCGTTCAGTGATTCGGGCTTCTCACCGTTGCGATTCATCTCGATAACCTCCTTGGCCCTCTCGGCACTGATGGTCTCGAGATTTGCTGCTATGTTCTTATCGGTAGAGTAGGTGACGAGTCCTGCCAGGATGTCGCTCTTAAACAAATGGTATTCGGCATCCATTGTGTGCAGGGTAATCTCTTTACCAGGTAATTTCTTGCCTGCCTCTACGTAGTCGTCTACCTCGTAGTTAAGACAGCATTTCAGTTTGGCGCACATACCTGCCAGCTTCTGAGGGTTCAGCGAGATGTCTTGGAATCGGGCTGCGTTAGTGCTTACCGTAGTAAAGTTCTTCATCCATGTGGCGCAACATAGCTCACGTCCGCAAGGACCGGTACCGCCAATACGTCCAGCTTCCTGACGGGCACCAATCTGTTTCATCTCAATGCGAACATGGAATGCTGCTGCCAAATCCTTGATTAGTTGGCGGAAGTCAACGCGCTCATCGGCTATATAGTAGAATATGGCCTTGTTACCATCGCCCTGATACTCCACGTCGCCAATCTTCATATCGAGTCCCAGACCTTTGGCTATCTTGCGGCTCTCTATCATCGTTGAGTGCTCGCGGGCTTTCGCCTCTTGGAACTTCTGCATGTCGGTCTCACGGGCTATACGGTATACGCGCTTAATGTCGTCGGGCGACTTGATGTTGGCCTTTTTTAACTGAAGTTTTACCAGACGTCCAGTGAGCGTAACTACGCCTATATCGTGTCCAGGACTTGCTTCTACTGCCACCACATCACCCTTCTTCAGGTCCAGGTTGTTCACGTTGTGGTAGTATCCCTTACGGGTGTGCTTGAACTGCACTTCTACCAGATCGGTGGTGTCCACGTTGCCTGGTACGTCAGCTAGCCAGTCGTATGTGTTCAACTGCCTGTCCTGTCGTCCAACAGCCTGATGGCACAAGCCTCGGTCGCATCCTATCATGATGGTATGTTCCTTTGTATTGTCAGTCATATCTTTATTGTTTATTATCTTGTCTTTTCTTACTTTTGCAAAAGCAGAACTATCATCTGTAGTGCAAGGTCGAAGAATACAATCTTCGCGTTTGCATTCTGCCCGATGTCGCGAATAGCCAGATTTGCCAGGTCGCTGATAGGCAGGATATTCTTTTCGTTAACGAATCGAGCGAAGTTGCGTGCGAAGTCCTCTTCTTTTTGCGTCATGTAGTTCAGTTCCTCTTGCTGGAAGTTGTACATGAAGTTCTCTCGCGTCATTGTCAGAAAGTAGGTCAACCAGCGTTTCTGTTTCTCTCGTCCCATATTGGCCAGTTGCTCGCTCCATCTCCTCAACTCCTTAATCTTGCGCTGGTAAGCCAGTCTCATAAGCATGATATAGAGATCGAGGAACAGTTCGTTTTCCGAATTCACCTGCAACTCCTCCAATGCCTTCATCCAATTGCCGTTGGCTCTGCGACTGATGCGATGAGCCTCTTCTTCGCTCACCCCTCTGCGCTCTATCAGTGCATTTCTGATATCAGCCTCATTGGTACGCTTGATGTCAATGCGCTGCACACGGCTGCGTATGGTCTCCAGCAGTTTGTCGGGTTCCTCGCTCACCATGATGAACACCGTCTGCTGTGGTGGCTCCTCTATCAGCTTCAGCAATTTGTTGGCGCACTCTATGTTCATACGCTCGGGCAGCCAGATAACGCTGACTTTGAAGCCTCCCTGACTCGACTTCAGACTCAGTTTCCTCACCAGGTTGTCACTCTCGCCTGCGGTAATGATGGCCTGCTGGTTCTCGCCTTCCATCATCTTCATCCACTCGTCCATGGTGAAGTAGGGCGTCTGAGATATCATCTCGTGCCACTCTTTAGCAAAGTCGTCGCTTACGGGCTTGTGGTCAGTACTCATCGAGGGCAATTTGATGGTGGGGTAGGTGAAATGTAGGTCAGGATGTTCCAGCTTCTGCAACATGGCCTTGGCTGATGGCGTGCCGTTGTCGAGCAGCTGACATGCGAAGGCTGTTGCCAACGCCATCTTTCCGCTACCCATGGGCCCGCAGAGCATCAGTGCATGAGGCAGACGGTCTTCTTTCACCATCTGCATCAGCCGTTCCTTGGCTTCCTGTTGTCCTATCACCTCATCAAATGTCATAGTCTCTTTGCTACTTCAATAACAGAATCTACAGCCGATACGGTGTAGAAGTGAATATTGTTCACCCCGTGGCCATACAGTTCCTTGCACTGAGCTGTGGTCCATTCTATGCCTAGTTGACGGGCATCTTCATCAGTCTTGCACTTCACCACCTCCTTGGCCAGTGCCTCAGGAATGTCACAATGGAAGGTCTTTGGTACAACCGTCAGCTGAGCAAGTTTGGCAAAGGGCTTGATGCCAGGGATAATGGGAATGGTGATACCCATCTGTCGTGCTTTCTCGACAAAGGCGAAGTATTTCTCGTTGTCATAGAACAACTGTGTCACTGCATATTGTGCACCCAGCTCTTGCTTCTCTTTCAGATACTGCATATCCATCTCCAGGTTGGGCGCCTCCTCGTGCTTCTCGGGATAGCAGGCCACGCCATAGGCAAAGGGTTTGCCTGGGCGTTTGATGGGTGTGCCGTCGGCAAAAAAGCCCTCGTTGAACCGCTTCACCTGCTTCATCAGTTCAGTGGTGTGGGCATGCCCGCCTGGTGTGGGCACAAAGCGACTGTCTTCCTTCGCTTTGTCGCCACGCAGCAGCAGCACGTCGCTGATGCCAAGGAACTGCAGGTCGAGTAATTCGTATTCTATCTCCTCAATCGTAGAGCCGCTGCATATCACATGGGGCTGAACGGGGATGTTATATCGCTGTTGTATGGCAGCGGCAATGGCCACCGTTCCAGGGCGTCGGCGGATGCGCTGACGTTCAAACTGCCCGTTGTCCAACTCTTTGTATACATATTCCGAGTGGTGGGTCGTAATGTTGATATAGGCAGGATTCAGCTCCAGCATCTTGTCGATATCGGCAAACAGCTTTTCCGTACCCGTCCCCTTCAGCGGCGGCAGTACCTCTATAGAGAACCGCCTGCAGCTCTTATCTTGGTGAATAAACTCAGTAACACTCATAATTGGCTGCAAAGATAATAAAAAATATAGAGGTAAATTTACTTTTTTACTTTTTTTTCTTACCTTTGCAGCGAAAATGATGAGTATTAAGCAATTTCTTAAGGATTGGACCCTTCCCTGCGCCATAGCCATTGGTACGGTGGTTTATCTTACTTTCTATTTCGTGCCACAACTCGATGGGCTTGGCGACTCATTGGGCGAGGTGGTCGATACTGTTTTTCCGTTGATGGTGTTCTCAACGCTGTTCTCCACTTATTGTCGTGTCGATTTCCATCAGATGCGTCCCCATCGTTGGCACTTGGGGGTGTTGCTGGCTCAGGTGGCGTTGGTTGCTCTTAACGTGTGGATTATCTTCGGCGTTGAAGCCGATCCCGAGCAAAAGCTGCTGTGGGAGAGTGTGCTTACCTGTATCATCGGTCCTACGGCCACAGCCGCTCCTGTGGTTACTGCCAAGATTGGCGGTAACATCAATACTATGACCGCCTTTGTGGTCATCTCTGCCTTTGCTTCGGCCCTCATGATTCCCGCTGCGTTTCCTCTCATCGAGCGCGGCAGCCAGCTCGACTTCTGGACCGTCTTCTTCATCATCCTCCAAAAACTTGCCCTTGTGCTTGTGTCGCCGTTGGTGCTGGGATGGCTCGTTCAGCACTATGCCAAGCGTTTCTGTGCTTGGCTCGTGTCTATCCCTGATCTCTCGTTCTATCTTTGGTCTGTTCAGCTGAGCGTCACCTCGGGGGTCACCGTTCGTAACATCGTGCATAGCGATGCAGCCTTGCGCACCCTCCTGATGATAGCCGTCATGAGTCTGATTCTCTGCTTCATTCTTTTCCTTGTGGGGCGTTCTATCGGGCGCCATCTGGGCGACGAGATCGATGGCGGACAGGGTTCGTTCCAGAAGAATACGGCCCTCTCTATCTGGGTGGCTTACACCTATCTTAACCCCGTGGCCTCTGTCGGCGCTGGCTGCTATGTCTTATGGCAGAATATCATCAACTCTCTTGAACTCTGGGAGTACCGTCGCAAACATTCGGCGACCTGATTTGTTATGAGTCGGATTGTAAGAAAAATTAAATCCCCCGACAATTGACGGGGGATTTAATTATTGTCTATTTCTTAACCTTGTAGATTCGGAAGGTCTTGGCAGGGATGTCGTCTAAGAGGAGTGAACTCTTCTTGCCAGCATCGACCTGGCAACTGCCTTCTATAGGAATGATCTTCTCAGGATTGTCGAGCGTGTTCTCGTCGTCGTCACCATCGTGTGTGAGGGTGATAATCTGGGCGGTACGGGTGCCCTTCATGCCCTGCAGCTGGATGCTGAGTGGCTGGGCTTTATCGCTGGTGTTCACCACCTTGATGATGACCTCGCCTGTCGCCTTGTCGAATACACTGCTGGCGAAGAGACCATCCTGCCCCTCCTGACCTGCTACAGGCTTGCCCTGCATGGTGAGTGGGAGCACGTTGGTACCCTTGTTGACAGCATAAAGTTGCTGAACGTAGTAACTTACCGACTTGAACATGCGGAGATTGTCGAACCAAATGGCATCTGGTCGCCACTGCCAGCCCTCAACATGGGCGAAGAGGGGAGCGTAGGTCGCCATGTGTACGATGTCGGCATTGCGCTCGATGCCTGTCATGTGGGCAGCCTCTAAAAGTGAGGTGTAGTAGTGGTTCCACTTGTGATTGTTGGCACCATGACAAGCATATTCGCCAGCAAACACGCGGGGACCCTTACGGTCGTAGGAGTCGTAGCGCAGACCGTGGCTGAGGAACCAATTCTCGTTGCGGTAGTAATGCTCGTCATAGAGGTCGACCTTGAGTTCCTTCATGCGAGGCTGTAGTAAGTCGAAGTCCCAGCCCTCAGAGTTAGGACCAGTAGTGCCGATGAGCTTGATGTTGGGATATTTGGCACGGATGGCGTCGGAGAATTTCTTAAGTCTGGCAGTGAACACAGGACCGAAACCTCCATGCTGTTCGTCGTAGTCCCACTGTTCGTTGCCCACGCCGAGATATTTCAGGTTGAAGGGCTCGGGGTGGCCCATCTCAGCGCGTACCTTACCCCACTGAGAGTCGACGGGACCGTTGGCAAACTCGATGAGGTCGAGCGCATCTTGGATATAGCTGTCGAGGCTGTCGAGGGCTACATGAACACCAGGCTTGGTAGGGTCTGGATTCTGGAACTGACATGAGAGACCGCACGAGATGACGGGCAGAGCCTCAGAACCGAAATCCTCACAGAGCTGGAAGAACTCGAAGAAACCGAGACCATAGCTCTGGAAGTAGTCGGGATAGAAACGATGGCCAAAAGTATAGTGCCAACGGTTCTCGTTGAGTGGACGGTTCTCTACAGGACCAACGCTGTTCTTCCACTGATAGCGGCTTTCGAGGTTTACACCTTCAACAATGCAACCGCCAGGGAAACGGAACACGCCAGGACGCATGTCGTAGAGCGCCTGAGCCAGATCTTTGCGCATGCCGTTCTCGCGTCCTTTCCATGTGTCAACGGGGAAAAGGGATATATGTTCTACGTCAGTCGTAACCTTCTTGCCTGTGAGGAAAATGCGAAGAGCGCCCTTGGCTTCGGTGCGGGGCGACTTAATCTCAGCAGTGTATTTCTTCCACTCCTTACCCTCGATATTGACATTGACACGGGCGAAACGCTGATCCTCGCCCATGGTGTCGTTGTCGACAAAGCTCACCTCGAGGGTAGACTTTCCGCCCTCAGGGCAGCGGGCCCAAAGCGAGAAACGGTAAGTGGCATCTTTCTTGGTGGCGATGCCGAAGAAACCTTCGTTCTCTAGACCTGTAAACTTGTCGTTGTGGCCAGCATAGCCGAGACGTACGTAGTGGGGATTGCGCTCAAAGGGGCCGTCAGAGCGAACCTCGAAATTTCCGTATGCACGCCAACCCATCAGACTTTGGGGGAACTCGAAAGAGCGGTTTTTCACCATTTCAGCATACAAACCGCCATCGGCTGCGTAGTTGATATCCTCGAAAAAGATGCCGTACATCGTAGGCTGTACGGGAGCCCCTAACTTCTTGGTGTTCACGTCGAGGACGTGGGTCTGAGCAGCGACCGACAGGCCGATGGTCAGTAGACTGATTGTTGCAAATTTCCTCATTTTTTTAGTAGTTGTTAGTAACATGACGGGCACAAAAGTACATAAAAAAAACGATATAGATGATACATTATAGAAAAAATAACATTTTTATGACGGAAAATGTTTGGCAGTTTCAGTGGAAAGCAGTAACTTTGCAGAGATTTTCTAAGAACCTAAGGGTATGATGATTAACCATTATCTACGGATATTGTATGTCGGTGCGGCTTTTCTGACAGCGTCGGAGACGTCGGCTCAAACTTTACAGTGCTCAGATACAATAGTTCATCGGCAGTTGCAGGAAGCGATGTGGAAAGCTTCTGGAGGCAACTCGAGAGATGAACTATACGATGCCTGTGTGGCTTTTCATAGGCATGCCAAGGAAGAGGGCGACATCGTTGCGGCTAATAATGCGTGGGTGTGTGGCATCATGTACAACTTAGGTAAGATGGATATCAAGGAAGCCTATTATGTGACTCAAGCGATGAAAACCGACATTATGACCAGCAGGTATCCTGAAGCTGGGGATTTTTATGTGGCGAACATGCTGGGTCATATATATAATACCTGCGGTAATATTCCCGGTGCGCAGGAAGAACTGTTGAAGTCGGCCGAGCTGATTAAGGGAACCATGTTTGAGCGTGAAGGACTGGCTTTTATCTATCTCGCGCTTGCCCATGCACATCTTAATAATGATTTGAAGGAGAGCCTTCATTGGATTGACGTGACGCTGGAGGAGGCGGGGAAGTTTAAAGGTTCGTGGAACTATTACAGGGCTCTGATTGATGCCTATGCCATCAAGGCTATTGTGAGGTTCAAACAAAGAAACTATGATGCATTCAACAAGTGTTTCAGTATGATGGAGGATGTTGAAAGAACAAGTAAGATATCCTCTGGCGACCTCTTTGCACCCTATGCCCGTATTTACAAGACCTTGATTGACGGCGATACGGAAAAGGCTTTGGCCGAGGCAGACGCGCTATCGAACCTGAAGGAACAGTATCTCGTAAAATGTGACATATTCCGTTATATAGGCGATAACGACAAGGCTTTCCTGACCCAGAGAGAACTGATGCACAAACGTGACTCTATCACGGGAGTGATGATCGCGGAGAATATGCGGCAGCATGAAGCAGAGATAGGACTTGTCGTTAAGCAGAAGAAAACGGCCAGGGTGATGAACTTTGTATTGCTCGGCGCCGTTGCGTTGGCATTTCTCGTTATCGTGCTGTTGGTGCGCATCCTCCTTATACGTAGGAATTTCTCAAAGCGACTTATGGTTAAGAACGAGGAACTGAGAGCTGCTTATAAGAAAGTTACGGCTGCCGATGAGATGAAAACGGAGTTTATCAGGAATGTGAGTCATGAGATACGTACGCCGTTGAATATCATCAATGGTTTCTCCCAAGTGCTTACAGACGAGGATTGCACCTTTACGCCAGAAGAACGTCATGAGATAGCCACCACCATCGGTGAGAATACACGACAGATTACTTCGTTGGTGAACAAAATGCTGGCGTTGGCTAACGAAAGTACTAAAGATTTGATGGTTGATGCTGTGGAGACGGACGTTGCTGATGTATGCCGAAGAGCCATAGAGGCAATGCCGATAATAGATACAGAGAAGATAAAAGTAGAGTTCATAGACTCGACAGATGGCGAAACAACCATTGAGACAAATGGCGACAGCTTGCTACAGATATTAGAGAATCTGCTTGAGAATGCGGCTAAATTTACCGAACAAGGACACATATACTTGAAACTCGACAGGGACGATGAGAACTTCTATTTCACTGTAGAGGATACGGGTTGCGGTATCCCTGATGACAAGAAAAGTACGATATTCGAGTATTTTGTGAAGGCAGACGAATTTAAACAAGGACTGGGATTAGGACTGGCCTATTGCAATAAGATCGCAAAAAAACTAAACGGAAAACTTTTGCTTGTTAAAACGTCGGATGAAGGAACGACATTTACGCTAAACTTACCGATTAAACATAAAAAACATAAAACATTATGAATCAACAAACTCAACAACAGGGTAGCAAAGCCTACCTGATTTCAATCGTGATGGTTGCCGTACTTGGCGGCCTTCTGTTCGGCTATGACACTGCCGTTATTTCTGGTGCAGAGAAAGGTCTGCAAGCTTTCTTTATGGAAGCAAAGGATTTTGCCTATACTGACGGATGGCATGGATTTACTTCTGCTTCCGCTCTGATAGGCTGTATCATTGGTTCTGCCCTGTCGGGCTATCTGGCCACCAATTTAGGCCGTAAGAAGTCGCTCATTATCGCAGGTATTCTGTTCTTCATCTCAGCCTTAGGCTCGATGGATCCGGAATTCATGTTCTTCGAATATGGTACGCCAACTTATTCACTGCTGATCATGTTTAATATCTACCGCGTAATCGGTGGTATTGGCGTAGGTCTGGCTTCTGCCATCTGCCCAATGTACATCGGCGAGGTGGCTCCTTCTAATATCAGAGGTATGCTGGTGAGCTGGAACCAGTTTGCTATTATCTTCGGTCAGTTGGTAGTTTACTTTGTGAACTTCTTTATCTTGGGAGACCACATCCAGCCGCTCGTAGAGGAGATGGGTAAGGGCTTGGCTGCCATTAACCCTGCTGCACAGTGGACGGTGACAACTGGTTGGCGCTATATGTTCGGAAGTGAGGCTGTGCCCGCAGGACTCTTTGCATTGCTGATTTGCTTTGTACCTGAAACACCGCGTTATCTTGTAAGTATAGGTCAGGATCAGAAAGCAGAAGGTATTCTTGCCAAGATTAACGGTACTGCAAAAGCTGCTCAGATTCTGCAGGACATCAAGGATACAATGGTGGTGAAGACCGAGAAACTGATGACCTATGGTGCGCTTTGCATTTTTGTTGGTATTATGCTGTCTGTATTCCAGCAAGCAGTAGGTATTAATGCCGTGCTCTACTATGCACCGCGTATCTTCGGCGATATGGGTATGGAGAATCCTATGGTGATCACCGTATTCATGGGCGTAATTAATATTCTGTTCACATTGGTTGCCATCTTTACTGTAGAAAAACTTGGACGTAAGCCGCTGTTGATCTGTGGCTCGCTTGGTATGGCTTTGGGCGCCTTTGGCGTTGCTCTGACTTTCGGACACGCAGGTTTGGAGATGCTCACAGCCGCCTCGTTGCTGGTTTATTCGGCTTCGTTCATGTTCTCATGGGGACCCATTACTTGGGTGCTCATTGCTGAGATATTCCCCAACACCATTCGTGGTGGTGCGGTTGCTATAGCGGTAGCCTTCCAGTGGATATTCAACTTCATCGTCAGCTCTACCTTCGTACCGATGTTTAATATGCATTTGACAGAGGGTGATGATTTCGGACACTGGTTTACGTATGGTCTGTATGGCATCATCTGTGTGATTGCGGCTCTCTTCGTTTGGCGACTGGTTCCTGAAACAAAGGGGAAGACCTTGGAGGATATGACCAAATTATGGAAGAAGAAATAAAAGAGATAAATAGGTTATTAATCGATTAAATAATGCCATTATGAAGAAAATTTTAGTAGCAGAAGACAACGACAGCAATTATATTCTGATGTCGTACATTTTGAGAAAGTATTATGCGTATGATCGTGCCAGAAATGGTCAGGAAGCTGTTGAGAAAGTAAAGAGCGGTGACTTTGATATGGTACTGATGGATATTAAAATGCCTGTCATGGATGGTCTGGAAGCCACCACGGCAATCAGGGAATTCAATCAGGAAATTCCCATTGTGGCGCTTACGGCTAATGCTTTCGATAGTGACCGCGAATTGGCTCAAGAGGCCGGATGTAATGAGTTTATGGCAAAGCCAGTAAACAGCGATGAGTGTCTGGCTACAATACGTAAGATCATAGGAGAATGAAAATAGCCTGACACATCAGGCTAACTCTAAATCGAAAGCCTGCCGTAGAGCCTCTACGGCAGGATTTTTTTGTAACATTAGTTCAAATTGCTCACGACGGGTGAGTATCTTTTCGTGCTTATATTCGGCTACGCTGATGTCGAGAGTGATATTGCTGTTTTGCAGGCTACTTCTGAGAGTGCTGAGTATGCGCCCCTTAAAGTTTTCAATATCCTGCTTGATAAGCATGTTATCGACAACCAATTTGATATGAGGAATCTCTTCGATGGTGGGATTCATGTTTTTCATGCGAGTAGCGATACCCTTGTATTCCTGAGGCATACGGATACACATGGACATCCACTGAAGATCAAGCTCTTCTTGTGTGAAGTTAGCATTGGTCTGCTGATCTGGAGGGGTTGTAACGGTGCCTGGGATGATGTTCATCTTGGTGGCTTTACCTTGATCACGAAGATTGTTCCAGGAGAAGCCAATCTTCTTCAATTGTATAGCTGGATTTGCGGGTGCAGCCTTGGATGTAGACGAGTCGCTGCTTTTGATGCTATTTGTAGCGCTGGTGGGAATGCTTGCTACAGGCTTTGGTGCAACAGGATTAGCTGCGGCTACCTGTGGGGCCGCTTTTCTGGGCTGAGACTGTTGCATCAGTTTCTTAAACAGGGATTTTAATCTTCTGGGGCTACGCCCCGCGCTGGCCCCGTCATCATCAGGCTGAGTAATCTGTGCCACTTCAATCAGCGTGAGCTCCACAAGCAGGCGCTTGTTGCTTGACTGACGGTAGTTGATGTCGCACTGATTCATTAATTTAAGAGCCTGGTAAAGGAATCTTGTTTCTGCTCGTTTGGCCTGCTCTGCATAGCGCTCACGTTGCTGATCGCTCACCTCAAGTAGAGGCAGAGTGGTTTCGTCTTTAGCCATAAGGACATTGCGAACGTGTTTGGCCAAACCTTGAATGAGTAAGCCACCATCGAATCCCTTATTGATGATATTGTTTAGCAATACCATGATATCGCTCACCTTATTCTGCAGACTGAGATCGATCATCTGAAAATAATTCTCGGAATCGAGCACGTTCAAATCTTCAATCACTTTTTCATAAGTGATGTTCCCCTGACAGAACGACGCAGCCTGATCGAAGATGGAGAGGGCATCTCGCATGCCGCCATCAGCCTTTTCGGCAATAACTGCTAGTGCCTGCTCTTCGTAGGTGATACCTTCTTGCTGAGCCACATGCTTCAGATGGTCTACAGTGTTACGAACGGTCATACGTTCGAAGTCGTAAATCTGACATCGGCTTAAGATTGTTGGCAAAATTTTATGCTTTTCAGTTGTAGCGAGGATGAAAATGACATGCGCGGGCGGCTCTTCGAGAGTCTTGAGGAATGCGTTGAAAGCTGCCGTTGAGAGCATGTGTACCTCGTCGATGATAAAAACCTTATAACGGCCCAATTGCGGTGGTATACGTGTTTGCTCCATGAGCGTTTTGATGTGCTCTACGCTGTTGTTTGAAGCTGCGTCGAGCTCAAAGATGTTAAGTGAACGTTGCTCGTTGAACGACTGGCACGACTCGCATTCGTTGCAAGCTTCACCATCAGCAGTGGGATTCTGACAATTGATGGCTTTGGCGAAAATGCGCGCACAGGTGGTCTTACCCACACCTCGTGGACCGCAGAAAAGGTAGGCATGCGCAAGTTTACCACTCTTTACAGCGTTCTTCAGCGTGGTGGTAAGAGCCGCCTGACCTACGACAGTATCGAAGGTTAGCGGACGGTATTTCCTGGCTGAAACAATGTATTCCATTATTCTAAATGTTGATTTCGTGCTGCAAAGATAACGATTTTTGGCCACAGATTACACAGATTAACACTGATTAATTAAAAAAATCAATTAAATCAGCGTAATCTGTGGCTTTTTTCATAACTTTGCAAGCGATATGAAACTTTTGGTAAATATAAAGGCTTATGTGCTGCGCGTGTGGCACTCGGTATTTTTCAAATATGCCGTGGTGACTATTGCTGGTGTGTTGCTTGTTGGCTTTCTCGACGAGAATAGTTTGTGGAGTCACATCAAGAACTTGCAGCGTATCAATGACTTGACGGAAGAGAAAGAGAAGTATAATGCAGACTTCGAGCGTGATCAGGCTCAGATTAAGGAACTCGACAAGAATCCGAAGGCCATTGAGAAGATTGCACGCGAACGTTATTTTATGAAAAGTGATGATGAGGATATTTTCGTACTCAGCGATGATGAGCGCGAAGCAAAACCACTGGAAAGCAGCAATGAAACAATTGAATAAAACACAGACGATGATTTATCTGTTGGGTGCCATACTGATGACCGTTGGCGCTGGTATATCACTATTGAGATGGGAGAGTGCTCCTTACATCTACAGTATAGGTGCACTGGGCTTTGCCTCTATGCAGATGTTGCAGCGTTATGAGGGACAGAACTTTAACATCAAGAGACTGCGCAGGATGATGCTTGTCAGCGATGTGTTGTTTTTGTTAGCAGGTGTACTCATGTTCGCGAATAAGAGCAATTTGCTAGGACTCGACCATATTATATATATAGAGTATGTATATAATAAGTGGGTTCTCGTGCTTTTGATTGCAGCCATCTTACAACTCTATTCTATGCATAGGATTGGTTGTGAACTCGAGAAAGAGGCAAAAAAACTATAAAAGATTGCGCATTTGTTTTAAAATGCGCAAATTTATTTTTCTACTTCAATAATTCATTATATTTTTGCGCCACGAAACTAATTATATATGAATAAGGTATTATACGCTTTTCTAATTGCTACTACGCTAATATCGTGCGCTGAGTCATATTCGATTCAGGGATCATCTTCAGTATCGCAGCTCGATGGGAGCAAGCTCTACTTGAAAGCAATCAAGGATCAAGAGCTAAAGAATATAGACTCTTGTGATGTGATACATGGAAAGTTCCGCTTTGCAGGACTTCTTGATACAGTTAAACTGGCTAACCTCTATATGGACGATGAACCTCTGATGATGCCAGTTGTTATCGAAAAGGGTGAGATTGAGATTCATATCGACAATACGAGCCGTACCGTTAGTGGTTCGCCGCTTAACGATAAGCTATATGAGTTTATTCGACTCCATGATCAGATTGACAATGAGATGAATGAACTGAGTCACCGCCAGAGTCAGATGCTGCTAGAAGGTATCGACGAAGGTGTGATAAATCGTCAGCTTACTGCTGAGGCTGCCCGTTTGGCTCAGCAGGAAGATAGTTTGGTGACGAACTTTATAGTAGAGAACTTTGATAATGTTTTGGGACCAGGTGTGTTCATGATGATGACAGGCAGCTATCAGTATCCTGTATTGACCCCCCAGATTGAAGATATTATGAGTAAAGCTACCAAGAAGTTTAAGGAAGATGCTTACGTGAAGCAGTATTACCAGACGGCTTTGGATATTCAGGCTCGTCAGAATGGACTGGTAGACGACAATGTGAAGTATGAGAACACTGATTCAGTCGGGAACGCTCGTTAACGAAGGGTGTACGTTTGATGGCTCTATCGTCATCGAAAACGGCAAAATCTCGAAAGTAATACAAGGTTATAATACTCCCGAGGCATCCTATGATGAAGTCATAGATGCTTCGGGATGTTTTATTCTACCAGGTGTGATTGATGATCATGTGCATTTTCGTGAGCCAGGTTTGACAGAGAAGGCCGATATAGAGATTGAGAGTAGGGCTGCGGCTGCTGGAGGCGTGACAACCTATTTTGATATGCCCAACACAGTGCCTCAGACTACTACCCTCGAAGCCTTGAAGGACAAGTTTGCCTTGGCTGCTGGTAAGAGCCACGTTAATTACAGCTTCTTCTTTGGCGCTACTAATGATAATGCCGATCTGTTCTCTCAACTCGATGTACACCAAATTCCTGGTATTAAACTTTTTATGGGCAGCTCTACGGGCAATATGTTAGTTGATCGTCGTGAGGCTTTGGAGAAGATCTTCGAATTGACGCCACTTCCCCTGATGGCTCATTGCGAAGATACGGATATCATTAACCGCAATATGGCAGAGGCGAAGCAGAAGTATGGCGATGATCCTAGGGTGCAGCATCATCCTGAGATACGCAGCGAGGAAGCATGCTACGAAAGCACGCGTCTGGCTGTGGAGTTGGCCAAGAAACACATGGCTCGTCTGCATGTGGCCCATCTGACCACCGCTCGTGAATTGGATTTGTTTGAACCCTCATTTCACACTCAGATGATTACTGCCGAGGCTACTGTCTCGCATCTTTATTTCTGCGACAGAGATTATTCCCAGTTGGGGACTCGCATCAAGTGCAACCCTGCCATAAAGACCCAACGTGACAGAGACGCCTTGCGTGATGCTTTAAACGATGGACGTATTACTGTGATAGGTACTGACCACGCTCCCCATCTGTTGGCTCAGAAAGAAGGCGGATGTGCCTGTGCTGCCAGTGGTATGCCGATGATACAGTTCTCGCTTGTTACCATGTTGGAACTTGTGGATCAGGGCGTTCTTTCAATAGAGCGTCTTGTAGAACTGATGTGTCATAATCCTGCAAAACTATTTGAGGTCAGAAATAGGGGGTTCCTTCGTGAAGGCTATCAGGCCGACATTGTATTGGTGCGCCCTAATACCGCATGGATTGCCTCGAAAGAAAATATCTTGAGCCGTTGTGGCTGGAGTCCTATGGAGGGACACATGTATCTCTGGCGTGTAGAACGAACTCTTTGCAATGGTCACACTGTATTCCTGCAGGGTAAGGTTGATACTTCTTATATTGGACAACCTGTGGCTTTCAGATGAAAATAGTCTTCGATATTCCGTCGTTGATTCCTTATGTCAACTGGCCCTACTTCTACTATGCTTGGCAAGTGAAGGAGGAACAGGAGAAGATACGCTTACGTACGGAGGCGGAAGTTTTTTTAATGAAGATAGAAAATCGATATCAAGCCTACGCACTTTTCGAGCTTTTCGCTGCTAATGCCGATGGCGATGATATCGTGCTTGACGAACATCGCATACCTTTACTTCGTCAACAACAAGGCAAACCGCCTTATCTGTGTCTCTCCGATTTTCTGCGTCCTATTACTTCTGGTATAAAAGATAGGGTAGGAGTGTTTGCTACTTCTGTGGATCTGGGTTTGGAGACTGATTTCGATTTTGACCCATATCAGAAGATGATGGCACAACTTTTGGCAGACCGTCTGGCTGAGGCTGCAGCAGAGTGTATGCACGAACAAGTAAGAAAAAAATATTGGGGTTATGCAAAAGATGAGCAATTGTCGATACCCGATATGCTGATTGAGAAGTTTCAGGGTATCCGTCCTGCCATAGGCTATCCTTCATTGCCCGATACTAGTTTAAATTTTGTACTTAATGACTTGCTGGATTTGCGTCAGATAGGTATTCGTTTGACAGAGAGCGGAGCAATGAAACCCCATGCCAGCGTGAGCGGACTGATGCTGGCCCATCCTAAGGCGTGTTATTTTAACTTGGGAAAAATTGGGGAAGACCAATTGCGAGACTATGCCCGTCGTCGTGGTCTTCCCATAGAAGTTGTTCGTAAGTTCTTGGCCTCTAACCTCTGATTATTTCTCAAGAGATTTCCCTGACATCAGAAGTTCTACCAGCGGACGATCCTTATAGGTGTGGTGTTGTTGATCCCAGAAGCCGAAGTCGGCATCGTAGCACCATGTGGTCCATGCGATGTTGAACTCGTCAAACACCGTCAGCATGTCACGTGTCCAGTTGTAAGCCAACTCGCGATCTACAGGCTCGTAGACACCCCATTCGCCACAGAACAGCTGAAGACCATACTTCTTGGCGGCCTCGATGGCATCCTTAAACTGTGCGCGGATGGTATTGATGTCCCATATTTGCTCTGTATATTGCTTCAACTCTGGCTTGATGGCATCGGGAGCTGCGTCGTAGTCTTCTTTCGAAACAAGTACGCCAGGATAGTTCACCTTGCCTGTATATTTGCCAATAGGAGTCCACCATGCTCCATAATGTGTCAGAATCATTGGGTTGTAATAGTGGAAGCTGAGGATGATATTTTTGTCACCCTCGGGCACTTTCAGAAACTTCATCGTTTCGTGTCCCTGCCAGCGGTTTGAACCAATGACGAGAGTGCGCTGAGGCTCTATTTTACGTAGTGCCTTGTGTACTTTAGCTACCAATTGGTTCCACTGCTCGTGCTCATCAGCCACAGGCTCGTTCATGAATTCATAAGCCACCCAGTCGCAACTGCGATCTTTTAAGAATGCAGAAAGCTGATACCACAGGTTGATCAGGTCTTGTTGTGCCTTGTCTGACGTGAAGAGCGTATTAGCAGCCTGGTTCCCCTCATTTATGGCATTGAAATAGTGCGAACGGATGATGTGCAGGTCAACGATGGCGCGCAGGTTGTGCTTACGAGCCAAGTCGAGAGCATTCTTCAGCAAGTCCCATGCTTCTGGTAGCTTATTCCCCTGTTCATCCCAGAACTGAACCTCGTCAATAGGGATACGTACGAAGTCGAACCCGAGTTCTTCCAGACGCGCGAAGTCGTCTTCCTGGATGTGTAGTCTACGTGCTTCGCCACGCTGTTCTGATTGCGACAGCCAGTGGCTGACGTTTGTGCCACGTTTAATGCGGAAATTGTTGACTTTGTCAGTTTGTGCAAAGCATGACATTGATACAAACATTACCATTACAATCATGGCCAGCTTGAAAAAAAACTTTCTCATAATCTCAATAGTTTTAAGTTATTATTGTGCTTTAAGAGTGATTACTACAATCTCGCCTATAGCGCCGAATCGGAAAGGAATCAATCCGCCGAGGCCTGCTGTGACGAAAAGCGCCTGCCCTCCTTCCCGATACCAACCGCTATACTCCTTGCCCGTTAGCGACATGGGACACCATCCGAAGATAGAGAACTGCATCTTATGAGTATGTCCACTCAACGTCAGTTGACTTCGTCCGTCAGGGATGATCTTGCGCCGCCACGCTGAAGGGTCGTGCTCCAGCATCATTACGAACTCTTTGTCGGTTGTGTTTTTTAGAGTCTTATTTATGTCCCCTTTCTGGGGGAACTTCTTACCATCACCATCGTTTTCCATACCAGCTATGATGATGTGCTCCTTGCCGCGTTCGATGGATTGGCTTTCATTGCGAAGTAGCGTCCATCCTAACTGTCGTTCAAGACTAACCGTCTCTCTGCAGTTAGCCGTCTTCATGGCGTCGTCGCATCCGAGATAGTATGCGTAATCGTGATTGCCTAGTACAGAGAAAACGCCATCCTTAGCCTTTAGTTTGTTCAGTATGTCCATGTGTGGATAGAGGTCTTGTGGCTGTATGTTTTGAAGATCACCAGCAAATACAATTATGTCGGCCTTCTGTGAATTAATACTGTCTATAGCCTTTTGTAATATCCATTGGTCCTTGACGGTGTAGGAGCCCACGTGTGCATCAGAGAAGAGTACGATCTTATAACCGTTGAAAGCCTTTGGCAGTGCCTCAGATGTGTATGTCTGATGATTCACCTCCAGCTTCTTGAATCCCACGAAACTACCATATAATACTATATACCAGATAACGGGCACAATCAGTAATCCCAGCAGGTTGCCGTAGTTTTTCTTCCGGTGAAACAACTTGCAAACGCTCAGTCCCAGTACCGACAGTACCATATACATTGCCTTGGGTACAGCTATTAGTCCCAGCAATAGCAGGTAGATATATAATATGGTGGGATTGTCGGGAATAAAATTCGCCTCGTATGTCAGCATTAGTGTATAGGCTACCAGCAGGATAGAGGGAATCCAACGTACCACACGTCTTCCTACTGGTAACTTGTGGCGCCAATAGTGCAAATCCAGATACACGTCGGGTATCAAAATCAGCAGTAAGAAAAGATAAGGAGCTCTTGCAATCATTGATCAGGATTCTCTACATAGCCTTGATATCTTGGCGAGAGTGACGACATTACCGAGTCGTATGCCTGACGCATGGTGGCATCTACGTTGTCTGGTCCTTGCCCGATGGGGTAGATGGGCTGATGAATGGTAAGCGTCAGCGGATGCCAGTTGACGAAGTTGAATCCCTTCATGCGAGGCAGGATGTCGAAACTTCCATTAATGGTAAGTGGCACTACGGGCAACTGCAATTCGTCGGCCAGTGCGAAAGCACCTTTCTTGAAAGTACCCATATGACCTGTAAATGTGCGTGCTCCTTCAGGAAATACTGTCACGCTGTAGCCCTCTTTCAGTATTTCTCGCGCATCCTCGTATGTCTTGCGTATCTTGCTGGGACCGCGTTTGTCAACGAATATCTGATGTGACTTTGCACAGGCATAACCTACAAACGGAATCTTTCTCAACTGTTGCTTCATCATCCACTTGAAATTACGCCCCAAATGGCCGTATATCAAGAAGATGTCGAACGAGCCCTGATGATTAGCCACAAACACATAGCTCTGGTCTTTCTCCAAATGTTCGCGCCCCTCTACCTTGACAGGAATGAGAAATGTCTTCAACACCAGTTTACCCCACATGTGGCCAGGGTAATATCCCCAGAAGTGCCCATTGCCTATGGTTGTACCTATGCCCACTTCAAGGGCGGTGATAATAGTTAGGATTACAAGTAAGGGTAATCCGATGAAGAGTTGGTAGATAATATAGAGTAATTTCACAGTCTTATGTTTCTTGTTGTTCTATTGCTTAGGAATTTCTCGGGTATTTCCTTGTCCACCCATCCCAGCGTAGTCTCATCACACCGAAGAATGCTTCGCCGAATATGCCGCCCGACATCTTACTGGTGCCCTCACGCCGATTCACGAATATCACGCTCACCTCTTTGATCTTAAAACCAATCTTGTAGGCAGTGTATTTCATTTCAATTTGGAAGGCGTAGCCCTTGAAACGTATTTTGTCGAGCTCGATGGTCTCCAGTACCTTGCGTTTGTAACACACAAAACCAGCGGTAGTGTCATGAACCAGAAATCCCGTCACCACGCGTACGTATTTCGACGCAAAGTAGCTCATCAGCACCCTGCCTATAGGCCAGTTCACGACGTTTACGCCACTCACATAGCGACTTCCCACGGCCACGTCATAGCCATCGCTTTGACAAGTCTTGTAGAGCCTTGGCAAATCGTTAGGGTCGTGACTAAAGTCGGCATCCATCTCGAAGATGTAGTCGTAATGATGCTCCAACGCCCATTTGAAACCAGCAATGTAGGCAGTGCCGAGTCCTAGTTTGCCTTTACGTTCCAGCATGTATAGGCGGTTGCCGAACTCCATAGCCATCAAACCGCGTACAATAGCAGCTGTCCCATCAGGCGATCCGTCGTCGATCACAAGAATATGGAAGCACTTCTCAAGGGTGAATATCGCACGGATGATTTTCTCGATATTCTCCTTTTCGTTGTAAGTAGGTATGATGACTATACTGTCACTTTCGTACATAACTTTCTACGCTTTTGATGGTGCAAAGTTAAGAAAAAGAAGTGAAAAATGAAAAGTGAAAAGTGAAAAGTATGCTCTATTTGTGTTTTTTTTGTATTTTTGCACCTGAATTTGCAATGAATATACAGGAATTAGAGAATCTTTACGCCAAGTTGCCACAAGTGTCGGCACTGGCTGCTGAGTTGGGGAAATCCTCGTTTACAACGGTTTTCCTTGAGGGTCTGTTGGGCTCTAGTGCACCAATGCTCTTTGGTAGTTTGGCCCTGAAGTGTCAGAAACATCTGCTTTTTGTTCTTCAGGATGCCGAGGAGGCTGGCTATTTCTATCACGACCTCACCCAGTTGATGGGCGATGAGCGGGTGTTGTTCTTCCCCTCCAGCTATCGCCGTGCCATCAAATATGCCCAGCGTGATGCAGCCTCTGAGATCCTGCGTACCGAGGTCCTTGCCAGACTGACAGGTGGATGGGTTGGTTATATCATTACCTATCCTGAAGCATTGGCCGAGATGGTGGTGTCGAAGCGGAGTCTCGATGACCGTACATTAGTGCTTGAGAAAGACCAGGCTATTGCTGTTGGCGATATTGAGAGAACGCTCCACGAGTTTGGTTTCCGCGAGGTCGACTATGTCTATGAGCCAGGCCAGTATGCCCTGCGCGGCTCAATTCTCGATGTCTACTCTTACAGTTGTGAGTATCCCTATCGTATCGACTTCTTTGGCGATGATATCGACTCTATCCGTACGTTCGAGGTAGAAGACCAATTGTCTAAAGACCATCGCGACCGCATCGAGGTAGTGCCCGAACTCTCTGGCGTTTCCGAAGAGAAAGTGTCCTTCCTTTCGTTTGTGCCTCGCGACATGGTGCTGGTCACCAAAGACTATCTTTATGTGCGCGATGCCATAGACCGTGCCTATCAGGAAGGCTTCTCGGCTCAGGCACGTACAGAGCAGATGGAGGGAACTACTGAGATGGAGCGCCGTGAGATAGAACGCCGGTTGCAGCGCGAGAACCAACTCGTCACAGGAGCTCAGTTCATGAGCGATGCCAATGAGCTCCGTCGCATAGAGTTCGGTCATCGTCCTTCATCTCTAAATTCTACATTCTTAACTCTTAAATTCTCCGTCTCCGTCCAGCCTCTTTTTCACAAGAACTTCGACATGCTCATTAAGACCTTTGAGGATTACCTCCTTCAAGGTTATCATATATATATATGTGCCGACAGTCAGAAGCAGAACGAGCGTCTGAAAGATATCTTCGCTGAGAAGTCGACCATTGCCTTTACGCCTGTTCAGAACACCATTCACGAGGGCTTTACCGACGATGATCTTCGCATCTGCGTATTTACCGACCACCAGATATTCGACCGCTTCCATAAGTATAACCTCAAGAGCGACAAGGCCCGTAGCGGAAAGATGGCCCTTACGCTGAAGGAGATTCAGCAGTTCGAGATTGGTGACTACGTGGTGCACGTCGATCATGGTGTGGGTAAGTTCGGCGGTCTCATCCGCATGCCTCAAGGTGACGGCTATCAGGAGATGATAAAGATTCTCTACCAGCATGGCGACAGTATCTATGTGTCTATCCACTCGCTCTATAAAGTGTCGAAATACAAGTCGCAGGATAACGGCGAGCCTCCACGCCTCTCCAACTTGGGTACAGGCCAGTGGGAACGCCTCAAGGAACGTACTAAGAATCATATCAAGGATATGGCGCGTGACCTGATAAAACTCTATGCCAAGCGCCGTCGTGAGAAGGGTTTTGCCTTCAGTCGTGATACCTATCTGCAACAGGAGCTCGAAGCAAGTTTCCTCTACGAGGACACACCCGACCAGCTCAAAGCTACGCAGGAGGTGAAGGCTGATATGGAGCAGGAAAAGCCTATGGATCGTCTGGTCTGTGGCGATGTGGGCTTTGGAAAAACCGAGGTGGCTGTGCGCGCCGCTTTTAAGGCCGCTACCGATGGCAAACAGGTGGCTGTTCTGGTGCCCACCACTGTATTGGCTTACCAGCATTACCGCACGTTTATGGGGCGCCTCAAGAATATGCCCGTCCGTGTCGACTATCTTACTCGTGCCCGCACTGCGAAACAGACCACTCAGGTGCTCAAGGATCTTGCTGATGGCAAAATAGATATCATTATAGGAACGCATAAGCTAATCGGCAAGACCGTCAAATTCAAGGACCTTGGCCTGCTCATTATCGACGAGGAGCAGAAGTTCGGCGTCTCTACTAAGGAGAAATTGCGCCAGATGAAGTCGAGCGTTGATACCCTTACCATGTCGGCTACGCCTATTCCCCGTACCCTCCAATTCTCGCTCGTTGGTGCCCGCGATTTCAGTGTCATCCAGACACCGCCGCCTAACCGCTATCCCATTCAGACCGAGATCCATACCTTTGGAGTCGAGATCATCACCGATGCTATCAATTTCGAGATGTCGCGCAATGGTCAGGTATATTTTGTCAACAACCGTATTAGCGAACTCCAGCATATTGAAGAACTCATCCATAAATACATCCCCGATGCCCGTGTGGCCATTGGTCATGGACAGATGAAGCCTGAGCAACTCGAACAAATCATTCTCGATTTCTCTAACTACGACTATGATGTGCTACTCTCTACGACTATTGTCGAGAACGGTATCGACATCCCTAATGCCAACACCATCATCATCAATGGTGCCCACAACTTCGGGCTTTCCGACCTTCATCAGATGCGTGGTCGCGTGGGACGAGGCAACCGTAAGGCTTTCTGTTATTTATTAGCACCTCCTCTTGCTGCACTTCCTGCCGATAGCCGTCGTCGCCTTGAGGCCTTAGAGAACTTCTCCGATCTGGGGTCTGGTATTAACATTGCCATGCAGGACCTCGATATCCGTGGTGCGGGCAACTTGCTGGGCTCAGAACAGAGTGGTTTTATCTCCGATCTAGGCTATGAGACCTACCAGAAAATTCTGAATCAGGCGATGGTGGAATTGCGCAATGCAGAAGTCCCTCAAGAGGTGGGGGACTGGCAGATGCCGAGGGGTAAAGAAGGGGACGCCTCACTCTTCGTCGACGACTGTGCCCTCGAATCCGACATCGAGATGTATTTCCCCGACCTCTACGTACCCAGTGATTCAGAGCGCATGTTGCTCTATCGCGAATTAGATAATCTGGCGGGCAGTTCCCGTCTTGAATCCGATTTGGAGGCTTATCGCAAACGTCTTGTCGATCGCTTCGGCGCAATTCCCCCCGTGGCCGAAGAACTCATCGAAGTAGTGCCCCTCAGAGCCGCAGGAAAGCAACTGGGTATTGAGAAGATTATGCTCAAACAGCAACATATGTACCTCTACTTTGTGAGCCATAATGATAGTCCCTACTATCAGAGCGAGGCCTTCGGGCGCGTACTCAGCTATGTAGCTGCCCACCCCCGTCAGTGCAATTTCCGTGAGGTCAAAGGTAAGCGTTCCGTCGTTATCACCAGCGTACCTACTGTAGTCTCTGCTCTGTCAATCTGTCGTCAGATTCTGTCAGATTGACACATAAGGGCTTCTGGCATTTCCCTTGCATGTTGTTGAGTGAAAGCCGAAAGGCAATCATAAAAATAACATGTATAATCGTTAAAATAGAATTAGGAGGTAAAGATTATGATGCCAGTAATGAGAAGCAACAGTTGGATTCCAAGTGTGTTCAATGACTTGTTTGATACCGATTTTATGCCGAAGTGCAATGCTACGGCTCCTGCTATTAATGTGAAAGAAAGCGACAAGGCATACACCGTAGAACTCGCCGCTCCGGGCATGAAAAAGGAGGATTTCAATGTGCATATCAACGATGAAGGTAACCTCATCATTAAGATGGAGAGTAAAAGTGAGAAAAAGGATGAGGACAAGAATACTCGCTATCTGCGACGTGAGTTCTCATACTCAAAGTTTGAGCAGACTTTGATTCTGCCTGACGATGTAAAAAAGGAGGATATTCATGCTCGTGTAGACAATGGTGTACTCACTATTGAACTCCCCAAGGTGATAGTGGAGAAGGCTAAACTTTCTCGTCAGATAGATATTGTATAAGTTTTTTAGTTGTTGTTTTTAGTTTTTGAGCCGTCAGACGTTGGTCTGGCGGCTTTTTTGTTAAAATCCTCATTTATAGGGATTGTACAATATACCGAATAGCAGTACCTTTGCACCGCAATTTTAACACAAGGACGAATATATAGTTATGTGTAGCAACCCATTTATAGCTGTTATTAATCACCAACCTGCTCAGCGCCCTCCCATGTGGATGATGCGTCAAGCAGGTCGTGTACTTCCCCGTTATCGCTGCCTCACCCAGAAACAGCCTTTCCATTCTATCTTGGCCGATGCTAAGATGGCCGCCGAAGTCACACTTATGCCTATCAACGATATGGGTATGGATGCCGCCATCTTATTCAGTGATATCCTCGTTGTTCCTGAGGCATTGGGTGTTCAAGTCGAATGGACTACTGATGGCCCCGTATTCCCTCATCCGCTGATGGACTTAGATTCCCCCGCATCTTTGCTCTATTTCAATCCCTCCAATCTGATGCATGTGGCCGATACCCTTGATGAGATACAGTGCCAGAATATGGATGATACTCCTGTAATAGGCTTCTGTGGCGGTCCGCTTACCTGTCTGTGCTATATGCTTGGCGGGCGCGACAAGAGCATGCAGTTTACCGATGTGGTGCGTTATTTCTACACCCACCGCTCAGAAACAGAACAGTTGCTCGAAGCCCTCACAAGTGCATCAGAATACTATGTGCGTCTTCAGGCGGCTCATAAAATTTCTGCTTTCCAAATATTCGAGTCGTTTGCCAGTGTGATACCCGTCGAGCTCTATACTTCGTTGATCCTGCCTTTTGTGCGTCGTATCACAGCGGCGGCCCGCGATTGTGGCCTGCCGGTCATTTTCTTTCCAAAAGGTTTTGGCACAGGGCTTTCGGTGTTGACAAAAGATGATTGCGACTTCGTGAGTATCGACTGGCATACGCCACTCTCAACAGCTCGCGCCATAGTTTCACCCGCTTTAGGTCTTCAAGGTAATATGGATCCCCGTTTGTTGTTTGCCCCTCAAGCTGTCATCGCCCAACATCTGCAGACTTATATGGACTTTTTCAACACTTACCCCGACTATATATTTAATCTGGGGCATGGTCTGCATAAAGACACACCGCTTAAGAACGTGCGTTTCGTTACCTCATGGTTTAAACAGAAATAATAATAACTAATAAATTAGAATATGTTTTTAGGATTACTCTTAACATCACTGTTGGCCGTCGAAAGCCCCGAGTTGATACCCTCTGACACCACTACAGCCCGTTCTTACGATCTTGACGAGGTGGTGGTAAGCGCATTCAAAACGAACAAGTATAATCTCATGCCAGTATCGTGTACTGCCTTGTCGGCCCGCCAGCTCAGCAATTTGCAGATTACAGGCATAAAGGAGCTCACTGCCGTTATTCCCAACTTTTACATGCCCGATTACGGTTCGAGAGCCAGTTGCCCTGTATTTGTACGCGGTGTAGGTAATAAGTCGGATGGTACGGGAATCGGCTTCTATGTAGACGGTATGCCCTTCTACGAGCCCCTCTCGTTCGATTGCGATTTGGGAGATGTGGCTTCTGTTGAGGTATTGCGTGGTCCTCAGGGCACGCTGTATGGTCGTAATGCCATTGGCGGTATCGTGAATATCAGCACCCGCAATCCATTGGAATATCAGAATACCCGTGTACGCTTGGGATATGGTCGCTATAACGACCTGCGTACGCAGATTTCTAATTACACTAAGCTCTCCGACAAGTTTGGTTTCACCTTTGGTGCTCTCTATCATCACAATGATGGTGCTTTCCGCAACAGCTATCTCGATGAGAAGGTGGACAAGATGAATGAGACCGAGGAACGTATCGGTCTCTACTATAAGCCTGCCGACAATTGGCTGATTCGACTGAACAGCCAATTTACCTACAGCGATCAGGGTGGTTATCCCTATGCTCCTGTGGATGTTGCTACCAACACATTGCAAGATATCAAATACAACCGCTACAGTTCATTCCGTCGCTTGGTCAGCACCAACGGATTGGGCATCACCTATACAGGTCCTGTTGTCAGCTTCAATAGTCAGACTTCGTTCCAGTATATCAACTCTAAACAGGCTATTGATCAGGACTTTACTATCAACGACAAATCGTTTGTAGAAAATGCCCGCCATCAAAACATGGTGTCACAGGAGTTCACCCTCAAGTCGAGCAATGATAGCCGATATCAGTGGGTGATTGGTGCTTTTGGTATGATGGAGCACGTAGATCGTACAGTCGATAACTACTCGCCTTCGGCTTATTCGCTCAGTCATACAAACTATTGTGTACCTACCAGTTCGCTGGCCTTGTATCATCAGAGCACCTATAAAATCTGGCGTGGTCTCTCAGCTACTGCTGGTATCCGTCTCGATTACGAGCATGCAAAGACCAAGTATGACAACCTGAAGGTAACGGCTTCTCCATTGCCAGGCGATGGTTATACTTTAGTTAATCTCAGTCAGATGTCATCGGCAACAGGTGAATCTTTCGAGAGTAGTAAGGACTTTACACAGGTAACACCTAAGTTCACCCTGCAGTACCAGACAACAGAGGATAATCTCTACTATGCATCAATAACACGTGGTTACAAGCCAGGTGGCTTCAACAAATCGTTCTCTACGGCCGATCAGCGTTCATATGAGCCCGAGTATAGCTGGAACTACGAGGTAGGTGCCAGTATCAACCTGTTGAACAACCTGGTCACCGTGAGTGCTGACCTCTTCTATATCGATTGGCGTCACATGCAGATTACCTCTACCATTGCTGGTGTAGGCAATATCACAACCAACGCTGGTCATACTGATAGCAAGGGCGCTGAGCTGAACATTGTAGCGCGTCCTGCAAAGGGCTTACAGTTCACTGCTAACTATGGTTATACTTACGCCCGCTTCCTTTCTTATGAAAAGAGTGCTACGGTAAGCTATACCAACAATCGCTTACCTATGGTGCCAAACCACACGCTGAGCGTTGATGCGAACTATACCATCAATCCAACAGGTTGGCTGGATCGCGTGATGTTCAATGTTGGTCTTCGAGGTCTGGGTCGTATCTACTGGGCAGAGGATAACCTCGTCAGTCAGGACTTCTATACAACCCTCAACGCTAAGGTTGCCTTTACCAAAGGTATTGTTACTTGGGAGTTGTGGGGCAAGAACCTGACAGATACCAACTATATGGCTTATGGCTTCAAGTCATCATCAGGCAACTACGCCCAGGCAGGCAAGCCATTGACATTTGGAACCACAATCGAGTTAAATTTCTAATCCACAAATAATTACATGGCAACAACCACCAGCGTAGATAATGTAAGGAGATTGAATCTCGCCACGTTTTTCTGTCTATACATAGCGCAGTTCATTCCCTCTACCTTCATCACTACAGCCATGCAGGTAACTATGCGCCAGGCCAACTACGGCCTGGCTACTATTGGCTTGCTGCATTTGGTACATATCCCCTGGCTTGTTAAGTTCCTTTGGGCACCAATGGTCGACCGTCAATGTTCGCATTTGGCTAGCTACCGTCGATTCATTTTGCTCATGGAGTCCATCTATGCTCTGTCTATCATGTGCATCGGATTCCTTGACATCTCAGCCGATATTTATTTTATCTTCGTACTAGTATTTATCTCAATGTTCGCATCAGCCACGCAGGATATTGCTACCGATGGGTTAGCAGTACGTGCTTTTAGCAAGGGCGACCATAGTGCTGTAAACAGTATGCAGTCGATGGGCCGTTATGCTGGTGCGTTCTTAGGTAGTGGCATCTTCATCGTGATGCTTGACCACTTTGGCTGGAGCGTGGTGTTCCCGTTGTTGGGTCTGGTGGCTTGGCTGATGGTTGTGCCTTTGCAGTTTAATAAGAAGATTCGGATAGAGCCTCGCTTGCCCAAGCAGCGTGCTAAGCTCATGGATTTTATGTGGTTTTTCTCGCGTCGCGAAATCATTCCCCATGTCATTTTTCTGCTACTCTATTTCATGGGTATCATCGGTATTATTGCCAACGTACGCCCATATATGGTCGACTTGGGCTATAATATGAAGGAAATTGGTGTGTGGTTTGGTATGGTGGGCACAGCCACCTCGTTTGTGATGGCCTGGGTGGCCCATTTGCTCATCCGTCGCATCAGCATGTATCGAGCTCGTTTGCTGGTGGCATTCATGATTGTCACCGCACCGCTATATTTCATTTTACTCACGTTTATCACACCCACGCTACCGATGATCGTTGGTGGCTTGCTGCTGGTTAAGACATGCCATGCTTTTGCTTCGATAGTGGTTTATACTACGGCGATGGATTGTGTACGCGAAGGTCGTGAGGGAACCGATTTCACCATCCAGGTGGTTGTGGTTCATCTCAGTTCTTCGCTCATCTCAATTATCTCAGGTGGCGTTGGTGAGTGGCTCGACTATCGTGGACTATATCTCATCGAATTGGGCATAGCACTCATCAGCCTGTTCTACGTTATTCGTGTGTTCAAACCCAATCAGATGCTGGCCAAATGGTAAAACGCATACTATTCACAGCTCCAGTTTCCTATCACAACCGTCTTCGCGAAGCCATCAGCATGTCGCCAGTAAGCTTCAGCCCCCTATTCGTACCCCTTATCCGTACCTCTGTGTTGCCCCCAGATGGCGCCTTTCTAGAGTTCTGTAGGTGTCTGACCAGCTTTGACTATATTGTCTGTCCTAGTCTCACGGCTGTGCGAGCGCTTGCCTCGTCAGACCTGTCTCGGACTAACTTTGAAGGGCGTGTTGTCGCCATCGGTCGCGATCAGCTTTCTGTTACTCGGTTGCTTGGTGTAGAGCCCGTCCTGCGTTATGCCAAACCTAGCATGATGGGAATCGTAGAGGCCTTACAGCTTCAGTCCTCGCCCTCGGCTAAGCATGTAGCTGTGTTGTTGCCTCAGTTCAGCGGGTTACCCGTTCCCACCACCATTACAGACTTTCTCAGTGCCCTTCGCCTCATGGGAGTTGCTGTTACTCCCGTTTATTGTTATCGCACCTCGACTATTGATAAGGAACGCTGTACCGATCTGGCTGATGCCCTTTGTCATGGCTTTGTGGATGCCATTGCAATCACAAGTGGCGGCGAAGCCTATGTTCTCTCCCAGATTCTCTCACTTGCCGCTGCTCAAGGTCAACCAGTTGAGGTGCCTATTTACTCCTTTGGACCTTACACCACCCGTTGCGCCCAAGAGGTCGCTCTTGATGTGGCAGGCACATCGCCCTGTCATCACAGCTTTACTGACTATGTCGAATACCTTGCCAGCGTGGTATGACTCTTTAACGTATACTGGTGAATATATCAAATATCTGTGCTTTTCGTTTAGTGGTCTTGGTGCTTTTTTTCGCCTTCTCGTCACTCTGACTTTTTTTTCGGCATAGAGTGGAACTTCATTCGAATAAAAAAACGAAACAGGGGTGCACATCACTGTGGACCCCTGCTTTGATACTAAATTATCAACCATAAAAACCTAAACCATTAAAACTATGTTTTATCTCATTTCTTTCGAATGAAGACAAAAAAAAGCGGGACTCCGCCGAGCCCCTGTTGTTAACCTTAAATCTAATACTATGAAAAACATGGTGCAAAGGTATGCTTTTTTTTTGAAGTGTGCAAGCTTTTTGCATTATTTTTGCAAAAAGAAGCGCTTTTTTATAGATTATTCGGCAAAAAACGCTAACTTTGTCTCCTGATATGGAAGATATAAAATTTATTAGGGATACATTTCTGCTGGCGATTTTGGCGGGAATATGCATTTCGATAGGATGCGTTGTAAACCTCCGTGTGGGAGGGGTGGCTGGTGCCGTGTTGTTTGCGTTTGGTCTGACTACTGTGGTGTATTATCGACTGAAGCTCTATACGGGCACGGCTGGTTTCATAAGGCGCCAAGGCGATTGGACGATGCTTTTTACCGTGTTGGTGGGTAACATCGTTGGCTGTCTGTTGTCTGCGTCGATGATTGCCTATGCGCAGCCTGACTGCGTGGAGCCCGCAGCAAAGATTCTAGCAGGGCGACTGGTCAAGGGACCCTGGGCGTGCTTTCTACTAGCCATTGGTTGTGGATTTATCATGACCACAGCGGTGGAGTTTGCTAGAAAGGGCAAAATGCTGCCGCTAGTGTTAGGCGTGCCTGTCTTCATTTTGTGTGGATTTGCACACTCTATAGCCGATGCGTTCTATTTTCTTGTTTCACCAGCTGAACAGGTGATGAATACGAGCGTACTCATGGTATATATTTCAGAGGTAATGGGTAACTTTGTGGGGTGTAACTTATATAGATGGACCACGATATGCGTCCCAAAGAACTAAAGTGTGAATGAAACCGAAGAAAAGAATGAGCCCTGTTAGGAATGATCCTGACGGGGCTCTCTCTAATAAACTAACTAAAATAATAACATATAATGTGAATCGATAATTTTAGGGGCTGCATTAGTAGCCAGGATTCTGGTCGGCATCGGTGATGGCGTTGTTCGAGTTGATCTCGAGCGTGGGGAAGGGTAGCAGCATGGCACGCTTGGCCATCTCCGGGGTGCACACGAAGTAGTCCTCCTTATACTTGGTGGATGAAGGGTTAGGACAGTTGGCTGGGTGTGCATTATGTGCCTTCCAGTATTCGAGCATGAACTCTGGGCCACGGCGACGCATGTCGAAATATTCTGTCTCTTCGCCCAACAGCTCAAAGAAACGCTCATACATGATGCGATGACGGAACTCCTCCTTGGTCATGCCACTCCAGTCGGCTGGCTCGGCTGAGGCAGGCGTGGCGCTGTTGCGTGCACGTGCCAGCACCTCGTTCACATACTGATAGGCCTTGTCGGGGCCGCTCACCTCGTTGGTGGCTTCGGCCAGCATCAGCAACACGTCGGCATAACGCAGATAGATGAAGTTCTGTGGAGCATACTGTGCCACATAGCGAGAGTCGAGGAACTTCTTAAGGTAGGGCCACATGCGACTGCTCCCCTTATCGCTGGTATAGGCAGGATAGATCGTAACGGTATCCACACCACCATTCTTGGTATAGTAGTCGTAGATGATGCCCTGTTCGATGCGTGGGTCGCCAGGATACTGCTCGCGCCAGGTGTCGAAGATATACTTTGAGGGGCGATAGCGTCCGTAGGGATTGCTCTGCGAGTTGGGGGTGTAGTCGCTCACATCGGGGGCGATGCCCTGTGTCCAGGTGTTACCATTGATATCCGAGAACTGTATCTCGATAATCGATTCGGCGGTGTTGCGGTTCTGGGCATTGTAGAGCACCTGCAGAGGCACCAACTGATAGTGTCCATATACCTTCATGCACTCGTCGATGCACTTCTGCCAGTAGGGTGAGCCCTCTTCGCCGTTGGCCAGCGTCAGATATACTTTTCCCAATAAGGCGTGAGCGGCATATTTGCTGGGGCGTCCCTCGGTAGGGTTCTCCTCAGGTAGCAGTTGGGCAGCCTCTTCCAGATCGGCCATCACCTGCTGATAGGTCTCCTCCACTGTGGAGCGTGGTATGTCGAGGTTTTTGCTGTTGATAGGTTCCAGACGCATGGGCAGACCGCCGAAGGCGCGCACCAAGTTAAAGTAAATCATACCTCTCAGGAAGTGAGCCTCGCCCTTGGCGCGTGTCTTCAGCTGCTCTGATGCACCGCTGGCGTCGATTTTGCTCAGCAGGTCGTTGCAGTCAGATATCACGGTGTAGCAGGTCTTGAAGTGGCGGCCTACATATTTATTATCGGGCTCGGTGCGCTGGGCCTTCGAGTCATTGTACGACGAACTAGTATTGTTCATCGTGCCGCCGGCAGTACAGAAAATGGTGTGATAGTCCGACTGGAACACGTTGTAGCTGGTTAGTCCGTGGTAGCATCCTGTCAAGGCGGCTTCTACGCCCTTGTCGTCAGCATAGATAACGTTAGCAGATGGAAAAGAGTCGGTATCCTCTTCCAACAGGGAGTTGCAGGATGTAAACGCCATGGCGCTTAGCAATCCCCATGCATATATGATAGTCTTTTTCATTTTTCTTTCGTATTGTTATATTGGTGATTGATGTTGTTAGAATGTCACATTCAGCGTACAGCTGTATGAGCGGTTGATAGGTGCGCTACCGTAGTCGATGCCGATACGCTTAGGGTCGTTAGAGAAACTATTGATATCGGGGTTGTAACCTGAGTAGTTGGTGATAGTGAAAAGGTTGCGTCCGGTCAGTGTTACCTGCAGCGCCTTAATCAGCTTAGAGCGCTTCAATGGCACATCGTAGGAGAGACTCAGACTACCCATACGCAGGAAACTGCCATCCTCTATCAATCGGTCGGTAAGCTCGCTCAGAGGCACGCCGATGCGTGGGTAGGTGGTGCTGGGCTTTTCTGGGCGCCAGGCATTGTGGTAGGCCTCTGATAGGATGTTGTAATCATAATAGGTGTTGGTGTTGTCGAGCTTGTTGGCGTTCACCACCTCGTTGCCTACCGAACCATGGAACTGAGCACTCAGCGTGAAGGCCTTATAGCTAATTGAAGTGTTGAAACCGAAGGTGAAGTCGGGGTTAGGATCGCCCAGAATCACACGGTCTTCGGTATTGATGATGCCATCTTCGTTGGTGTCGATATAGGCGATATCACCAGCTTTCAATTCGTTGCCGTTATACACCAGTCCGTTGGCTGCCTCGTCGCTCTGCAGGATACCGTTGGTCTTGTAACCCCAGAACAGTCCGATGGGTTTGCCTTTGATGAATATGTTAACAGGGAAGGCGGCTGATGCATAGTACGACAGGTTGGTGCCGTAGTAAGCCTCGTAGTAGTGAGTGCCATATTTGGTGACTGGCAGTCCGAGGTCGGTGATGCGGTTCTTGTTATGTGAGATGTTGGCACCGATGGTCCAGGTGAAGTCCTTGGTGCTCACGGGCACAGCGTTGAGAGCCACCTCGACACCATTGTTCTGGATAGAGCCGCAGTTCACGTAGATAGAACTATAACCCGTAGAAACGGCGGTGTTCATCGACTGCAGGATGTCGTTAGTCTCCTTGTGATAGACATCAACGCTCAGGGTGAGTCGGTTCTTCAGAATACCGAAGTCGATACCTGCGTTATACTGTGTGGTTGCCTCCCATTTCAGGTCGGGGTTGGCAATCTTACTGGGGTGCAGCCCTACTGTGTTCTGACCGCCTCCAGTGGCATACTCCACGTTACCATAGGTGTTCTGTGTGGCATAGGCTGAAATACTCTGGTTACCAGTCATACCCCAACCCAGACGCAGCTTCAGGTTGCTCAGCCACTTGCTGTCCTTCAGGAAGTTCTCCTGGTTCACACGCCAGGCCAATGCCACTGAAGGAAAGAAACTGTAGCGGTTGCCTTTCTGGAACTTGCTCGAACCATCCACGCGCCCTGTGAGTGTCACCAGATAGCGGTCCATATAATTATAGTTCATGCGCAAGAGCGATGAGGCAGTGGTCTCGTTGGTCAGCGAGTGACTGTTGGTATAGGTTTTGTTGGCATAGGCGATACCATCGATTCCCAGCGACATGATTGAGAAGTCCTCGCCCAGCATGCCATAGCGGTTGGCATCGCGGCGCTCGTAGGTCACACCGGCAGTACCCGACAGGTGGTGCACACGGTTCAGCGTATAGTCATAGTAGAACAGAGCCTCCAACGCTTTCTTCAGGCTGCGCAGTTCGCTGTAGCCCAACTGCCCGTTCACCTTCATTCCTGTATATACACCAGTGCTGTACCAGCGCGAACGACTCTTGTCGCGGGTGTCGTACGAGCCCATCAGGTGGAAGGTCAAACCTTTGATAAGCTTATAGTCGAAGGCAATCGAGGCCATGGTGCGATTCTCCTCCGAGTGGTCCTTGTAGTCGGTGAGCCAGTTGGTAGGTGTCAGCTGCAGGTCGTTGTCATTGTCGTTATTATCCTCGGGGTCGAGTTCGGCAAAAGGCTTTGCCAGGATGGCATGACGGGTGAGACTGGTGCGCTGTGCACCCTGTCCGTCGGTTCCGGCTGTCATGTCGTTCACACGACGTGTCATACTGAATGTGCCCTTGAGCGACATGTTCTGGTTGAGCTTGTACTTATAGTTCACGCGCAGATCGGCCTGGGTCAGTCCGGTGTTGCGGATGATGCCTTTGTTGTCTAAATAGCCACCTGCCACGTAGTAGTTGGCCTTGTCGTTACCACCGTTTACTGACAAACGGTATGACTGGGTGATAGAGGTGTGGAAGAGCTCCTTCTGCCAGTCGCGGGTCACGGGGTGAAAGTCGGCGCTGTAGAAGCTTTCCTCGTTTTCCGAGTCTTTCTCGTTGCGGTAGGCGATATACTCCTCGGCATTGAGCACATTGATGTGCTTGCTGGCCTGATCGAACGAGAGACCTGCCGAGAGGTTGATCTTAGCCTTGCCGCTCTTACCTTCTTTGGTGGTGATGAGCACCACGCCGTTAGAGGCGCGTGAACCATAGATGGCTGTGGCAGAGGCATCTTTGAGAACCTCGATACTTTGGATATCCTGCGGGTTGATACCTGTGAGTCCGCTCTGGGTGGTCTGCACGGGGTCACTACCCGTACCACCGCCACTATTGGGGTTGCCCACGTCCTCGGTGGCGTCATTCATGATGATGCCGTCGATAACATAAAGGGGTTCCTTGTTTCCATTCAGCGTAGAGGTACCACGAATGCGCACGTTGATGACACCACCCAGCTGTGAGTCACCGCCATTCACGTACACACCAGGTGCGTTACCCTGCAGCAGGTGGTCGATACCACTGTTGAATACAGCCTTATCGCGATCTACGGCTACCGATGATACCGAACCAGTCAGGTCGCTCTTCTTCATCTGACCATAGCCCACCACAACCACTTCGTCAAGGCTATGAGAGTCTTCAACTAATTTAATGTTGATCTGGCTGTTGCTGCCAACTTTCACATTCTGAGAAAGGTAGCCTATGTAGCTGATCTGAATGGTGCTGCCTTTGGGAACGGTCAGTTCGTAGTGACCATTCACATCGGTAACGGTGCCGTTGGTGGTGCCCTTCTCAGAGACACTGGCGCCAATCACGCTTTCACCGTTCTCATCGAGCACAAAACCTGTAATCTTCTGCTTGCTAGTGCTCTTCTCTGATTTTTTCTGATTCTTCGGAACGATGATAATCTGATTGCCCTTCATATCGAAGGTGTAGTCGGTGTCCTTGAGTAGTTCTTCAATGATTTGAGGCACCGGTTTGTTCTTCTGGTTAATAAGCACTTTCTTGTTGACGTTAAGCTTCGAGGCGTTGTATGCAATCTTGTAGTTGCTTACAGACTCGATTTTCTCGAAAGCTTTTTTCAAGGTTAAGAGCTCATTGTTGAACGATACGTTCTGAGCCTGAAGAGAAAGGCTTCCTGCTAACCACATGATAGCAGCAATCCTAAGTACACATTTTACTCTCTTTTTCATCTTAGGTTTTAAATTAGAATGATTAAAAAAATTTTAGTTGAATGTAATCTAAGGACAATAAATGTAATCGTTACACCCAATCTCTTTTTGTTAAAAAGCCTAAAAATGATTATTTGATAAAGATATCGTTGCCGTTGATTTCATAGTTTAACGACGGAATCAGCATCTTGATAACAGCCATGATGCCCTCGATGGTCTCGTCGGAATTGAAATGAGCCCTGATGGTCTGATTATTATAATGGCTGTTCTGGACATGAATATTGACGTTATAGGTACGCTCTATCTGCTGGAGGGCATAGATAAGCTTGGTCTCTTCGAAATACAAGGCTGGGATGCGCCATACGGAGAAATCGGCGGCGTTGACTTGGCGAACTTCTACTTCGCCTGTCTTGGAGTCAAGAACCAACTGGTTGTTGGGTAATAGTACATAGGATTTCCTCTGGTTGTCAACGTTGATCTGTAGCTTACCTGTTTCGAGGGTGGCTACAATCTGTGGGTTGTCAGGATAAGAGAATACATTGAAGGTGGTGCCAAGTACTTTCAGCTTCATTTGGTTGATATCGACTGTAAATGGTCGATTGCTGTCTTTCTTAACTTCGAAATATCCCTCACCTGAGAGGCAGACATTGCGCTCGGCTGATGTGAATCGTGATGGATAGACCAAAGAACTGCCACCATTGAGCCATACCTTGGAGCCATCGGGTAGAATGACCATACTACGCTCGCCGTAAGGAGTGAACTTGTGCATGAAGATAACATCGGAATAGAGCTTGGTCTGTCTGAGTGCAGAGGCATAGTAAAAGGCTGCGGCACCCAGCATCAGTAGAGGTAGTACCCAAATGACTGCTATCTTCAGCCAAGAAAGGTGCTTGATGGTGAATGGACTCCCTCCAGGCAATGCCGATGTTAACTTCTGATAGGCATCATCGAGGGATGTATCGTCGGCTGATGCTTCTGCGCATTCGTTCCACAACTCGCGGAAGGCGTCGTCGGCATCGTTGGGAGTGAGTGCCATACGATTATGCACTCTCAATGTGATTTCATCCGATACTTCGTGATGGAAGAAATACTTGACGATATGATGGAAATACCTGCTCACTCTTTACCTTATTTATATATATGACAAATAAAAAACCTTTTACCCCCAACCTAATAATAGTAAAATAAAGATTTTTAGCACTTTACGGATATCGCCCAATGCCAGATTGAGGTGATTCTCAACAGTTTTCTTCTGGAGTTCCAGTGTCTCGGCTATCTGGTCGTTGCTAAGACCTTCTTCTCTACTCATCCTGTAGACGGCCTGGCGCTGAGGTGGCATGTTTTCTACCACCATGTCTATGAGAAGCTGCATGTCGCCAGCTTCAATCTGATCTAAAGGTGATACATTGTCGGTAGAGACATTTGGTATATCCGTGATGTCTATCATCAGAGCCTTGCGAGAGGCAATGTGGTTGAGAACCGTATTCTTAGTGATGGTATAGAGGTAGGTGTCGAAATTTCTGACTTGGGCCAGCATGGCGCGCTTGGTCCATAACTTGATAAACACGAGCTGGGCTATGTCATCAGCATCAGCATCATTTTTCAGCAAGCCTATGGAAAAGGCTCGCACTTGAGGATAGGCGGCTTTGAAGATGATGCGAAAAGCCTCCTGGTTACCTTCTGTTAGTTCTTCAATGATGTCTTGGCTAATGATCATATTAGTAGTTCTATGAATAATCCCCCAGCGCATCTTTGCGCTGGGGACTATTAGTTTACTGCTTGTCGAGTTCGGCAAGGTTCTCGGCAATCATCTCGTCGGTAACAGTGTAGTTCTGAAGATCGCCCTTAATGTAAGCCTCGTATGACGGCATGTCGATGAGTCCGTGACCAGAGAGGTTGAAAAGAATAACCTTCTCTTCGCCAGTCTCAATGCATTTCTTAGCCTCGCGGATGGTTGCTGCGATGGCGTGGGTGCTCTCAGGAGCAGGAATAATACCCTCGGTACGGGCAAAAAGCATACCTGCCTCGAAAGTCTCGAGTTGTGGGATGTCGACACCCTTCATCAGACCATCCTTAATCAACTGTGACACAATCATACCTGCACCATGATAGCGAAGGCCACCCGCGTGGATGTTAGAGGGCTTGAAGTTGTGGCCCAGAGTGTACATGGGCAGCAGAGGGGTGTAGCCTGCCTCGTCACCAAAGTCATAGCGGAACTGACCGCGTGTGAGTTTCGGACAGCTGTCTGGCTCAGCGGCGATGAACTCTGTCTTTTTGCCGTCTTTCAGGTTATGACGCATAAAGGGGAAGGCGATACCGCCGAAGTTGGAACCACCGCCGAAACAGCCAATTACGATGTCGGGATATTCGCCAGCCATCGCCATCTGCTTCTCTGCTTCCAGACCGATAATACTCTGGTGGATGGCTACATGATTGAGTACGGAGCCCAGCGTATACTTACAGTTTGGAGTGGTAGTGGCGAGCTCGACAGCCTCGGAGATGGCTGTGCCTAGAGAACCAGAGTGGTTGGGGTCTTTGGTGAGTATGTCCTTACCAGCACGGGTTGACATGGATGGAGAACCCTCAACAACGGCACCGAAAGTACGCATGATGCTAGAACGATAGGGCTTCTGCTGCATGGTGATCTTTACTTGATAGACAGCGCAGTCGAGACCGTATATCTTTGCGGCATAGGAGAGTGCTGCTCCCCATTGGCCTGCACCTGTCTCGGTGGTGACGTTGGTTGTGCCTTCTTGCTTGGCATAGTAGCACTGAGGAAGGGCTGAGTTGATTTTATGTGAACCCAGAGGATTGGTACTCTCGTTCTTGAAATATATATGAGCAGGAGTGCCGAGTGCCTCTTCAAGGGCATAGGCGCGAACTAGCGGTGTCGAACGGTAATACTTGTATTTCTCGAGCACATCCTCAGGGATGTCAATCCATGCATGTTCTGTATCGAGTTCCTGTACACAGCATTCACGTGGAAAAATGTGTGCCAAGTCGTCAACGCCTAAAGGCTGTTTGGTTGCTGGATGGATGGGCGGCATGGGTTTATTGGGCATGTCGGCCTGAATGTTGTACCATTGTGTAGGAATCTCACTCTCTTGGAGGATGAATTTCTTTTGTTTAGCCATAATGATTGATTTTAGAATTAGGAATTCCGCCTGCAAAGATAACACTTTTTTGGCACGGATTATACGGATTACGCGGTTTTTTTTTAATTTTGTACCCGATTATGTGGATTATTGTAACAATATTAGTTTATTTTGCAGTGTTGCTATTCATCAGCAGACTGACTGGGCGACAGGCTACAAACGAGACTTTTTTCAGAGCAAATCGTCGTTCGCCTTGGTATATGGTAGCCTTTGGTATGGTGGGTGCTTCAATATCGGGTGTGACGTTTGTGAGTGTGCCTGGTATGGTGACGACATCGGGAATGACGTATATGCAGACGTGTCTGGGCTTTATTTTAGGCTATGTGGTGGTCGCTTTTTTACTTTTGCCGCTCTATTATAGGTTAAACCTGACAACTATCTATTCGTATTTGGGACAGCGATTGGGACCAAGGGCATATAAGACAGGAGCCTCGTTTTTTCTGCTGTCGAAGATGACGGGGGCGGTGGTGAGATTCTATGTGGTATGTATTATCTTACAACGATTCGTGTTTGATGCATGGGGCGTACCTTTTGCTCTGACAGTGACGGGGATGGTGGCACTGATATGGCTCTATACCCGACGTGGGGGCATACGTACGCTGGTGTGGACAGACTCATTTCAGACCGTGTGCTTGTTTTCGGCTCTGTTACTTATTATATATAAGGTCGTTGGAGAATTGGGCATGACGATGCCTGAGGCCGTGAAGGCTATTGCAGCAGACAGCCACAGTACGATGTTCGTGATAGATGACTGGGTGACGAAACAAAATTTCTGGAAGCAGTTTCTGAGTGGTGTGTTTATCGTCATAGTGATGACAGGGCTGGATCAGGATATGATGCAGAAGAATCTGACGTGCAAATCGTTGCGTGAGGCGCAAAAGGATATGTGTTCTTATGGCGTGGCCTTTGTACCAGCCAATTTGCTCTTTCTGTCATTGGGTGTTTTGCTGGTGATGTTGGGAAGAAAGGAAACGGGTGATGCGCTGTTGCCTACTTTTGTGGCTGAAAACGGCCTCTCGGTCGTGCTGCCTTTCACAATTGGTATAGTGGCGGCATCGTTCTCGAGTGCAGACTCTGCATTGACATCGCTCACCACGAGTTATTGCGTTGATATCAGGGGAAGAGCGGGTGATGAACAGTTAAGAAAGCAGGTTCATTTAGCTATCAGTGGGTTATTTGTAATAATGATACTATTGTTCAGACTACTGAACTCAACAAGTGTGATTGATGCGATATACGTGATGTGTGGCTATACCTATGGACCATTGTTAGGGCTCTTTGCCTTTGGATTACTGACAAAACGCACGCCGAAGGACAGGTGGGTGCCTTATGTTTGTATAGCTTCGCCATTGATTTGTTATGCGATAGACGTACTGACTTTCAAACAAACAGGCTACAAGTTTGGATATGAACTACTGATGATGAATGGTATGTTTACCTTTCTGGCTCTGCTTGCTGTAAGCTCTCGAGAAATTCCTTCGGCTGAATGCCAAACTGCTTCTTGAAACAGGTAGCGAAATAACGGGGATCGTGAAAGCCGACGCTATAAGCCAAATCGCTGACACGTAGTTTCGGATCTTGTTCAGCCAACTTCTTGGCTTCTTTCATACGTACATCGCGGATGAAAGCAGATACATTCATACCTGTGATGGAACGCAGTTTGTTGTAAAGGGTGGAGGCGCTGGTTCCCATGTCGGAAGCTAGTGAGTTACGATCGTATTCTTCGTCTTCAAGGTGGATGTGAACATATTCCAGAACACGGCTGAGAAACAATTCTTCAGGTGAACTCTTGGGGAATGTCTTGAGAGTCTCTTCTTCTGTTTTCTGGATAATATCTTGTTGCCTGCGACGTCTGTTTTCTATAATATTATCGATGCGTAACTTGAGATCGCGCAGGTGGAATGGTTTTGTGATATATTCGTCGGCTCCAATCTCGAGGGCTTTTTGTATATTTTCCTCTTGAGTTTTGGCTGTGAGTAGGATGATGGGCAGGTGGTAATAGTTGGAATCGCCTTTGATGACTCGTGTGAGCTGGATACCATCCATTTGGGGCATCATCACATCGGAGATGATGAGGTCAAGTTCTTTTTCGTGGACTATCTTCAGTGCTTCGATACCATTGGGCGCGATATATATGCGGTAATAGGGACGGAGTAACTGTTGCATGAGCATGAGTAGCTCAGCATTATCTTCAACGATAAGAATTTTATAGGTATCTTCGTCGATAAGATCGTCAATTTCAGGGGTGGTGTTGAAATCTGGGATGATGGCATCAAAATTCTTAATGGTGTTTTTGGGAAGGATGAAGTCGCTATTGGAACTATCGTAAATCTCTTCGGGAGAAAATGCATCCTTGGAGATGGGGAGATCGACGATGAAGGTCGTCAGCTTGTCTGGTTCGCTTTCGCAAGTTATGGTACCATGGTGCAGATGGACCATATCTTGTGTTAGGGCGAGCCCAAGACCAGTTCCTGTGGTGTGATATTGTCGATAGTTGCCATCGTGAAAACGATGGAAAAGTTGCTTCATCATCTTGGGCGAGATACCTTTTCCTGTATTACTTACCTCAATGCGAATTCTGTCATAATGTTCGCTTGTACGTACATGTAGTGAGATGGTGCCCATTTCGTTTGTGTATTTAGCAGCATTAGAGAGAAGGTTATATATGATTTTGTCGAGTTTATCTGTATCTATCCATCCCATCATACTCTCGGGAATGCATGAGATATTAAATTGCATATTCTTGCGAGTCAGCAAGGGTTCAATGCAGTTCGCAGCTTCTTGAATGTATCGCATTACGTCGCCTTGGGCTACTAAGAGCTTGAGTTCGCCTGCCTCAGACTTACTGGTTTCTAGAATTTGTTGCAGTAGTCGTACCATACGCTGGATATTAAGCTGCATCATGTCGTAATCGTGACTGAACTGAGGCACTTGTTCGCGCAGTTTATCAACTGAAGCAGAGATGACGGTAAGGGGGGTAAGTAGTTCGTGGGTGATGTTGGTGAAGATATAACTCATCTGCAAACGTCTGCGCACTTGCATATTGCGCAGATATAATCGACGTCCTGCGAAAAAGATTATGACCACCATGGTCACAATTAAAGTGGTTAATAGTATGCGACCGTCCATGATTGATAATTTTATGTTTCCGTGTGCAAATATAGATAATTTCGACGAATTACAATATTTTTTTCGACAAAAAGAGCTTTTTTATGGTCGAAAACGTTTAAAAATCGTGATTTTTAGTAGAAAATACGTTAAATAACGCATTTTAAACATCAAAAATCGCAAATTAAACATGTTTTTCTGAATCTTGTATTATCTTTGCATCAAGATTTTAATGGTTAAGGTTTATGGTTGATTAATTTAGTTTTTTAAGTATGGAAAAGGTTCGTTGTGAAACGAGCCTTTTCCCTGTTAATAGGGGATCCTTTTTATTTATTTAATAGATAACGTTCTGCCTCGATGGCTGCCTGACATCCAGAACCAGCAGCAGAGATTGCCTGACGGTATATAGGATCTGCACAATCGCCAGCGACAAACACACCAGGAATCTTTGTACGGGGGGTTCCGTCAATCTTCTTCAGATAGCCTATCTCATCCATATCCAGCCAGTCACTGAAGATTTCAGTGTTGGGCTTGTGCCCTATGGCAAGGAAAAAACCATCTATAGCTATGTCAACCAACTCTTCATCGGCTTCGCCTTTGCGTTTTATAAGATGGGCGCCCTCAACACCGTTCTCTCCAAAGAGCCCAAGAGTGTTGTGTTCGAAAAGTATTTCGATGTTCTCGCGCTCTTTAACACGCTGTTGCATGACTTGTGAGGCGCGCAGGAAGGGCTTGCGCACAATCAGATAAACTTTTTTGGCCAGCCCGGCAAGGTATAGAGCATCTTCGCAGGCTGTGTCACCACCTCCAACTACAGCAACAGTTTTTTTCCGATAGAAGAAACCATCGCAGGTAGCACAGGCAGAAACTCCCTGTCCATTGTATTTGCGTTCGTCGTCGAGTCCAAGGTACTTAGCTGAAGCTCCTGTGGCTATAATCACAGTGTCGGCTTCAATCTGTGTGCCATCATCGGCAGTACAGACATAAGGGGCCTTTGAGAAGTCTACTTTCACAATGGTTCCCATGCGCACATCTGTACCGAAACGCTGCGCCTGTTCAAGCAGATCCATCATCATCTGATTGCCATCGACCCCTTGGGGATAACCTGGAAAATTCTCTACTTCGGTGGTCTGTGTAAGTTGACCGCCAGGCTGCATGCCACTATACTCAATTGGATTAAGATTAGCACGTGAAGCATAAATGGCTGCGGTATATCCTGCAGGGCCGCTGCCTATAATCAGACATTTTGTCTTTTCCATATTATTTAAGCAGTTCTTCGATTTTTGCTTTGATTTTGGAGAAATCTTCTGTAGACTCATAGCGGGCTACTACCTGACCTTTCTTGTTGATGAGGAATTTGGTGAAGTTCCACTTAATGCCAGGTTTTGATTTATAGTCGGGGTCTTCTTTTGTGAGTAGATCGTCGATAATGGCAGTGATGGGATGGTTTTCATTCCATCCGGCAAAGTCTTTTTGCTCTGCCAAAAACTTGAAAAGTGGATCTGCATCTTCACCTTTCACCTTGACTTTCTTGAAACGGGGGAATTCTGTGCCAAAATTGGATTTGCAAAATTCATGGATTGATTCATCGGTGCCAGGAGCTTGCTGACCGAACTGATTGCAGGGGAAGTCGAGAATCTCAAATCCCTTAGAGTGATACTTTTCGTAGATCTTCTCCAGTTCTTCATATTGCGGGGTAAGTCCACACTTGGTTGCTGTATTGACAATCAGCAACACCTCATTAGCGTACTCCTTTAGAGAGACGTCTTTGCCTTTTCTGTCTTTGACAGTGAAGTCATAAATGGTTTTCATTCCTATTCTTGATAGATTAATTTATCTTTGCGACTATAATACTGCGCAAAGATACAAAAAAGAAGTGAAAAGTGAAAAGTGAAAAGTTATGGGGTCTTGTTTTTTTTTAACTTTTAACTATTCACTATTCTCTTTTCACTATTTACTATCTAAGCCCCCAGCTGGACTTGACATCTTCTTGTGATACACTTTCTATCTGGTTTTCAATGTCGTCTGGCAGATTGCAGAAGAAATCGATACCAGTTAACTCTTCCAGTTTGTCGATGTTGACAACGTAGTCACCAAGATTATCATTTGAGTGGTCTTCATTTAAGTGCTCTACCCAGAATCCAAGTGCTTTGTATGTGTCGCCCTTCTTGTGAAGCAGAGCTACAAAGAAAAACTTTGGTACAATGTGATTGTTAATTGTCTTACCTAGAATCTGTTCGCTCTTGTCAATAGTACCGCCTTTGCACACATACAACTCATCGGCGCCATTAGCCCAGTTGCGGGTGCGAGCTTCCATCATACTCCAAATACCTCCATTGAACTTAGCAACCATAGGTAGAATGTTGGTCATAAAGAAGGTCTGCTCGTTTACGTCCTTGCTGTAAAGCCTATCGGCTGAGGGGCATATGTGGCCTTTCTCGTAGTATGCGCTGGTACCAGGGAAATAGCTTTTACTTAATTCATTATACGTAGCCTGCTGTTGGGCAGTTGCTATGTCTGGATCGTAATTCCAAGGGTCTCCATCAGGCCACAGACTTTTACGGGTGTTACCATTAGAGGCCATGTTTTTTTTGTTAAGCGTATAGCATGTCCAGCGTTGTGCTCTCAGACTGCTATCCCACTCGAAAGAGTAGTTTACACCATAGCCTTCGACGGTATGGGTAACAACAATACTACCGCTTTTGGTCTTGGGCATTTCCAAAAGGGCTAAATACTCATTCTGCGAAGCATCGTTCTTGTTGATGTTAGTAGATTCAACAGGGCCTGGTGTCGGTGTTGGCTCTGGGCCGTCTTCGCTACTGCCTCCGCAAGAGGCAAGCATGAATAGAGAAATCAGGTAGAATAGTCGTTTCATAAAGAGTCGATTTAAAAAGAAAAGGTGCAACCAAGGCATATGCAACTACCGTGGACGCACCTTTTAAAATTTTGCGGTTTTATCTTACTTCTTCGCAGCCTTACCGTAGCGGCTCATGAACTTATCAACACGACCTGCGGTGTCAACGAGCTTGCTCTTACCTGTATAGAAGGGGTGAGAGGTGCTTGAAATTTCGACTTTTACCACTGGGTAAGTTTCGCCTTCGAATTCTACAGTGTCATTTGTCTTTGCAGTAGACTTCGTAAGGAACATATCGC
>JAEEGK010001284.1_pt1 | contig 63006 bp, 55 predicted proteins | sample 8958771 | NCBI WGS metagenome assembly JAEEGK01 (sample SAMN16246547, study PRJNA631951) | gut metagenome | biome: gut microbiome; feature: rumen; material: SC-attached | host: Bos | place: Iran: Karaj | collected 2018-10 | reverse complement strand
GAGAAACAGCCTCTCATCTCTGCCCGCATCAAGAACACCATGCTGCTCTGCATGCTTATGCTGATGATTGGTTACTCCAGCTATGCCCTGATTGTCATCCGTTCTTCGGCCAATCCGCCAATGGACCAGAACTCTCCTGAGGACATCTTCACGCTTGGCGACTATCTGGGTCGTGATCAGTACGGACAGCGTCCCCTACTCTATGGTCAGGCTTACACCTCACAGGTAGCACTCGAGCAGGAGGGCAACTACTGCAAGCCCGTCATGTCGAAAGGCAAGCCTGTGTATCAGCGTAAGGAGAAAGCCTCGGCCGATGAGAAGGACTCGTACTTTGTAGTTCGCACCAAGGATGAATACAAATATGCCCAGAACATGTTGTTCCCACGCATGTACGATGCAGGTCATGCTGCAGCTTACGAGTCGTGGATGGGTGGCGTCGACGGTACTGAGGTATCGTACGATCGTTGTGGCGAACCCATGACGATTAAGGTACCTACCCAATTTGAAAACATCCGTTTCTTCCTCTCATACCAGTGTAACTTTATGTACTGGCGCTACTTTATGTGGAACTTCGCTGGTCGTCAGAATGATATTCAAGGCAATGGTGAACTCGAGCACGGCAACTGGCTCACGGGTATTCCGTTTATTGATAACGCCCGCCTGGGAGATCAGTCGCTCATGCCCGATGAGCTGAAGGAGAATAAAGGCCACAACGTATTCTATTGCATGCCGCTCATTCTCGGTCTGCTGGGTCTTTTCTGGCAGGCTTGGTACACCCGTAAGCGTCAGGTTGGCGATAAGACTATCGACGATCCTATTGGCATACGCCAGTTCTGGGTTGTATTCTTCCTGTTCTTCATGACAGGCTTAGCTATCGTCATCTATTTGAATCAGACACCTATGCAGCCCCGTGAACGCGACTATGCATATGCTGGTTCGTTCTACGCTTTCGCCATTTGGTGTGGTATGGGTGTAGCAGCCATCATCGACTGGCTCCAGCGCAAGTTGAAGAAAGAAAGCCTCGTCATTGCAGCTGTTGTTGGTGTAATCTGTTTCTTTGTTCCCATCCAGATGGCCTCACAAACATGGGACGATCATGACCGTTCTGGACGCTACACTTGTCGTGACTTCGGACAGAACTATCTCATGACACTTCAGGAGGAAGGCAATCCCATTATATTCACCAACGGCGATAATGACACATTCCCCCTCTGGTACAATCAGGATACCGAAGGCGTTCGTACTGATGCCCGCGTGTGCAACCTCTCTTATCTGCAGACCGACTGGTACATCGACCAGATGCGCCGTCCTGCATACGATTCACCCTCTATGCCTATCAATTGGAGCCGTCTGGAATATTGCGCTGGTACCAACGAATATGTTCAGGTTGATCCCTCACTCAAGGAGCAGGTACTCGAGCTCTACCGTCAGAATCCCAAGGAGGCTAAAGAGCAGTTGGGCGAAGAGCCATTCGAATTGAAGAACATCCTTAACAACTGGGTACGTTCAAAGGTCAGAGACTTCCATGTGATTCCTACTGATACCGTATTTGTCACTATCGACAAAGAGGCTGTTCGCAAGAGTGGCATGATGATGGCCAGCGACTCCATCCCCGACAAGATGGTCATCTCGCTCAAGGGTAAGAGTGCGCTATATAAGGGCGACCTCATGATGCTCGAAATGATAGCCAATGCCAACTGGACACGCCCCATCTATGTGGCTCTCACAGTAGGAGCAGAGAACTATATGAATCTGGGCGACAACTTCGTACAAGAGGGATTGGCTAACCGTATCACACCGTTTACCACCAACGCCCCAGGTGCCAAGAACTTCGATACCGAGAAAACGTTCAACAACGTCATGAACAAGTTTAAGTTCGGTGGTGTCGATGCACCAGGCATCTATCTCGACGAAACGGTAATGCGCATGTGTTACACCCACCGTCGTCTACTTTCTACCCTCGCGCTCCACCTCGTTCAGGAAGGCAAGGATCAGAAGGCGAAGCAGGTGCTCGATAAGGCAGAGAAATGCCTGCCTGATTATAACATCCCACATGACTATCAGAGCGGCTCGCTCGACATTGCCCGTTCATATGCCCTCACGGCTCAGCCTAAGAAGGCCCAGCAGGTTATCAATGCCCTGTGGACAAAGTCTATGCAGTACTTACAGTACTATTGCTCGCTTGATGGTTCGCAGTTCTCTCTCTCACAGCACGATTGTATGATTCAGCTCTACATCATGCAGCAGATACTCCAGATTGAGGATCTTGTGGACCAGAAGAAGGCCGACGCCATGGAGAAGCAACTCCAAGGCTATATGAGCTTGTACGAATCAAAAGGAGGGAACTGGGGAGAATGATTATTGAGCAACCGGCAATATATCTCCGCTGGCTTTATCCAAACGCCTACTGGAGAATGGATCATCACGAGAAGGCAGTCTACCTGACCTTCGACGATGGTCCCATACCGGAAGCCACCCCTTTTATTCTCGACACGCTGAAAGAGTTTGGAGCAAAAGCTACCTTCTTCATGGTGGGCGACAATGTGCGCAAATACCCTGAACTCTATGAGCGCATCGTTGCCGAAGGCCATCAGGTGGGTAATCACACCCACAACCATATCGGCGGTCTGCGCCACACCATCAAGGAATACAGTTATAATGTTGAGAAGGCCAATGCCTATATCAAGAGCCATTATGTACGTCCACCTCATGGTTGGATGCGCTTGACTCAATATGCTTGGCTCAGTCGCAAATACAAGATCGTGATGTGGGACCTCGTGACCCGTGATTACTCCAAATGGTTAACAGCCGAGGACGTTGTTAATAATATAAAGAAGTACGCGCGTAACGGCTCCATCATCACCTTCCACGATTCGCTGAAGTCGATAGACAAACTCCGAACAGCCCTCCCCGAGTCACTCCAGTGGCTCAAGGATCAAGGCTATGCTTTCCGGATTTTCCCCTAACAATAATTATATGAAAAAATTACTAACAACCTGTTTATTAGCAACAACTTTCGCTATGACAACAAATGCTCAGCCCCAGCTCCGAGCCGATAATATCGACGAGGTGCTCAAGGCCATGACCCTTGAAGAGAAAGCCAAACTACTCGTTGGCGGTGCAAACAACTTTTTCGGTGCAGGAGCCGTTGTTGGCGGTGAGGCCGACCTGGTGGCAGGAGCCGCAGGAACCTCTCCAGCCATTCCACGACTTGGAATCCCTGCCACCGTCCTAACTGACGGCCCTGCAGGTGTGCGTATCAATCCTACCCGAAAGGGTACTGACAAGACTTTCTACGCCACAGCCTTCCCCATAGGCTCTTGTCTTGCTTCCACATGGAACACCGAACTTGTAGGCAAGGTTGGTGAGGCTATCGGTAACGAAACCAAGGAATATCGTTGTGATGTCATCCTTGGTCCAGGTATGAACCTCCACCGTAATCCTCTCTGTGGCCGTAACTTTGAGTATTACTCTGAGGATCCGCTACTCACTGGTAAGATTGCTGCCGCCTATATCAACGGTGTACAGAGTCAGGGAGCAGGTGTTTCTGCCAAGCACTTCGCCGTAAATTCTCAGGAGACCGACCGCACCTCTGTCGACGAGCGCGTTAGTCAGCGTGCCGCCCGTGAGCTTTATCTCCGTGGTTTCGAAATTGCTGTGCGCGAGAGTAACCCTTGGACCGTCATGGCTTCGTATAATAAGATCAATGGTGAGTTCTCTATGGGTAATCACGATCTGCTCACCAAGATTCTTCGCGACGACTGGGGCTTTAAGGGTATCGTCATGACCGACTGGATTGGCATCCGCGAAGGTCTTCCCACTACTCGCGAAGTACATGCAGGCAACGACCTCATGGAGCCTGGACAGCCCGCTCAGGTTGACGAGATCATCGCTGGCGTAAAGAACGGAACTCTCAACATTGCAGATGTTGACCGTAACGTGCGCCGTATGCTCGAATATATTGTAAAGACCCCGAGTTTCCACAAGTACCCTGCCAGCAACGCCCCCGACTTCAAGGCTCATGCAGCCATCACACGTCAGAGTGCCGCTGAAGGAATTGTACTTCTTAAGAATAATGGAATCCTCCCATGGAAGGACGGTTCAATTAAAACTGTCGCCCTCTTTGGCGAGAACTCTTACGACTTCCTGAGTGGTGGTACTGGTTCAGGCTGCGTTCATCCGCCTTATGTAGTGGATATGCTTCAGGGCTTGGAGAATGCCGGCATCAAGTCGAGTGCAACCCTCACCGATATCTATCGTAAGTACATCGAGTATGCAAAAGTGAAGTTCCAAGCCGAGCGCCATCCTGCAAAGTGGTTCCAGACCGAGATGATGGGTCAACAAAAGTATCCGGAAATCGGACTCTCGTCCATCGCCATTAATAAAGAAGTAGGAGCCTCCGATGCTGCTATCATCACCATTGGCCGTCAGGCTGGTGAAGGTATCGATCGCGACATCGATACCGAGTTTAACCTCATTCCTGAGGAGCGCAACCTCATCATTGACGTTTGCAATGCCTTCCATCAGGCAGGCAAACCTGTCATCGTAATCATCAACTCAGGTAGTGTTATCGAAACCGCCTCTTGGAGTGGCTATCCTGATGCCATTCTCTGCGCTTGGCAGCCTGGTATGGAGGGAGGCAACTCTATCGCCGACCTACTCACTGGTAAGGTTAATCCTTCTGGTAAGCTCACCATGACATGGCCTATCGCTGCCACCGATCACGCCTCGACAAAGAACTTCCCTGGCAATATCGATGACTACACATTCCAAATGATGGTTGGCAATAGAATGCCAATTCCAGGTCATGCTTATACAAACCACGATGAGGACATCTACGTAGGTTATCGTTTCTTTGATACCTTCCAGAAGAATGTGGCATATCCCTTCGGATTCGGCCTCTCTTACACCACGTTCGAACTCTCGAAACCCACTGTGAAGAGCCGTGGTAATCTCGTTGACATGACCGTTACCGTTAAGAACACTGGTAGTGTCAGTGGCAAACAGGTTGTTCAGGTGTATGTTCAGGCACCTCAGGGTCGTCTCGAGAAGCCCGCTCAGGAATTGAAGGCCTTTGCCAAGACCCGCGAGCTGAAGCCCGGTGAGAGTCAGACCATCACAATGAACCTTCTGTTGCGCGACCTCGCATCGTTCGACGAGGCAAACAGTCAGTGGCTCACTGAGCCCGGCACCTATCAGTTCCGCTTCGGATTCTCCAGCCGCGACATCAAGGCAACACTGCCTCTCGCTCTTAAGGAGTACACCGAGGCCACGAGCAACGCCCTCGCTCCCCAGCAGCCCCTCAACCTGCTGAAGCAGTAAACAAACACAGAATCCCCGCTCAATCGAGCGGGGATTTTTTTACGGACACGAATGTAAGAGATAGTATCGTAATTTTTACGTTTCAGTTTGAGTATAGGCACACGATTGTTTGGGTATAGGCGAATAATCGTTTGGGTATAGGCAAACGATAGTTTAGTACGTACTTTCTCCCACCCTACAGCATGATTCACCCCTGTATTCTCCTGTGTTTATCCCGCTAATGGTCACACGGTCACAGCTGTGACCATGTGACCGATAATTAGTTGTCTTTCTCGATATACGTGAATGTGGTGTTACCAATGGTGAAACGGCGGCCGTGATAGAGCCATATCTCCTTACCAATGGGCAGAGGCTTATCGTTATCCACATAGACACCATTCTCCATAGCCACGAGGCGCATACTGCCCACATGCTGGCGAATCTCAGCCTGTAAGGGAGCCACAGCGCCATTGAGATCCCACGAAAGCTGAATACTACAGTCGACGGACTTACCGATGGTAACCACATGATCGGGCGAAACGCGCATCCACTTGTAGAGGGCGACATCCATTTCCTTGACAGCACCCTCAACATGGAGGAAGAAACGCTCCGATCTGGGAGCCACGCGGGCAATGCTGACCGCAATACAGACTGCATAGGTAATAAAGCCCATAAGAAGAGCTACACGGTGGTCGAGGAAAGTACCGTCGTTATAGACTGCGGCCCAGACGAACATGGAGAGGAAGCCAATGGCACAAGCAGCCACAAGGAACAATTTCTCGATACGTGTTCGCGTATCGTAGGTGATGGCAAACATGATGACCCAGCTCATCAGTGCCCATGGAATCCAGTCAACCAAGAATGTGTTGGTGTCGATATGAAGGGCAATAGGAATGATACAGCCCAGCAGACAGCAGAAGAAACTGGCCACACCTGCCAGAACAGCGCGAAGCAACATCTCAATGATGCGCAAATGCCACTGTCGGCGACGAATCGTGAGGAACGACAGGAACAGCGTTACGAAGAAACTGACATAAAGACCAAATGCCGGCAGATAACTCAAACGAGAGCCATACTCAGCAATTGAGAGTTCAGCCTCTCGTGTGCCTTCCTTTAGACCAGTGATCAACAGAACGATGCGCTCAACAATCTTGGTAGACATCGGATGATCCTGAACGATAAACAACAGCCAAGCCACAAAACCAGCTACAAGGGCGATAAGCACCCACTTCATGTAGAACAGGGCATTGTGATAATCTGTAAGTTTCTTACTATTATAATAATGAGAGCCTTCCTTACAATGACGGCCATGCTCAGGACAATGGTACTCATTCTCGTCCCAACAGTGCTTATGCATGGTGTGCTGACACTTGGTAACAATCTCATCACCATCCTCGAAAGGAGCCTTACAGAGGTAACAAGTCTCGGCCACCATCTGTCCACCAAAGCTCATCTTATTGCCACCATAGATCTTAACGTACTTGCGCTTGAAGAACTGGTATCGGATGTAAGGTTCCAAGAATTGGAACACCAGCCAAACAAGTAGCAAGAGTGTCAGTAAAACCAAGATGCCCTGAATAATAACATCGATTGTAGAGTCGCCACGCACAATGATGGGGGCATAGACACTGCCCAGATAGAAGAACGAGGAACCCGTAACAACAAGGTCGTTGTTGTGAGCATCGTAGAAGGATATCTGGATGTTATGACGATTTCCACGGAATACCTTTTTGTCAGGTTGCTCAAGAGTAATCTTATAATTGACGTAGTTGATATTAAAGTCCTGAATAATATCTTCCTCAATCAACGGCCAGTCGAATTCCGTCTGATAAATACCATCCAAATCCTTACAAAAATACTGCAGGATATTAGCATCGGCCTGACGTGCGGGCGCCACAAGGAGTGAGTCTCCGCTGCTACTACTATGTTCTGTGAAATTGGCATAGTAAGCTAACAACTGACCTTTACACTCCTTTACCTTATCGGTCAACTGCTGTTGCAGTTCGAAATGCTTCGGATCAACAGGCTGATCATCCTCATAGGTTTTACCACCTGAAAGGATAAGCAGCACTCTGTAACGTGAACCACCCAGCACCGTAGTCCTATCCTGAAGTTCAGACAGCTTGGTAAGCATGGAGCGATAGAGATAGACAAAGGATGGATCCTGATGAACGAAATAATTATTGATCACGTAGTCAGTAGCCTGATAGGTCTCTGATACATTATCGCCATTCATAAAGGCCAGGAAGAGGTTCTGCTCGCCAAAGAGAGTCTTGATTTCGCGTACAGCCTTCCGTTCTTCATCAACAAGCGACTGAGGCACACTGAGATCTACAAGTACAAGAAGTCTCAACTTGAGTTTAACCACCTGCTCACGACTAACATTGGTAACACCAGTCACTACGGGCTGACTTTCCTGACGCGTCTGTCCTGAGAAAAGCTTTACCTCCTGCAATGCCTTGACAACCACTTGAGAAGAATCAGCAAGGTCATATTCACCTACATTATGAAGCAGGCGTGCAGAAAGCGTCATAACCTTATGATCGTCAGAGAATGTAATATCTTGTATCTGCAGTCCTTCACCTGAGACCTCTACCGAATCCTCAGGCGACATCAGGTCGTCAATATCAGGGATGCCCTGCTCGTCACAGCTCGCGACTCCGAGTGCAACCCCTACTGCCAATAACCATTTATATAATCCTTTCCTCATATATTTCATCCTTATATATTTCTCTTTTTTATATGGTTGGATATTCCTTCTGACCCATCATTGATTCTTTCATCTTCTTTGCCTGTTCGCGTGCCGCCTTGAGTTGCTTCAGTTTCTGGGAGAGCAGATTGACGAACATCATCAGGATGGCTACTGCTGCCAAGCCCAGCAAATAGTCCTTGATACGCTGGATAAAGGGTTTGTACTCCATCTCCTGTATCTTTGCCGATACACTCTGAAGCTCAACAAACTTTTTCTCCATACCCTTCATACGTACCTCAAGCCCCGGAAATGCCTCAGAAGCTTGCTGAGCCTGAGAGTAGTACTCCTGCGCCTGTGAGAAGATATTTGATTCCTCAGCCTTTACCTTCTCAAGCTGGGACGCCAACTTGGGCGAGAGCGAATACTGTTGAGCCTGCTTATAAAGAGTACGGTATTTCTTGTCCTGGCCCCAGATAAACTGCTCAGCCTTAGAGAAAGCCGAGAGCTGGTCGAACTGTTGCTGGCGAGATGTCAGAGTATCGTTGACCGTCTGCTGCATCTGCTGTATCTGGGCTGACATATTGAGCAGACTATCATTATCGGCGATATACACCTGCTGAGCCTGAGAATAGGTATTCCAGCGCGTAGTAAAAGAGTTGAGCGATTGAGACAACGAGCTGAGACGTCCTGATACAGCTTCGAGCAATTGAGATGTAAGTGGCATCTCCAGATCGATATTCATCTGGAAACGGCTCAGGGCATAGAGCTGATTAAGCTCTTCCTCGAACAAAAGCATGCGCTCCTCAATATCTACGTAGGTCGACTCGAGATCTTCCTCCGTAGTAGCCTCCTGTGCCCCTGCCACTAACGGCATCAGAGTGAAGAAAGCTATGAGTAGAAGCAAACTATTTATTCTTCTCATCATTTCTTACAATTATTATTAAAATAACGTTCGGCCTCACGGAACACCTGCAAGGCCTGACGCTGCTCGGCAGTGTAGACTCCCTGTGACTTAACCATGGAATTGGCCTCTTTGATAATGCTCTCACACTGAAGGACAATGTCGCGACGCTCAATGGGATCACCCGAAAGCAGATAACGGGCCACAGCCGCATCGATTTGACGGGCTTTTGACAACAGTGTCTTAGCACCAACGCCGCCACCGCCACCACCAGCACCGCCAGTAGACACCACAACCTTCATATTGGCAATGGAGTCGGCATAGGCATTATAGGAATCATAGAGCTGCTGCAGATCGCCACAGGGACTCTGATCGGCCGTGTGGGGGTATTGCTTCACAAGCAGATCCTTCAGGTCATTAAACACCTTCAAGCTTTCCTCACTAGTCGTTGTACCATTAGGATACTTTCCATGGAGATTGCCATAGCTCTTGCTCACGCCTTCAAGGGCGGCCTGCGCCTTAGTAATATCCTCATCAAGTCCGAAACAGGGATTACGCTGTATGTCAACATGATACTCCGTATAGAGATCACGACCAAAACGTATCTCATAAACCTTCTTATTGGGTTTCTTGCTGATATCGTCCATAAGAAGCACATCACGCAGACTAACGACTACCGAAGAACGTTTGTTCTGTATATCGAATGTCTGGCTGATATAGTCGTTCACCATGGCATACTCCTGAGGTGCTGGCTGCAAACCCTCATAGTCAATCCAACGATGGAACACATATTTACTACGAGGCTTGGGCACTGTGCTCTTGAAGAGCTTAGAGATGCGGTATTTCTCTGTAGGATCGAAAGTCACCACATAAGGCAACATGTCGGGGCGTATCGTGCGGCCCTTGATAGCGGGCTTGAAACGAGTATCCTCGCGAAATACAAAGATATTGCGGTAAGAAATAAGACTCACCGTAAGCTGATTGGCAGCCTCATCGAACACAAATTTCACCATGATGTCCTTATCAGTGACATCGTCGTCAAGACTGATGTGGTCAGTAAAAGGTTGTGCCTGACTCACAGAAACATTCTTGACTGTCTGTGCCCAGCCACCTTGCAGAGCAAGACAGCTTAATAGGCAACTATATATGTAACGCTTTATATTCATATCTCATTATCAAAGTATATCCATTCATTGGGTTCGCCCTGACGGATGACCCATGAGGCCACCTTCAAGTCCTCAGGGTAAGGAGGCTCAGAGACGGCATGATAAATGTCGTAGCGCAGATAATGGCCAACCCGTTCCACACCCCATACAAGGTCGGTATAGGTATCGGCCATATTGATGCATACCCGTCCTGCGAAATCACCAAACCAGCGGATGTTCGGATGCCAGGGATGGGGAATGGCGCGTCCCTCAGAGTCGTGGGTAAGAAAACGGAATACGGGAGGACAATCAACAGAAGGATAGCCGTCGGGGATGTCGATACGCATCTGGTAGCCTGTAGCATAGACGGGGGCATTGGTAACACCTCGCTCGCCGAAATGCTCGAGATTGTCAACGCCGCAGATGCTCCTGAGCTGATAGTTTACCAGATAGGCAGTAGGTAGACCGTCGGCATTACGACGAACCACCTGCAACTGGATGTCGCGTCTGCCATTAAGACGCTCTTCCAGTTTACGCCATTCGTTCAACAGTCGACGATTGCGACCTACGAATGCTTTATCCATATAACTATCGCTCTCCATAACTCTTAATTCAAAACAATCATCCTGGGAAGGGATCGGGCATTAAGAATACCTTATCACCATTCTGCACATTATAGTCAGCCAGTGTCTGATCATTACGACCGATACGTGGACGGAGCACACGGATTTCGTGAATCTCGGGATCCTCACGGCCAAAGAAATAATCGAGCGGTGCACCCGTTTCGTCAATCGACGGGAAATCAAAGATCAGACGACCGTCACTGCCTACAGCATGACGCAGATTGTTCATCAGCGTCGACAGCGGGGCCTCAGGGTTGACCACCTTGAACCTCACCGTCTTGTTCTTATAAACAATATCTAAAAAGAATTCATCCATATATCTTGATAGGTTTTGAGTTTACTTAATCTGAATACTTACATGTATGGGGTATATATTGGTGCTACGCACCTCTATCATCTTCTGCAAAAGAATCTCCACCTGCGGAATCTTGTCGGCAAAACTACGCTTCACAAACGAATTATCGGCCAACAGGATTTCCACCACTATCTCATAACCACACTCGCGGTTGTCTATCTGCTGACGATGACTTACACTGATGTCACTCACCATATCACGAACGATACCATAGCGCGTAAGCAGTTCGTTGTAGCAGAATACCTTGATATCGGCTGGAGTCACAATGCGGTCGCATGTAGCCACATAATAACGCGACAGACTGGCTAAAGCTCCTTCCTCGCTTACTTCGTCGCTACCCGGTACGGGGGTTGCTATCTGACGGGTATCGGTAGAGTTGAAACCTGTAGGCACAGTAAACGTGCTGGAGGAGTTGAGGGCCGCATTCACATTAGCACCTGCGGTCGTCATATAGCTAACATCCACACTGCCGTTGCCTGTACGGATGGCGCTTGCATCACGCAACAGGATATACACACCCGGCAGTTGGCGCAACTTATCCTTCTGGGCAGCGTCAAGCAGACGCGACAGGATCTCTTGCAAAGCCTGCATAGTCTTGTCACCCGATATACCCTTCATGTCTTGGAATGCGTAATAGTCGGAATGATACTTAGCGATCAGTACATGCAGCAGACGTACCAACTGTCCCTGATTGAAACGATCAGCAGCCACGCGGCGCACCTCTACAAGACTATTACCATAAATCTGCTCTTCCGACGGACGGATGGCATGCAAGAACTGCTGACTGGACTGATCGTCACGATTATCATATCCTGCTACACGGGCCAAAGGCGAAGCCGCCGAAAGTGTCACAGAGTGCATCTTTGCATTAGCAAGCAGCACGGTATTCAAAGAGAAACTCTCCTTGTCAAACTGGAATCTGTCGCTGATACCTGTAAACTCGAACACCAGATCAACCGTCTCAGTCTCTGCAGGCAACAATTTACCTGCAGCATGAGGCTTCACATAGAACAGTCTGATGTTCTGGCGTGCGAAGAGATCGAGACAAGATGCCTGAGCCTGATAAGTCTGTGAACGGTTATAAAGAATGGTATCCAGTCCGAAGCACTGTGACAAGGGCAGATCAGCAAAGTCCCATGGCTTCACCAAGGGAACAAGCTGTCCTTTGATTGTTACCTTTACATCCTGAAAGTTCACATTACGGACGGCAAAGGTAAGGCCTGAGATCTCAGAAACAGGCGATTTGAAAAGCAGTGAAACCTTCCAACGTCGGCCGTCCATTCTGACGATGGAACGTACCTTGGCATTCATCACTCTGCTACGTAAAACCGGTATAAACGTATAGGGAGTACCTGTGAGCGTGAACTCACTCTGGGGCGTAAGTTCCATCTCTGGAATCGTATCCTGTAAGGCCGTCTCTATCACTGCTGTAGCAGGTACGGCATGTCCCACTTCATAGGGAGTCAATAGATAGGCATACTCCTCAAGCACCTCAGTCTTCAGCATCTCCATATCGCCGACTGCCTCATTCATCTGATAGGCCAATGCCGTCAGCATGAGAGAGAGCACCGGATCGGTCTCCAGACCTTCCAGGAAATCATTCATGTCACTCTGCCGCCAGATATTGATGGCTTCGCGCATTAATTCATCGGCTCGTTGCCTTGTCTCAAATATCGTTTGTTTCATCTTTCTCTATCTTAATTCCAGATTCTGAAAATCTGTTTATAGACATAATTCTCCTTTGTACTGCTAATTACACCCTTCACCGTGATATATATCTGTCGCTCCTCACGGATATAGGTCATCGACACAGTCACATCCTCCAGACGGCGCTCATACTTAGCAACAGATTCCTTAAGCTCGGAGGCAAAAGTGTTAATACTCTTCGACGAGCCCGAGATCTTCTTGTCATAGATACCCTGAAGACCGTCCATCGAGTCCGTATCGCCTGAGTCGTAGACCACACCCTCGTTCTCATTGAACATCTCAAAACGCAGATTGTTGAACACAAAGCCGAACTGCGGATCAGCAGGTGTGCTGAACTGAGCTGTCGATAAGATCAGGGAGATTGAAGAGTCGATCGACTTCTTCAACTTTTCCTCTCTCGACAGTCCTTTTGGACCTACATTCAGGGGTAAACTGATACTCGTCATAAGCACATCATATTAACGGTATATACTCTTTCTCCTCTGGCTCCGGCACGTAGAGAGCATTGAACAGATGGTCGAACATATTGAAATAGAGTTTCTCGTAGAGCGACTCCGAGAGATCCTTGCCCAACTGATCGAACTTCTGATTGAGCGCATCGGTAAGCGCATTGGCACGATTGTCGACCTCCGTAGCCAACTGTTCGAGGATGGCAGTCTTCAACGTGTCGTTGATATAGGTAGTGAGAGCCTCCGTCTGCTGTTGCATCTCGGCACGCAACTCCTCCTTCATATCGGCCAGCAGTTTCTCAATGAGTTCAGGATGCAACTGCTCGTAGAGCTCTTTCTTTGCTTGTGCTAAAAGAGCGTCGTAGTCAATGGTGTTGTCCTCAAGCACCACACCATCGAGGATGACGATCGCACCTGCCAGATAATCGTCGAGCCACTGCAGCCACGCCTGGATATCGGTATACGACGGCTGAGGCACCTCAGTGGGCTGTTCTCTGTTTGGTGTCACTATATAGTAGTCGATGGCCTGTGCTATCTCCTGGGTCAGCAGGACAAAGTCCTGCATGCTGTTCTGCAGGTTATAGCCCTTTAGACGGAACACGTAGCGGAGCACCGCACGCTTACCCTCACCATCGGCAAAGCTCTCGTGAGTCGATAGGAGCATCAACTTCTCCACATACCTGTCAATATAGTCTTTAAAACGTTTATCGGCAGTGAGCAGCAGACAAGGCGGAATAAAGTCCGAATCCATGGAGAACACACCATCGGTAACACTGAAGCGCAACAGGGGGAACAGATCGTTGGCCTCTATCTCCTCGAGCGTGTTGATGCCGTAAACATAATGGGGACGAATAAACGGCACGCCCTCCTTCTCATACTCGGTATTATCCTCGCCAAAGCCAACAGTCAGGTAATAACGATCTCCGAAAAGCATCGGAATCGTTACCTGTACATCTTCGTCGGCACTGACTATCCTACCTGAAGTAAGGAGCGCCAGACACTGAAGATGGTCGACCTCGAAGCGGTTCTTCACAAAGATGCCATTACAGCTGAAGACCGACTCGGGCAACAGTCCCATTCTGTTGTTGCCAAGGGCTGCACGCAGGGCCAACCTGTACTTATAGTTCCAGTTCTCGGCCATCCCCAGGAAGGTCTGCGCCGTGATTTCCATGCCCGGCATCCAGTTAATTCTCGCATTGATATCCATATCGTCAATCATTATTGTATAGTTCCGTATTATAGTCCAAAGTCAGACGGGTATTCACCTGCTGCTCTGAATGATGTTCCTTAATCAAGATCTCGCACTTCACCTCGTAGGGTATAAACCATTCCCGGATGAATGTACGCAGGGGCTGCAATTCTACATCCTTCAGTCTGAACTCCTCTGGCGATAGACCGGCAATCAAAAGTTCAAACCTAACGCGAGGAAGCCACCGACGCGTTGTATCGGTATGACTGTATCGCCCTGTGATGATGTCTACATGACAGTGAAGCAGCGCACCCAACAGACCGGCCACGAGACCAAAGTCTCCCCGACTACGGCTCACATAGGGCAGCATAAGGGCAGCCTCCTTTACCAGTGGACTTTCCACCATATCCAGATCAATGCCAAAGTATTCGTTCAGCACATACGAGAGTTTATTCTGAAGCAACTCTGAAACCTGACGCTCCACGAACAATCGCTGATGGAAAGCAATCGTATCTATAGGCAGGAACGCCTCGTTCAGCAAGCGGATTCTGCGCTGTATCTTCTTAAACTTCTGGGCAGCGTCCTCACCTTTCAGGTCATTATCCTGATTGATGACGCCCTGCGGCAAGAGGTTCAGGAAAGTGTCACGCGCCGTCCATATCTCCTTCGTCTCGTCGTCGAAATCGAGGAGGTCGCTGTTGTAGTTTCGGTAGAATGAGCCTTCACCATGGGCAATCCATTGCTTCTCCACCTCAGGATAGAGGAAGTTCAACAGCATCTCCGCACTGGCTTCAGATATATAATTTCTTTTTCTCATACTTCTTTTATTTCCAGATAATAATCACCCTTTTCTGTCGACACACGCAACACGTCGTAAGGCGGAATGCCCAGTTCTGTGAGCGTGAGTTCCTGATAGGGGAACGACTTATCGATTCGACGGTACTCATGCTGATAGAGAGCACTCAGAGGGAAGCCTTGTAGCACCTTATCCCTAGCTGTGGCCTCTTCTACAGCTCTTCCTGGACACATCACAAAAGTGCGCTCATCATTATCACGCCTCGCAACGTAGTCCACATAACAGTCCTGAGTCAGACTGATCGTCACCTCCTCGTCACCGAGTTCCTGCGACAGTCTCTGCAGGGTTTCTCCTACAGTATCCTGACGTTTGACCTGCGTCTGTCTGATGGGTGTCCACTGCTCATGCTCCGGACAGTCCTCATCGTAGGCCACAAAGTCAGCCGTACGTGTTGTCAGGTGTTCCCCGTCGTAATAGAACATCCTGCCACAGAGCGATGTCAGCCTCCCGGTCTCCAGCTCCTCACGGTGTATCAGTTTCAGCGCTTCCTGCACCTGTACAGCTCCTATCACAGAAGCTACGATAGAGGTGGTGGGCGCTGAGCCGGCCTGTTCCTGTCTTCGGATGATTCCCGAACAAGGCATGCGCCGTGCCAGATCCTTCTGGCCCTCAGGTCCGAGGTTACAGGCATAGCAGTTTTTGCCAGACATGAACACACGGACCGTTCCTTCCAGTCCGTCGATGCCTCCATCTACCCAGGGCACACCAGCCCGCATACAAAGGCGGTTAATACAGTAACGCGCCCAACGGCTGTCGACACAGCCTATAACTACTGCCATCTTCCGAATCAGTGCAAGTCCCACATCGTAGGCTATGTCGCCACAGATGGTCTGCACCTCTACAGCCGGATTCATTTTCTTCAGGCGTTCTGCCACCACGTCAGTCTTCAGACGTTTCGCTTCGGCATCGGCCTTTGTAAAGAGGACGGAGCGTGAGAGGTTTCCCATCTCCACGATGTCGAAATCAACCACCGTCATATGCTCCACACCCATCAGTACCAGATTCTTCAATACCTCGTTACCCAAGGCACCACAGCCAACCACCATGACGTGTGCGGCTTGAATCCGTTTCTGATCGAAGCAACTGTCCGCCATCCTTATATCTTCTTCATCTTTATATTCACGTCCACCATGTCGTTGCCGACTACTAGCACTTCGGTTTCACTATCGCGGAATCCCTTCTTCGTGAGTTTTATCCTGCAGTTTGTGCCTGCAGGCAGATTCTCAACTACCAAGGGCGTGACACCCTTCAAAGCACCATTTACATACACCTTAGCACCTATCTCATCACTATGGATATTCAGGAATCCAAAGTCGGCCATTGGTGGTAGTAATTCAAGTTTCTTCGGACTCCCATCATCCACCCAAATGCCTGTAGTACGCGACTCCAACCCTTCCTTCTCGGTACTAATCTGATAATAGCCCAAAGGCAATTGACCTTCCCAGGTGCCATAACCCATCAACTCTCGGTTCACCCAAATGGCCGTAGAATCGTCTGGAGCCACTATCGTCACTGGTGCTGTTGTCGCGATGGCTGCTACACTGACTGAGTCTGCTGTTTTCGTAGAATCCGAAGCGATCGTAGAGTCTGTAACTTCCTTCACCCGTCTGGCCACCACAGGCACAGATCCCTGTCGTTTGCTGATACGCGGAGAGAGATCGGCTGCAGTCAGTTCGACGTTTTTCTTCTCTGCCCGCGAAACGGAAACCGTTGACTCGTAATAGCACAAGTCGTCCACCATGACCGTCAGACGATGAGAGCCTTCAAGCAAGTGTCCGCTCGTAGCCTGATGATTACCAATCCACTGACCATCTACCAAAATGCGGGCGTTCTCAAGAGGCGTCTTCACAGTGAGGTAGGAGTAGAATGGTTGTAGCGATATCGGCAGAATGAGTCGAGCCGTGTCGGATAGTTCAAAGCTGTCTACCACCTCCTCATGGAAAGGTGCCTCCACTCGATAGGGATGCGTGCCCACTGGCAGATTAAACTGACAGATACCTGTGCGCACCGTCGTCGTCATACTGTCTACTGTAACGATGGCATCCTTAGGCTGTATTTCAAAGATCACCCACTGCTTCTGCAGCTTGTAGGATTTTGTGGGACTGAATGTCAATAGGTAAGCCTCGTAGTGCTGTTTTTTTCTGAGACCTTTCTTCCCTGGTACTTTCCATGAGCACTGACCGTAGTCAGGATGGTTAATCACCAGAAAGCTCGTCTTGTCTGGCGTTTTCAGTGTTAGCACGCCATCAGCCTCCTCGGCCTGTACCTCAGTCTTACCATTGGCCAGAAACTTAAAGCCCTTCTCGCCAGTCATCATATCGATAGTAGCCAGCTGCTTATCGGTCTTTACATGCTTTATGTTGAACGGTCCCTTTTTCTGCTTGGCGAACCGCTCCACACGCATCTGCTGCGCACTGATAGTCAGCGCCAGCCCCAGCAGCCCTACTATCGACAGCCACCGTTTCACTTTCCTGTTACCGACATACTGCCGCTGGCATTTGTGACCGAGATCTGACCGCCCCAGTTACACATGCACTTGGCATTGTTGATAAGTGCGGGCATATTCATCACCTTGACCTGACCACCAGGCGTCCAAGGGGCTGCAATCACAGGAATGCAAGGCATCGGCGTGAGCACACCCATGGCTGCTGACGTAGCAGAAGCCACCGTCGGATTAGCCATCGACTGACACATACCGAATGGCATGATGTTGACCATCGGAACGTTATCCATAATGTTGGCCATCAGCATATTGCCACACTTGGGACGAAGGGGCACGATGACGTTCAGCGTCGATGGTGCCATACCAAATGAACACTGGAGCATTGCTCCCTGACATACAAAATTTCCCATATACCTTTTTATTTATAATTTAAAACAACGTCTTTGCAAATCTTACACTCAGTACGGGGTAGACCTTCAGGAACTTCACAGCGTCGACGGTTGTACCCATGCTACCCTTTATGTTTGTTACCTTCTGCGAGAGGTCAGTGCCATCATTAGTAACTTGCTCAGGTGTGCCTCCCCATATGAGAGCACCCAACTCTGCAGAGACTTTCCAATCATCGCGACTCTTGATGAGACGACCTGTATATCCTATGCCCAGATAAGGCTTCAATGACCATGACTTAGCCTGAATTGTGACATCTCCGTTATCCGAAGGCTGCAACAGATAGGCTTCACCCTTTTTGTGCCTCGTACCATTCGTCACGAAGTCGTGGTCATAATCACCAGGATAAAGATCCAGACGACCGTATTTTTTGATTTCGTCATCGGCAGATGCTGACTCATACTGGCTATTGTAGTTCTGCATATAGCTCAGCGTCACATCTGCCCCACTACCCTTCACAGCCTTTGCAAACTGACTCGGTCCCCAGTAGATACCTGCCGTCACATGCAAGTGTTTGTTGTATGCCAAAGGATAGATATCGAAGAGCAGTTTCAGATTGTTCATTGTCAACTTACCCTCCATCTGAATGTGATCGTCTATCTCGTAACCACTATTATCATAGATATATTTTTCTATCTTATTAAAGTACGTTACCTTGCGATTGCCATTTTCGTCATACTGACGGGCCGCCTCTCCGTTACCAGCTAGCGGCATATCGAACTTCAACTTGAAAGGTGGCATATAATCATAGCCCAGTCTGACCTGAAAGTACTCACAAATGGGGGCAGCGACATCGATACCCACACCAGTAGTACCCAGCGTAACCGACACCTCCAGATGCTTGAAGGTGTTCTTCTCGCTCCAGTACTCTTTGCCGGCATCCTTCACCTCTACGGTGTCAGTCCGGAATGCCGGTATGTACTGGGCTTCAGCCAGTCCGGCCATACAGGCCATTAGGAAACATAATATCCCTTTCTTCATTACTTCTTTTAAGTTTCACATATTACTCCTCTTCCTGATCGATACGGAACTTCCGACCAGCATTCACTCCACGCGCAGCAGCCTTCTCATCCTCCTCATTCTGCTTAGCCGTCTGTTCATCCAGATAGCGCTGGTAGGCTTCTTCTATCTCCTTTTCCTTGTTTTCCTTGTATTGCTGTGCTATCTCGTCGTGCTTGCTGTAAACCTCTTCCAATTTATCCTCAGCCTCCTTGGTATCTTCTTCTGAACTGCCTACTAACTTGGTTGTCAGTCGGGCCTTATAGATAGCGTGATTGGCATCGAGTTTCGCCTTACACTGGTCATAGAGCGTACCCACACCATCCATTAGCGTATCATGACGATCTTTGTTCACCTCGGGCATCGTGCACACAATCACCTTCTCCTGATCATCATCTTCTTCAGAAGCGTTTCCACCATCTTCAGTTCTTATATCAATTTTAAACTCCGGATGAGCCTCCTTAATACCTCTGCTAATAGCATAGGTCATCTTCTTGTCGTTAGGATAGATTTCAAACTGATACTCATTGCCTAACGCTGCGGATGCAACAGCCTCTAAGTCTTTTTCCTCACCTTCTTCGTCAATAACGGTGATTGACAAAAGAGCAGCTGCTTCTGCCTTCACACAGAGGTTCATATAACGATATTGTAGCAAGACGACGTAACCGCTCATCTTGGTCTTCATCTCATCAATTAGGGTTTCTATACTTCTTCTCATATTTCAATTTCCACTAAAGATTATTCATTTCCACCTTCACCTTCGCCTTCTTCCTCATCCTTAGGCAGTTCTACATCCTTTGCCTTTGGTGCGTCAGCCTCCTTCAGTTTCGCGCTGAGACTGGCCGAAGAGGAAGCTCCAGGAACAGCCATACCGTCGCTGATATTCTTACTCTTAAACGATTTCTTCGCCTCAAGGTTGTCGGCGGTAGCCTTCGTCATCGTCACATCCGCCTTGAAGTCGCTCTTGCCGTTGATGGTGTTATTGCCATAGAACTCAGCCTTCGAACCGCTAATGGCCACATTGCCGCCATCGAGTTGTACCACAGCCTTTGCCTCACCCTGCTGAACCTCAGCCGTTGTCTTACCATAGATACCGGTTTTCTCGGCAGATACCTGCAGTTCCTTCGCCAGATTATCTTGGTCGGAACGTCCAATATACATCTTCTCGGCCAACAGCGTCAAGCTGCTACCTTCAGCCATATTCTTATCGGTCAGTTTCTCGGCATCCACATCGGTAGCCTTCACATATACATCCTTCGCATCGAGACTAATCTGTCCCATAGCCTTACCGTCCTTATCGATAGCAGCCACACTGGCCAACTCTGTAACGAGAGTAAACTGTCCTGTAGCGTTTTTATCCTTATCGGTCGATGAGAGAGCCATCTTCTGAGCCTGCACATTGAAGGTGCCTGTCGTGTTCTGATCCTTATCAGCAGAACTGAACATCGTATCGGCAACATTCACAGAAAGCTGTCCGGTCGTATTACCATCCTTATCTTGTGAGGATAATCGCATATCCTCTGCTGATAGATAAATACTGCTGTCAACGGTCTGTTCTTTCATCTCATACTCACCATCCTTAATATCGTAGTCAACTGCCGATATTCCAAAATCTTTGGTATTAATCCAAACTGAGCCTCCCGTTGTGATGCTGCCGTTTGTTTCATCGGTCATCTCGGTATTGGCTGTTGAGATGGACATTGACTCGGTTCTGAACGAAACACTACTGTCTTCAATCAGCGTACCATCTTCCTTAAGGGTATTAATGTTCAGATTGCGAGCCTGCATATGGATGGCTGATTCATCATTAGTTCGGATATTGCCGTCGCCATCTACAGAAGAGAATATCATCTGCTCTGCATTCACTGTCAAGCGGGCACCCGTTGTATTATCCTTAAATTCAGATTCTGCATTATTCACTTCCTCCTGTTCTGCCTCCAAAGCGGTAATACGTCTGTTCGTTTCTGCCAGGCGTGATAAGGTATCAATGCAATTGGCTACAGCATTATAAAGAGCAGGAATCATACCATCGTATTTGTTCTGGAGTTCTACTAGGTCTACTATGTTCGATCTGATATTGAGTTCGTCGTCTGTCTGATCATCACTCGAACTCAAAATATCCTCCACATCAGAAATGATACTGTTCACCTGTTTCATCTTATTCGAGGCCTCAGTGTTCAAATCCGACTTGGCACTCTTCAGCACGCTAAGCTCATCGGAAATCACATTGCCTCGTTTCTCAACCGACTGGGTTGCACTGATTTCAATGCTATCATCAGCATGAATACGCACACCGGCACCACCTGATACAGGCGGTTGAGAGAAATAATCATTGGAGTTATTGCTTTGTAGCACGATGTTACGAGCCTGATTCACAATCTGAGAATGGGGGTATACCACTTCCTCAATGCCATCAGGTCCTGGGTCTACTGCTATCTGCGAGATGAAAGGAGCACGGGTATTAACATTGCCGGTTTTACCTGTTCCTTCTATATCCACATGGCCACCTCTCACAACCACAGCACCACCATCGCCCCAGAGGGTTCCACTCTTATCCACATCGCCAATGATAATCTCGGGTGCAGAAATCACGATGCGTTTGTCGTCGCGGAAATACTTACCTTCAGCCAGACGGTTGAAGATATCTATCTTGATCTGTTGCACCTCAGCCTTCTGCTTACGTATCTCTTCCAGATCCTTCTCTACACAATCCTGAAGGTCCTGAAGCGCCTGTTTCCAATCACTAAAAACTGTATCCATAATCACATCGTTTATTTCACTGAGTTCACCTTACGTTGTAAAGCCATGGGATGAGCCGTTGTTACCTCACCACTGTTATGATCCGTCACCAACTGGTCGGCATCAAAATGAATTGTCCGCCCAGGCATATCTGAGAGCAGGATTCTACCCTTTTCAGGAGCCGTCCACTTTTGTTTGTTATCAAATGGATTTGTGAAACATGATAAAGTCTCTTTCCATTTGTTACCTTCTTTTACAAAATAATTCTTCACTGAATTTTTCAGGGTGCCTCCAATTCCTAATGTTTCCGATGGAGCCTCAACAGTAAGGGCAAAATCTTTCCAAGAACTATCATCGCTCAGGTCATTTGGCTTTTTGCTCTTATCAAATGTAAACAAATCTTTATAATTTGCAGCGGTACTTGTTTCAGAGAGCAATTCAAAGACCAAATCACGTTTGAGTTTAGTAAGTTCCTTTTCATATCCATTAGTGAAATCTGCACTCAAATTAACAGTTCCATTATTCGCCTTACTAATAAAATCAGTAAAGATATCCTTACCTTTAACTTTCGTCATCAAACCAGCGGAGTAATATGCATCTGTCTGTTGCTTAGCATCAAAATCAAATGCACTCCACTTTGCTGTAGCGTCAAATAACGCTTTTAGTTTATTACCAAGATTCCTAGCCAGCCCCACATAATTCTCTCTTCCTGGAATAAGAACATTTCTATCACGAGTCAGATCATCTTTAATTTGATCTCTCTCTTTTTTCCATTTTGCATGAGCACTTTCGTACTCTTTCTTACCTTCTTTATTCTTCTGGTATGAAGAACGTTTGGGTTCAGCAGAAGGATTTTTCAAGGGAGTTTTTTTGTCTTTCTCGTCCAAGATTTTAAACTTGAAAAGATCATTTTGATCAAAGCCAAAATCTTCCTCTTTAATTAGATCATCTATTTTAAATGGATTATTTCCCTTATTTTGGAAAACCTTATCCACAATAGCCGTGATGCTACCAAATTTTAAATTTGGTACTTCGTCATAAACGGTATGACCATCAATTGAAGAGTTCTCATATGAAGTTTTCGCGTTCTTAACTTCCTCATAAGCATCTTTAATACTATTGCAAATAGCTTCTGCATTAGCAGTAAGAGCATCTATTGCCTCAGTTAGTTTCCCAAGAACAGGAATTTGGGAATCGTAAGAACTACCAAAGGTTAGTCCGCTATTCAAACCGCTGTCTGGTTTTACAAGCTCATTACGAGGTACCTGAGCAGAGCCCTGACCTGCTTCAATCAGCAGATAGGTATTCGAACGAATCTTTAGCGTACCGTCAACCGGACGAGTAAACACCTCTATCATAGTACGGATAAACGTCAAGTCAATCAACTTACCTACTGTTCTTCCTAAGAGGTCGGTAGCCACACTGTCAACTCGCTCCATAGCGCTTTTACCTTTCTCAAAGAGCCAACGATCGCTGACAGCAGATCCCGATTCTAACAACAATTTATTGCTGGCAGATATCGACACGTTCTTACCTTTGATTTCGATATTACCATTAGGTGCAGAAATGGTGATACCTGTAAAGGCGCTCAAATTTATGTTTCCCAATGGTGACTTGATGTCAACAGCTCTTCCATCCGATGACATATCAATGGCATACAAGCCATATCGATCCTTGATGCTGATGCCACCTGTCAGGTCGTTCAATTCCTGAAAGTCGAGCCAATCGGCATTCGGAATGTAACTCTTGATAATAGATAATAACGGGAACCAGCCCAAGAAGAAGTCGGCACCAGAATTCTTGTCCTCAAACTTAATCGCATGACCGTTTTTCGACTGAATGACACGATCATCGAGTCCCCCCCAGAAACTTGTAGTATACTTCGATTGCAAAGAACCCACAATATAAGGACGCTCTATATTACCATCCTCATAGCTCAGCAGCACCTCGTCCCCTTCCGCAGGCTTGAAAGTTACTCCACCGCCATTTGTAGCAAAAGGCGTTGCCATACGCACCCAGGGAGAGCAGTCACCATTGGCTGTCTGCCAAGGGTATCTAACTCGTACACGACCGAGTTTATTCGGGTCGAGATTGTTCTCCACAAACGCCACTTGAGCCTCTGATATCCTAACTGGCGGAATATCGGGCAACAATGGCGGGCATGGGATAAATGAACTGATGGTGTAAGTTACACTTTTGTCACTATTAGTTACAGAAGAGACACTCTTATAGAAAGAAGGGATTGCTTCAACTATATAGTGACCATTATCATTCAGCTCTACTTTTGTAACAATATAAAAGTCGTCTTTGCCACTACCCACCTTGACAACATCACCTAAACACAATCCCTTATCGTTTGCTCCATAATCCAACCTTACAAGAACCTCACTCACCTCTCGTGCCTTTTCTCTTATCTTGGTATAGAAAGCCGACATCAACAGAGACGCAACGTCATTAGACTTATATTTATTGACAGTCAGGTCTTTATCTTCTTTCCTTGCACCCCCCACGGTAGAGAATAGGTTATACTTATTATCCTGAACCTGATCAGGATTTTCGTTTGAATCCATTGTCAGGTTCTTTTCATTATTCTCATCATTCTTTCCAGAAGCGTCAGAAATAGCATGAGCCCAAGATGTTGCTCTTGCTTCAATGGCATCAGCAACAAAATCGTAAAGGGTCGTGCTGTCCATCAGATTCAAGAAGATATCACGGAAAAGAAGAGTTCTCCACCATTCCCACTCTTCATCTGCCGACGTATAGCCATTTTTCTCTAACTCCTCAAAAAGGGCATCATTTGGCACCGGCTGATTGTATATACCAGGAAAGGTCTTACCATCTACAGTCGAATCAGTCTTTGTTGTATAAACGAACTTTTTGCCGTTTTTCTTGTAACCTCCATTATCATCCGGCACATGAGTATATGTGACTGTCTTCGTTACCGTAAGAATAGAATCTGTTTTCCCAGTTTCCGTTAACTTAAGCGTAGAAACCTTTTTCTTTGGTTCGCCTGCCAATTGGTCTTTTGGAGAACTATCCTTTTTAGTATAGAACTCAGTCACAACTTCTTCTGTCTCTGTGCCATTTTTGAAATAGGTAGTTTTGGTTGTTGTGATCTTGGTAACTTCTTTATCCGAGTTTGTATCTACAATCTCCTTGGTTGTAGGATTATCAACCTTTTCCCCATTAATTTCCTTATCTGTATCAAATGCACCCAGCAACTGAAAAGCAGAATCTACGTAGCGATTGTCATTTTTATCCGTATGATTAAAATAATTATAATGACGATCGCCTACTTGAAGAACTTCTTCCACACAGTCTTCATAATCCACACTGTCTGCTACGGTAGTCTGATCAGTGGATGCCGTATCCAGATTTGCAGACATACCCAGATGAAGTTTTCCACCCTCGAAATAGAGCATCTCACCGCAACGGCTGGCACTACGGGCCAGGAAATCGTAGAAACTCTCATTATATTGAACCAAATAAGGCTGTCTGATTTCTACTGTCTTTTCATTACCTTTGTCATCCTTCTCCACCTGACTGGTATAGTTCAGTAACTGAAGGTTCACTGCACCACTAATCGAAGTACCTTCAAGTATAAACTTGTTGAGTTCGCCTTTAAATATCTCTCCGCCCAGTTTCTTGGCAGTAAAAGCATTACAATACTTATCAATGGTCAGTAATTTGTCCAAACTATAAATACACAGTTCCACCTTCATAGCTGCAGAGGAACTGGAAGCCTTACCATGACTGGGTTTCATCTTATAAACAAAGAAGTTCTCTGCCACAGTCGTATCACCATCTTTCAGCGTTACTAATTTCTTTGAGAAAACCTTATGCAAATCACTAAATGCTGGAAAAGATGTCGTACCAGAAGTCTTTGCTGTTATACTGAGTACTGTATGTATCTCACTTGGAGCAAATATCTTCTTTGTATATGTAAGGCTCAGCATCGACACATAGAATTCAGAGCTTCCTGTGCTTGAGAACTTAGTCGTTACACTATCACTAGTTACATTCAGCTGAATATCTGCGACGTCGCCAACTGTCAGTTTATAGGTTGCCATATATTTACAGTTTTATAATATTTTTCTTGAAATCTCAACATAACGGTTGCCGTTCGTACCAATATAGGTGATGTTGGCAACAAGCAGTTTTACGTGAATCTGCATCTGTTCCGTACTGCCGTCAACTGAAGGCGTAGAGGAGTAGTCATCCTCTACATCGACAACATATCCACAAACCACCATTGCATCCTCAGAGTCAGTAACTACCTGACGGTTCTGCAGCTCGGCATTAAACAAAAACGTATAATCCCCCGGCTCATTCATTTGCATCTGCTGATAAAAGAGCTTACCATCCTCAGGATTCATCAACTTAATGGTGAAACTAAGAATTGTAGAGGTGGTATCCCCGAACGGGAATCCAGCTTGATTCCGTTCCTTCTTGCACTCATAGTTAAAATGGAGTACCGTAAAGCACTTGTCCATTGGAATCCTACAAATATCCTCAGCCAGGATATTAGAAGGATAAATCATCGCCTTTAGATGATTGGATAGATTAATTGCCATAGTCGTTGGGGGATTTATCTTAAGAGATTCTTATATTCTACACCATTCACAATAATTGTCTCTGCCACAAATGACATCTTCAGGTATCGACGGTGGGAACTGTCGATATGATAATCTTCGGCTAACAAGAAACAATAGGCATCCTCGAAGAGCAGCTCTTTCGATGACAAGAAGTCGCCGCCTCTGATATCCGACAGATCGAATACGAGTCGCCCGCTCAAGGGGTTACCACTGATGTACCAGTCATAGAGATTCAGGTTATCCTTGCCTGGTGCCACAACGATCAACTCCACCCGCTCACACTGAGCATCTGCATCGGGATGGAAATGATTATGGTGACGCATAAAATGACAGTGGCAGTCTGCTACAAAATACTCTGCCGAATAGTTTTTCGAGTCATTATCGCCGAACTGAAGGCGTGCTGTTAGTGCCATATTGTTGAGTCAGTTTAATGGGGTTCTTATTTACACGGCAAATCAATTGACCCGGCCTTAAAAGACCGAATCAATTGATTATCAGTATATTGGAAGGATCTTACTTCCAAGGATTGTCGTAGCTTACAGGACCGTTCTCGAGTTTCTGACATACGATCTCAATCTCCTCGTAATGCTGCTCACCATCCTCCCACTTCTCAACGTAGTTGATGCAGTAGCAGTTGGTGCCCTTCAGCTCCTTCATAGCTGCGCCGTCAACGGTGTTCACGAACTTCACTGAGAAGTTCTTCGGACTTGTCGGATCAAGCATCCAGGCAATCAATTCGTTGTTACCATCGTTCATTGCCTTTACACGGATGTCTACCTTACCGCCACGGGGGATACCTGCGATCTGTCCTTCACGATCAGTAGCCTGATCAAACTTGTAGTCAACCATCATTACCTCTCTCTGTGCGAAGCCGTCGATTTCGAGGACTACTGGGGTTACATTCTCTGCCATAATATCTAAATATTAAATGGTTCTACTATAAATTCTTAATTCTCAATACCTGATCAGATTAAGCCCAATCGTTCTCATAAACTACGTTACCGAACTCGATCTTCTTGCAGGTGATGGTAATCTCCTCAAAGTGACCCATCTTGTCTTCCCACTTCTCCTCGAAGTTGACGCAGTAGCCGTTAGTAAACTTGATGGTCTTCATCTCCTTGTTAGTCTTGGTCTCCAAGAAGGTAATAGTACCATTCTTCGGCAGACTGCGCTCGCACATCCATGCCAACAGGTCGGGAGTACCGTCATTCAGAGCCTTTACCCTAACGGTGATCTTACCACCACGGGGGATACCGGCCATCTGGCCTTCTACGTCTGTAGCCTGATTAAACTCATAAGTCACCATCAGGACTTCTCTCTCCTTGTAATCGTCAATTGCGATACTTACTGGTGTTTTAGCCATAACTTTTTGTTTTTAATTGTTGATAAAAAAGGATTTCTTATGCACTTGCCATTGCGGCTTCCTTAGCCTTCTTGTCGGCAGCTACCTTGATCACGAAGTTCTTGGCAGCATAGAACGGAGTCAGCGTAATGTCGCAAGTAATCTGCTTAGTAACGGGATCCTGACGAGGCTCGCCAATCTCGTAGTTCTGGAACAGGTTGCCATAACCCTTGTACTGGTTGAGGAACTCCTGGATCTTGGCCTTCAGGTTCTTCGGGCTGTTGTACGGATCCCAGTTCTCAAGAGCTACCTCATGAACAAAGTTCATCAGCACCTTCTTAACCCAGTCGAATACGCGTACGATAGGATACTCCTTCATAGCGTCGAGGTCACCGTTGTAAAGAGTGGTGTTGTTGAATGCCATTACACGTCCCTCGCTGTAAACCATCGGAATCACCTGATTGTCCATCAGGGCAGCAATCTCCGACTTCAGCAGGTCGCTCTTCACACCCTTCACACCGTCGAGAGTACCATACTTCTTACCACCGGCACCCTGTGCCATGTTAGCGGTCTCGTCGTACAGCTTACCGCAGAGGGCAGCAGACGGTGCGATATAGAAGGCCTTCTGATCCTCCTCGTCGCTCGACATCTTCTCTGACTCACGGCCTACGATCCAGTTAGCTGTCATCACAACGTTCATCAGCTCCTGATCGCTATCGCGATAGCCCTCAGTATTAGCCTGCAGATCGTCGAATGAGTACTCATCAGCATGGTCGGTAATCAGCATCACCTTATACTTGAAAGCCATCTTAGCCCACTGCAGCAGGTCTACCTTGTCGGTGAACACGCCACCAGGTACACATACCAAGCTGTAAGCGTCCTTCAGACTCAGACGGTCGAAACCGTTGCGGAGGATGTTCTCCACCTCATTAGCGAAACCAGAGTCGGCATCAGCGATATCTTCCTTCAGTACGTTGATGATACGCAGGTTCTTCACCTTATCGGTACCACAGGTCTTGAAGAATGAGTCGAGCTCACGATAGCTGCGCTCCAGGTTCTGAGTTGCATAAAGGGCGTCAGTAATACCCTGCTTCAGTACGCCAGTGTACTTCTCCTCAGCCTGCTTACAAGCGTCGGCATAACCAGTAGCACTCTCAATGCTGTCATCGTTGAGCAGCTCGAGCCAACGGGTGATTTCCTTCTTCAGGCCTTCGCGCTTATCCTTGAAACGCTTATCCTTCAGGAACACATCCTTAGCTGCCTTACGGGCAGGATTCATATTATCAGCGTCGGGCATAAAACCACGGATGGCATTGAAACCACCAAAGGCTTTCAGCAACTGCGAGACGTCTTTCTGACCTTGTTTCTCTTGAAGCTCGGCACCGGCTTGAGCGGCGGCCTGGGCTTTCTGCATTTCTACATCTGCCATAATATTATTACCTTTTTCTAAATTCTAAACTCAAAAAATACAAATTTCTCTTAATCTGCGGTATTCAGCTCGTCGAGCATAGACTGCAGCATCTCCTTCAGCTCACTACGGCTTCCAGCCTCCTTCAGAATGTCACGCAGCTTACGGTTCTGCTCAATGCTCTTACGGATCTTCACATTCGTGTCGATCTGCTCCTTAGTACCAGAGAGGAACGGGCTGTTCTTTACCAGATTACCCTTGCCACCCTGAGCCTCGAAGTCGCGAATCTCACCAAACTTCAGGGTCTCTTCCACAGCACCGCCTTCAGCATCGGTAAAAGTAACGTCTACCTTCGGCTTGAAGTGCTCAAAAGCATCGTTGATGTTCTGGATATCCTCGACGAAATCGGGGTTACCAGCCTCTACATCACTTGTGTACTGATCGATCATCAGAGTTTTGTTCTGGTCAATCAAACTCACTTTCGCATTGCTCTCCTCATCGGGAGCCATGGAAATAAAATTTTCCTTCATTGCCATAATCGTAATGGGTTTTAGTGAATACTATTGTTAATTATTACTTTACCTTATTTTATAAACTACTTTTTCTTCGCAGTCTTCTTCTCCGGCTCAGCGGGTTCATCAGCCTTCTTCGTTGGGGCTTCCATCTTCTCGCCGTTGACAACGAAAACAGCCTGACCATCCTTATCGGCTTCTACCAGAATCTTGTCGCCAGTCTTCACCCTGCCTGCAATCATCATCTTAGAGATGGGGTGACGCAGCTCCTTACGGATGATACCCAGAACCGGACGTGCACCATACTGCTGGTTGTAGCCTCTCAGGGCAATCTTCTCACGGGCCTCAGGTGTCAACGTCAGTTCGATATTCTGCTCCTCAAGCAGCTTCAGCAGTCCCTTCAGGTGGATATCGAAGATCTTTGTCACGGTCTTGTCGGTGATCGGTGAGAATGGAACGATCTCCGTCAGACGAGCCAGGAACTCAGGACGGAAGTAACCCTGCATGATGTCCATCAGCTCGTTGTTCTCAGGAATGATACCAGCGTTGAACTTATCTACGATGGTCTGTGCACCGATGTTCGAGGTGAAGAGGATGAGGGCGTTAGAGAAGTCACCAACACGTCCAAGACGGTCGTGTAACTTACCCTCGTCGAGAATCTGCAGGAACAGATCGAATACACTCTTGTGGGCCTTCTCAATCTCATCGAACAATACCACTGCGTACGGGTTCTGACGGATTTTGTTCACAAGCAGACCACCCTCCTCGTAACCTACGTATCCCGGAGGCGCACCATACAGCAGAGCTACTGAGTGCTCTTCCTTGAACTCCGACATATCGAAGCGGATCAGTGCACTCTCATCACCAAACAAGAAGGTTGCCAAAGCCTTTGCCAACTCCGTTTTACCGGTACCAGTCGGGCCAAGGAAGAAGAACGAACCCATAGGCTGTCCCTTCTTGCTCAGACCTGAACGAGCCTCGTAAACGGCGTCGAGCACCTTCTTCACAGCGTGATCCTGACCTACTACGCGCTTCTTCAGGGTATCTTCAGCACCCATCAGGCGGTCGCGCTCCTTCGTCTGAACCTTACCAAGAGGTATACCGGTCTGCTTAGCCACAACGGCACTCAGATCGTCGCTCTTCAGTTCACTACGCTGCTCAGCGCTCAGCTCAGTCAGTTTATCAAGGATGCCAGCCAGGAAGTCGATACGCTCCTGAATGGTGGCAATCTTACTGAAGTCTGTATCACTGTCGACACCGGCCAGCAGAATGCAGCTTACCTTATTAAATAGCTCGTAGTTCAACCAGTCGAGTTCCTTCATCAGTCCCTCGTCAGCCTTGTCCTTACCCTCAGCCGAAGCCTTGATAGTCTCCAGCTTGCCTTTCAGCTCGTCGATGATGTTACCAGTCAGGTCGTTCATCGTCTTTACCTGGGCCATCGTACGGTCAATCAGGTCGAATGCTGAGTCGGGCAGCGACTTCTCCGTCAGATAGCGCTTAGCCAGACGGATGGCATCGCCCATTACTGTCTCGTCCACCTTCAGACCATGATACTCCTCGTAAGCAGGCAGAGCACCCTTCAGGATGCGCAGTGTCAGGTCGGCAGTCGGCTCCTCTACAGTTATTTTCTCCAGCTTCGAGGTCATCTCCTTGTCGGTCTCGATGTTCTTCGTGTATCCGTCGATGCTCGATGTAGCCAGCAGTTGTAGACGACCCTTGCTCAGCTCGTTCTTCAAGATTGAAGAAGCGCCGAACAGTGAGCCCTGCTTATCAAACAGTTTATCGATGCTCTCGATAATCAGTACGGCATTCGGAAGATTCGCAATTTCGGTAATTACGTTCTTAAAGCGATCCTCTACCTCACCCTTGTACTGAGCGTCACCACCCAGGGCGGCAGTATCCAGTTCGTAAGCCACAGCGCCACTCAGGAATCCCGGCACATGGTCGGCTGCCAGTTCGCGAACGAATCCGTTTACGAGCGATGTCTTACCTACACCAGCCTCACCGGTAATCAGCAGGTTAGCCTTTGTCTTACGACCTAATATCTCATAAATAATTGCAATTTCTTTCTCGAATCCAATCACGTTGTCCAGATTTCCGGCACGTGCCACAGCGGTCTTGTCAACGCAGTACTTAGCCAGACTGCCCTTACCACCACCGGCGGCACCCGTCTTCTTCGTCAACTCGGCACCCTCCATGTAAGGAGCCTCTACGTTTACGCCACCACCCATCTTAGCACTGATGTCCGATGGTGTCAGCGGTAACGTCTTCAGCTGATCGAACGAGAAGCCCACACCTGGTGTTACCAAAGCGGCCAGCACACAAACGTCGGTTGTCTCCTCTAAATCAAACTTTACCTTGTAGTTCTCTGCCTCGTCAAGCACAGCCACACTCTCGTCGCTGTATTCCAAATCACGCATGGGACGCACGGCTCTCGGCGATAACTGCATCTGCACATCGGCCCAATCCTGTAAGTAGAAGTAGTCTTTGTCGAGCTCACTCTCAATAAAGTGAACCAAACCAATTTCCTTATGAAGGATGGCTTTAAACAAGTGAGCCGGATAGATGGCGTCACTGCAATATTCCTCAGCGAAGGAATTGGCAATTGCTTTTAGATTCTCATTCATAACATTTTTAGCTATAAGTTTGTAGGTTACAAAAGTACAAAAAAATCCTTTTTCTTATTTCATTAAAAGCATTTACCCGTCAATATTTTAAACTTTTTAACTATTGACGGGTAAATATGCTCTTTCCTAACGTTTCTATTTAGGGTTTCTTATAGTTCATATGAACCTTTTCCCACGTCACCGAACCATCTTTCTTCACGTGTACACGCAGCAGATAATCGCCGGGATTGGGGTTGTTGGCCTCACACATCGAGTCGAGCGTAATATATTCGGTCACGCCATTTTGCTGATAGTCCCACTTGTGCACATGTCCGAAGAACACCATCCTGGCATCCCACTTCTTAAACTGGTTGAGTAGGAAGAAGGACTCTTCGCGTGGGAAAGTAGAGGCAAACTCCAACGAACGCGGACGGAAGATGTTGGTATGTCCAAACACGAAGGTATGACGTACCAGGTAGCCGTTCTTCTCGTAGTCGTTCCCATCGAGCACACCCTCCTCAATCAGTTCCACCTGCTTCTGTCCCAACGTACCGCTGGCCGAATCGAGGAAGATGAAATGGTCTAACGTATAGGGTTCATCCTCTACCAGCACATAGACATCGTAGAACGACGAGTGGAAGATGTTCGACCACAGGGCCCAGCCGTTATGGGTGATGTCGTGATTACCTACTACGGGATAGAAGGGATAAGGCACCCTGTCGACGGTATAGTTTATCTGATTCAGGGTATCCTGATAGATATAGTTGTCAGGATTCTCCTTCTCAAATTCATCATCGGGATCACCGAGATACATCTCCTGATAATACTTCTTGGCGTACTTCCAGCGGTATTCGTCAATAATATCGTCCAGCAGAATGTAGTACTCCGGCTTCGTATCGGCGATGTCGCCCAGATGGGTAATCATCAGGTCGTCATGGTCGAGTGCGTTCTGCAGCATCTCCCTCATGCGCCCGCCGTCGGTCGTCAGGTGACTGTCGGCGCCAACCAGGAAGGTATATTCGTCTATTTTATCGGCATCGTGCCATTTAAAATCCACCTTATGCTGTTGATAGTAAAGGTACGACATTTTTACGCGATCCTCAACCGCCGTATTGCTCACCAGCACGCCGATGGGGCTCACCTTCTCGCACGACATCAGCAGAGTGATTAAAGTGAATAGTGAACAGTGAACAGTGAATAGTATAATCTTTTTCATCATTACCAAACGTATTTAATTCCTAACTTGCCTGATGTCTCGTATCTCGTAGCCAACTGGCTCATACTTCCTGCCGGACGGATGTTGAACTCGCCAAACAGTTTCAGGTTATCCTTCAGGGGCGCATAGAAGTTCAGTCCCCAGTTAATGTTCCAGTTCTCGTAGTAGAAGTCGTCGTAGTTGCGGAAGAACAGTCCCACGTTCCACGCATTCCACCTCGGGCGCAGATTGGCACCGAAGCCGAAGGTCAGCGTCAATGGCTCGGTATAGCCGAAATCGCCAACGCTATAGTGAATATACGATTCGCCCACGCGCAACCAGAAATAAGGCATCTCCCACGTTACCGAGAGGTTGCCTATCGTCTCTTTGGCGTTCCAGCGGCTATAGCTGTTGTACATCGCCTTGCCGTCGATAAAGAAGTCGCTCCAACCCAACGAGAACGCGAAACCGCCCTGCACGTCTACCGAGTACAGTTGCTTACCAAACTGAGCCTGCGCGTCGCCGCCCACGTGCCAGTGCTTGTCGAAGTGGTGTTTATACGATAGTTCCAGTCCGCCGAAGCCACCTGCCACCACATTGTGGCCACCCATCGCGTAACCGGCAATTTCATTCTTATGCTCACCGTCGTACTTATGCTGACCCACATATCCTACCTGAGCCAGCACCGTACCCATCGGCAGCATCAATGCCATGATGAATAGCAGTTTTCTCATATCCTGTTTATTTGAATTTTTCTAATTACCAGTCCTCGTCCTCGTTACCTATGATGCCGTTCTTCACAGCCTCTTCTATCTTGTCGAGCACAGCGTTCGAATAGGCATGTGTCATAACGAGTGCCTTGGCGCAGGTACGCTTCTGACTGTCTTTCTCCACAAACGGATAGTGCTGGGCTATCTCCCACTGCTCGTCAAAAAGTTTGGCATTCGTCTTATCGTCCTTCTTACGTTTCGAGTCGCCGTAGGTCTTGTTGTTCTCGTCGCTGGGGCTCAGCCAGCCACCGCTGATGTCAGCCAGCACGTCATAGGTCTGAACGGTGTAAGTCACACGAATCTTGCCCTCCTTGATGTCGATACGTATCACGGGGGTGATGCCCACCGAATATTTGTTCAGCGTTCCCGTATGCTCGGCAATGTTGGGCAGGGTCGACGAGATGATGATACAGCCGGCATCCTTGTCGTTCAGCGTGATGGCCTGCTTGTCTTTAAAGGTAGCCGTAGTCCAGTAGTTCAGGGCTATGTACAGCTGTTCCTTGGTCTTGCCGGGCGCCTCTATCACTTGCTGATAGGTCAGACTCTCGTTCTTGTCGAGCGTCAGTCCCTGCCTGATGTTCATGGCAGCATCGAGCCACTTGTCGCCATACTTGCTCTTGGCATACTTCTCCAGATCAGCACTCTTCATCACCTGAGCCTGTGCCACCACTCCGCCAAACAGGAAGGCAGCCGATACTAACATCACAAAAATCTTCTTCATATTGGTATTTCGTTATAATTTCGGCAGCAAATATACGAAGAATCAAACAAATAAACAAGAAAACAATTAAAAAATGTTATTTATTTCGATGAATTTATAACATAAACCTATTGATTTAGAGCAAAAAAAACTGCAAAAACATAACTATTATGTACAAAAAACACTCAAAAAGTTTGTTCGTCTCAAAAATCATCGTACCTTTGCAGCCAGTTTTTAACGAAATGAATTGATTTTAAAGCAATTAGGAAAATGAAAAAGATTATGATGATGGTTGTAGCCGCCATAATGGTTACAGTAAATGCAAATGCACAGGTAGAGGATCTTCGTCATGAAATCGGTGTCACCTATGGTACTGGTCTTTCTGTTGTCGGCGACGGTATTGGTGAGGGCCTTGGACTTGCTATCGCCAATGGCATGTTTGGCGGTGGCAAATTTGGTACTGAGACTTATGACGAGAAGGACTTCGGAACCCTCTCTCTCGAATATTTCTATCATCTGAATAATCCTCGAGTAGCTATCGGTGGTATCCTGGGTTACGCTACTACCTCACAGAAATATCGCGACCAAAATAGCAAGGTTTATGAGGGCGACCGCACACGTAGTTACTACACAGTGATGCCTTCGTTCAAGTATTACTGGGTAAACAAGGAATACTTCGGTCTCTATTCTAAGGCTGCCATCGGTGCCACTTTCGTACATGCTAAGTCAAACTCTGAAAAGGATGGCAAGAATGAGTCAGCTACCGAGAACAAGACCTACTTTGCTTTCCAGGCATCGTTCATCGGTGTTGAAGGTGGTATCAAGAATCTCCGTGCCTTCGTTGAGGGTGGTTTCGGCGAGCAGGGTATCGTTGCCCTTGGCGGTCTCAGAGTGAAGTTCTAATTCATATCATCCCCCCATACAGTAAGCCCCGCTCAAACCGAGCGGGGCTTAATTGTTATTTCATGCGCAAAAAAAAACTTAATAAAACATTTGGTGGCAATAAAAGTTTTCCGTACCTTTGCATTTGGTTGACAAAACATAACATGTATTTGGTTCATGAAATGCGATAAGATCAAACGAGTTCTGGCTGACTACAGAACGATTGCCTTTATTTGGCTGGTGATGTGTCTGGTGCCTTGGATCAGAAGATATGTACTGGGGACGATGGATCTCGACTATACCATCTTCAACCACTCCTTCTGGCATGCCTGGCAGCAGATGCCGCTCTACACCCTCTATCCCGAGGATGAGAACCTGTTCCTTTACGGTCCGCTGTTCCCCGTGCTCATGGCGCCCATCGCTGTGCTGCCTTTCCATCTGGGACGACTCATCTGGATGCTCCTCGTTACGTATGTGCCCTTCTGGAGCCTCCGCAAGTCTCTGTTCACCCGCTATGAGCAGCTCTTCATCCTGTGGTTCATCACCCTCGAGGCCTATACCTGCATCAATGATTCCGAGACCAACAGCATGATTCTGGCCTGCATTCTCTCCACCTTCTATTTCACTGAGAAGGAGAAGGATTTCTGGGCGGGATTTCTCATCGCCTTGGGTACGGTGACTAAGATCTACGGCATCGTGGGCCTCGTCTTCGTGCTCTTCTCGCGCCATAAGCTGAAGTTTGTGGGGAGTGTGGCGTTGTGGATGGTGATTCTCCTTGCCCTGCCGCTGCTGGTATTCGGTCCCGAGTATATCATGGGGCAGTATGTGGAGTGGTATAACGTGCTGGTTTATAAGAACGATCTCAATCAGTTTGCACCAGGTCAGAATATCTCGCTGCTGGGCATCGTGCGCAAGGTGTCGGGCTGCGCCACGTATAGCGACCTGTGGCTCTTCGTTCCGGGAGTGATCGCCTTTGCTGCGCCCTTCCTGCGTTTCGCGCAGTATCGCTTCCTCGCCTTCCGCCACACTATGCTGGCCTCGGTCCTGATGTTTGTGGTGCTGTTCAGCACGGGCTCCGAGTCTTACGGCTATATCATCGCCATGACCGGCGTCGCCATCTGGTATGTCTGTGCCCCTTGGCAGCGCTCCAAGACCGACATCGCCCTCATGGTGTTCGCCCTCATCCTCACCTCGTTCTCACCCTCAGATTTATTCTATAAACCCCTATATGTAGGCTTCATTAAGCCTTATGCGCTGAAGGCCCTGCCTGTGGCGCTCATCTGGTTTAAACTAACTTACGAATCACTAACCAAGAATTATGAAGACGGTAACACTACTCATTCCGTGCTATAACGAGGAGAAATCGCTCCCCAAACTCTACGATGCCCTCATAGGCATGATGGCCCAGAACGCTCTTTATGAGTGGAAGGTGCTATTCATCAACGACGGCAGTCGCGACCATACGCTCCAGGTGCTGAAGGATATCCGTCAGCGCGATGCCCGTTTCGGCTACATCAGCCTGTCGCGCAACTTCGGCAAGGAGGCTGCCATGCTGGCTGGCTTTGACTATGCCACAGGCGACTGTGTGGTGATTATGGATGCCGACCTGCAACACCCACCCATGGCCATTCCCCTGATGCTGAAAGAATGGGAGGCGGGTTTTGAGGATGTGTATGCCCGTCGCACCGACCGCGGCAAGGAACCTTGGCTGCGCAAGAAGGCCTCATTATTATATTACTGGATGCTACAGAAGATGACCAACGTCGACATACTGCAGAACGTGGGCGATTTCCGCCTGCTCGACCGCAAGTGCATCGAGGCCCTGCGCCAGCTGCGCGAGACCACCCGTTACACCAAGGGTATGTACTGCTGGATAGGATTCAAGAAGAAGGAAATACTCTTCGAGCAGGGCGACCGTCAGGAGGGTGTGTCGTCGTTCAACTTCTACACGCTGCTCAAACTTGCCATCGAGGGCGTCACGTCTTACACCACCCTACCCCTGCGTATCTCCACCTTGCTGGGCATCCTGTGCTCTTTCTTCGCCTTCGTTTATATGATTTATATCCTTACCAATACCGTTATCTATGGCGATCCCGTGGCTGGTTACCCCACGCTGATGGTGGTCATCCTATTCCTCGGAGGCGCCCAGCTGCTCTCTCTTGGCATCATCGGCGAATATCTGGGCCGCGTCTTCCATGAGAGCAAGCACCGCCCCGTCTACCTCGTATCCGAGCACGACGCCTAGCGCACCCGGTCATTTGGCGATGTATTTCTGGCCGTTCTGGATATAGATGCCATTGTTGGGCTTGGCATTGAGCTGGCGACCGTTCATGTCGTAGATGGCGGCCTTTTCTTTTCCATAAATGTGTTTATTATCCTTGTTACAATCTAATTCAGGTGCAAAGGTACAAATAATAATCCAGAAAAGAGAATCTGAAAAAACTTAAACATCAGATTTAACGTTTGTTTAAAGGGAATTTGACTCTTTTCACGCATTTTCTCACAATCTCACAATTGCCTTTTTCAAAAGTACACTTTGAACGAAATTGAGATTGGAGAGGGTGAGAAGGAGATAACACAATTTGTCTTATATAAATTATATATATTATAATATATATAATTGTTAGGTTGGGGTTGGTGCAAATGAAAACCATTAAATGTGAGATTGTGAGATTGTGAGATTTTCCTTGATTAGTTGCTGTATTATGGGCTATTAATAGTATATTTATTTTGCAAAACGAATCGTTATATAAATGCGCTCGCGCGAGCCTCGGAGGAAACCTGGAGTTTGCTCGGAGGAAAGTGGAGGTTTCCTCGGAGGAAAGTCTGACTTTGCTCGGAGGAAACTCCAGGGGCGCCAAAAGGCACGAAAAAGGGCAGCTTTAAGGCTGCCCTAGGTGCTGATAAATAATGTTTACTTCTGCCGGAAGAAATGTGCGCCGTTTTAGTTTTGTGAGGTGACATAAAGCGGGATCTTCGTTGAGTAATGCTTTCAGTTTGAGCCAAGCAGACATTTTATCAGGTTGGTTTATAATTTAATTGATTTGGGGGCAAAATTACGAATTTGTCAGGAAAAAACCAAATTTTATTTGATTTTTTTCGCGCGCGTGGGTCATTCGGGCTTGCTCAGAGAGTGACGGCGAGGGAGGCCATGAGGGTGCGGCCGCGCTGGAAATGGGGGAGATACTTGGGATCGGGACCGCAGACATAATGATCGGTATTGAAGAGGTTCTCGCAGTCGAGCGCAAACTGCAGATGCTTACCGTAACTGTACTTCAGGCCGAGATCGAAGAGCAACTTGGCATCGAGATAATAGTCCTGCGCCTCTCGAGGCATATAGTTGAGTTTGCGACCTGAATAAGCTGCATGGCCATAAACCTTGAGTTCGTGATTCTTCTGCTGAATGAGTTTCCAGGCGCCATGGAGGTTGAGCGTAAAGTGGGGAACGCCGGTAACTTCGTTCTTGCTCTCATTATAGTTGTAATTCTTGGCACGGAGATCCTTGCAATAATAGAGCGAGAGATTGGCGGAAGCACGCTTATGGGAGTAACTGGCGCTGCACTCAAGGCCGATAGAGGTAAGAGAGCCGTTATTGAGAGAATAATCTTCATTGACCGGGGCGTCATCCCTAACGGTCCACCGCAGCAGATTGTCGTATTTATTATAGAAGGCGTTAACCTCGTAGTTGAGATGAAGCTGGGGCGCCTTTCCCATGGCCGTGAGCTGTATAGCCGATGTGTGGAGAGGATCGACGGAGAATTCGCGACCCTGGAAGTAATAACGGTAGGAATAGGCCAGATCGGCGTAGGCCTCGGAATAGGACAACTTCAGGCTGAACTTATTGTTAGGCACATACAATAGCGCCAGACGGGGCGAGAAGGCGTTGACACTATTAAACTCGCGGCTCTTGATATCATAGCGGGCGCCTAAGTTCACGATAAACTTGGGCGTGATATAATGCTTGTCCTGGAGGAAGAAGGAGAGCGTGTGCTCCTTGGCATTCTTGAGATAGTCGACGGTAGTGGGGCCTCCATGATCAGCTGACCCGAACTCGATTCCATGTAAGTAGATCAAGGAATAGAGCGAGAAGGACTCATACTGACCACCCACCAGCAGACTACCTTTCATGCGGCCTAACTCATAGTCGGTACCGGCTTTGACGATGGTTCCTATCGTGGTTTCCTTAAAGTTATCATACTCCCACTCACCATTGATTTCGTATGTAAAATCGACCGGATTGCCATCTTCATCGCAAATGACTTCGCCCGTTTCCTCGTCGTATTTTTGATACTGAAGAACACGTCTATCGCAAATGATGTCATAACGGCTGGCATTACACCAGTCGCCATAAAGCGAGGCATTGAGCGAGAACCTGCCTAACATGCGGTTATAGCCCAGCTCGGCATGTGTAGACTCACTGCAAAAGCCCGGCATGATGCCATAGATGTAAGGATAGAGATCGTAATCGTAACCGATGGCACTGGCTACGGGAGGGAGTTTCTTGCTGCTCTTGCGGCTGAGCAAGAGGTTGAAGCCCTTCAAACTGAAAGTGAGACCTACATCGTAGGAGGGCGAGTTGCGATAACTGTCGACGTAAATCCTGTCGGGACCATAGAAGACGTAATCGCTGGGGGCTTTCCATTCGGTGGACATATCGGAATAATAGCCATCGCCATCATTGAAATGACGTATCTGTCCGTTGGATTTATAGATCGACGCCCATGCGGTGATGTCGGCATCCATGAACTGGGTGCCAAAGAGGATGTCGGCCCTGTGGGTGCCGAAGGTGCCATTGCCGTAACGGGCCTTGAGGCCATTGATGTTACGACCGCTCTTGGTGATGATATTGACAACGGCTGTTACGGCCACATTACCATAGAGCGAAGAGGCCGGTCCACGGAGCACCTCGATATGATCGATCTTCTCGGTAGAGATGGAATAGCTGGTGGGGCCAATATTGTCCTCACGGCTGTTCAGGCGGTGACCGTTCTCCATAATCAGGATGAGTTCCTGATTGTAGCTATAAGCACTATGCGTGGCCAGATTCTCGCCTATATACCTGGGGCACGTCTCGACCATGCCTGGCACGTAGGCTGCCAGAATCTGATTGAGGTTCTTGTTATAGCCCAACTCCTCGATCATCTCGGCCGTGATGATGGTTACGGGCGAGGGCGCCTCGTTGATGCTCTCACTCTGATTGGAGGCCGTGGTGATGGTGGCTATCTGCCCCTGACGGAGCTCGGTGATCATATCGACGAATCGAGGCGGGTATTCAGCGGTGGGACTGTAATAGGGATTCTCCTTGAGCACTAAAGAGGCATAACGACGGGCCTCCTCATCCTGATCGAGGGCCAGACAGCAGAGCGACAACAGGCTATAGCCACGGAGCTTCAGGGTGCTGTTCATGCCTTCGAGATGGCCTCGGAGCATGTTCTGGGCTTCCTCTATCTGACCAATCTCGTAAGCCTGCTCGGCCTGATTGATGAGCTGACGGGAATCGTCCTCCTGAGCATGCAGCGGCAGGGCCCAGAAGAACGGCAATAGTGCTATGACCAGGAATCTCCTCATATCTTCTACTTATCGCGGGTCATCATGAGTCGATACTCTACGGGGGTCATGCCTACGGCATCCTGGAAACGGCGCTGCATGGTGCGCACGTTGCCGAAGCCGGCTTCCTCGGCTATGACGGCAATGTTGTAGTTGGGCTCCTCGCGCAGCAGGCGCATGGCCGACAGGAGGCGGATATTGTCGATATAAGCCTCGGGGGTGCGATAGATAGTCTGCTTATGGAACAGGCGGCTGAGACGCTCCTGACTGACGCCTAAGAGGTGAGCCAGAGCGGCGGTGTCGAAATTGGGGTCTTGATGAAGCATATCTTTCTCGACACGCATCTCGATGAGGGCCAGGAGCTGACCGTCGTCCTGAAGGTCGGCATTGCGCTGGCGCTCAATGTTGCCATCGAAGATCTCGCGGGCCACCTGTACACGGCGGCGCAGGTCGACATCGTCCTCGAAACGCTCGGTGAGGTCGAGGTTACGACTGACGAGACGGATCATCTCGTCCTTCAGTTGACTGACTTCCTCGCGCAGGGCGGCATTCTCGGCACGCAACTGCTCGAGTTCGTTGTTCTCGGAGGGTTTTGAAGTCTTTGCCATGATGTTTATTTTTTTATTGGTTTATTCGTTTCAGAACTGATAGGCCACCGAAACCATGACATTACGACCACGCACGAATAGGGGTTTGTAATGATCGGAGGTACCACAAATATAGTCGGTGGTATTGAAGAGATTCTCGCAGTCGACGGAGAACGAGAGGCGGCCACGGTAACTGTACTTCATGCCGAGGTCGAGCTTCCACTTGCCGTCGACATAAAAATCGGTAGCTTCATAGGGTGTGTAGTTCAGCCTGCGGCTCGTGTAATACGGATGGGCATAAACCTTCAGCTCGTGCTTATCGTTCTGCACCAACTTATAGGCGCCATGAAGGTTGAGTGTGAAATGGGGCACATTATTAACCTTATTCTCGGCCTCGTTGAAATAATAATAATCCGCACTGATATCGTGAACGTGGAAGAGCGAGAGATTGGCAGAGAAACGATTGTAGGCATAAGTAGCTGTGACCTCAATACCGATATTCTTCAGGGAACCTTGGTTGATGATATTAAGTTCACCATGATACGCTACATCTCTTTCGAACCACTGCATGAAATTCTTGTAATGATTATAAAACACGGACACCTCATAGTGCAGGTGAAGCGGAGAGGCTTTTCCCATGGCCGTGAACTGTAAGGCCGAGAGGCGTTGCGGATTCATATCGAACATATCGCCGAACAGATAGCGGTAATAGATGGCCAGATCGGAGAACGACTGGGCATACGACAGTTTCAGGGTGAGATAATCGCTGAGCGAATACATGAGTGCCAGACGGGGTGACAGGGCCGTGAGGTTTTCCTTCGGACGGTATTTCACATCGTAACGGAAACCGACGTTCGCAATGAGACGCGGCGTGAAGTAATGCTTACCCTGAAGATAGAACGACAGATTGTCTTCCTCGCCCGACTCGGAAAATCCGGTGAAACCATAATTACCATATTCCACTTGTCTGAAATCACTTCCCAAGAAATAGAATCGAGAGTCGAGAATGGTATGCTCGTACTGACAACCGGCCAAAAGGTTTCCCCTCATGCCACCTAAACGGTAATCGGTTGTGGCATTCACAATACCACCGAAAGCTTTATCCTTATAGGATGTAAAAGCACAATTGCCATAATACTCTTCTGTTTGGTAAACCAAATTACCATCCTCGTCGCGGGCATAATCACCTGCATCATAATCATACACCGGACTATCGGTTATCATGTAATCGCAATACACCTCATACTGCTTGGTGTTATGCCAGTCAGCATAGGCGGTGCCTTTGAGATTGACCTTACCTATGGGGTGAGCGTAGCCTAACTCGATATGGGTTTCCTCGACACAGTTGCCTGGCTTCATGTCATTAACAGTGGGATAAAGGTCGTAATCGTAACCGGTTGAGAATCTGGAGATGTCATAAAGCTTCGTAAAACTCTTACGACTGAGCATGGCCTCGAAACCTTTAAACTTAAAAGAAAAGCCAAGATCGTATGCCGGCATATTCCGATAACTTGAAATATAAATCTTATCGGGTGAAGCCAGTCTCCGTGTAATAAGTTCATCGGTAATATATTCCGTCTTCTCCTGATATTCGGCATAATAGCCCTTATCGTCATTGAAATGGCGCAGATCACCATCGGACTTATAGATGGATGCCCAGGCGAACACATCGAACTCCATAAACTGGCCGCCCATGGTGAGATCGGCCCTGTGGGTACCAAAGGTACCATTACCATAACGGGCCTTGATGCCATTGACATCGCGACCGCTCTTGGTGATGATGTTGACAACAGCCGAGAGGGCCACATTACCATAAAGCGAAGAGGCCGGACCACGGAGCACCTCGATATGATCGATCTTCTCGGTAGAGATGGAGTAACCCGTGACGCCGACATTATAGAAACGGTTATTGAGCCGGTGACCATTCTCCATAATCAGAATGAGTTCCTGACCATTGGCATAGGCGTTATGCATGGAGAGGTTCTCACCCGGAATAGAAGAGGTGACCTCGACCATGCCAGGCACATAGGCGGCCAGAATCTGATTGAGGCTCTTGTTATAGCCCAACTCCTCGATCATCTCGGCCGTGATGATGGTAACGGGCGAAGGCGCCTCGTTGACACTCTCACTCTGACTGGAGGCCGTGGTGATGGTGGCAGTGAGTCCCTGACGGATTTCAGCAATCATGTCGACAAACCGTGGGGAATAATCGACGGTGGGGGTGTAATAAGGATTCTCCTTCAGCACGAGGGTAGCATAGCGACGGGCCTCATCGGGCTGATCGAGAGCCAGACAGCAGAGCGAGAGCAGACGGTAGCCTCTGAGTCGGTAAGAGCTGCTCATGCTCTGCACACGACCCTCGAGCATGGACATGGCTTCCTCTACCTTTCCTATATCATACGCCGCCTCGGCCTCAGTAACATACTTACGGCCTCCATCGGCCTCCTGAGCCTGCAATGACATGGCGCAGAAGAACCAGAACAGCATGATGATATGGAATCGCCTCAAGTTCATTTCTTAAAGGGGATAGTGATGGTAAACGTGGTGCCCTTGCCCTCTTCGGAGCTGAAGGCGATGGTGCCATGATGGCGGTTCTCGACGACATCCTTCACAATGCCCAGGCCAAGACCTGTGCCCTGCCCTATTGGCTTGGTAGTGAAGAAGTGTTCGAAGAGGCGCTGCTTCACCTCATCGGTCATACCCTCGCCATTATCGGTAAAGGTGATGGTAAAGCTGTCGGCCTGACTGCTCACACTCACCGAGAACTCGGGCTTATAGGCAGCATCGGCCGTTTGCGACTTATGCCATATGGCATAGAAGGCATTATTGACCAGATTGAGCACAGCACGACTCAGATCCTGCGGAATGACCCGCGCAAGAGGCATGTCCTCCTGATAAGACTCGCGGATGGTGACATTGAAGTCCTTATGGTTGGCGCGCATGGCGTGATAAGAAAGCCAGGTGTACTCCTTGACAATCCTACGCACATCGGAGGGGATGAACTCGCCCTCCTTGCCTCTGGACACCAACAGGATGCCCTGAATGATGCTGATGGCACGCTCGCCGTGCTCAGCAATCTTGGCCATGTTCTCCTTCAAGTCGGCCATGATATCGATGAGATCCTCACGATCGTCGTCAGGAAGCTTGTCGGCATTGTCGGCCACGAGTTCTTCAAGGTCGCTGAGCAGCTTATCGTTCATCTTACTGAAATTGATGACGAAATTCAGCGGGTTCTGGATTTCATGGGCGATACCTGCACTAAGCATACCCAGTGAGGCCAGTTTCTCCTGCTTCTGCAGTTGCTCTCTTAGCTTTTCAATCGTTTTTTCCATAAGCTGATGCTGTTTGTATGGGCAGGGTGATGGTAAACTCAGTAAACTCGTCCTTCACAGAACGGGCCGTGATATCACCGCCATAGTTTTGGATTATATCATGACTCAGGTAAAGACCGATACCCGCTGCCTCACCCGTGGTCTTTGTGGTGAAGAAGGGATCGAAGATCTTATCGAGAATCTTTTCTTCCATACCGATACCATTATCGTAGAAGTTGATGGTAACGCGATCATTGCTGACGGTGGCCTTGATGGACACCTCGGGCTCGTAAGCGGCACGCAGGTACTTCTTCACAACGGCATAGACGCTGTTGGCCACCATGCTCATGAAGACCTTGCTCAGCAAATCGGGATTGACATTGACATGGACGGGCGTATCGGGATATTCGAACACGGTACGGATGTGGTGCTCGCTGATCTCCTTGGCATAATACGTGCCCACCATCTCCTCGTTCTGACGGAGGATGGCACAGAGGTCGGTATCGACAATGCCGCCGCTACGATCCTTCAGCATCTCCTCCATGGCCTTCAGGGTGCGGGTGGTGTTCTGACCATGCTCGCCCACCTTCTGCAGGTTGCCTGAAAGCATATCGAGCACATCCATGGTGTCTTCGAAGTTCTCCTTGTCCATGTGCTCCTCCTCGTCCTCGATGTTGGCCTTCACATCCTTTACAAGTCCTTCGGAGAGCTTGGAGAAGTTATTGATATAGTTCAGCGGGTTGAGAATGCGGTCGATGAGTCCCTGGGTGAGTTTACCCACGGTAGCCATCTTCTCTTGCTTAATGAGCTGTTTCTGGGCGCTCTTCACTTCGGCCGTACGCTCCTCAACAATCTTCTCAAGCATGATCTTATCACGCTTCAGGGAGCGCATACGCCAAATGGATATGCCATAGACCAAAAGACCTGCCAGAATCAAATAGAGCAAATTCATGTACCACCTGAAGTAGTACGGGGCGAGGACCTTGAAGTCGATGGAGACAACCTCCGTTTCACGACCGAAGGCATCGCGACCCTGCACATAGAATGTGTGGGAGCCTGAGGAGAGATTCAGGAACTGGGCCTCGTGATCATCATCCCAGATGCTCCATTCAGTATCGTCGAGACGATAACGATAGACAGTCTCGCCAACCATAGCCTCGTAATCGAGCGAGAAGATGAAGGACAGGTTGGAATTGTTGTCGAGAGTGGGGAGCGACTCTGGCATGGTGCCATAACCACCCCAGAGGATGCTGTCGTTGCCCAACGTGATACGACGGATGAGCATACGGGGCATGGTTTCAAGAATGGGGTCCTTCAGCTTGGTATCGATGATGATGAGACCCTTATTCGTGCCCAACCAGATTTTATCATTCTGAATGAACAGGGCACGCACGGATATATCAGCGAAAGGATAGAGGTACTTATCAAGATCGGTTAGGCGCTTACCATCCTTCCATCTATAAATATGCTTACAATCTTCGTCGGTAAGCCAGGTGACACCCGTTGAGTCGGTATAGGCGAAGGAGGGATAAGAGAAGGGCTCTTTATCCTCGGCCTTTACCACAATCACCTTTCCGTTGACCAGTACGAAAGTAGAGGCTGACTCACCTGCTCCGTTGGCCGTGTATCGCTGGAACTTCTGACTGCTGGCACGCTTGAACCACACCTCGCCAAAGGTACTCCTCAGCCAGATGGTATTCTCAGCATCGCGTACGATCTGGAACACCTTCTCAAGATTACAAACCTTTTTGCGCTCGTTGGTGCGCTTATTCACATGCCACACGCCATCGAACTGACCACAATAGTAATAGTCGCCATCGTCCAAGAGCGACATGGCGTTGGTGGTGGAGAGTTGGCGGGTCTTGCCTTCGGAGTTAATCAGCCAAGTACCATCAGTGGTGGCGGCCATGAGTCCGTCGGTTGTGTCAAGAAGATCCCAGCAGGCATAATCGATACCAGGAACTCGTGTAAGAGTCTGTCCGTCCAGACGATACAGACCATCGATGGTACCCATGTACACATGATGACCAAATTCTTTGATATCGAGTATATCGCCATCAATACCCTCCTTAGTGGAGAAATGCGTAAAAGCCGAGGGAACGGCCGCAGTGAAGATGCCATCCTCAGTAGCGCCCCAGAGACGACCATGACCATCGTAGTTGACCCACGACACATTTTCGTTGACCAGTCCGCTCTGCTCGTTAATCTTGTAGATTTCATGACCTTCCTCGTCGACGATGGAAACGCCCTTGCCTTTCTGCACGATAGCCTTCAGACCGAGCGCCATGGGTTCCTCCTGGGTGATGTCGCTCAACACCTCTATCATGCCTGTTTCATCGATGGTCTCGGGCTTGATGATATCTGTAAGACCAATTCTCGAGGCATCCATATTGAGTTTGCGGTCAACGGATACATTGAAGTCCTTTGCTTTATAAACCACACCATTGCTGGCTACAAACATGAGGTAGCCGTCTTTCTCCCACATCTCGAGCACCTCGCCACGGAACAGATCGGGACCGCCTACACGCTTCAGAATCAACTGGCCATTAGGTTGGCGATCAACGCGTCCGAAGTAGTTATAGCCGCCTGCCCAGATGTTATTGTTTGAATCGCAGAAGGTGGTGGTAACACGGGTGATACCAGAGGTATGGAGGACGGTCCACGCAGCGTGATCGAAATACATCAAACCTTCGAAGTTGGCCACGAAGACGGTGCCTTCCTGTCCTGTCTTGATATCAAAATTGATACAGTGGCCACCATATTCCTCAGGCGTGAAGGTCTCCAGGAAAGGTACACCTTGGGCTGAGGCAGAGACTGCGGCAAGCAGCAATAGCGCATGAAGGAATAGTCGGCGGATCATAGGCTTACCCCTTTTCTTCTTAATTCTATAAACGACTCATAAGGCACGTTACGGCCCACGAAGAAGTTCCACTCTTCAATGGTCATGTCGCGTTTGAGTTTCTTCGACAGCTTATCAAACATGGTACGGGGTGAAATGAGGGCCTCGGAGATGTTGCCCTTCTGCCCGGCTGTCCACAGGTAGTTCTTCGAGGAATCGAAGGTGAAGTACATAATCCAGCCGCTGGTGGTTAGGAGTTCCATCGGCTCCAACTTCTCCTTATCGACCATCCATACGTTCACGGTGCCATCGTAACTGGCGGAATAGAGACGCGTGCCATTGATCTTGATCTTGGAGATACGCGAACGATGACTGAGAAGACGATGGATCTTCTGCTCCTTATCAATTAGGAATATCGTGCCATTGTCGAGTCCGTAAGCCTCGGAACCCGTACCTTTCGAGCTGGCAAAGGCTGTCACCTTTCCAATGATGGGCACCTTTCGTGTGTTAAACTTGTTCAGATCGCGAACGGTGTGCATCCTACCCCTGTCGTCGAATATCATAGGTGCATAGTCGTAACGCGAGCAGAAAGATACTTTGTAGTCGAGTTTCTGTGTACCAACGATGGTGTTGGTGGTCATATCGAGCTTGGCCAGACTATTCTCGCCCACTATCAGCAGGTACTTCGTGTCCTGCATGGGCTCGATGGCCATGGGGTGAACGATACCCTCAAGCGGCAGAAGATGATTGCCCTTTGCGTTATGGATAAAGAGGTCGCCAGTACGACTCACTGCATAGATATTCTTGTTAGCCGGATAAATATAGACATCCCTGAAGTCGTAACGTTTATCCCTCAGCAATGTCTTCGTCTTGAGATTATTGCCATCGCGAACTATCTGCATCACCTCGCCATAGGTGGTCACGGTTAAGAGTTCGTTGTCCTTGTTGGGCATGAACTCAATATCCCTCACTACACCCTCGTTAATGGTCCACTCACTCTTGCTCTGGCTACACTCCGACAGCGACTGGTAAATGGCAGGATAGTAGATATCACCATGATAACGGGTGGTATAGACACAGGCGGCAAAGCTCAGCAGATTGGCCATATCGGTATTACCAGCCTTATACTGCGAGAGCGACAGGGCGCCTAAGGTACGCCCTAAGGCAATATAGCTGAGTGTATCGGCTAAACGCTTCGATTTGACGGCCTGTACACGCTGCTGCTCGGCTATCTCACGCTGGTTCTGGGCCAACTCGTAGGCATCGAGGGCTTTACGCTCGGAAGCCATAGCCTGTTGCTGGGCGATGATGGCGTTCTGGCGCTCTATCTCTGAGCGCTCACGCATCTCGGTGGCAACACGCGTCTGCTGCAGTGCTTCCTCACGCTGCTCATCACTGATCTTCTTCTGTTGGAAAGCAATCTCCTCCATTTGAGAACTTACACTCTGCAGCACGGCCGAGCGCCTTTCTTTCTTCTGGAGTTCTTCCAGTTGCGACTCCAGACTACTTACACGCTTCTGATTGGCGTACCATCCCCAGTAGCCTACTGCTGCAGCTGCGAGTAAAGCTACTGTGGTTAGGCCTGCTATGAGTTTAGTTCTTTTCATCTTTATTTTTAGTTATTGGAGGAGGTTCAGTTTCGTTGTCACTGTAGTCGTTTCAGTACCAGCATCGTGATGTCGTCGCTCTGTTCGGCACCTTTCGTATGGGTGGCTATGTCGGCCTTGATTGTGTCGATGATCTGTTGACAGGAATCGGCTGCCATACCAGAGAGGTTGCGATGCAGACGCGCGTCGCTGTACATCTGGAAATCGGCGCTCATGGCTTCGGTCACGCCATCGGTAAACGTGAACAGCGTGTCGCCGGGTTCGAGTTTGCACTTGTCCTCAGGATATTCGAAGCCATCGAGGATGCCCACCATCAGGTTCATCGACTGAGGCAGTTCCTCTACCGTTCCGTTCTTCTTCAGAATACAAGGAGGATTATGACCTGCGTTCACGTAGGTGATTTCGCCCGTACGGATGTCGTAGATACCATAGAACACGGTGACGAACATGCTCTCGTACGACTCCTTCGAAATGAGGGAGTTAGAACGGGTGACGCACTCAGAGGGTGACATGCCCTGAATGGCAGTGGTACGGAGAATGGTACGACTCACAGCCATGAATATGGCAGCGGGGATACCCTTTCCGCTCACATCGGCCATCACAAAGCCAATGCGGTCGTTGTCGATGCGGAAGAAATCGTAGAAGTCGCCTCCCACATCCTTGGCAGCATACATACAGGCAGAGATGTCGAGCTTGTCTGCCACATCGGGGAAGGGCGGGAAGATACGAGGCAGTATAGACTGCTGTATCTGACTGGCAATGGCCAGATCGTCCTTGATACCCTCAAGCTGCTGATGCTCCTGCTCCATGCGCTTGATGTACTCTATCTGAGCAATGGCCTTCTCGATGGTCACACTCAGATCGTCGAGGTCGATGGGCTTGGTAGCGAAGTCGAAGGCTCCGTTGTTCATAGCCTGACGGATGTTGCCCATGTCGCCATAGGCGGAAACCATAATACACTTGAGGGCGGGGTTCTGCATCTCGTTAATCTTTGTGAGCAGCGTCAGTCCGTCCATCTCAGGCATATTGATGTCCGACAGGATGATATCGTAGTCCTTGTTCTTCAGCAGCATCTCGAGGGCCTCCAGTCCGTTGTGCGCAAAAGAGAACTCGTATTCTCCCTTGCGTATCTTACGACGGAAGTACTGCGTGAGCAGCAACTCGAGATCGGCCTCATCGTCGACACTTAGAATCTTAACTGTTTTCATTATCTATCAGTAATTACTCGATGACAAAGAGACGAGCAAAGCCAGTCATATTGAACACCTGACGGAGATAATCGTTGGCGCCCTTGATAATCACCTGACCACCCTGAACTTTAGACACTTGGAGCAGGTTCAGGAAAATACGAAGACCACTGGAAGCGATATACTCAAGGTTAGTGCAGTCGAGCACGATATTGCGTCCGTTAGCTTCCTTGAGAGGTTCCAACTCTTTCTGTACCTGTTTTGAAGCGGCGGTATCAAAACGCCCTTCGAGAATGGCCACCAACTGGCCTTCCTGTTCTTGGATAGTTGTTTTCATAAAGCTATACTTTTATTGGTTTATAATATTTCTTCATTGTTAGTACGTTTCGTCCTTCTGAACGTTCATAGCTCACATCATCCATGATCGATTTGATAAGGAAGATGCCGAGTCCGCCTATCTGGCGTTCTTCTGCTGGCAGGGTGGTGTCTACATCGCCCTTTTTCGTGGGATCGAAGGCCACGCCCTGATCGCTGACGCTGAAGCTCAGACAACCCTCGTTCGCCTCCACATCCACCATGATATCGCCCTGGGTGTCTTCAGGATAGGCGTAGTATACAACATTCACCACGCATTCCTCCACTGCCAGGTTCATCTGTACGGTAGTCAACTCGTCGAATCCTACCGCTTCGCAAGCGGCTTGCACGACGGGAACGATCTGGTCCACTTCCTGGACATCGTTTTTCAAGGTGAGACTACGCTTAAAGACCATCTTACTCCGTTTTTACATTTGCACGATTTGTTCGTCGTTTTCGAGCACCAGTCCGTCAATAGGCAACTGTCGGCTGATAGCTGTGTGGAAAGAGATCAGTGTCTGACTGCTGGCAAGTCCTAAAGGCTGCAGCTTATCGTGAATGATCGTCAGCAGATGATGATTGTTGTAGGCATAGATCTTGATGAACATGTCGAAGTTACCAGTGGTATAGTGGCACTCCACCACTTCGGGAATACCCTTCAACTTCTCCACTACTTCGTCGAACTTCTCAGGATCCTTCAGGTTCAGTCCGATGTAAGCACACGTCTCGTAGCCTATACGTTCGGGATCAATCACGAACTCAGAGCCTTTCAGCACACCCATGGCCGTGAGTTTCTGAATACGCTGATGGATGGCTGCTCCACTTACGCCACAGGCACGTGCCACCTCAAGGAAGGCAATGCGGGCATCAGCTGAGATCAGCTGGAGAATTTGTTTGTCAAGTTTGTCAATCTTACTCATACTTGTTGCTTTTATTGTTTTATTGCTGTTCCACTATAATTGATGCGCAGGGCGTACGACTGCTGCAGGGCTTGCTTCACGTCGTTAATCAACCCCATAGGTGTCCGTTTGTCGGCTCTGAGACTCACAGTCAGATGCTCGGCCAGTTCTGGCGACATGGTGCTTCTGATTTGTTCTACGCGGGCTGGGATATCCTCAGGAGCCACAATATCGCCATTCAGCTGCACAGCCCATTTGCCTCCTTGACTCCCTGTTTCCTTGCCTACCTGTCTACCTATATATATATTGATGAGGGCCTGTTTATTGGCCAATTTCTTCACCTCCGTACCCTGTGGCACTTCCACTTTTACCTTCACCTCATCGCTCCTCATGTGGGTCACAATCATGAAGAAGAAGAGCACTGTGAATATCAGGTCAGGCATTGAGGCCACGTTCAGCGAGGGTACTGTGTGGCGATGGGTATGGAATTTGCTCTGCATGGGTCTCATCGCTCACCTCCTTTCATGTCTTCGCTGATGCGCTGGGGATAGCGCTCTGTCACCTGCGTCCGTTCCTCTGCATTACAAGCCTCAAAGCCGTGGCCATACTGCTTACGCGCATAATCATCGCGCAGGGTGTAGTAGGCTTTCACAATGGCTTCCTGCATACGGAAATAGGCCTCGTACGAGGTCTCTCGGTCGGCCTGCACAGTCACCACATGTCCTGTGGGATTTAACTGTGCCATAGCCAGCACCTCGTTCGTCAGCTCCTTCGTTGTCACCTCTTTGCCATCGCAGGTCAAACGGTCGTGGCCGTCTATCTCCACTTGTACCACGTGGTCCTTATTCACATCCCTGGGTTGCTGGTTCTCTATAGGGGGCGGCGGCATTTGGCGCAACAATCCCTTATCCGTGTCCATCGACGATGTCACGAGAAAGAAGATCAGCAACATAAACGATATGTCGGCTGTCGACGTGGTGTTCAGCTCCGGAATCTGCTGACGATAGCGCTTACGAAACATCCTACGATCAGGAGTATTGAGGTATAAATAAACATATCCGTCAGCTTCAGCCAGAAGGCATCAGTAAACCTGGTGCCGTTCGTGACTATCGGGGCCGACGAGCCTAAGAGAAAGGTAAATACCAGACAGACCACGAAGCCAATGGCTACACACCACCCTATCCTACCTGCTGGCACGCCATTGATGATATCATCGCCTTTTCTTCGTGTACGCATACCATGCCAGACGCTGTAGGCCGTCACTCCCAGAGCGGCAGCCATCATCAGGTACATCAGACCTAACATCAGGTCGGCAAAGAAAGGCGATACAAAACTATTCATTTACATTAAACGTTAAATTTAAACTCTCCCCTTCCACTCCGTGATCATATCCAGGAGTGTGATGGCACTCTCTTCCATCTGGGCTGTCAAGCGCTCAATCTTCGAGAGGATATAGCTATAGAACAACTGCAGAATCAGCGCCACCACGATACCGAAGATCGTAGTAATCAGCGCCACCTTCATACCCTGTGCCACGATGGTAGGACCGATGTCGCCTGCCTGCTGAATCTGATCGAAGGCCATTACCATACCAATCACCGTTCCCAAGAATCCCAGCGAAGGTGCCATGGCAATGAAGAGTTTGATCCACGAACAGCCTTTCTCCAGATTGGCCGCCTGCAGTCCACCATAGTTGGTGATGCTACGCTCGATGGCGTCCATCGACTGATGGATATGCAACAGACCCTGATAGCACACTGAGGCCACAGGACCACGGGTATTCCTACAGAGAGTCTTCGCACCCTCCACATCGTTCTGCTTCAGGTGCTTTTCAATATCTTCCAGGAGTTTATACGATTTGATTTCCGAGAGCGTCAGGTAAATGATGCGCTCCATACAGAAAGCCAGTCCCAGAACGAGGGCCATGGCTACGAGCGACATGAAACCTACGTTTCCATCGATAAATTTCGTCTTCAGTTGTTTGTGGAAGCCTCCCTCCTCTTCTGCCTCCGGATCGTCTGTCAACATCGCCTCAGTAGCGATGGAATCGGCCATGGCGATGGAGTCCACAACCACAGCTTCCGAGTCTGTTACGATCACGGTGTCTTGGGGAGTCTTATCTTGGGCATTGGCGGTTTGCGGCATCAGCAAACCAATCGTCATAACCATGACAACAAGCGCGGAGAGAACAGGATTCGAACCTGCGAGCCAGTTTTGCCGGCTACACGCTTTCCAGGCGTGCCTCTTCAACCACTCGAGCACCTCTCCATTTCTAAGCGGGTGCAAAAATAATACTTTTACTTCAGATTCCACAGCTTACACAGTTATATTTAATACTTTTTTGCAGTTCTCGTTTGTCTGTCGCTCCACCTCTGCTTCACTCACGCCATAGGCCTCAGCCAACTTCTGCATCACAAGGGCCACAAAGGCTGGTTCGTTGCGCTTTCCACGATGGGGAACAGGTGCCATGTAAGGGGCATCAGTCTCCAGCACAATCCTGTCGAGAGGCACTACTTTAGGCAATACTTCAGGCAGATGCGACTTCTTAAACGTCATCACACCTCCGATACCGAGTACGAAACCATCAAACTGCAACAGCTCCTTCGCCTCCAGTTCATTGCCTGTAAAACAGTGGAACACGCCTCCAGACAACTGGTCCTTGTACTTCTTCAGTATGCTTACCATCTCATTCTGAGCCTTACGGCAGTGGATCATCAGGGGTATCTGCAGTTCCACAGCCCATTTCACCTGCTCCTCAAAGGCCTCCAACTGTTCCTTCTCGAACTCACGACTCCAGTAGAAGTCTAATCCGATTTCGCCAATGGCGATAGGATCAGTGGCTATCACGTCCATTTTGACACCAGCCAATTGATCCTTCCAATTGGCCTTAACCTCTTCTGGATGCAGACCTAACATCGGATAACAGAAACCAGAATAGCGTTCGCAGAGAGCCATTACACTGACACATGACTTAAGATCGATTCCAGGCACGCCAATGGCCTGCACCCCAGCCTCCTTGGCTCGGGTGATGACCTCTTCGAGATCCTGAGAGAATTCCTCGCCATCAATATGACAATGCGTATCAATCATATCTCTAACCTCTGCCAACTATCGTTCTCTATTCATCAAATCGGCAGCGTAGGCTTTGAGTTCGGCCTTACGCTCCTCCGGCACATTTACCTTAGCCAGATACTTCAAACCCAGCTGGTAACACTCTTCCATCTTCTTCTCGCAGAGCTGACGGATGCCGATCTCATCGTAGAGCTTTGTTACAGCAGCCACCTTCTCATTGCGATCGAACTCCTTTGCGTAAATCCACTTCTCCAGTTCCTTACGCTGGGCCTCGTTAGCCAGATTGTAGGCATTAATCAGCATATAGGTTTTCTTGTTCGATGTGATGTCGCCACCAGGCACCTTACCAAACACCTTCGGATCGCCATATACGTCGAGCAGGTCGTCCTGCAGCTGGAAGGCCAGACCTATCTGCTCACCAAACTTATACAGGTTCTCCCAGTCCTCCTTCGGAGCATCAGCCAGAATAGCACCAATCTTCACAGCACAGGCCAGCAGCACACTTGTCTTCAGACGAATCATCTCTATATACTCATCCTCTGTCACATCGTTGCGCGTCTCGAACTCTACGTCCAACTGCTGTCCCTCACCAATCTCGTAGGTGGTAATGAGGAAGGTTTTAAACACATCTTTTACCTTGCTCACGTCGCATGCCTCAATGCGCTCGAAGGCCTGCAACAGCATGGTGTCACCTGAGAGGATCGCCTGATTGGCATCCCACTTTTTATGAACCGTCTCGTTGCCACGCCTCATGTCGGCATTGTCCATCAGGTCGTCGTGCAACAGGGTAAAGTTGTGATACGTTTCCAGTCCGATAGCCTGAGTCATAATGCGCTCAGGATCGTCCTTGTAAAGGTTATAGGCCAACAGTGTCAACACAGGGCGTACGCGCTTGCCGCCAATAGAGAGCACATACTTGATAGGCTCATACAGCGAATAGGGCTTACGGTCGTATACCAAACCGTCCAGCGCCTCATTCACTTTCTTCAATAATTCATTTGATTTGTACATTGCTTGTTATTTTTATTTTCTTAATTTCTCACCTATAGCTGCTCACCTCTTAAAGATTAAACACCACTGGTATGCAGACTTTTGTCCTGCACGGCTTGGCGTCCATCACGCCTGCCTGCCAACGTGGCATCATCCTCAGCACTCTCAACACCTCCTGGTCGCAGGCGTTGTCCAGATGCTCTATCACTTCCAGATCGCTCACGCTTCCGTCTTTGTTCACGATAAACTGGGCCACCACCTTCCCCTTCACCTTCCTTTGCTGGGCCGATGCAGGGTATTTCAGGTTCTTAGTGAGCCATTTCATAAACTCAGAGGCACCACCCGGGAACTGTGGCAGATCCTCCACCACACGGAAGTCGATGGGTTCATCGTACATGTCCACCACCTGAGGTTTTTCCTCCTCTGCCACTTCTTCTGGCTTGGGAGTTTCCACCTGTTCTGGAGAACTGATTTCCAATGACAACTCCACATCTTCATCTACCACCCTCAGCTGTTCGCTCTCCTGCTTTTCCACCTTTTCTTCCTGCGGAATCATCATCGGTATCTCGTCAGGATTGCGCTTCAGGGGCTCTAGCTCCATTTCGGCTTCCAGGTCGTCATCGTCGTCGAAGAATGCCCAACTGCTGTCGGAGCTGTTCCACTCTAAGGCTACGAACAATGTGGCGAGCACGACTATCAGTCCCAGCAGGAACCCCTGTACCCGTCGTTGCTCTATGTCCGCCTCACGACTCTTCTTGACTTCCATAATAAATCCGGCTTTTTGCCGTTATATAACTAAACTTAGGTGCAAAGATAATAAAAAGTAAAAAAGTAAAAGAGTAAATCAGCAAAAAAGGCCACAAATTAAGATAATTTTTGTACTTTTGCGCCCGAAATTGAGAAAAATGAAGATTAAAAATTAAAAAATGAAGTAATAATTGTAGGTTTAGATGATAAATCGTAAGCATATCTTAACGCACTCTTTTAGCAGAATCCGCCAGATTCTGCCCCTAAAATGGTGCATATTGCTTACAATTCTCAGTTTTCAATTCTCAATTTTCAATTTTCAATTATCCATCGCCTCCGCTCAAGAGAGCGCGACCGCTTACAATTTCCTCCGTCTGCCCGTCAGTGCCCATGTGGCAGCCGTGGGTGGCGACAACATCACCCTTACCGATGATGACGCCACACTCATCTTCCACAACCCAGCCCTTATCAACGGTGTGAGCGATAAGACCATCAATCTCAACTTCATGACCTACATGGAGGGCGCCAAGACAGCAAGTGCTGCCTTCGTCAAGGGGGCTGGCGATCGTGCCACCTGGGGCGTCACAGGTCAGTATATGGACTATGGCACACTGAAGCAGACCAACGAATACAATGAGGACCTAGGCACCTTCACCGCTCGCGATTGGGCCATCGGAGGAACCTTTGCCTACGCCCTTACCAATACCCTCAGTGGTGGCATCACTGCCCGATTCATCTCCTCGCATATCGCAGGCTATAACTCGATGGCTGTGGGCGTTGATCTCGGACTCAATTATTACGACGATGTCTCCCTCTGGAGTATCTCTGCTGTGGCACGTAATCTCGGTGGTCAGGTCAAGGCCTACGACGATGAGTTCGAGCGCATCCCCTTCGATCTGCAGCTGGGTGTAAGCAAACAGCTCAAGGGCGCCCCTCTGCGTTTCCATGCCACTATGAGCCGACTAACTGACTGGAGCGAGGGCTTCGGACATCATTTCGCCATCGGTGCCGATGTGCTGCTCTCACAGAACATCTACATCGCAGCAGGCTATAACTTCCGTCGCGCCCAGCAGATGAAGATTACCGATTCCGAAGGCTCAGCCGCCCATGGGGCTGGCCTCTCCTTAGGTGCAGGTCTCTCGCTCGAGCGCTTCAAACTCCACGTGGCTTATGGCAAGTACCACGTCACCACCTCATCGATACTTATTAATATAGCATACGCATTATGAAGAAAATTACAATTGCAATCGATGGCCACTCTTCGTGCGGCAAGAGCACGATGGCCAAGGATCTCGCCCGTGAAGTGGGCTACGTTTATGTCGACACAGGTGCCATGTATCGTTCGGTCACCCTCTATGCCCTCCGTCATGGTCTGTTTCTCGAGGATGGCAGCGTGAAGACCGCTGAACTCGAGGCCGAGATGCCCAACATCCAGATTTCATTTAAGTTCAATCCCGAGGCAGGCCGCCCCGATACCTATCTCAATGGCGAGTGCGTCGAGAAGGAGATCCGTTCGCTCGAGGTGTCCAATCATGTTAGTCCTATCGCAGCCATCCCCTTCGTACGTACAGCTATGGTGGCCCAGCAACAGCAGATGGGTAAGGACAAGGGCGTGGTGATGGACGGCCGTGACATCGGTACTACCGTGTTCCCCGATGCCGAACTCAAGATCTTTGTCACTGCCTCAGCTCAGGTGCGCGCACAGCGTCGCTTCGATGAACTCAAGACCAAGGGCATGCCAGCCGATTTCGACGACATCCTGAAGAACGTCGAGGAGCGCGATTATATCGACTCTCATCGTGAGGTATCACCTCTGCGTCAGGCCGACGATGCCATCCTGCTCGACAATTCCAATATGACCATCCCTGAGCAGAAGGAGTGGTTGCTCGCCAAGTTCAAAGAGGCCACAGAGCAATAAAAATTGTCCGATTTGCGTAATTTTCTCATCATAAAGTCGGTTTTTCTCGGATTTTTTGCTAACTTTGCAGCCAAATTCAAATCAACCGATTGTTATGATGAGAAAATTCTTTTTTGTGGCCTTCTGCGCCCTCACAAGTTTCACTGCTCCTGCCGTTGCAGGAGGTCTGATGACCAACACCAATTATCACATTGCATTCGACCGTATGATGGCACGTGGCGCTACGTTCGACATCGATGCCGCCTACTCTAACCCCGCTGGTTTCGCCTGGGGCCACGAAGGTTTCCAATTGTCGCTCAACTTCCAGAAACCCTGGCAGAATCGCGACATCACTACCACTATCCCGAATTATCTGGCCTACCCAGGAGTGTATGATGGTTACAACGGATTCAATAACAAGAAATTTGAAGGCGTTGCCTCTGCCCCCATCGTGCCAGCCCTTTTCGCCTCTTATAAGAAAGACCGTTGGGCCCTCTCTACCATGATTGGTATTGTGGGTAGCGGTGGCTTCGTCGAATACGATGAAGGCGTACCCATGTTCAATGCCCTCGTCATGGGTTCCATCTTCAAGCAGACACTCACAGCCAAGATGATGAACCCCGAGGCCCCCATCGCCATAGTCACTCCCGACATGTACACCATCGACTCAAAGGTAGAGGGCAAGCAGTACATCTATGGTGGCCAACTTAACTTCACTTATCAGATCACAGACTGGTTCGCAGCTGCCGTTGGTCTGCGTGTCAACTATTACGATGGCTACAGCCGCGTGAACCTCAAGGCCACTACCCTGCCAGCCTTAGGCGGTCAGACACTCACCGATATGAAGCTCGACTGCACCCAGCGTGGCTGGGGCGTAGCTCCTATCATCAGTTTCGATTACCATCAAGATCGCTTCACTGTCGCAGCTCGTTACGAGTTCCGCACTAAGATCGAGACCACCAACGATACCAAGGAGCTGCCCGAGGGCTTAGGCGATCTTGCTGCCCCCTATGCCGATGGCGCCAAGACGCGTTACGATATGCCAGCACTGCTTGTCATTGCCGGACGTTACGACTTTACCCCCAGCCTCCGTGCCACCCTCGAGTATCACTACTTCGACGACACCCACGCCAAGATGGCTGGCGATCGCCAAAAGACGCTCGAGCACGGTACCAACGAATTCCTCGCTGGCATCGAGTGGGACATCAATGACAAGTTTACTGTCAGCTGTGGTGGTCAGCGTACCGACTATGGTCTCTCTGACGACTACCAGCAGAACACCTCGTTTGCCTGCGACAGTTACAGTGTAGGTCTTGGTGGCGCTTGGAACATTACCGAAAAGTTGCGCCTCAATGCAGGCTACTTCTGCACCATCTATAGCGATTACACTCGCAAGTACACCGCCGAGCAGGGCGGCTATCAGGGCACAGGCTATCCTGGTCAGGATGTCTACTCTCGCACCAACCATGTCATTGGTCTCGGCATCGATTATAAGTTCTAAACATCCTTTACAATGAAAGCCTATTATTATCTGATTATCCTAACCATGCTGCTCGTCTCGTGCGAGTCCAGCAACAACCATGCCCTCGATCTGCCCGTTGGTCCCGAGCCTACCATGATGTACCTCGAGGTCCAGGGCGAGCAGTATCTGGTCGACCTGTCGTCTGCCGATACCCTCAACCTGCGCACGCTCTGCGCTGAGTTCGGCCCTGTCGAGTTCAAGGTGCTCAACTTCCAGGATTTCAAATCCATATCCATCTGGGATACCCCTGTCAATGATGGCGTAGCGTCCATAGCGTTCTACAATGGTATCCCCTTGGATGAACAGATCGCTTGCGAATACACCACAGCCAAGGGCAAAGGCTCGTTCCTCATTAACACCTATCCCTCCAAGGCCCCTAAGTACATTAAGAGTGGCACCTCTGCTCAGATACCGGGCGACTTCTACCTCTCGTTTATCTACCAGCCCCTCATCATGAAGGTCGATAATGGTGGTAATCTGCTGTATTACCGCTTCGAGCCTACCGATTACAACGGCACCTTCAAGGAGCTGGGCTGTTGGGATTTCAAGAAGCACGTGTTCGATGGCAAGATCTACTACAGCTATCACGCCCCTGACTGGAAATATGGCGAGAATGCCACCACGGGTTATGTGCCAGGCATGCGCATCCTGATGGACGATCATTACAATCCCATCGACACCATCCATGCCCTCGCCAGTCTCGATGGCTATCTGCCCGATGGCTCGCCCCTCGATGGCCACGACTTCTACTTCTTCTCGCCCACCCACTGGATAGCCTCCGCTTCTTACGTCAAGCGCGATCTCTTGGATGGCACCAGTCGTGCTGTGGCCTATCTGCAGGAGGTGGATAACGGCAAGGTGGTGTTCGACTGGTGGAGTAGCAGGCATCCTGAATTGAAGACGATGGGCAGCCCTGAGTTCGACACCAGCGACGACTATGTCCACTTCAACTCCATCGATGTATTGCCAAATGGCGACTGGCTCGTCTCCTTCCGTGCCCTGAGCTCCATTGCCGTCATCGACCATAATTATGGCACCATCAAATGGATCCAAAATGGCGAAGTCTTCAGTCAACTCCCTTGGGGTTACTCCGGCCAGCATTACGTTCGCTATCATGAGATCGGTGGCAAGCCCTATATCACCCTCTTTAATAATGGTAACAACCTTCAAAACACCACAGCGGTCCGTCTCGAGATGGTGAATTTCGATTCTACTGCACCTCAGATTTTTGACGGCAAGAATCTGCTAAGTAACAGCTTCCCACATTACTTCACCCAGGCCTGTGGTGCCCTCGACTATTTTGGCGATCAGGGCTTCGTCATGGGATGGGGCTGGAGCACTGATCCGGGCAACTGCACCCGCCTTGTCAGCGAGTTCAATCGCGATGGCAACGAGATTTTCCGCCTCGATCGCGACGATCCAGATCCCATGTCCGTCGACCCCTCCTACCGCTGCGTCAAGTGCCAGTAAATCCTACTACAATAATAATAAAAGTGCCACCCTATTGCAGGATGGCACTTGTTTTTTTCGTAATCTGCCCTGCTAATTATTAAAATAATCTGATAATTGATGTTTTCTCCATTGGATACATAATCGATTCATAATATTCTCCACAAACTGTTTATTTATGATTGATAATATTGGCAAGAAGAACCCAGACAAAGTATGAACCAAACACTAAAATTAATATATGCGGTATTAAAATATCTACATAATGATGATACGCTATAGAATATGGAATAACTGTCACGATGAGATTATATAATTGAACTAATACCGAAAAAAGAACGGCTACTGATACAAATGATAATAAGAGATAGTTGTAATTAATATTCTTTCTCTTTCTTCCGAAAATTGCAAATGCATTTCTAAAAAGCAAATAAAAACAGGTGATTATCAAAATAATTTCAGATATGCTCTCTATGACATCCTTAAATACATCATTTGGCATCAACCCCCAAAAGCACGTTATGGTCATATAGAAGAGAGCTTTGCATAATAGTAATAGAATTATTATTCTTATTAAGATTTTTACTATTTCCTTTTTCATCTTCCAATAATTATATATATTTTCTAATCTATTACTACCCCCTCTCCCACGTTCTAGAATGCGGAGGGATAAAAATGGATTTAATTGATATTTCCTTATTCTTCTATTCCACGGATAAACTGATAACAATGACTATTATCGGTGGAAATCATCAGGTAGGAGGCATACCAGAATGAGGCGAATTTCATCTTGGGCAAATCCTGAAACATCAAAGGCCATTCGCCCTCAGTTTCATCGGGAATTAACTGGATTGGAACTTCAAGACCTCCTCCGCCATAAGGAATGGGCTGCTCTGGATCATAAACATAAGTTCCCTTGAAGTGAATCGTACTGCTCTTGCCTTCCAGCGTAGAAGGTAATATAGTAAAAGTCATTGCTCCTGAAATCATAGGAACTTTTCATGTTGTTATTAACCATATTGCCATTAACATGCGTCAGTACCCACTTGTGGCATATATCTTTGCGTGTAATATCTCTATTCAAATCAGCAGTATTAAGCCAGAAATCATTCCTGGCACTCTGCGGCTCCTCATCCGTCATC
>JAEEGK010001283.1_pt1 | contig 63009 bp, 79 predicted proteins | sample 8958771 | NCBI WGS metagenome assembly JAEEGK01 (sample SAMN16246547, study PRJNA631951) | gut metagenome | biome: gut microbiome; feature: rumen; material: SC-attached | host: Bos | place: Iran: Karaj | collected 2018-10 | reverse complement strand
CGTCATCCGTGCAGACGCGGAAAAGCATCATGTCCTCGACAATGTTCTGAAGAAGCGAGCACTCGAAGATGTTTCCGTCCCCGTTCCAGTTTGAAAAACGCGTCAGAATGATCTTCTTAAACTCGTCAAAAGAGACGCGGTTGTTGTAGATCTCGTACTGCTCCAGATCCTGATAGAAGTTCCTGTTCTCCGTCCGAACTTTCGTGTAGCACACGATAACATGGTCATCTTCGAAATATGTTTTCTCTTCGATCTGGTCACGCAGCTCCGGATACTTCAGAAGTTTCTCTTCGTACACATCCTTAGTGAGATATGCGCACCACGCCAGTTCCACCGGAGAATACTCTCCTTCGCGGATAGCCGCATAGTTCGGGAAATTCTCCGAAAGCTGTCCGACCAGGGTCGTTTTTCCACTGCCCTGAAGGCCTTCTACAAAATAATTCATATAGTTCCTCCCGTTCACTACAGCCGGTTCTCCATCCGGCCGGCCTCTGTTTTAGAGCGGGCTTTCGATCGTAATCATCGTCTCGGTAAAGCCGTTTCTCTTATAGAAACGAAGCCCGTCCGTATTGCCCGGGAAGACCTGCGTGCGGAAAAAATCCGCACCGTTTTCTCTCCCGTACTTTTTCACTGTGTCCATGAACATGGAACCGATCCCGCGGTTTCTGTATTCTGCCGTTACGACCAGATCCTGAAGATACATCGCCAGCTCCGGCTTAAGGCAGGAGAAGGGCTTGCTCTTGATGAGGACCACATGTGCAAATCCGATCACCTTTCCGTCGTCCTCTGCGACGAACAGTGCCTGATTATCGCTCTTCAGGATCCCCGCCATATACTCTGATCTGGCCCCCTTCGGGCTTAAGACGAAGTGCTGCGGCTGGTAAAAAACGCCGTCCTCCTCGAGCTCTCTATAGAGGTCCTCGAGGATCTCAAAATCTTCTTTTTCCGCTCTGCGAATATTGATCATCTACTTCTCCCTGCAAGTATTATCCTTAACTATTCTATCGCACATACCGCTTCTGCCGCATGTTCCTTATAGTTTAATTCTTTTCTCTTCTTCGGATGATCGCGCTTACTCTGACCGCATCCTCTAAATCTTCTTCGGAGATGCCCAGTGCTCTTAAATCGTCTGCGATGGCCTGCTTATAGATCTCAAGTCCTTCCTGCGAAAACTCGTCGAAGATCACATAGGTCCTTGCGTAGTCGAAAATGGCCGGTGCGATCCGGGCGTTCATCCAGTCGATGATCACATATTCCGGATACTTCATTTCGCCTTGATCCGAGCGATCTTTTTTTACCGCATCCATCGCTCCGTTCGGGATCATGATGTTCAGAAAATGCATGTCCAGATGACATATGCAGGACGGATACTTTTCGGAAAGACGCGAGATGATCGGGAGGATCTCATCCTGATCCTCTTTTCCTAATCCCATGCCGGCTGTCGCGATCAGCGGAGGCATCTTAATACCCTCGACCGGTGCGGCGTGTACTTTTCGAAAAGCTTCCGCCAGAACGCCGAACCCTTCGACATATCCTGAAAGGACGATCTTCTCGAGTTCTTCGCCCTCGATCAGATCCATCTTAATGATGTGTGCATCATCAGTATCGTAGTAGCGGATCGGGCAGATCCCCCGTTCATTGACCGCTCTCTGCTGATCTTTTTCAAATGCGATCCACTCCGCCGGATATGTGTTTTTATAGACCTTATATGCGTATCCCTGATATTGGAAAACTTCCGCCTGTGCGCCTTTTCCGATAATGACTTCAGATCCGTCGAACTTCATTTTTTATTTCCTTCTTCCGTTCTATAAAACTCTCTACCGTTCTCATGCGGGGGGGCCCCTCTTTTCTCATCTCAAGATCTCGTCGATCGTTGACACCGTGCTGAATGTGCCCTTGTTCTCCGCGATGATCTCCTTCATTTTCTGAAGTTCGAAGTAGTTCACGTAGCAGATAAGTGTCTTATTCTCGCCGGCGATCGCCCCGTAGGAGTCCATGATCGTACAGGTCTTATTGAGTTTCTTCTTTATCGCAGCCACAAGCTTGTCCGGTTCTTTTGTAATGATCGTGACCTGCTTGATCGCTTCGAAATGATCTGTGAAGTGATCGATAACGGCGGTCGCAACAAAATACACCAGAAGACTCAGCAGCGCGGCATTTCTGTTGATGAGAACAAAGGCGGCCAGATAGACACACGCATTGAATCCAATCAGGATCCCCGACATGCTGAAGTTTCTGCCGGTCTTATCGGAAAGCTTTTTGATGATGATATTGGCGAAGATCTCCGAACCATCGATACATCCGCCGTGGCGAAGTATGAGCGACAGTCCCAGACCAAGGATCGCACCGCCAAATGCCACCGCCAGAAAGTGCTCTGTGTTCAGAACAAACGGGATCTCTTCAAAGATATCCAGTCCAACGGTGTAGATGATCGCACCAAAGAGCGCCTTCACACTGAATCTTGCGCCCAGAAGCAGGAAGCCTCCGAGCATGAACGGTAGAAATACGATAAGCACACATGGCGACAGCGGGAACCCGGTCATCTTGCTGATGATGATCGCCACACCTGCCGTCCCGTAATCGATCGCATCGTTCGGAAGCAGGATGCAGGCGACCGAAAAGGCCGCCATCAGGGCGCCGATCATGATCATCACATAGGAAAAGATCTCTTTCAGAAATTTCTTATTCATTAGTCAGTCGATCTGCTCCTTAACGTTTTCACTCTTCGATTATAACATTAACCAGTAAATCGATTGTAGCGCAGTTTCAGGAAGATGTCGTTACTCCCGCAGTATAAATCAGGGGCGTAAAAATGTCCGGAAAAGCAGTTTTCTCAGGCTTTATAGCAGAGGATCCGTTCCTTTTTCATGTCGTTACAGATGCGGATCTCCATGCCGGATACGTCGTACACGCGGATGATATCTATGAGGTCTTCCGCCTTCGGATCGAAGTCCAGAAGGAGATTGGGAAGCCCGGAAAGGAGCTCCGGCCGGAAAACTAAGGTCTTCTCATTTTCGAAGATCGCGTTATAGAGTATTCCCGCTTCCACGAGATCCTGGAAGAAATGGCTGCCGTAGGAGAGTTCCGGGTTATAGCCCGCTCTCGAATCCGCGATCTCGCAGATGCACTCGAATTCACTTATATCCGAGAAAAGCGCCGGTACCCCCAATTCCGGAGACGAGGTGCCGATACGCCCCGGCGTCAGAAGAAGCATCTTCTTTTCCTTCCCGCGCATGCTCCAGTTCACCGCGCCCAGGGCTTTTCCCACACGGTATTTATCTTTAAACGGCATGTTGTAGTAAAGGACAGGATCGATGGAAACGACCATGTCGATCTTCGCAAGGCGCGACAGTCCCATCGAAGAACCCTGACAGGAAAAGAGGATCTTCTCTTCTTCCACATCCTCCGGAAGGGCCTGCTCCTCCGCATCCTGATAGACCTGGAGCGGACGGCACTGCAGGAGGTTGATGACGTAATCCCCGTCTTCGGAAAGGTTGATCGTGAACTCCGTATCGACCGGGTAATCGTATTCTTTCTGGATCGTACTTAAGATCTCCCGCATCTGCTGCATGAGCTGTTCTTTCTCGACGATGCCGAGGCAGGAAACGAACTCGATCTCTCTGGCCTGTCCTCTTTCCCGGAACATCCGCTCCGTGATCGTATCGTGCTCGAAAAGAAGCCTTCTCATAAAGTATGGCAGGAACGGTTTTACCTTATCCGGATCGATCTGCTCGAGCTGTCTCGTCGCCCGGTTCATCAGCTCCATCTTTCTTTGCGAATGCTGATGCTTCTCGACCGAATCCCGCATTGGCTGGGCCTTCGGTTTATCGAGACTTACGAGCCTCGGATAGGACCCTTCAGTCCTGTCGACCGCAGAAGTTCCGAGACCCATAACGAGGCGCAGCATACCGGCCGTCGGATCGAGGTCATCCATAAAGCGGTACGGGCTGAAGGAATAGCCGACGCCCGCGACACACGGCATGTAGTATTCTCCGTAGTAGGAGCCGGACACGCGCATGACGAGAAGGGCCATCTGCTCATCTCTTTTCTGAAGACCGCGGCGGCTTCTGTAGTCGAGGGCGGACTTACTCATGGTACTTGCATAGACCGTGCGGATCGCGTTCTCGAGTTCCTCGAGACGCTGATTCATATCGCCCGAATTCGAGCAGAAAACGGATTCATACTTTCCGGCAAAGGCGTTGCCGAAACCGTCCTCGAGGATCGAACTGGAACGGACGATGATCGGGTCCTGTCCGTAGTATTCGAGGAGTTTAACGAGCTGTTCCTCCATCTCCCGGCTGAACTTTCCGGTGTGAAGCCGCTCGGCAAATTCATCTGCCAGCGTGAAGTATTCCTCTTCTTTTCTCTGGCGGATACGAAGATCCCAGAACTTGTTCTCCACGATAAAGGAGTAGAACACATCCGAGCCGATATAGAAGGAATCGTGCGGTTCAAATTTTGAGAAGATCTCCGGGCACTTATTCTCGATGATCTTTCGCGCGAGGAGCATGCCGGTCGCTTTACCGCCGATCATGCCAGTACCGATCATGCGTTTTCTGACCGCAAAATAATCCTGCGGTTTGAAGTGCTCCTTGATCATCAGGCGCATGCGTTCATCGCGGGACATCATGATATTACACATACGGTGGCACTGCTCCGTGACATCCATGCCGTTTTCGTACATCATCTCCGTCATGTTGAAGAAGCGGTCCCAGCTGTCCATATTTCCTTTATCCGTGGAAGCGGAATTCCCGAGGACCTGATAAAAATGGCTCGCCATGACGCCATCGAGGATCGGCTTGAATTCGCCTGTTTTCGGCACATAAAGATGTGGCAGGAACATCGTCTCGGAATAGCGGTTCCAGACCTTATCCGGCCTTACATATACATTCTCGGCATCTGCGTACACGTCGAGGAAAAGCTGTGTGGTATCACGGATCTTCGCGATCGCCGAGAAGGAGTGCTTGCCGCGGATAAGCGGGAAAAAGGCAACGGTATCGAGGATAAAAAGATAGGGACATGTCACCTGGAAAAAGTTGCCCATCATGAGGTCGGTGGCCCATGCCGTCTGAAGCTCGGACAGACAGTCAAATACGTAAAAAGCATCCCGGCCTTCTCTCGTGATGTGTTCCCGGATCTCGACCGTGAAGTTCTCGAAACGGTGATTGAGCTCGACGTTGATGATCTTTAAGCCTTCCTGTTCTTCCAGGAGCGGCTCATGTGTCGCGAAGCGGAAGTAGATGAGGTTTCTTCCGTCCGCGATCGCCTGTTTCACATAGGGCTTCATGAAGAGCTTGAACTGTGCAAGATCATCCACGCGCCACACGACATTGTCGCCCAGACGTATGTTGTCGAAGTTTGTATCCATTTCGGGTATGCCCGAGAGTACTCTATCAAATGCTGCCATGGAAAGCTCCTTCCTGACGGATCGCCGTTTCTGCTGCAAAACAAAAAGGCAAAGGCTCCAATTCGGCGCCTTTGCCTTTTCTTTATTCTACAACGGGACTTACGGGTTTTCCAGTCCTTCTCTGTCCGTAGCCGGTAAATTCTTCTCGCCGTTCGCATTCTCTTCTGAAGCGGGCTCCGGCAGATCCAATTCCCGGTAGACCTTTTTCTTCAGACGGGTAATGCTGATAAGCATCCCGAGTGTGCCTACAATGAAGAACAGAAGTCCGATCCCCGATCCGCTTTCCGACCCGAAAAGCACGGAAAGAGGTTTCTGAAGCGTGGACTCCGTCTTCATGAAGGGCTCGAATACATAGTCCGCCAGGATGCCTCCGAGGAACAGTCCCAGAGGATTCGTGCAGTTCTTGAGAGTGTCCTGCGCTGCAAAAACTCTGCCCTGCATGGTGATCGGGACCTTTTCGCGCATGAGCGTGTTCAGATGGATGTTCATGATCGCCGCCACCGCATAGGTGCCGAACTGGGCGATGCACCAGATGGCCGGGATCTCCGTCACACTTAAAAACAGATCACCGGAGAGGATGATGGCACAGGTGATAAAGATCAGCCGTGTCTTTCTTCTCGCCGGTTTTCGGAACATCATCAGCATACTTCCCAGCAAGATCCCTGCCGATGTGAAAGCCTGTACGAGACCGAGGATCTTCTGGTCGTTGCCGGTCCGTCCGAGGATATAGGGCGCCAGCATGCCGTCATTTCCCAGCTTGGCAAAGAGATTCACGACCGCGATAAACAGCGTCAGATGAAGAAGTGCCTTACTATCTTTTAAGAATCGTATACCTTCCTGGCTGCTTTTCCAGAAAGACTCCTGTTCCTTCTTCTCCTCCAGCGGTGTTTTGGGGATACGGATAAAAAGAAGAAGTGTCAGAAAGGCCACGGCGAAGCTTGTAAGATCGACGATCAGGACCATCCTCAGCCCACCAAAGACCAGAAGGATACTTCCGAGTGCCGGGGCCAGGATCGCGATAACAGATCCGGAGATGCCAGAAAGCGCGCCGACCCGGGCATAGTGCTTCTTCGGCACGAGCAGAGAAGTCGCGACATAGGAGGCCGAAACCTGGAAAGAATTCATGAAACTTAAGATGATATTGATCACATAGAGATGCCATACTTCAAGCACGGCTCCCGAATATAGAAGAAGGACCGAAAGCGATCCGCATGCGGCGATCAGATCCGTGATCAGCATAATGCGCTTCTTGTCTTTCCGGTCCACAAATGTGCCCGCCAGAAAGCGGAAAAGGATCGTCGGAAGGAACGCGCACATGGTTAACATTGTTACACTTGACGCAGTTCCGGACCTTTCGTAGACCCAGATAATGAGCGCATAGTCCGTCATGGCTGTACCCAATTGGGACACAGTCTGTGAGGACCAAAGAAGCAGAAAGCTTCGAAGTTCTTTGATAATAGATAGTTTTCTCATGGCTTTACTCCTAGAAAATAGATTTGTTTTCTAAGCAGCGTAAAGCCTGACCGGACGATTCCGATTTACTTGCTCCGTGAAGGTGTCGTCCTTATCAGACCTTGCGCGGAGCCATAACATCTGCGGCTAAAGAAATGCCTCTATCTGTGTGTACCATAAGATGCACCTCGCTTTTTTCTTCATTGTAGCATCGAATCAAATTGCGAAAAAGGTTCCGGTGGTTTACACGGTGATCTCTATACGGTTCCCTTCGATGCCGACGATGCAGGACTCATAGTATCCGTCTCCGGTCGTTCTCGGTCCGCTGATGACTTCGTATCCGTCCTCTTTCAGGATCTTCGTCAGCTCATCGACACGCTCTTTACTACCTACGGAAAAAGCGATGTGCACATATCCTGTCTGTTCCTGATCTTTCGAAGGATCCTGCACTCCCGGCTTGCTCATGACCTCTAGACGCGCACCGTTTCCAAAAGTGAGGAAATAGGATCGGAAGCCGGTATTCACATTATGGTATCCGTCATTCGAAACTCCGCCAAGATACTTCACGAAGAAGTCCCTTCCCTTTTCCAGATCATTTACAAACAGCGCAATATGCTCGATAAATGGCGCTTCGCACTTGCCTTCTGATTTCATGATCATATTCACCTCTCCGAATAACTTGTAACACTGTTTAGATTAACACTGTTATTCATTGGTTCGCGCCTAGCAGTAACCACTGCATTCACTTCGTTTCCTGCTCTCCGCCCATCCGGTCCCGAAGAAAATGAGCGACCGCGTCTTCTTCATTATACCCGATGACCGCGGTGGCGAGTGCTTTTACCTCTTCACGGGCATTTCCAACCGCGTAGGCTTCGTCCGCGATCTTAAACATGGAGACGTCATTCAGGGAATCCCCGAAAACCACCAGCCGGTCAAAGCCGTAGTCTTCTTTCAGTTTCAGGAGAGACTTCGCTTTCGTGCAGTTTTTCGGGCAGATCTCGAGCCAGTATTCCTCTTCGCGGTAGGTATCTTTCTGGAAGATACATTCCCAGTAGTCGTAGGCACGTACGCGGTCGTAGATCGGCTCGATCTCTTCCTTGGTGCCAATGCAGGTAACATATCCCGGATCTCCGCAGAACATCTCCTCGTAGGAGTCCATATATTTCATGGTCGGATCGTCTTTATAGTAATCGAGATACCCCTGAAGGCCCACGGTATGCTCTCCCGGCATCGTGGTACGGATCATCTCTTTCCCGATAAAGCAGGAAACATATCCGCAGCGCGGGATATCCGTGAGAAGCTCTTTTAGAAGAGAAACTTCTTCTTCGGAAAAGACCGATTTCTTTATATGCTCGCCGGTTTCGTTATCCGCCAGGACCGCGCCGTTTCTCGTGATCACGGGGAGCCTAAGTTTCAGCCCTCCGGTGATCGGCCGCGCGCTCTCTACCGACCTTGCCGTCGCATATGTAAAAGAAAGGCCTTTTTCAACAAGTTCGTTGATGATCCTTACCGTGTTTTCAGAAAGGGTCTCATCGTTTCTCATCAGCGTTCCATCCAGGTCGGAAACATACAGTACTTTACTCATTTTCACCTCTGCTCTTTTTCACATATACGACGGCCCTATTAAAGATCCGGTTATATAGCCGGATCAGAAGACCAACCAGCACCGCAGCCACGATGCTGCCTTCTCGAACACCTTCGAGTCTTCCGAGGCAGCTCATGCAGATAATGGCCGACAGCGTGATATAGAAGATGTCGAACGCGATCTTGATGTTCTCATAGCGCTTCCCCGTGACCTCGGAGATCGCACGGTTCATGGCCTCTCCCGGGAGCATGGCCACGCCGCCTTTAAACTGGATCCAGATGCCGAGCGCGAGGATGATGCAGCCAAGGAGCATGAGGAAGAGCTTCTCTTCGTATCTGGCAGGACATATGTCCCGTAGGAGCCAGCAGGAAAAGTTCGTAAGATATCCGTATACAAAAGCGAGGATCGTCTGGATCAGGATCTCCAGCGGGTAGCACTTTCTCCGCAAGATAAGGATCTGCACCGTGATCTGAATAATACTCAGAAGATTCAGCCATCCGCCAAAAGACATCGTCGTGCCGCCGTCTGCAAGAAAGATCGAGTACGGGACCGAGGCGACCGGCGAGGTGCCGAGTTCGGCCACCGTGGAGAAAGCCACTCCGAGGGATGCGATGAAAAGCCCGAGCAGGAATACCGGATAGCGGATCTGAAGGTGATCCTTCGGCTTTAGGCGTTCGACCGGCTTCGGGGGCACAAAGTCCACCGGGTCGTTTCCTTTGGCCTTTTCCCGCGCATAGAATTCGCAGAAATCCTTCATCTTATCGTTTACGATGAACCGGCAGGACTCCGGATCCGTGACCTCCTCCGTGACACCGTAGATGCCGGACTTAGATGATGCTTTCCATTCCAGAAGATCCGTGAGGATCAAGCCTTCAAAGGAATCGCGGTATTTTCTTCCCCCGCGGAGCTTAAAAAGCCACGGAAGCTGCATGACCTCGCCGTTTCTTTTCAGGATGAAATAGAGCTGGTAATGTTCGTAATCCTTATCCAGCACCACATCCACCGAGAACTCTTCCCCAAGATGCCTGCGGATGTACTTGTCCGCACATTCCTGCGCCACTTCTTTCGGCTCGGAAAGAAGCGGCAGAAGTTCCTCTTCCGTATAGGTCTTTTCGTGAAACTTCTTCAGATCATGGTTGATAAAAGCGATATTGTTTTTTCTGATCTCATCGTAGACGCGCGGGTTGTCGAGCGCATAGTGAAGCGCTGAATCCTTAAACTCCTCATGACCGGTCGTCAGAAAATACGATTCCCCGTCCTCATCGAGCTCGATGCGCTTGATCTCACTAAAGGGATACATCTTCGTGACGAGGCCCTTTTTTATGCAAAAGCCTTTCGATGTCGAGTAAAACCTCAAGGAACGCCTCCTCTTTTTCTGAAGATCACTTCGTCTCCGTCTCTTCGCTGATCAGCCACTGGTGCATTCCCGGTCCGAACTTCTCCGACGGACGGTCCACGAATCCGAATTTCTTATAGAATTCGTTTTTCCCGACGGCAGACATAAGGGAGACCATAAACATATATCCCGGCTTCATCTGCGAACGGATGAACGCCATCACGGTCTCCATAAGCTGTCTTCCGAGGCCCTGTCCCTGGTATTCCGGAAGCACGATCACGTCGGCGATATAGACCACATATCCGTGATCCCAGATCACACGTGCCAGAGCGATCGGCCGGCCGTTATCGCGAAGGCACCACAGATAGCAGTTCTTAAGGCCCTCCGCCGCCTGTTCGAGTGCGAAGGTGTGCCATCCGACGGTTTTTCGCATATCCATATAATCTTCGGGAGAGATCGTATTCGTCATCTCATAGAGATCCTCTCTCCGGATCACCATGTTTTTTCTCGCCCATTCTTCATCCTTATAGCGGAACGGCTGAAGATCCATCTTCCGCTCCCGGAAACCCGCACCCGCGTAGCATCTCTCGGCACGTTCGTTGCCGGCGAATACCATGAGGTGTACCGCTTTTGTCGAAGAGTCTGAAAAAGCGAACCGGATCGCCTGACGGATCATCTGCTTGCCGAGGCCTTTTCCTCTGCGGGAAGGATCGACCATGACGAATTTGAGCATGCCTTCATGGGTCTCTTCGTTTAAGGAATAGCAGAAGAATCCCTCGACCTGACCGTTCTCATCGACTGCCACATATGGCTTATCGCCGAATCTTTTCGAAAAGGACAGAAGCATTTCCATGAAGCTTTCCTTCTCCAGTGGGAAAGCCGTAAGACCTGCACACCATAAGGCATGTGTCCGCTCATCGGTGCTCCAGGAAGCAACAGCTGCGAAATCTTTTTCCTGATCGTATTCTCGAATCTCCATTTTCTTTTTCCTGTCCTGACAATTCAGTTTCTTTCACCTAATTTTAGCACAGTTTCCTGACCTGTCGGGCTCGGAAGACGGCGGAAAACGTATCCTTCTGGTATAAAAAGACCCGGGAAGAACCCGGGTCCTTATGAGTTGTTTTTTTCTCTTTAGTTATTCCTTCGGTTCGGAACCTTCGTCCGCCTCATTTGCCTGCTCCTGATGCGCTGCTCTATTTGCCATCAGCTTTTCCGAGCGCTGCGCGAGGATCTCCTTCGCTTCTCTCTTTCTTACACCGCAGGAGCACATACCGAGGAAGTTCGGATTGATATTCCCGCAGGAGCATTTCCACTCATCCTTGGAAGGGAACGCCTTGGGAGAAGTACGGCCCGAATTGTTTCTGACACTTGTGATGATCGTGCTCTTCTCCGGAGCCTTATAAGCGATGCAGGTATCCGATGTCTTCTTGAAAAGGATCATCTGCCAGACGATCATGACAATGATCAGGATAGGATAAGCCAAAGACAGCAGATAGATCAGTGTGGCTCCGCCAAGCCGGAACAATACCAGAATAACAAGAAGGAACGGCATGATCAGGCAGATCGTATACAGTTTCAGAAAACCTCTCCAGGATTCGGAAAGGTAAGGATCGTAGGGATCGACTCTCTCCGCCATCTCCGGGATAAATGAGTAGACATAGATCAAACCGAACACTAAAGCGACCAGGGTACAAACGACCGCGATATCACTGCTTCCGAGCGCATATTCGAATACTCCGGCGATTGAGGCGATGATCTGGCATACACCGGCTTTACCAAAACGGCTCTCCGGCCGCGGCAAAGTGCAGATAACAATACCGAAAATGATGTTCACCGCCTGACCGAAGATCTGCAGTGTATTTACTGTGGATGTATCTTTGGAAAGCTGGAATATTGCAGCCAGGATAGCCAGGGCTCCGTTTGCGATCAATATCCAGAACAGGATCTTCACCTTTTGTCCCAGATCATGTATTTCCTTTTCCTTCTCTTCGATCTGCCGAACTCTTTCGGCTTCTTTCCCATTCATAGTAGACATTTTGATTTCCCCCTAACACATTATCCATGAAAAATCACAAGGATTTGACAATATATTTATACCATCTTTCCGAAGGAATTGTAAATGCTCGGGAGATGCGGAATAGTGCAGTTATTTCATCTGCTTTCCGCAGTATACCGTGATCGCCTGATGCACGAATTCCGCCGTGCCGGAACCGCCGTAGGAATCGATGTTCTCAGTGAACTCTCCTCCAGCAGCATACATTTTCCCAAGTCCGAAAAGAACCTCATCAGAACACTTGTAGAAATTCTTCGAGATAAATGCCTGAAGGTCCTTAACCTTCTGCTGCGCCTCCGGAGAAGAAGGATCAGAATCCTTGATCTTCCCGAAATCCGCAAACAGCTGGATGAAGCTGTCATAGACAGCCTTCTTGCTTTCGTCCGTCCAGTTTTCGGACTTCTTCTCAAACTCCTTAAACTCCGGCGAGGCCCCCCACTGCTTTTTGGCATTCTCTGTGTACTCGTCGATCTTTTTTGTATCAAATGCAGAAAAATCCATGTTTTTCACTCCTGTAAGTTTTATTCCACGGGCAAAAGTGATCAGGTCCTCCAGGTGCTTCTTCTTCAGCGTGAGGAGTTCGATCTGCTGCTGTAGCGCCTTCTTCCTGTCGAAAAATGGGCTTTCGATGATCTCCCTGATATCCTTAAGCGGAAACTCCAACTCACGAAACAGCAGGATCTGCTGCAATCTTTCCAGGGCTGCATCGTCATACAGCCTGTACCCCGCATCGGTCTTCTCCGCCGGCGATAAAAGTCCGATCTTGTCGTAGTACTGGAGCGCGCGTATACTCACGCCGGTCAGCTTGCTCACTTCATGCACTGTCATCATTGTCGTGTTTCCTCCTTCGTGGTAAGTATACTCTAAACTATTACGCAACGTCAGAGTCAACACCTATTTTCATATTCTTCTAAAAAAGATCCAGAGAGCTGTCGAGATAGATCTCTTCTCTTACTTTCAGCTGGTACTCGGGCTTTGTCATGTAGTATAGAAGGAACTCGAGGACCACGGCACTTCCGAGGCTTCTTCCCTCTATCTTGAAATGCGAAAAGCCTTCTTTTAGGTAAATGTTCCGGATCTCTTCGATTCCGATGAATCCGGGATTCTTCATGGCCTCTGAAAAGCGGTATCCTTTTGCCGCATCCGGCGATACGCACACGTGATCTTCGCACGGTTCGCCGAGGCTTTTCCTGCTGACATTTTCATAGCAGTTCTTCCGGTCGAAGCAGTCGAACCAGCAGCATTCGTTGCAGAGAAACTCCACTTTTCGCTTCTGTTCCGGCGACAGTTCTTTTAGCGCGGAAAACTCTTTATTTAACCGAAAATCCGACACCACATAGCGGAATTCTTCGCGATCCAGTTCGTCTATAAACTGATCAAAATCCGTCAGCACTTTCGTCGTCGAAGAGACAAAATAGAACGATGGATACGTCTCGCGGATATACGTAAGGAGCAGATCCGAATGCACGATAATGCCGTTTTCCGCCGTGCTGTTCTTTTCAAAAAGCGCACAGAGATCATTGCATTTCTTATCGGACAGATGCTCTTTCGTCAGAAGCGAATTACTGAATGTCAGGCGCGAAGAGATGCCAAATTCCTTCATGAGAGAGTCCACGTCGCGGGGATCCGCATCACCGAATCCGACACGTCCGCCACCCCAGAGACAGTCCCCCGGCGCACCATAGATCGACCCGATCTCACACCAGTCGTAGAAGTACTCACGGTGCTCCCTGAAAAGCGGCAGGAATACCTTATAGAGCTCATAGAACTCAAACAGTCCGGGAAGGTGATAGTATGCCTTATCTCCTGCCATATAAGTCATCCTTTCTGCTGATCGGCCGTGTAGTATCTGTACGAAGCCGCTACGCAAAGGATCGCCATGACCGTGATGATCCCGAGCATCACGATTATATTCCATTCTCCAGGAATGAACAGGGAAAGAAGGATCAGGATCGTAAAAAGCATGATCGTATACAGTTTTTTCATGGCTACTCACCTCGCAGATCTTTCAGCCATAGGAGCGCTTCATCCAGAACGGATGCATTCAGTTCGTAGAAGATGTACTTGCCTTCCCGCTGGTCTCTGATCAGGTCCGCTTCCTTCAGGACCGCCAGATGTTTGGAAACAGCCGGCAGGCTCATGTTGAAGTGTTCTGCGATCTCACCTGCGGACAGGCGGCTCTTCTTTAAAAGGTTCAGGATGGTTCTGCGGGTAGGGTCGGCTAAAGCCTTCATCGTATTTTGAATACCCACATCATCACCCCCCTTTATCATTTAACCTTTTGGTTAATTGTATGACGGAAATAACCCCGCGTCAATATGCCGTGATTTCTTTTTGAAGAGTTCGATGCTAGAGGATATACTCCATAAACACATCCGCTTTGGGGTTCTCATTGTACCTCGTGATGTGGGTAAATCCATACTTCTCATATAGCTTCAATGCCGCGGCATACTTAGACATGGAATCAAGAACGATCCTCTTATATCCTTTTTCCGTCGCGAAAAGAACCGCCAGATCGAGCAACTTATATCCATATCCCTTCCCGCGCAGTTCCGGTGAAAGATACAGAGCTTTTAGTTCGGAAGTCGTCTCATCGAGGCACTTGACTGCTACTGTTCCCAGCACTTTTTCATCCGAAAGAAGGCACCAGAAACGGTCAAATTTCTTTCCGATATCGTTATAGTCAGAATGTCTTCCTTCGGGCTCAAATTCCTTACCGACACTTCGGAAACACGCATCCGTAAACGCGAACACAGCCTCCTTCATGGAATCGTTATAGATCTCGATCTTTTCCATCTTCTCACCTTGAAGCATATCAGCGGTTCTCTTCCAGAATACGAAGTCCCTGATCTATGTCGTCACCAAGGACCTCCTGGACCTTCTCGAAATCCTTCTTCTTATGAAGGTTTTCAAGGACAGTCTGCACTTCCTTCTTTCCGTACTTGCGGATAAAAAGCGACATCGACTTGATGGCATGGACTTCCTTTCCCAGGGAGTAGAATCCGTGTTTGCAATCACGGATATCGTCACACTCGTAACAGCCGTCGAGGCCCTTTTTCCTGCAGCATGCAGCATTCGGGCATACCCCATCCGGCGAGCACTTCGCATAAGAGCACGTGTTATATTTGGTTCTACAGGAACCACACCAGTCCTTCAGAAAACAGTGCGCACAGGAAAGACCGCAGTACGCAATCTGATCGACGCCCTTTTTCGCCTTCTGGCAGAGCTTGTTCGTGATGCGGCACATTGCCTCGATATGCATGATCCAGTGCCGGCTGAATGGCATCTTCAGAAGTCCTTTCACATCTTTATCGCACCAGTAATCGATCAGCCAGACCGCGCTCTCATCTGTACTTACGCTCTTGCTTTTTAGGATCTGTTTCTTATCCGCATCCGTGAACGTTCTCTTCAGATCCTTATATGTCAGCTTTTTAAGGATCTCATTTGAGGATTCCATAACGGCTCTGCAGTATTCATAGACAGCCTTCACATCCAGCTTCTTCGAGAATTCCGCGATCCCTTCATCATGAAGTTCATTTCCGGTCGTGATGATCGGACTCTTCGTTTTCTTCAGCCAATTCCCCGTGAAAAGTACCTGCTCATCTTTGGCGATCAATTCATGGGCCACGATATCCTCGATACGGAAGATATGCCACATCGAGTAGATGAGTGTCTTACTGTGATATCCGTCCGCTCCGGCAAACGGCATCAGGTAGAAAGCCTCCGCAGGATAATTCTTCGCGATCGACGTGATCTGTTCAAAAAGGTTGTTTCGAAGATCGATAAGAACATCGATCCCCTCCGGAAAAGTCGCTTCTTTTCCGATCAAAGTCTGCATCTTCTTATTCTTATCTGACCAGTCTTTATTCATGCGTCTTCTCCCCCTGTAGATGCCCTGTTTTCAGCACCGTTTCCATGAGAATCATTATACCATTTCACGGCTTTACTATTCAGAAACGAAAGAAGGCACGAGATGCCGAAAGTCACGAGGATGATGCCGGCAAAGATAAGGACAGCGACTCCCCATCCCCAGCGGAGAAATAAGTAGAAATCATTGTTGTTAGGGTATCTTCCACCCTTGCCGTTGATGAGGATATTCAGTATATATCCGAAACCATAGGCCACCGTCAGCATGGTGCAGGAGATCTTCCACTTCAGCTTCTTCGGCGCATCCGAGATCAGGATGAAGTCGATCATGCAGATGAGCGGAACGATCAGATGAAAGTAGAGATTGGCATTTTTATACATGCGCCAGTACCCGTATACGGGTCCCAGGAAAAGAACTACCACGGTAAACGTGAGACCCGTCGCCGTCGCGGACATGAACTTCAGGACTTTCGTTGCTTTTCCCTGATAGAAAAGCGCTATCAGTGCCACGATCCCGGCGAAGAGATTCGACTGCACAGTGAAGTAGCGGAGGCACATGATGCCCCGCATCTGAAACTCCATCCAGGCACTCCGGTATGTCATGGTCATGTACATACCGATCGAAACCAGGATCACGATCACGATATTCGTCAGGATCTGACGTATTTTCGCTGTGCTGTTATCTCGACTCATAAAGGTACCTGATCACGTATCGAAGCGGAACGTGTTAAAGTCCGCAGAACCATTTCCTTCGTAGGTGAAATAAAGTGCATGCTTGCCGGATCCGATAGCAAGCGGTGCCGAGAAAGAAGTCCAGTTTTCTGAAGGCTCCACCTTGATCCTCGCGACTACATCACCGCCAAGACCGTTTCTGACTACGAACTCACCGTCCGCAGTTCCGCGCACTTCCACGGAGATCTTCTTTGCTGTTTTAAAGTCGAAGTAGCGGTAGCCTGCTGTCGCTCCATCCACCATGTTATTGATGTACTGATTCGGGTTATCCTCACGGTCTTCGCCCTCCTGGGTAAAGGCCGGGTGCTCCTCATTCTGCTGCTCGGCAAGGCTCTCCGTCGTGCCGTTCTTGCTGTAGAGGTGGCAGGCGATTCGTGCTTCATATCTTCCCTCATCCTTAAGCGGTCCGCCGTTTAATCCGCAGGAAGTGATCTCCGCCTGATGGAAGGCTTCGCCGTCGAAATAGATCTCTTCGGCACAGGCCTGGCGGGAGAAGAAATGGCGGTTGGTCTGGCGGTGGTAGAACACATACCATTTTCCATTTACGAAAGCTACACTTCCGTGTGTGTTTCCTCTGTAATTGAGCGCTTCGGTATTTCCGTTCGCGCCGATGTCCGCATTCGATACCAGCACACCTCCGAAGTGGTAGTCTCCGAGCGGTGTATCCGCGACTGCCCAGCAGAGCTCATGCATCCAGCAGGACGAATAGATGAAGTAATACTTTCCGTTGATCTTTCTTACGGAACTTGCCTCGAAGAAAGGATGGGCCTCGTACTCCGTGCCATCTGCATCGTTAATGATCGGCAGGTTATGGTAAGGTCCGTCTTTGACGGTGATCATGTCCTGCTCAAGCTCCATCTTCAGGCTGTCCTTATCGACCGGAGTCTGCTTGTATCGCGGACTGTTTCCGGAAAAGAGATAAATGCGCTTATCGTCATCGATGAAGATGCCGGGATCGAACTGACGGATCTCGTCAGGACGGGAACCTAGAATATCTCCGTTCGGATAACGGACGAAGTCTAAAAACTCAAAGGGTCCGACCGGATTATCCGCGACCGCTACGCCGATCTCTTTTAGAAAATCGAGGCAGTAATAAAGATAGTATTTCCCGTCGTTTCCACGGCAGACATCCGGCGCCCAGAGCGCATGGGAACCATCCGCATTTCTCGGGTCCTGCGTCTTCTTATAGATCACGCCTTCGTATCTCCAGTCGGAAAGATCTGTTTCCGGACAGGACCAGCAGACGTAGTCATTCGCGCAGTATACTTCACCGTTAAAGCGGTCGTGACTTCCGTAGATATAGAGGCGCCCGTTGAATACTCGGGGTTCTCCGTCCGGGATATATTCATAGCTGGGAAGATAGGGATTAAATACCTGCTTTTTCATGTGTCTTCACCTCAAAATCACATATGATCGTACTTCTTTTTCTTCGCCGGAAAACTCGTCCGATAATACTGATTATATCAATTCGGCGGAAGAAAAAGAAAACCGCCGGGCCTGCTTACGAATACGGCACCCATGATGAGCTGATGGCTCTGGGCGGGCGCTATGCACACATGAACAGTATTTCGGATTGATTATGCTAAGATTCCTGCCGGCACTTGACGACGGCTTCTGTGATATCGCTTAATACCAGTTCGCCTTTCTGGTTCCGGATATCGATCGTTACTTCCGCAAGGCCGTTTCTCGAGCTTCTTTTCACAAGGTTCGTGATGCGGGCCGTTCCCGTCAGAACGTCTCCGGCAAACACCGGCTTGAACCATTCCATTTTCGTGGATTTTCCGGCAATCAGATCATCGCCGAAATAGTCCACTTCCAGATACTTCGCCCAGACAGACATAAAGGACATGACACCCGGCGCAATGATCGTGCCGAACGGTGTTGTCTTCGCATATTCCTCATCGGTGTGAAGCGGGATATCATCATATTCTTTGGCAAAAGCCACCATCTTCTCTTTCTCGATGGTGACGGGCGCAAGTACCCTCTCCATCCCGAGTTCCAGATCGTCAAAAAGCATCAGGCTACCTCTCTTTTGAAAAAGTTCGTTAAGGCTTCGGTCATCTCATCAAGATGCTTCGTGAAACAGTGATCGTCTCCGTGGATCGGAATCAGCGTTGCGTTCTTATATAGCTTGACCGCTCTTTCCGCATACATAAAAGGCACCGAATCATCTTCATCTCCGTGGATGATGAGGACCTGACCTTCGTATCTTTCGATCTCATCTTCGACATGGATCGTCTGCGCCACACGGACATAGTCTCCGGAGAGTACCACTCCATAGTTTTCCAGAGTCTGCGGTATATGCTTCGGATCGAAGTTCATGCCGAGAAGATTTCCTTCTCTGGCTCCGTCAGGGATCATCCAGGCGGGAGACAGCGGGATGATCGCTTTAAAGGTATCGGGGAACATGCCGCCGATCAGCATCGTAAGAAGACCTCCCTGGGAATGTCCGCAAAGATAAAGATCGGTCACGAAATCGAGTGTCTTTGCATAGTTAACGACTGAGATCGCATTGGTCACCCACTTATAAAGTGTGTGGTCGATGAACTTGCCGTCCGATCCGCCGTGTCCGTACATCTCGACGCGGAGGACCGAAACGCCTGCTTCGTTAATGGCTTTCTGTGCTCCGATGATATGGTCTTCTTCCATATGTCCGGTAAAGCCATGGATCAGAATACACAGCGGGCCCTTTGTAAAACCTTCCGGCTTATCCAGTTTGGCATGAAGCCTGATTCCGTCACAGTTGATATAAAACTCTTCCATACATCTCCTCCTCTACTTTCTTGCCAGTTCCAGATCCAGTGTGTCTTTTATCGTGATCGTTCCGCCGTGACGGTCGATCGCTTCTTCGATTTTACCAAAGAATGCATTCCGGATCTCTTCTCTGAGCGCGATGTGATCGGAGTACGTCCCCAGAAGCTGCGTATATTCCTTCGCCGTAAAGACTCTTTCACGGAAGAAAAGGTGATAACGGATATCCTTGAAACCATACTTTTCCGGGATCAGGGAGATCTCCTTCGCATCGTCCTCCGAGAACCATTTTCTCGTGCCGGAATGGAGTCCGTAGTGCTTGTTATAGTACTCGTCGTAGATCGCATCGATCTCTTTTATGAGTTCAGGCATATCCGGACTGATGCACGGGCGGTTGGCAAACCGTGCAAACGCGCCGCCTTCTTTCAAAATAGAGAAGACCTTCGGATATCCGATCTCTTCCGGGACCCAGTGAAAAGCCGTCGCGGAGAAGACCAGATCGTACGTATTCTCCGGGAGTTCGACATCTTCAAATTTTCCCGTGAGCACGTCGAATTTATACTCCCTGAATTTCTCTTTCAGAAGTTCGGAAAAGTTTTCTCCGTATTCGACTGCCGTGAGTGTGCATCCTTTCTGAAGGACCGGAAGCGTCGCCTGACCGCTGCCGCTTCCCACCTCGACTACATGGCTGTTCTCATCGATCTTGATGTAATCAAAGATCGCCTGATAGAGGTCCTCTAAATATCCGGGACGCATCTTCTCGTATAGAGACACTTTCGTATCAAAGGTGGCACCTAATTCTTTTCGGTTATCCATAGTTTTCTCCCCTTCTTCTTCAGATCCTCTGTCAGGTAGTACTGCACAGCACTTTTCTGCTCTTGTATTCATAATACCGCATCCAGGCCGTAAGTCCACTTAATGCCCACACGATACCGACAGACCACCAGATGCCCCACAGGCCGATCGATGCAATGCCGGTAAGCCATACGGGAACAAGGAATCTTCCGAGAACTTCCACGCCGCCGTTAAGAAGTGCGAAGAGAGAATCGCCGAGGCCGTTTAAGACACCGCGGACGATATAGATCATACCCAGCATGATGTAGAAAAGGCTCGTGATACGAAGAGCCTTCGCTCCCATAGTAACAACTTCCGCCTCACTGACAAAAATGCGGATGATAAATTCACCGAAGATCTGGATGATCGGGATCATGGCCAGGGTAAAGATCACCATAAGCATCATGCTCTTCTTGTAGCCCTCCCGGACACGGTCCATCTTTCTGGCGCCGTAGTTCTGGCCTGTGAAAGTAGACAGTGACGCCGACAGCGTCTGGTACGGCATGTGGATGATCTGCTCGATACGGCTCGTCGCAGTAAATGCAGCGATCGCTACCGTTCCGAATCCGTTGACTACTTTCTGAAGTGCCATGCAGGAGATCGCGATCATGGAGAACTGAAGCGACAGAGGTCCTCCGAGCTTCATGACCTTGATCGAGATCGCTTTATTGAACTTAAGATCTTCTTTCTTTAAACGGAAATACTCATTCTTCCAGACGGCATATGCCATGCAGAGGATCGCGGAAATGAACTGGGAGATGACCGTCGCAAGCGCGGCACCCTGAACGCTCATGCCGAATCCGTATACGAAAAGGACATCGAGTCCTGTGTTAAGGATGCAGGAAAAGATCAGGAAGTAAAGCGGTGTCTTGGAATCGCCGAGCGCACGCAGCATTGCGGATGCGTAGTTATAGATCGAGACGAAAACGAGGCCCAGACTTACGATCCGCATATAAGCACATGCATCCGCCAGAATATCTTCCGGAGTATCCAGAAGAAGGAGGACCGGCCTGGTCAGGATAAATGCCGCTGTTCCCACGATGATCGGGAATACGAGCATGATATATCCTGTATTGGCGATGCAGCTCTTTACCGAGGCATCGTCTTTCTTTCCGAAGAACTGCGAGGCAATGATGCCGCCGCCGGAACCGAATCCGTTACAGAGCGCAAAGAACAGGAACGTTACCGAACCCGTCGCACCGATCGCCGCAAGTGCATCCGCACCGACAAAATGGCCGACGACGATCGAGTCCACCAGATTATACAGCTGCTGGAAAAGATTCCCGATCAGCATCGGGATAGAAAAACGGATCAGGAGGGATAGTGAATCTCCCTCAGTCATATTAAGGATCGTCGATTTCTGCTTGCTCATTTTTCCTCCGGACACTTCTTCTGTCAAAGATCCTTCTTCTCAGTCTAAGAAGTATTTTATCTGTCGCGCGCGAGGATTCAAGCAAGAGATTTATCCACATTTCGTGGAAAGTATCAGTTTTTTGCGCAGTTTCTGAAAGGATTCCTCTTAGCGGTTGCGCTCCTGAGATTATACCAGCGGGTTCTCGGAGCCTTCTTTTCCCGGTGCTATACTGATAATAGATAAGTACGTATGAATACGGGGAGGTATTCAAAATGGTACGCTGCGAAGCAGATGCTCCATGCAGAGCTTGAGGAACTGTATGGAGGATAAATAGTCCTCAGGCTTTGCTCTTTCAATGAATACTGATTGAAATTGGAGCAAAGAAAATGAATAAGAAAAATGAATTGCGGGATTTCTATATACTCTGGTCCACCCAGAGTCTGTCACATCTGGGAAGTGCCATAACGGCGTTCGCCCTGACGCTGTGGCTCTATGATGAAACGGGATCCTCACTCGGTACTGCCGCACTTCGCATATGTACCTATGCACCCTATGTGCTGATGAGCATCTTCGCAGGTGCACTCTCAGATAAATTCGATAAGAAAAAGACCATGCTGGTCTGCGATCTTCTGGCCGCGCTCACCACGGTCGGGGTTTTTATACTCTATAAGACGGACACTCTGTGCATCTGGCATCTTTATGCGATCAACGCTATCTCGGGTCTGATGAATACCGTACAGCAGCCTGCTTCGGAAGTTGCTGATACAATGCTGATCCCGAAAGAATACTACCAGAAAGCCAGCGGACTTCAGTCTCTTTCGAGGTCACTGATCACGATCGGAAATCCGCTCATCGCAACTGCCATCTATGGTCTCGCCGGACTCGACGCGGCCATCGCCGTGGACCTTGTGACGTTCGCGATCGCCTTTATCGCGCTCGCGCTTTTCATCCGCATCCCGGATATACCGGACAAGGAAGATACGGAAGGAAATGTCCTGAAGCTTGCCAGAGAAGGTCTTTCCTTCCTGAAAAGAACACCTCTGACCCTTTACGTGATCCTCTTCATGGCAGGCGTCAACTTCATAGCATCTGCATTTGATGCGGCGATCTACGGACTGATCCTGCCAAATCCGAGAGGCGGAAAGTATGTATTGAGTATCGTCACTTCCTTCTCGGGTATCGCGATGGTCGTCGGTAGTCTGCTTGCAGCGAACATGAAAAAGCCGAAAGACAGGGTTAGAGTGATCTATCTGTCGATGCTCTTTTCTCTTTCCACAGAGAATTTCCTTCTCGCATTCTCGAGAAGTCCGGTCGTCTGGTGCTTCGCTCAGTTCATCGGCTGGGTATTCGTGCCGGTCATGGCAGCGAATCAGAACGTGATCATGAAAAACACGATCCCGCCGAAACTTCAGGGACGTGTATATGCCTGCAGAAATACCTTGCAATTCTTCACCATTCCGCTCGGACTTCTCTTCGGCGGATTCATGGTCGACGGAGTTTGCGAGCCGCTCATGAAAAACAGCAGCAGCTCGATGCAGGCGCTTTTCGGAACGGGAAAAGGATCCGGTGCCGCGCTCGTGATGTTCATCCTCGGAGTTGCCGGAACCGTCATGTGCCTCGTTTTCAGACACAAACTGAAACAGTTTCACTACGCTGATGAAGAATCAGCGAAATGATACTGCTTATGTCAAGAGATAAATGTTCTGGGAAGCCTTCTGATCAGGCTTTCCAGACGCTCTTGGCGATCTCGTAAACGCCTTCGTGATAGGAATCCATTCCCGTGAAGAAGGTCTCAAATCCGCATTTTTCCAGGACTCTTCCGGACGCTTTATTTTCCAGAAGACGGATGCCGTACACTTCGGTTACACCTGCGGACTCCGCCATCACCGGAAGGAAAGCGGAAACGGCTTCTGTCGCATAGCCATTCCCGGTATAGGCTTTCGCCACGTGATATCCGATCTCCCACTTGCCGTCATCGATCGGGACAAACTGGACATAACCGATGTTCTTCCCTTCGTCTTTCGTGATCAGGGCATAGACCTGCGGGCCTTCCATGTTGCCGTACTGGGACATCAGGAACTCGATCGTTTCCTGTGCGTCTTCAAGTGTCTCGAAGACCTCGTCCGGAACGAATCTTCTCGTATCTTCGTCCAGGGAATTCTTATGGACATCCATAGCCATGTCCATCGTCATTTCCGTTACTTTTAATCTATCTGTTTCTAATAAAACACTCATGTTGTTTCCTTTCAATTCTGTCGCGCCGTACTCTGTCGTTACCCTCCGGTCGCGCTGCTTCTTCAGAGTCGGATGAACTCCGGTTCGTCAAAGACGAATCCGTTATCGAGAAGCAGGTCGAGGAGCGTCCTGTAATACTCCGGCACCAGTTCTTCCGTTTCATCATGGGCATGAAGAATGAGCAGGTGGCTGCCGTCCTCATCGGTGAGGAGAGATTTACCCAGTTCCGGATTCACCTCTCTCGTTCTTGCCAGAATATCGTCAAACGTAACACCAGAATCCGGGCGGATCTGCCATTCGGCAAAATCAAAAGTCCAGAAGGTGTCGATATCTTTATCGAGTCCCATCTCTTTCCAGATCGCATACGGGATCTGGGTATCTTTGACTTTATCGAAGCCGTTCTTACGGAAGTACTCCTGCAGCGCGTCCTTATTCTCCCCGCCTTTATCGCCATACGGGAATCGGAACGGACGGTACTTTCTTTCCACGCCGGCATCCTGATAGAGCTTATTGAGGATCGCTTCATTCTTCTCGATCTCTTCGATCGCTTCTTCCATCGAAAGCTTCGAAAAGAACGGATGCGAGTAGCTGTGGTTTCCGACGATGATGCCATTTTTCAGGGCATAGAGGGCATTGTCGTAATACTCCTCCACTCTCTGTCCCCAGGCGAACATGATCGTCGGGATCTTCTTCTCGACCAGATAATCCACGATCGCGGGGGTATTCTTCGAAGCGATATCGTCTATCGTCATGACTGCATGTTTCATCGTCTGTACTTCCTTTCCCGAAGTCTTGATCACTATAGAAAAATAGTAACATACAGAACGCACGAAAGAACAGCGACTCACAGTATAGATATTAAGGGGAATATCCTTCGTTTCGTCAAGGGTCAGAGGAACGTGAGGATAAGCATACATCCCGGATCACCAGACAACCGTGCGGCGGGATCTCTTTTTCCGAGACCTCTTTCCAGCTCGAAAAGCACTCGCCTGTCCACAGTTCGGTGAGTTTTCCACAATCTTCGCCTTCCCAGACCACACATCCGGGTTCCTCCGTGAAGTTAAACAGTGTTACATAAGAACACTTCCCATCGCCGCAAATGCCTGCCCACACGGCTTCTTCATCATCCTGGCGCAGCATCTTCGCGACGATCTTCGGGTCTCGCATCGCAAGGATCTCTTTATTCGTCAGAAGGCTCACAGTCTTCTCGTCCATAGCGGGAAGTTCAGATCCGATCATGAGAGGGGATCCGAAAAGGCACCACAGACTCAGCATGGTCTTCTGCTCGTCGTAGGTAAAGTTCGTCGGGCGGATCTTCCCGAAGCCTTTGCCGAGCATTCCGACCGGAAGCATATCGCAGTCCGGGTAACATCCCGTTGCGACTTTTCCCTGCCAGATTTGGCAGCGGTCGAACATATCGCGAAGCGATTCCCAGTGATCCCAGAAGTCGTCCGTGATGCGCCACATATTCGCATATTTACTGTAGTGCTCCGCTTCCCCGATCAGGGCCGGTCCCGGAGACAGAGACAGCACGATGGGGCGTCCCGTCTTCTCGATCGCCCGGTGGAGCATCTCCACTTCATGCCGCGCTGAGTAGGGATCGTGCGGATACATATTCGTGTTACAGATATCGTCGCACTTGATGAAGTCTACGCCCCATGAGGCATAGAGTTCCAGGAGCGAATCGTAGTAGCGCTGTCCTGCTTCAGTATTCCGCACACCGTACATATCCGGATTCCATTTACTGATGGAAGATGGATCGGCGATCTCGTCCGCCGTCACGGAAGTGCCCTTTATCGCGCCGTGCAGATGCGCCGCCAGACGCGGGATGCCGCGCATGATGTGAATGCCGAACTTCAGTCCTTTTGCATGGACATAGTCCGCAAGATGCCTGAACCCGGAACCATCCGCGGAAGACGGAAATCTCTCCGGATCCGGAAGGAATCGTGAATACTCGTCCATCTCCATCCTGGAAAACGGGATGTACTGGAACTCGTCTCTTCTCGTTCCCGCTCCATGGGCATACCACTGGATATCCACGACCACATATTCCCACCCGTAGGGAAGAAGATTCCGGGAAAGATAGTCCGCGTTTCGGATCACGTCCTCTTCCGTAACTGTCGTATCGTAGTAGTCATAGCTGTTCCAGCCCATCGGGGGCATCGGGCAAAAGTCGTTTTTATCCATTTTCATCCTCATCTTCCCGGTTGATTCATCCGTCAATGTGCGTTTTCAGTTCCACGTTTCAGGGAAGCTCAATCGATCCTCCATCCTCGCAGATCTTCTCGATCTCACCGTTTCGGATCATGTAGGCTTCTCCGTATAGCGTCTGTTTTCCATCCTCGATCACGACATACGATCCGTCGTTGATCGCCAGGATCTCATGGGTAAAGCTGTCCGGGAATGTGACATCTTCGATCATGCGCAGCCCGTCGATCATCTCGTCCCGGAGCCTTGAAAAATGCGGGAAAATATTGAGGTTGGTGATCCCCAGTCCGGAAAGCCATCTCTGGTAATTCGGATCAATTGCTTCACCCGGAAGCTCCGGTCCGGCATAGACGGTATCCGCGCAGTTCATGGAACCTGCACTCCAGGCAAGAAGCAGTCCGCTGAAGTTTCCGAGTTTCTCCCGAAGTGCGATCGACTCGAAAAACTCATTCTGCGATGGCACATGACCACCGGTAAGGATAATGACATCCGACTGGCTGACCTTCTGTGCAAGCGTCGGATTTCTGTCGTCACACATCTCGACAGAGGTAACCGGAAGACCACTCATCGGCAGCGCCTCGCGGAAACAGGAAAGGATCGAATCATTCTTCTCATGATCGTACGGATTGGCGCAGATCATAAGTACACTGGCGCCGGTTCCGAGTCCGGCATATTCTTTCTCCGGCCAGAATGCCCGGATCGTATCGAGGCAGTTGTTCGCATTGGACAGCGGCCCGGGGATCCTCGCATCGCCCACTTTTTCAGCTCCGCCCATCCAGCTTGTCAGAATTACTTTCATAATGTCTCCTCCTTCTCACATCTTCTTTAATTGTTTATACCTCATCCAGGCTGTAGATATATTCAAACTTTGGTATCCGCGACATAGTTGCATCCCTCATGCTCCTTTATGACTCTCCATTCCTCGATCAGTCGGTCGATATTCCACGCCGCGTTCGCAGGGCTTGTGGACGGCAGACAGATCGCCTCTCGATCGATCTTTTTCTGCGTATATCTCTGATACATCTGATACGCTTTTTTTCCGTTCACGTAGATCGCTTTTATGTCTGCTTTCTTCAGGATGATGTCCAGGTCGTTGACCGTTACATCACGGATACTGGCATCGGAAGATCCTTCGATCTCACATGATCCGATCACATCCCAGACAGCGATGTGATTTCTTAGTAGAAATGCTTTTTTCTCTTCGATCGTTACCGGTGTTTCTTCACCGAAAACACCTGATGTGACTTTCCAGAAGCGGTTCTGCGGATGCCCGTAGAAGAAGCCGGATCCCCTCGATTTCACAGAAGGGAAACTTCCGAGGATCAGCACTTCCGAATGCTTATCAAATACCGGTGGAATGGGGTGAACGATCATGGGGCATCTCCTTCGGAACAGTCCGCTTCTTACTCGTAGTATTCCCGTGGGATCTCTTCTTTTCGGATGCACAGATCGTGGTCTGTTTTCTCCCAGAGTTTCTTCACGGTATCCGTCATCTTTCTGCAGTCACAGACATAGACAAGTGCTTTTCCGAGATGGCCATAGGTCACCGCGCCGTCATGCTCAAAAGCTTCCTTATAGTTCGGATAGTACTCCGACACACAGGTATCTGCAGCTGCCGTAAAATGCGTACGGAACGGAGGTGACTGGATGATGTTTCCGTCGTAGTCCTTGATGTTGATCACGAACGGATTCGGGTTCAACCGGTCCGGGATCCCGAGGCGCTCATCCACGGAATGAAGATATGTATTTCTCTCATGACCGACACCGATCAGAAGGATCTTTCCGTTCTCTTCATAGAGACGGCTCAGGCAGGAATTAAGAGGTGCAGGTGAAGCGCACTTTTCTTCGCCTTTAATAAAATCCGCTGCGTCTTTTCCAAAAGCAACCACCGAGTGGGTCGGATGCAGGGATCGGATACCGTCCTTACGCGCAACGGCAACTTCGGAAAGCTTTCCGATACAGGGAACCTGCGTCTTTACATCGTAATTCGGATTGTCTCTTCCCACTTCGTCCCAGGTGTGCGCCGGGATGATCAGAAGCCCTTCGCTAAGATATTCACACACCGCATCGATGAGTCCATCCGCACCGTTTTCGATCGGACCGATCGAACGCAGCGATGCATGGATCACTACTTTATCGTCATGTCGGATTCCGTTTTCCTCAAGAAAACGGATGATGTCATTTTTTGTCAGCATTTTTACCTCTTTGTCACAAAGAAACTGTTACACCATCTTTCCGTCGGCGACGGAGACTGCGATCTGCCATTCATCCTCATAGACGATGGTCCCGACGAAGTTGGTATAGACCACATCGTACGGGCGGTTGTACACTGTGCAGATTTTCTCATTTCGCATCATCGTTATTCTGATTATAATATAAGAAAACCGCGGAGGATATATATTTGAAAGCTACAGTCGCCATGGATTCCTTTAAAGGTTCCCTCACCTCTTTAGAAGCAGGGAATGCCGTAAGAGAGGGCATCTTAAGTGCGTCTTCCGAACACGAAGTGACTGTCCTTCCTCTGGCTGACGGCGGGGAAGGAACCCTGGAAGCACTGGTCGAAGGACTGAACGGAGTCTACCGCTCCGAAGATGTCACCGGCCCGGATGGAAAGAAAGTAACCGCCCGATACGGCATCGTCCACGGAGACACAGCGATCATCGAGATGGCGCAGGCTTCCGGACTTACACTCGTAAAAGAAAACGATATCCTCACCGCAACGACATACGGCATCGGTGAACTGATCCTAGCCGCGCTCGATGAAGGAATAAGAAAGTTCATCATCGGCATCGGCGGAAGCGCCACCAATGACGGCGGAACAGGCATGCTCGAAGCCCTTGGTGTCCGGTTCGCAGGCGGCGTCGAAGATGAATCCGGCGCGCACGCTTCGAAAGAAATCCGCGGTGCCCTCACACTAAAAACATTGACTGCTATCGATATTTCCAATCTCGACAGCCGCATCAAAGAATCATCCTTCAAGGTCGCCTGCGATGTTAGAAACCCTCTCCTCGGCACCAACGGCTGCAGTTTTATCTACGGTCCCCAGAAAGGCGCTTCAGAGGAGCAGATTAAAGAGATGGATATCTGGATGAGAACCTATGCAGAACTCACGAAAAAGATCCTCCCGGAAGCAGATCCGGACTTCCCCGGGAGCGGCGCTGCGGGCGGCATAGGATTTGCACTGAAATACTATCTTGGAGCAGAACTCGTTTCCGGTTCGAAGCTCGTTCTTGAAGTAACTCATCTCGAAGACTCTATCCGGAACACGGACATCCTGATCACGGGAGAAGGCCGGATCGACGGACAGAGCCTTTATGGCAAAGGCCTGGTCGAAGCGGCGAGGCTGGCAAAGAAATATGATAAAGAAGTGGTCGCTTTTTCGGGATCTGAAGGACCCGACGCGAAGCTTCTGCTTTCGGTTTTCGATTCGTATCACATACTTCCCGACGTGCCGGATCGTATGCAGAAAGAAGTCGCTTATGAGAATTTAAAAGAAACCGTTCGCGAGTGCTTTTTGAGCAGAAGGAGCAACCATGAATTTTGATGCATTTGTAAAAGATATCACGGACAATAACTGGAACGTATTCGGCGCCGAATTGTACTTGCATGGGCAGCTGATCAGAAGCTTCGGAGACACAGAAGGACTTCACGATCTTTATTCCATGACCAAGACCGTCCTTTCTGTCGCCGTCGGTATCGCGTATGATGAAGGCCTGATCGATCTGGATGCATCCGTCCTTTCTTATCTGCCTTCCAAATATCTCGAAAAGCTTTCGGAATCCCAGACCGCCGTATTCCGGGAGATCACGATCCGAAGACTTCTTACCATGTCGGTTCCGGGTTTTCCTTTTCGGGCGGAAGGAGATGACTGGCTCGAGTTTTCTCTTCGATGCCCCATTGAAAACGTTTTCGATAAAACGTTCAACTACAATAACATCAACGCATATCTGGTCGGTGTCTGTCTTACGGAAGCACTCGGAAAAGACCTCGGCGCCTTTATCGAAGAACGGATCTTTTCGCCACTCGGCATAGAAAATTTCGAGTATAAAAGAAGCCCCGAAGGTTATTTCTACGGGGCTTCAGGTATGAAACTGTCCGTTCACGACATAAGCAAGATCGGCCTGCTCCTCCAAAACGGGGGCATCTATAACAGCGTTCGGATCCTGTCGGAAGAATACGTCGGGAGGGCGACCTCCATCCAGCAGATGAACCGGGAAGGTGGGTACGGATTTTTCATTTGGAAGTACAGAAGCGGCTTCAGCATCAACGGTAAGTGTAAGCAGAAGTGCTATGTCCTTCCGGATAAAGACCTGGTTCTGTGCTATCTTTCCTACATCGATGATGATTCCCACGATCTCGTTGAGAGCGCGGAAAAACACATTCTTACATCAATGATCCAAGAAGAACAACCGCGATACCGATCGCAATAACGATAAAGCCTTTCTTTCTCATCAGAGAAACAGCCTTCGGATCGTCACGCTGGTCTTTCTTTGTGGCATACTTCGGGCAGGCAACCTGAAAAATGCCAAGTGCGATGATAATAATACCGAAAATGGTGTAATACATAAATCCAATCCTCCAAATCAATAGTTTCCAAACCGATTGTTTTTTCCAAATCCCGGGTCCTTCCGAGACCCTGCTAACACTATACGATAAAGAGGATACCTTGTCGATAAATAATTCGTCAAATCCGCAAAATTTTTTCTATTTTTATGTCGCCTTATAGCACGCTAAAGTCAATTTAACTCCGAATACCGAGATTGGCAGCCTGCGGATATTCTTTCTCCTTATGCTCCTTCGAATACTCTGATCACTTCGATTTCACCGACGATGTGATCGTTAAACTCATCGAGTTCCTCAGAAGGGACCCACAGTTCTTCGTGTATGGATTTTCCGACCACATGCGTCTCGTATTTTGAGACATAACTGTCTTCCACCTCAAAGCGCGTTACATATCCCTTGTGATCGGAATTATATACCGCATTCCATTTCGAGGCGATTTCGATCGCATATTCCTCATTGAGGACCGGATAGAAAATCGGCTGGTCCGGCAGTCTGGGCGGAAATCTCTTTTCCCGCTCTTCTCAATAAGCTTTAATTCTTCTGTTCCAACAGGTCTAAATAAAATCATATTCCGCTCATAAGTGACCCGGCGAGTACCACTGCGATACCGATCGCAATGACGAGAAAACCTTTCTTTCTCATCTGAGATACTGCCTTCGGGTTATCACGCTCTTCCTTCTTTGTGGACAGCTTCGGACAGATGACCTGGAAAAGTCCAAGCGCAATGATAATAATTCCGAAAATTGTGTAATACATGATCCCAACCCTCCAAATAATATGTTTGCCATCCCCTGGAAACCATATTATCTGTTCGGGAAAGAATGCACAATACTTTTTCTAAGTGCTTTTACTCCATGCCGGTAAACAGGAAGTTTCCCGCTCTGGTCGTCTGATACGGAGTAAGTGCAAATCCTTTTCCGGAAAGCGCACATTCGATCATGGTCTTAGTAAGTCCGGGAACCGATTCATCCGAGAGCGCATCCTCGATCTTCATCCAGACGACTTCACTGTTCTCGTCTCCGGAGTCTCGCCGAACTTTACATATCCGCCGGGAATGATCAGCATTCCCTTTCCATTCCCGTACGTATGCCGCGCTAGGAGCACTTTCCCGTCGGAAATACACACACCGGCCACCGACTGCGTCCAATTCGTATTATTCATTTCTTCCTGTGTCATATCATTCTTCCTTCAAATTCAAAGCCAGGATCTCTCTGGTCGGCCAGAAGGCGCAAAGATGAAGCCTGGTGACTTTACTTACCATCGGTTGAAAACACTTAACAAATGTCGGGATCGCGGCCTGCACGACCTCCGGCTGATCGATCAGGATCGTGGTATGCGGAGTAAACCCATACTGCTGCGGCACACCCATCTGACAGGCTTCCTGAAGCTTGTCCAGTTCCGGATTTCTTTCCGGCGCCGCGAAAAGCACCTGCCCTCCGGCAAACATTCCCATATGACTCAGGTGTACTTCCACCTGCGAAAATTCTTCCGCCACTTTCTTGATGTTCTCGATAACCTCAGCCTCCATGTCCAGAGGATATGTCGCGAGACTGATATGGTAGGGAAGATCCGGCGTCTGCGTTCCTGTAAATCCTTCTTTCTGAAGTTCTTCGTACCACGCGGACATATTCTTCTGGACGCCTTCATCCAGATCCGCCATCAGACATATAAAACTTTCCGCCATCTTTTCTTCCTGCTTTCTTATTATTCCGCTTTTCAAAAAGCTCTGTTATTCAGAGTATAGTGCCTCTTTCCGGCATTGTCATTGTCCTGAAAATATAAGCCGGATCAGCCCGGAAGTCCTCCATTGACGATGACATAGATGACGAAGGAGATGATATCGATCGCGATAAAAATGCCCAGCGCGATCAGCACATATTTGAGGAGCTTTTTCGATTTCTGCTTATTCTGCTCCGTCAAGATCTTCTGGTCGAGCACGTCGCCGACCGTCATGTGTGTATCTTCCGGCTTCTCATCCTTCTTCTCTTCCGGCTTTTTCTCGTCTTCTTTTTCCGGCTCGATTCCTTTAAGAAGATAATCCGTGGTGACCCCGAAGATCCCGCTCATGGCGATGATCTTCTCCGGATCCGGGGACGCCTGCTCGCTCTCCCATTTGGAGACCGCCTGACGGGAAACTCCGATTGCCTCGGCGAGCTGCTCCTGCGACATGCCTTTGGATTTTCGAAGCGTCAGAATTCTATCTGCAATACTCATGCTGTTACCTCTTTTGCCGTGTGATCGCGCTTCATGGAAAGAAGGATCTCGAAGACGACTGCCAGATATCCGATCAGCGCCACCAGTGATGATTCGATCCCGAACTGCCCTCCTGTGAGAAGCATGGAATCCGAACGAAGCACATATGTCACGATCGATCCTTCGGCGGGAGCGCTACTGATCGTAAGGCCGCCACCGACTATTATTATATTCCAGATGGCATGGACGATGCCACTATTCCAGACCGACACCGATTTCACGGCGATCAGAGAGAACATGATGCCCGAAAGTGTTCCGGCTAAGGCGACCAGGAGCATGGAGCTGACCGTAGGCGATTCGATCTCCATAATATGGATCAGCCCGAAAAGCACTGAGGGAGCAACAACTGCAACCGCCGTATTCCACTTCTTTTTCAGAAGATGCAGCATCACGCCGCGGAAGATGATCTCTTCCACAAAGGGCGCGGCAATCCCGGTGAAGAAAAGGCCTGCGGTAACCGTCGAGAAGATCCCGGCACCTGTCATGTCAGAAGAGATGAACTCTCCTTTTACGAAAAGAAGATAAGTAGCGGTGACCGCCAGGGGCAGCATCACGGCCAGCAGAATATACCGTGCCTTGATCGAGATCTTCGGCATGCCCATCTCTTCCGGACTGCTCTTAAAGATCTTTTTGACCAGGATCTTGACCAGAAACCAGGTGATCGTAAGGTAAAGGATACCCATAACAATGTTACAAATGCCCCCGGGAACGCCGATTACGACCAGTCCGCTCGCCAGGAGCCCGGATACTTCCATCGAAAGGATCATCAGGAGAAAAGCGGCGAAAACTCCGCCGAGTGTTTTCTTCATGCTCATATGCTCACACCTCCAAATCTTCTCTTACATCGGCAACCCGATCGTAAGCAGCACAACGATAAAGGAAATCAAGTCGACTGCCAGGAGCGCGAGAAATCCGATTAAGGAATACTTACAGAGTCTCTTCACTCTCTTCCCGTTCTTCTCGGTCAGGATCTTCTCATCGATCAGATCCGCCATGGTCTTGTGATTGTTGTAATTCATTTTTTCTTCGTAGTTCATATTGCACCTCCAAGGTTTTTTGATGGTCCCAATGTAGCAGCCGGCACGGTTGCGACTCCACCACCTTAGGCTTGAACTTTCGCAACCTCAGGTTGCAACCGCTGAAAATACGGCGTTTCCGGTTCCACACGGTGCACATCATTTCCATCATCCCATGTCGCGCGTGCAACAATTCCGGCGCCCCGTGACATCTGTCATTTAAATTCATGACGCATCGCACTTCCCCCGCTACCTCATCTTTGAGATAATAAAATCACAAGGCAAACATGGAACACGGAGGAACTAAAAATGAAGGTATTGGTATTAAACGGAAGTCCCAAAAAGCAGAGCGACACATTCAGGCTGACAGATGCTTTTCTCAAAGGATTAAACCGAAACGGCGAACACGAAGTAAATGTCGTCAACGTGATCGAGAAGAACATTGCGCCGTGCAGAGGCTGCTTCGGATGCTGGCAGCAGAAGAAAGGCCACTGCGTCTTCGAGGACGATCTGAATCCGATCCTCGACATGTACTGCGACGCCGATCTGATCATCTGGAGCTTCCCGCTTTACTGCTACGGCATGCCTTCCCATCTAAAAGCACTGCTCGACCGCACCATCCCGCTCGTAAAGATGGATATGGAAATGATGAATGACGGCACCGTCCGCCATAAGGCCCTGGTCGATTTCTCGAAGATCCACACCCTCGTGATCTGCGGCTGCGGTTTCCCGAACTGGGAAGGAAACTTCGACGCCATGAAGCTCATGTGCAAAAACTGCTTCGGCAACCTGAACATGGTCTGCGTTCCCGAGACCCCGATGCTGAACGTCCCCGCCGCGGCTGTTGTCGCCGATCCCCTGCTGGCGCGTTTCGAAAAAGCCGGTGAAGAGTACTGCGCTTCCATGACCCTTACACCCGAGACCATCGCCGATCTCGAGCGCCCCATGATCTCCGCAGAAGATTACATCAGAAACGTCAACGGCGGCTGAAGACCGAAGGGAATTGAAACAGATGTGTAGATTAATAATTCTTCGAGGTAATTCCGGCAGCGGAAAAACAACTATCGCAAAAGAACTGCAGAGAAAATTCGGCAGCAATACTCTTTTGATATCGCAGGATGCAATAAGACGTGAGATGCTTATGGTCAGTGACGGGCCGGATACTCCGGCGATTCCGATGCTGAAAGAACTGTTGCAATATGGAAAGACCCATTGCGAAACGGTTATTTTGGAAGGAATAATGGTTGCTGATTGGTATCGGCCCCTGTTTGAACTCGCCAAGGAGCTTTTCGGGAAGAATATATATGCCTACTATTTTGACATCCCGTTTGAAGAGACTTTAAAGCGGCATAAGACCCGGGCAAAGAGCAGCGAATTCGGCGAGGAGGCCATGAGGGAATGGTGGGTCGAAAAGGATTATTCCGATGTTCTGGACGAGACCACTATTACGGCGGATAAAGATAAGGATACTATCGTTCAGGAAATATATGGTTCGATAAAATAGGATATTTGTTTCAGAGATGAACAAGAAGATGATTAGAAAAATAATAAAGATCGTTGCAACCATACTCAGTATTGTTTTGATTGCAGCCGGATTGTATAAAGTTCTGGTAAACGGCTCAAACGACTGGGGACTGATAATAGTGGGAGCCTTCTTTTTGATCGCGGTCGGTCCGGATGCATATGATAGTATAAAACATTGAGAAAATGGTATTATAAGCGTGTAACGGGGGCAAACATGGATATTGATTTAGTCAGTGAAAATGTCGACTGGAGTCAAGGTGTATGTCCATGGAACAAAGCAGAAAATACCAGAGAACATAAATGCGCAGTAAAAAACACATCCATATCTAAGTATTTTTGCGGGATAAAATACTTAGATACTGTGCTATGCAGCTATCCGTATGAAAACACAGATGTGTTGACCCAATAAAGAGGTGTTATGATGTTTAAGAAAAAGAAGAAATTTCCGTTTGCCGATAGTCCGAATACAGCCTGCATAGTTTGCAAGCATATTTTGGATGAGAAAAGACCGATTTTGTATGTTTCTCATGATGAAGAGGACGGGTGTTGGCAGTTTATGTGTGGAGATGAACATGTCTTTACAGAAGATGCCAGGGTAATTGCTTTAGCTGAGGCTTTTGAACTGGATGCTTCCATCTCACAGGTTGCCGGTATGCCATGCGGGTGTTTTGCAGAAAGAGAGTCGGCGGCATCGGATTGGAGAATATTTAGCCGGCAATAGTGGGATCCTACAAATTGCAGTATTGGGGTTAATATGGAAAATGAAATAGGATACAGAACATTTCTTCGCTACCTTGAATTGGTTTGGGAAGACGGGCAGGCTGATTATTTGGGTGCACTATTAAGCGGGATGTCTTTGGCGCAAGATGGTTCACCAATGGATATTGCATATGAAAATGATTGGAAAGAGGCAATTGACCAGTCTTCGACTCCCAACGACGCGTATCAAATTGGTGTCCGTTTTCTAAAGAACTGGCTGGCCATTGGGTATGAAGACGATATAGGTAAGGTATGCCGCGATATGGAATCAGAAGCGCATCTCGATCTGTGGAAGAAAGCGGTAAATGAAGTTCAAGAAAACAATGATGACCCATATTTGAGGTTCCAATAATGATTTGTCCGCCGACGGAGGTTGCTTAATGAGATACATAGCAAATGAATTTGTCCCTTCTGCATTGTTAGCTTCATTGCGAGAGTCTGTCGGGTGGAATAGAATGGAGAAAGAATTGAGTGATCCAAAATTATCTTCTTTTTATCATATTGCGGCATATGAAGAAGATAAATTGGTAGGATATATAGATTGTATCTCCAATGGAGTTACCGATGCGTATATTCAAGATCTTATGGTGCATCCTGAATATCAAGGTCAAGGTGTAGGCTCGGAACTGATGAACAGAATGATTGATTATCTAAAAGCCAATAAGGTTTATATGATATCGGTCGTTTTTGATGAAAGCCTTAAGCCCTTTTATGAAAGGTTCGGCTTTTATACCATGCTGAGTGGTCAGATGGAGACATACGAAAACGAATAAACACTGTTTGTTTGAACATCATTATATGTATTGGGAAATAATAGAAAAATACGTGCATGATCAGTTAGATACGCCCAGGCGGAAACTGATGAAATGAGGGAAGCATATGGGTACTATTTGTTCTGTTATCGGACATAAATGGAATAACAGCTGTACATGTTCGAGATGTGGTAACACAAGAGATCTAAATCACTCATGGAACGGATGCAGGTGTCGCATCTGCAATAAGACGCGTGATGAACAGCACAACTGGGATCATTGCCGCTGCACCAAATGCGGCAAAACCCGCGATGAGGATCACTATTTCATATATAAGCCGGTATATACGGAAAAAGACGGTGCAAAAAAATCTATGTGTGAAGGGACATGCCGGATCTGTGGGAAGGTAATAGTTATTGAACATGATGATCAGCCGGCTGGTGGAAAATGCTCTTTCCGCTGCAAGAGATGTAACTACACTCATGAGGATCATGATTTCAAGGAAGTACCCGGCAGATGCGCTGAAGTTTGTTCCGTTTGTGGCGAAGAACGTGACTATATGAAAATAGCGCTTGATGATTCAGAATCGTTTGAAAAACGCAGATCGGCATTTATGAAACTGGACGCGGCATCCATGATTCCGGAATCGATACGAACTAACTGCGCAGAAGACAAGCACATCTTAAAGCAGACAAAAGCAACCAGACAACAGTTTCAGGGAGGAACATCCTATACTGAATATATTTGTGTGGCATGTGGTAAAACAATTCGAGAAATGGATTATGGTAATTGATACATATTATCGAGGCATGAAGGTGAACTGTAAACTTCAGATAAAAGGACGAAAAGATATTATGAGTTTTCCGGAATTTATGTTTAGGGAAGAGAATATAATCCCAGCTTCACAACAGAATACACCTGATATCGAAGGCTATTATTATACGGCTAACGATGGAAGCCAGATGGCTTTTTGGATATATAAAGCTGACAGGGTTTCCAAGGAGCATTCTCACGACTATGATGAGTATATGCTCGTTGTTGAGGGGGAATACATTGTTACCATAAATGGTGCAGAGCATATTCTTCATGCAGGAGATGAGCTTTTTATCCCGAAAGGAAGCATACAGGGCGGAAGAGTTAAAGCCGGAACACGGTCGATCCATGCTTTTGGCGGGCAACGTGTAAGGCCATAGTGACGAATGATTAAGAGCAAAGGATTCTAAATGGATAACACCTTTGAAAAAGAAAGAAACAGCGAAAACATAAGTTGTTGGACTCACTTTTATATTAGAAGTGTTGGAGATTATTCTTCTGAAAAAGGATATGTCAGCAAAAAAGAGGACACTTTCGATCCCGAGGGCAATCTGATAGAGATCGGTTCCTGGAATAAACCGTATGAGGAGAAAGATCTGAAATGAGCATTTTTGATGACGTAAATAAATGGGAGAAAGAGGAAGGTGCAAGCATCTTCTCTTCGATCCTCCATGTGAGTGATCCGGTTATCCTTGATTACGGATGCGGTGCAGGGAACTATTCTTTTGCAGCGGCATATGCTTTCGATCAGAAATGCAAAGTGTATGCAGTGGATATCAACAAGCAGTGTTTGGATTACATAAGCGGGAAAGCAAAGGACGAGAAGATCGATTGCATTATTCCTGTTGTGGGCAGAGATGACTACCGTCAGGATTTTGATAATGGCTTTTTTGATCTCGTTATCTATGCGGATATGTTTCACGGAGAAGAGAAAACATATAACGGGCTTCACCGTTTTGTGATGATAGAAGAAGCAAAAAGAACGCTGAAGGAAGGCGGCATTCTTGCAGTTCTTCCTTTCCATCTGTCGAATTTCCGGGACAAGGATAAAAAGAAATGCAAGTACACATACAAGAAGCTGATAGACGAAATCAGCGGATACGGTTTTAAATACATCGAAAAGGATCTACAGGGGATCCATTTTGAGAAAGTATACAGCCCGTATTACCAGCAAAAGGGCGGGGTCACATTCGACGGTCTTGAACGCGGCAAGTTACTTGTGTTTGAGAAAAACGAGTAAGGATTGTGCTTGTAAGATATACTGCAATTAGTTGGGTGATATTATGAGTGATCGAAAGCGCATTAAGATCTGTATATGTATTTCAGTTCTCCTGCTGGCTGCAATTGTGGCTACACATATCTGTCTCGGGCATTATCTGAAAACTGCTCATCTTATTGATATGAGATTTGCACATTATAGTGGCATTGTGCTGCCTGAACTCATGCCGATTGAAGAAGCAAAGGCAAGATATCCGGAAGCTTTTGAACCCGCTTAATATAATTATGGGGAGGGACCATTAAGCGAGGGAGATGCCCTAAAAGTCTTGATTACAGCTGATATTGTGTTGGCAGGCACAGGCATTTTTATCATCCTGCTCTACTTAAGTATCACGGCACCGAATCCCAGCCGAACTAGAGTATTGTTGGGCATGTTTATTGTTTACATAGCAGTTGCCGTGAGCCTGTTCTTCTTCATGTATCTGCACTTTGCCAATCTGACATATACTGAGATGGGAGAAGGACCTGAAATAGCATGTCTATCGCTGGTGGACGATTTTTGATAGAACGCTTACTTCAAAAGCCCGCCGTGGAACACGCACTCATATACTTTCGTGTTTCCCTGATAGATCTCTTCGTAGCCCTGAAACCAGGTGAAGTCGCCGGTCACCTTGCATCTGTATGTATACTCGCCGGACTGGTATAGTTCCGGTCCGCGATAGGGCATCTTTTCATCTGCAGCACGAAGCGCTTCTTTCAGGAAGTTTCCACTGAATCCGTCTGCTAAAACACGGCCCATATAGTTCATCGCATACATGGCGACACCATCTTTCCAAACGGCTTCTTCCCCAGCAAACTCTTCGCCGCCGACATAGGTATCGTGGTACATGTATTTGCCGTTTTCATATCGGAAATCATGGGAAGCCGGCCTTGTCGCATCCACTTCATTCTTAAAGGCCGCATAGGTATTCACATTCGCCTCCAGACGGAATGCGATCAGTTCATCGAGATCCGTATCCGGCTGCGCCTTGATATTGACCGCGCAGTCCTGATCTTTCACCAGATAATCCACGCTTACATTCATGAGTTCACTGATGGAAATGAGATTGGAAATATCCGGGTAGATCTGTCCCGATTCCCACTTCGCCACGGCCTGCCTCGAGACACCAAGTTTCTCCGCCAGCGCCTCCTGTGTGAACCCTTTATTCTTTCTCAGTATCTGTAGTTTTTCAGAAAATATCATTGAAGATCACCTCCTGAAACTAATGTACAAAACAGAGTCTTCCACATCCATCAATCCTCAGTTGCAAATTTGCTACTTTCATTATACAAAACACAGTTGTATCGGACCGCTGACCCATCCGAATACTCTATTACGACTCTTTCCGCCTCAAAACCACTGCTTCTATAAAATCCGATCGCGTCGTCATCTGTCTGCGCCGTGATTCTCCTAAGGTGTTCTGATTCCATCACCTGATAAACCATATCTTTTCCGAGGCCCTTTTTCCGCTGGTCATCTTTCACAGCGATACCCAAAATCTCTGCCTCAGAACCGTCTTCTTTCAGCACCAGAATACCGGCCTTTTCACCGTCATTTTCGCACACGTAAATTTTCACAGACGGATCCGCAAAATACGCCTCCATCTGCGCGATGAAATCATCAAATGTCGGCTGATACATACAAGGCGCATAAATCGAAAACGCGTCTTTCGAAGTCAGCCAATTCTTGTCCAGGCAAAGTACTGTAAACATCATTTTGCCTCCTTTTTCTTCGGCTCCGACAACTGCTCCATGATATAATCCAGATACTCTTTACTTGATGACATTTTTACTCCCCTTACATGGTTTTCTCATGCCACGTTTAATCATACTATAAAAAGGCTGCTTTCAACTACTTCGAAACTGTAGCCCGAATCGCGCCGAGACTATGGATCCGGACTACCCGGTTGTTGTCTGTTTCTGAAATAGTTCTCAACTGCTCAACATAAGGCATCACGAACTCCGGTCTTCTTTTCCCGAGGACGCGGAATATCTCCGGTGATTCCATCCTGACTTTGTCGTCTTTATCATGCAGAAGTTTCGCAAATACTTCCATGTGATCCGCGTAGATATCCGGTGTGTTCGTCGCGATGTTTTCCGATGCCCAGATAAAGCTCAGCCGGACTTTCGGATCCTCATCTTCAGCAAAACGGAACAGCTCCGGCCAGTACTTTTCGATGCTTGAAAAGCACCCGCGCCCGATCCTTCCGAGCGCATTTACCGCACGCTCAGAAAGCAGCGGATCCGTGCTTTTGCAGAGGGAGTAAATTGAGGGTACAGCATCCTTTATCAGGTGAGGAAATCTCAGTCCCATTTCCCCGAGCATCCAGAGTGCTTTTGCCCGGATCTTTACCGATGCATGCGTAAGAAGTGAGGATACGTATGGAAGATTTTCTTCCCACGTATCCTCTTCTTTTGTGATTCTTCCAAGTTCTTTATAGAGTTCCGCTTCGGTCAATTTCTCTTCTCCCCGTTTCACTTTTCACCACGAGGAGAACGCTTCCTCGCGATTACATATTCTTCAGTGTTTCTTTCTCCATCTCAATGATGTAGATCATGCGGTCGATCGCACAGATGCTGGAGTACGGTGCTTTTGCAGCAATGAGTTTCTTTTTGTTTTCCTTAGTTCCCGCTTCGTATTCATCCAGAAGCGCCTGCCGTTTTTTCTTCTCTTCACTAAGTTCTTTCTTACTCAGAACATCCGCAAAAATTACCGCCAGACAGAACCAGACGGAGTCATAATCAACTCTCTCGAATAGTTCACAGATGGACTTCTTCAATTCTTTCCGGCCCTTATCCGTGATGCAGTAAACCGCTTTATTCTCAGACTCACCCGTGTCCTCGATATAGCCCTTCTTCTGAAGGCGGATACATGTCTCATAGAGTGTGGTCGCACCGATAGGCAGCCAGTATTTCATATTCATCTGGTCAACGACTTTCAGAATGTCATACGCATTCTTCTCGCCTCGGGTCAGTATCCCCATGATCACGATCGATGTTTTCGACAGCATTTGTTTTTCTCCTAACTTTCCGGTAAAGGAACCATCCTGCGATCAGGAGCCAGATGATCAGCGCGAACACGAAAGATTCCACGTTCTTGATCCCTTCTCCTGCTTCTGAAGATATTATAACATCCCACAGTGCGCCGACTCCCCAGAAGAACGGAAATATGATCAGCATATTCCTGGTGATATAGAACACGGAGCAGTACATCAGTCCCACCAGAAAAAGATGCAGGAACTCCGGCTGGAATCCCGCGTGATGAAACGAGTAAAAAGCACTGGTCAGAAGGATCGCCGGGATGATGCCGAATGCCTTTTCGAAGCTCATTCGAAGAAAACCATAGATAAACAGCATCTCGAAAAGCCCGGCTGTCAGAATATACACCGCCGCATACAGATTCGAGATGCTCAGAAACACAGTCCCCTCCGGGATTCCGTCCTTGATAAAAATCCCGGCAAGTCCGCCCGCAAGAAGGACATCCAGCACCAGGCTCAGTTTCAGTTTTCTCTTAGTAAAGCCGATATCCGAAAGGATCTCTTTTCCCTTCTTATCCACAAACAGCGACACGAAAATGATCCCCAGACCGAAGATCATCAGGACATCCCGGATCAGAAAAGATGCGATCGTATCCCGGGCCGAATCTCCCGAAAACGGGAGCATCAGAAGGCTCAGGGCAATCATCAGGAAACCCGCAATCACTGCGGTGCCCGTGTCACTGGTCCATTTCATCTTAAACAATTCTTTCACGTGATCGTTCTCCTTTTTTCAGGTAATCAAACATTACTACGTATGCGTAGTGTCGTGCTAGAAATATACCACGTATACGTAGTAATGTAAATACCCCTTTTGAGAACTCGTTTGTGTTTTCTTAAAGAATGTAGGACATATCGTTGATGTGTCTTACTCTGTGTTTTCCGTCATCGCCAACGGTCATGTGGGAAACGCCTCCGGCCGGACCGTGGATATCTACATCGTAGAAGGCCTCGACAGGAAGTCCGATATACATGAGATTCCACAGGCTCAGAAGATCGCCGTGGGACACGATGATGATCTCTTCATCTTCACTTGCCATCACTTCTTCATAGAAAGGCAGCAGCCTGTTCCAGCATTCGCGGCGGCTCTCTCCGTCGGAAAAGAGACAGTCATCGACCGTCTTTTCCGGGGTCTCGATATTCTCCCGGAGCCACTGCACGGATTTGCCGCAGCACTTTCCGAGATTTCTCTCCCGGAGTTCTTTTCGAAGAATTATCTCCACACCGAGATACTTCGCGATCTCATCTGCGGTCTGCTTCGCGCGCTTTAAGTCGGAAGAATACATGACCACTTTCTTCCCGGAGAGTTCTTCTTTCAGTTTCTTTCCGATGCGGTCCGCCTGCTCTTTTCCGAGCTCGGTCAGATCCCAGTCGGTCCAGGATCCCACCATCCCGTTCGTGTGGTGAACGGACTGTGTATGCTGTACGGTAATAATGTGTTTCATATCTTTTCCTCCCATTTGTCTCCTGTATCTATTAACTCAAACAATCCCTTTGCAGAGGCAAGATCGTATGTGGCCCATCCGTTCTCATCTCTTTCGCTTTTCTTGTTAAGCCACGCCGATCTGATCCCCGCGTGATGCGCTCCGAACACATCTGTTTCGTAGATGTCTCCGATAAAGACTATGTTCTCCCTGACCTCGTCCGGGTTTTCAATTAGCGCTGTTTTGATCGCCAGTTCGAAGAAATCCCGATCCGGCTTGATCTTTCCGAAATCTGCGCTGGACCACAGGTTCCGGAAGTATTTTCCGATCCCGAATCGGTTCAATACTTCCATTAATGCTACCGCTCGAAAACCACTGTTCGACAGAACATACATCGGTATATTCATCTGGCTGCATTTCTTAAGGAATCTCTCCAGATCCGGATCTAATTCGAAGTCATTGCAACGCATCAGGAAATCGGCTTCTTCCTCGGCACTCATCGTCAATTTATCCCCGCCGAACTTCTTTGCAAAAAGCGGAAGTTCCACTTTTACGAAAGGAAATTCCTCCCCGTCTTTATGCTTCAGAAGAAGCTCATGGAAAAGATCCTCGCCGTATTTCTTCATGTCCTCAAACGGACATTTCTCCTGATAGTATTTTTTCCAAAACACATAAAGACCACGGTTAAAATCCATGCTCTTCGTGTTAAGGAGTGTCTCAAAATAATCGAATATCAGGATCATGATCTACACCACTTTTACTTCTCTACCCAGTAGACTGCATACTCCGTCTCCGGGACGAATCCATGCCCGATCGCCATCTTCGATGACATCGGATTCTGCGCATCCCAGTGCACCGTAAAGCCCTTGGTTCTGCTCTGTCGGAGCATCTCAAAAACACAGTGGTCGGCAAGTCCCTTCCCCCTGTGTTCCGGCTCCGTAAACACATCCAGTTCTACGTGATCTCCGAGCGTCAGAAAACTCGACGATGCAGACACGACCTGCCCGTCAAAAAGCACGACCGCTCCTACTGCTCTTTCGGAAAAGTCCTTAAAATCCGCATATCCCCGTCCGTGGTCAAACGGGTGCTTTTCGAATATCTCCTCCGTAAAAGCACCGATGCTGTACCCTTCCGGAAGAGGCTTCAATTCCTTTTCCGACGTAGCAGAATGAGGCTTCATGAGTTCTCTTCGAAGAATGAACTTCACCGGCATCTTCCGGATATACTCTTCCCACTCCGAACTCATGCATACCAGGCGCGAGTTATAGATCAGATCCGGGTTCTCCGAGATAAACTTCTCCTCGGGCTTTCCGCACAGATACGTAAACACCGTCTTATAGATACATCCGTCGGGATAAGAAAATACCGACCCGATTTTTCCTTCCTTACATGCAGTCAGGATCAGCGGCTCCACCGAAAGGACCCCGCTTCCGTCCTTATTCCATATCTCATAAATATCCTGTGTTTCCATAGTTTTTCTACCGGTTCCATTTCTCAATTCTCATATCCATCATATCATCCGGCACGAATAAATGTGATCATTTAGACTATTGGTATAAGTGTTTAAGAATAGTGCAATCCTGTTTGCCGGATCACTTCCAGATCAGATGCTTTCATGCCTGCCTTGTACAGTTTTAAATACTCTTCTGACAGCGTGGAATTAAATATCAGAAGATCATCCGTATTGATCGTGACCTTTACCCCATTTGCGAACAGCGTATGGATCGGGTGAGTCTTATAGTCAGCGCTTACCTTCAGCATCACATTACTGGTCGGGCAGACATTGAGCTGGATTTGATTATCCGCAAGATACCGCATGATCTTTTCCGACTTTGCCGCAAGAACGCCATGCTGGATCTGATCAAGTCCCAGCTCTTCCGCGTATCTTAATACATCCTCGGGCTCCCCGAATTCGCCGATATGCGCCTTCAGGATCAGTCCGTAATCCATTGCTTTCCCGCAGATACTCTTCAGTTCACTCATGGTGTACGTGCCCGCGCCGTTCATGATATCTATACCGGAAAACCACTTGTATGAGAAGATCTCATCCAGATCGTTTACTTCTTCCGGGAAATATCCAAGGCCCAGATCCGGAAGAAGAACCGTATCAGGAGCAAATCTTTTCTGAAGTCCGTCTATCGTATTCCTGAAGGATTCCATTCCGCCGAGAAGTTGTATCTCATCCACACAGAAGCTTAACGCCAGTACAGTTACGTTGTCTGCTGCCGCCTGTACAAAAGATCCTTCCACCTGTTTCAGGTAGCCTTCCGCGCCTTGGGGAAGATGGCATTTCACATTATCTTTCAGCCATTGATTCATCTCGAAAAGACTCTCGAATGGTCTTTGATTCGGAGTGATCTTTACGTTCGCAAATTTCTCGATATAGGAGATATGCCCGCCTCTTCCCGCGTGGTTGTGAAGATCGCTCTTTGGAATTCGCTGAAGCGCCGGCAGCGACTCGTTTTTTAACGCTGTTACAAAACTGCTTTCTTCCATGCTTTCTACGCCTCCGGAACAGGATATGGTTCTATTCTACCATGCCTAACCTGGATTATTTTCGTTAGCTAAAAAGAATGATCATCTACGTCCTTTCATCCAAGGCACGAATAAAAGATTGACATATACCATTGGGGTAAAGTAGATTTAATTTGTGTTGTGGGGTTGGCAGAAATGCTATTGGAGGTTTATATGTTCATTAATCGACCGATTACAAAACATATGAAAGCACTGATAAGTATTCTTCTTTGCCTTTCGTTCTCTGTCAGCGCCTGTGATACTACGTCCACAACAACTCTCCCGCCGACAACCACTCCTGGCCCCAACGCGACCGCAGATAAATATGGCGTTGTCCCGTCATCCACTTCGGAGCAGCTTCCCTTCTCCTATACACTATTCGAGGATCAGCCCTCCCCTCTTGTAATCGTACTCCCCGTAAAGATAGAAGATTATATCAGTGAGAGTAAAGACGGCAAATCATTTGATATGCGAAAACTCGCTTCAGACTATGGCTGGAAAGAAAAGGACGACTACTTCTATTATGAAAACAATGATATGTGGGTACGAATAGATATAAATTATGGAAATGATAATACTTACCGCAACCTTGGCAACATCGTGGCTGGCGGGCTTTATAGTTTTGTTTGGGCAAAAGATCCGGATAAGAATTATTATCCTTTTGATCCCGGATTTCACAGCCAGACCAATAATGTAGATTGGCACTACTATCCCTCCGACGATAGTGCAGCGCCCTACCGGTATAGAATATCCCTTAAAGAAGAAACGCAAGCCACATGGGAACATATCGTGCTTTTTACCTATCTTTTTACTTACGTATCCCGTGATCCTCAGTATAGTCCCTTCAACTATGATGAATTCCACGTAAGGTATGCTAATTATCCGGAAGACGCCAGAGAAGCTTTTTGTGTGGATTTTTATTCTTTCTGATCAGGAAAGACACTTGATGGTACGGAAAAGCATTTGCCAGAATAGTGAAAACCTGCTAACAAGCTATAGATTCTTGTTCCATTATTTTTGCTTCGCTATCAAACAAGTGATCTTTCATTATTGCACCTCCAGACTATTGTCATAGTCTATACTATCATGATAGTCTATCCTGGTCAAGGAGGTATGATGTTTTTGAAAGAGTTTTTTATGATTTGTCTGAAGATCCTCTCGGGAAATAAAATATCGCATTGATAAAGCACATCTTTCACAATCAATGGCAACGAATTACAACGCTTCCCTATTCACAAAAAACAGGTTGTTATCACAGAGAAGCGTCCTTGTAGGATTCCACAAGGACAAAGTCCTTTGGTGCCGACTGCATAAGCCCCCTCGGAGAGCGCGCTTGGATGTGGGCTTCGCCCACATATAAGTGCGCCCTTAACAAGTTAAGGGAATGGGGATTGGAAGAGAGTCTCTTTTTCAAATAGTCGGCTTCGCCGTTTACTTGGTTGAAAAGAAAAGTAAAATTGGAGTTCTACACTGGGTGCAGATGTGAATTCTTCACGAGTGTAGATTTGACATTTTGAGAAACCATTGAAATCTCAGGCGTAGTGTAGAAGTGAAGATGTTATTTCCATGGGGGAGATCTGCAAAAAACTATGCTTTTACACTATGGGCAAAAAGACTACACTTCTTCACTTGAAATAAGCTTAGTGCATATATTTCTCATGTAAAACTGTAGATTGACACCAGCGTTGAGCGTCGATATAATTGTCTTAAGATCAGGAAACTGATTGGGGCTGGTCGCAAGACCCGGGTCCATCGAGAGCGGGGATGTTCCCCGCTATTATTATTTTCGGAGGTTTTTGTGAGCGAATTAAGCATCTTTATCGATGAGAGCGGCGATTTTGGACCGTATGATTATCGCTCACCATATTACATCATCACTATGGTGTTTCATGATCAAGCCATCGATATATCCGCCCCTATAGCCAAGTTGAATACGGATCTTGCCAATCGAGGGTTCCCTAATCACTGTGTCCATACCGGTCCGATCATTCGTCGGGAAAACGAATACGAGTTTGAATCAATCGAAACAAGACGAAGAATCTTGAACAGTTCTGTCATGACCGTTTTGAAGAAACAAAGTGTGCTTCAGAAAGAATGGTCGGAGGAAGCATCAGGTGCTTGGGACAATGCGTGGAATCTTGTGTTCACTAATGAACTGGGAGAACACTTGAAACAAAACGCTATCTACAAAGCTTTCAAAAAAGTAGCTGCTTCAATTGGTTTGCCTAGTACACGATACCATGATTTGCGCCACTCCTATGCTGTTGCATCGATTGAAAGCGGCGATGATATCAAGACTGTTCAGAGCAATCTGGGACATGCTACAGCAAGTTTCACGCTCGATGTCTACGGACATGTTTCAAGAAAGATGCAAATGAAGTCTGCAGAAAACATGGAAAAATACATCCAAGAAGTCTCGTAGAATCCATGAATATGCATCGTAATTGTCGTCAAAACTGTCGTCAAACACGGTGTTTTAAGCAAAAGAAAATCCTGAAAGCCTTATATATCAAGCTTTCAGGATCTGAAATTTGGCGGAGCCGGTGGGATTCGAATTACGATGATTCCGTCATTTCTCGCCAATTACAACAAAAATAGGCCCTTTTGGTATGTAAAACAGCCTCTTTTTGTATCAGTCAGTCCAACTATTCCATTATTGATGACCACAATTGTGGTCAAAACTGTGGTCAACTTATGAATATCTTGCTACATATTATTCACACACTCATCGCTTCATTCTGTTTCCCAGAATAATCCCTTGATGAGTCAATCTCATATGACACCAAAACAATTAAGTAAAAGCAAAAATAATATCCTTCAGTACATAACACATCTTATGCCATTCTTCAGCCACAAACTTACTATTTCCTGCTTCTGTCTTTTTCCGCAATTCATGGAACCTATCCTTAATAGTTTCTTTGTTTGAAATCACGCCTTGATACAAAAACTCTGCTTGTCCTTCTGATATCTCGATTTTCTTTCTCGCTTCCCATTCAATTGGATAGAAATCATCTTCTTCCGAGATAATATAGTCTGGTAAATATAATTCAATCGAGCAAGCCTTTTTGTTTATGTTATCATTCATTATTTTGCCATTCGGTGCCAGGGTAGGATACGACGCAAACTCTTTAAGCTGTGGATAACACATAATCCGAAAATTGTCTGGCCATCTATTCACACGTTTCTGAAGTCTTGTCATATTTAGATATCCCTCTGCATCATTATCAAAAACAGCTATAAATTTAGCTTTGAGTTTTGAATAATAAAACATTTCCATACATTTTGACAGTTCCGAAGCTCCTCCACTTCTCTTATTCCCATGGCCATCAGAAAAATCCATAAAATAGTATAAATCAGAAAGATGTGGATAGAGCATTTTTATCGCAAATTCCAACATATCTTTATCACTAGTCCCCTCAACTAACACAATAGTCTTTTCAATTTGCTTTGTCGCATCCAACGCCCGCGAAATACAATCTACATCCCAATACACAAGATTAGTGAAATCAAGTGTTATTATTTGATTTCTATCGCAACACTCTAACAGAAGTCGAAATATGAAACCTATTGGCATTATGTTCGTATCAAGTGCGTAATATGATTCTCGGTCCCTGTTCGTTAATGCATAGTAAATTACCTTATCGCTTTCGGTAGACAATTGTAATTGTGTATTTTTCTGAAACTCGTCTAGATTTCCGTTAGTTAACTCGTATTTTATTATCTTTTTTATCGAATTAGTCCATTTTGTAAAAGTTATATATTTGTCAATTCGTTCACGCGCTTTTTCCTCCCAGTCATCGAAATTAACATTCAAATGAGACAGAAAAGGATCGTAATCTATTACATCATGCACCCTTTCGTTGAATACTGACTCCATTTTTGCCAGACCATATCCAAGTGCATCTAAACGCTCCTTTGCCTTTTGTACGGTAGTCACATATTCGTATTTTGTAATTGGTTCACACTCATCGTCATCAGGATCAACTATATAGTTCGGTATTTCAGTATAATCCTTTTCTGAAAAAAGGATTCCAACAATATCACTATCTAAATAGTTTCTAAACCAATATAAAGATAGTCGGTCTATTTGAATGTCTGCATATTCACTCATTTTCCCCTCATTTCTGGTTGAACACTTCAACTCGTTTATTCTTCCCTCCTGATACTCGAGAAAGAATGATTGTCATTCTAGTTTTTCACTATCCACGACCCAACCTTTTTGGATCCGATTCTCTCTATAACGCCCTCTTCGGTCAGTTCTTTCATCAACATCTGTACGGATCTCCGAGAGACATCCATTACAGAGGCCAGTTCCGCTTGTGTTACGGATGGGTTTTCGCGCAGTAATAGCAATAGGTATTCACGATCTGACAGTGTTCCGGCATCATTTTGCGCTTTATTTTGCGCTTTATTTTGCGCTTTAAAATATGCATAGTTCAAATTCCACAATGTCAGGAAGAAGTTGTAACCGTCTGTATAGAACTCTGGTCGAAGTTCTTCCGTATAACGCTCCTGCTGCTCATAAGCATCCAATATCTTCTTAAAACCGCTGCCTCGGCGCTCCATTAGTCGAAGACGACCAAACATATCAGCCAGTATCGGATTCCTCAGCTTAGATGGCACGTGCCGCAGATCAAGGTTTTGCACTTCTGATCCATCATACATTCCACCCGGATTTGTTATTACCAGACGGTCATCATATATATCTACCTGGCTATGCACACCAGTCTGAAGGTAACTTCTGTGTATCAGCGCATTGACCAATCCTTCTTCCAAAGCTCTTTCCGGATAATCCGGCAACTCGATCCTCAGATCTTTCTCTTTTCTCCAGCCTCTTCGGGTATTTCCTTTGATAAAAGCCATCGATTTGTCAAAAAGATCAACCAGACTTCCTGTAAACTCGGAATCATCAAGCGCATCCTGAATCGAACCCGCTTTCTCTAAGCCATTCCACCTTGTACAGAACACTCTTGAATGATGAATACTCCATTGATCCGCAAAAAGCACTCCTGCATTTGTCATTTGGCCATCTTCCAGCATAAACTTAAAACTTACAAGGTCATTATCCAAGTCAAGTTCTTTTTGCGTAGCCTTAACATACTTTTTCTCAAATGCATCAAAAGTAAGTTTTTTGCGTTCAATATCGGAAATCATGGCATCAAAAGACGATCCCGTGGCCTTTATAATGTATTCGGTCAGTTCAAAACCCGTTATTTCCTTTTTCACGCTTCCGGTCCGATAATAATACCGTCCATGAAGATTTATCGGCATTCTTGCCTTCTTCACTGCGATCTGAATATACTTTTTCTTATTTTTCGTTTCTTGGTTAACATCGCATGTTATTCCAAAAGCAGATGTGATCTTATTAGGGATATCTTCCAACAGTTTCTTCACAGTTTTAGCATCCAAACCTACTACATCGCCATCATCATTAATTCCAATGTAAAGCGTTCCGCCCTGGGCATTAGCATAGCCACAGATCCATTCCAGATACTTGTCCTGCCAAGATTCTTTCCACTCAACGACCTGGTTTTCATTATCTTTTGCTATTGTATCAATATCTCTCATGACGAAACCTCGTGCTCTTTTTCGCCATTGTAGCACTTTTGCGCTTTAGCTTCAACTTTAAAGCGCAAAACTTTGCGCTTTAAAGCATTATCCACGTTTATACTAATCTTGATCTTACAACTCTGGATACTTCATATATGATTTACCGGACTATTCATCCTCTTTCATCCTGTAGCAGGGATATGCGGTTATTGATGATGGCTATTACATCATCCAAACTCTTTTGTCCATAGAAGTATGCCGGCATTTCTTCGTTGATTATACTGATTGCCGTGTAGTCATTGATCCAATATCTTGAGCAGCTTTCAATAGCACGAAGGTAACTATCTTCGATAGATTGATCCATATCGGTTTTCTCAAATGCGCTTCGGCAAACCGGAAAATACAAGTCCTGAGTCTGTACATCTTCGTCAAGCATCGTACGAACAAGTTCCCATGCGCCATCCTGACACGATGAACACGCTGTAATTGCAGCACAAGATACCAACTTCATATATGGGCCCCGCTCGTCAGGAGATGGAATACCAACCAACACCTTCCCATTTACCGCGGTTCCATTCCTTTTATCAAATGAATATCCATACATACTGGCAACCGGGATAACCGATCCGCTTTCTATGTTGATCTTTTCAGGTATATTCGCCTGAATATACTGAGCAATCTCTCGAAAAGCACTGTTATCAAAATCGTATTTCCCGTTCTCTCCTATGAACATATCAAAGCAGTTCCCAAGAAGATAATCAAAGTAAGTCGTTCTGTCCGCTAAGCTGTAGAGCGGGTCATTTCCATTGTAGACGGTTTGTACAAACGACTGATAATCGGATATTTTAATACCTTTTCGATTGTCAGCTTTATCCTCGCTCAAAAGAAATCCGGATAACGTAAACTGAAGAGGAATGTAGAATTCTTTGCCTTCTAGTTCTGCCATTTCGAAAATATGAAGAAAATAGTCATCTTGGTTCAACTGCAACTCGTCGATTTTCCCTTTCAGATCGACCAAATACTTGGGGCTTTGGATCTCCATGTATTCAGATCCGTCCAGAAGCACATCCGGGCCCTTTCCGGAAACTATATCTGCCATCAGAGCAGTCGATGCCTCCCCTCGAGCACGGTTGAACTCCCGCGTCGTATCTTCAGAAAGTGCATCATCATCTACATAATTCCAGAAACGATAATCATCGATAATGATCGCATAGTATTCATTGCTGTTATTGTTGAATCTCTGTACTGCCTTTGCAGCAAGTTCAGTAACTTCCTGAAAATATGCACATTTGATTACACGTTTTCCGATATGTGGGTTATTAGAGGACTTGGTCAAAGTATGCATATATGGAACCGCCTCTATGGTATTTACCACAATCACTTGATTTTCTTTCGCTGAAACAAGCTGTGCATCTCGGGAATCTGTATACGAAATACCTGTAAAGTTAAAATCCAGAATCTTATTCTCTTGCTTTTCTGAGAAAGACCAACACATTAGTTTTCTATTTTCGACAGAAACAAAACCCAGTCCGTTCATTAACTGTTTGAAATGGAGATACTGCTCCGGGATATCGACCGTTCCGGTAATGCTATCACTCGAAGTACTGATCAGCCAGGCTTTTGCACTTTGAGCAGAAGAACCATTTACGATGATTGTGTTATCATCGAACACTCCAATGTCATTGATGATTTCAATCTCGCCAGTATTGATCTGTGAGCAGGAAGAACCATCAGAAACGACTATTGCCGGCTTCCCGGATGTATTTGCGCCTTGTGGATAGCCATAGAGATAATACTTCCCTGAAGCAAACACAAATCCTCCTAGCGTACCGGGATTCAGTTTGGTTCCATTATCCGGATCAAGAATAATAGGTTGAGGATCGGTCATTTCGCCGGTCTCTGCATTTACGTCATACTCACACCATTCTGTCGACATGTCCGCAGATATGCGCTTCTCAACCAGTATTTTTGTCTTCCCATCTGATTCATGAATGTTCTTTACTGTAACTGAATCATTCTCTCCGACATCAAAAGATGAGAGTAAATCTACGCACCACAAAGCACTCTGATTGTCGGAAGCAGTATCATAGCAGGACAGAAATCTATATAGGCATTGCTCAGTATCCCTCTGACTACGTTGTCCTTCATGAATGAAATATGCTTTCTCTCCTACCAAAGCATAGAATTCAGATTGCATGTAGCCGTCATCCCAAACTTCCGCTTTTCGAACGGCATCCGGCAAAATCTCGACTTCTTTATCATCCCACCATTCCATGTATGATTCTTCGTTCAGAATATGAGGATATGTTTCTTCGGTAATCACTCGAGTAGAAGATTCTTCCGAACCTCTCGTCACCTGATCTTTATCTGACTTATGGCATGCTGTCATTGGAATCAGTAGCATAAAACAAATGCTTGACGCTATAATCTTCTTCATATATTCTCTCACATCCTCTCTTACTTGCAGAAATTCACATTCTTCTTAGTTGAAAGTGCTCCATCTGTTTTTTCTCTTTTCTTAGTGCTAGACTAGTCACTATTACCATTACAACAATTACCAAAACAAAATATAGAAACGAGCTCCAAATAGGTTGGATTTCTCCGATATATATGTGTTTGAAATGCTCGGCAGCTATCGTATGTGAATATGGAAACAACCATGCCCACCTGAACTCTTTTAATGATGCATAGAATCCCATAAACATAAAAACAAATAGAAAAACATATCCTTGAAGATGATCGTTCGAAACTCTGAAATAGTACAACACCGTCATGCATGCAAAGAGCGCAAGAAGAATCAAAAGCATCGTGATCAAATATGCTTCACCCACACTATTTCTAGTGTATAGATACACTGGAATAGGAACAGAATTCTTTACTACTTGAAAACTCCATTTATTTGATATGAAAGATATAGGCGCACAGAGCATTTGTAATGAAACCAAAAAAGCTATTAAACATATGCTCAAGCGTACATAGGAGAGCAAGAGATTTCTAACAAGACTCTTATATGATTTAGGATTTCTGGCACACGTATCTGCATATATCAGCAGTTCAAATAATATAATCATCACGAAGACCGTATTCCCAGCGGAAACGAACGATTCCATTATGTTCGATGAAACAGAGTTCTTAAAGTAAGAAATATACATCGGGACCGAGAAAAAAGCAGAAGTAAGCATAAGTACTCGTGTCATCCACATAGCACGTTTATTCGGCCAAAATATACGTCTGTTTTTGTTTTCCGTTTCCATCAATAACCAAGCTCCACTATTCTGTATACATCTACTTCATCTGACAAAAATGAAACTAGGACTGAGTATCTGTCTCCAGTTAAGTGGTCTTGAACTACAATCTTCCATTTTGGTAAAAGCATGTATGATGTAAACCACTCGAACGGGCCTTCTCCGTTATAATACAGATACTCTGGATCTGATGGAAGATATGCGTATACATACTCAACTGTTAATACACTGTACAGCCGATCATGTTGTAGCACCGCACTTACCTTGTTCAGCGCTTCTTCAAGTGTTATTCCTTGCTCCGATTTTTCTATCGCTGTCTCAAAAGAGATTCCTCTGTAAATATCATAAACGTCGACAGTATTCTCATCAACATATATCGTAACACATCTCCAGGTTTGAGAGGAGACGTCCTCAGTGCTGTCTTCAAGGTTGTCATAGCCAGACTCATTATCCACCGGTATTTCACTAACTATAGCTTGAGAATAACAGGCTACAACACTTTTCGTATTATCTATTTTGTAAATCCTGACTCTGTTAGTTCTTACGCTAATCGAAGAATCCATATAAGGAAAATCTATAGTGTTTAGCAACTTATCATTATTCTGAATGATTTCCTTGAGATATGCCGAACCCTGAATTAACTGGATGCGTTTTTCTCCAATTTCATCAAATTCAGGAAGATAATACTCATCTTCAATGGTTTGGAACTCTGGCAAATATGTTGTGCTTGCATGCTTTCCCAGGTCTCGTGCGACTATTCCGGTATTAATATGTAGTGTTGAATGCATGAATTCGCTCTTCACGATTCCATCATCATATTCCAAAAATGCAGCATTATCCTCACTATGATTTCTGATTAACTCCTCCATTACTGTTGGGAATATTGATTTAAGGCAATTGTAATACTCTTGAACATCGTTTTCCGTCAATTTCTCCAAAGGAATACCTTTTGCCTTTCGTATTTCATGTGTCGTTGGGCATCCTTGACTGCATATAATAGTTTTAGAGAAATCCAGATTATCGTACACAGTATACAATGACTCATAATCGTTTTTATCACAAGAAGCATTAGCCGGAGCAGCTTTACATGCTACTCCAGCTAATGCAATTGTGCAAATAAGCCCGATTACTTCTAACCTACGTAATCTCATCTTCGTTCAACTGTACCCCTTGCCGCAGCTGAACCTTGATTATCATAATAGTGCAAGTAGCAATGGAACGTAACATATTGTGAAGAACTTGGGTATGGATAGCAAGTATAATTATGCGAGCCGGTTGCAGTGAATGTAGTGTACGCACCACTGTCTGCATTTGCTGATCCAATTGACACTGTTCTATAAATCGCACCACCCGAAAGTTCAGTCACAGTTGCTCTGTATCCATTACCTGAAACCGTGATATCCAAAGCCTTGTGGGTAGTATTTCCTGTGGGTGCGTTCTTATAGATAAGGAAAAAGCTACCACTGTTCGAATATGCACTGACCATTGTTGTAAACGATGCAAGTACAAAGATAGCAATTGTCACAAACAGTAATCGTCTGTGTTTTGATGATGTCTTCATAATATCCTCCTCTAAAAATGTTGTATCAATACAAAAATACCAACTAGGAACAATAACTCTGCAAAAGTAATCAAATTGAGTTTCCTTTTCGAGGCGTACCCCCCCCTCGTCAAATAATTTTGACGCCTTTCGTCGTTCTTCATTTTCTTAGTTCTTCCGGTACTCTTTTTTCGAAAGCTCCTTTTAAACTTGGAATCCCTGCATTCCGTACAGCTGTCTTCTTAACTGAATGCAGAATTGCTTCCTTAACCTTGTATTCTTTTGTCTTCTGGTGTGTCATAATGCATATCCTCCTTATTTTTTGATAGATTCAGCCTACCACGAATCAACACGAATTTGTTCAAATATGCAAGAACCCCCCTAAAATATGCAAGAATGGTATGGATAGCGTTATTACGGCCATGCTATACTGAAGATAGATTTCAACATGTATTCTACAGGGTATTATCAGGAAGTATAGACATCATGAAAATTGTGGTATTTGATGATAACGAAAAAGATCTAAACAAGTTGGTTTGTACCATTCAAACTTGGAAGCAGCAACATTCTTATTCTGATATCGTCATATTCTCTTATCACGATATAGACGCTTTTCTCTTTGCGCTCCCGGAAATCAACTCATATGATGCTTTTTTCTTAGATATAATGACAAACAAAGACCGTAGCACAGGGTTCCGTGTAGCCGAAAGAATACATCATTACAATCGACGTGCTTCTATCATTTTCACAACTAATAGTCCGGAGTATTTTGAAAGCGCTTTTGAAATCTCTGCTTTTCGGTATATGTTAAAACCAATTAATCCTCGAAAAATACATGCTGCTCTTGACGAGTTATATTCCAAATCAAGACAAAAGAAGAATAATGCATTCATTTTTCAAAGTGATCGTCAAAGAATCATTATTGAAAGTGATCAGATTTTATATATCGAATCGATCACAACTGATCATCGTGCAAAACTAATACTAACAGATGGTTCTGTTACCGAGATCAGTCTTTCTGGCACAAGTTTCTCAAATCTTATTGAAGAGGCGCTCTCCTCAGATTTCTTTCAATGCCATCGCAGTTACATAGTAAATTTAAATTATGTATTGCAATACAGCAACCATATAGTTGTTTTGCAGAATCATGCCGAAGTTCCAGTCAGCAGAAAATACAAAGCAGAACTTACTAACCGTATGATTGAACATTATAAAAAGGTCTATTGAGATGTTCTGGATAGTTTATGAAATACTGATAAACCTATTTCAAGGGCTGCTTTTCACGTGGTTCATTACAAAAATGCTTTGCAAAAGAAAGAGGGAGCATTGGTCCTTTGGGATTTGCGCTCTAATGACCGCTACCGCACTCTCAATGTATCTATTCTTTTCTCTACCTGAATGGGATACTTGGATCTTCGTGTTCATAGTATTTTACGCAGCGTTTTTCTTCGATGGAACTCTTTTACAAAAACTCTTTTGGGTAACTATCCTGATTATTATGTCCATGGGAATCACTGGCATATCTTATCAATTCGTTAGTTTGATAGCAGGTGCGGACACAGACGAACTTCTTTCCTCAGGAGTAGTTCGTATAATATTCACGTTATCCGCTAATTTCCTAGTCTGGCTCGGTCTTTGGCTAATTACGCGATTGTTTCCCGGGAAATCACATTCTATTCAACCTCCGTATCTTCTATTGTTTGCTGTTCTTCTTTGTTCCTTTCTGGTCGATGTATTCTTTAAACTTAGAAATCAGTTTGAAATATCACTTGTTTGGCTCTTCATAGGATGCATCATTTCAATTTCTATTGCAGTTATCATCCTGATAAATTATCGTCTTCTTGAGCAATATGAAAAAGAAAAGCAAGCCCTCGTTTTACAGGAAGAAATGCTAAAAGAAGCTCGTAGTCAATCCGAGGATCTGCAACATGTGTATGGTGAGATGCTTCAGTTGCGTCATGACATGCGGGCATATGTTCGTGATATTCAGGAAATGGTGAAAACCGGAATACTCCAGAGAGAACCTGAGTATCTGAGCAACCTGGAGTTACAGGTATTGCCACTATACAGTTCCGGAAACCAGACACTGGATTCTGTTCTTGCAGTCAAATTAAATAAACTTCACACTAATGGTATAGAATTTCGCGGATCAAACCTTCACTATACCGGCGGCATGAATATCTCTGATTTTGCTTTGTGTTCTCTTGTTTCCAATATGCTGGATAATGCTGTAGAAGCACTAAATAATAGAAAGCATTGCCAAGGAGATCGGTATGTTTATCTACAATTTACTTACTCTCCTGCAGGTCTAGCTATCATATGCGAGAACCCATTACTAGGAGTTCTTCCCAAAATGAAACGTGCTTCGTTTTTAAGTAATAAGGTTGAACCATACCATGGACTTGGTATATCCATCATGAAACGACTCGTAGATGAATCAAATGGCACTTTCGAGGTTGCACTATCAGAAAATCTGTTTAGAGTATTCGCACTCATTCCTCCAGAAAAGCACCCGTCAGACAAAAGCAATGGGGAGTAAATCTCATGACACTGATTCAAAAACTTACTGACCATTTGATAGAAAATGAGTATATTCCCAAGGACGATCGTGAAATCTACGAATATGGATTTGATATTATCTTCTATACAATCTGGTCTACGCTTGCTCTCCTGCTCATCGGTCTTGTTTTGAAACAGTTCTGGAGCGCCGCTATTATTATTCTTGGTTTCTATACGTTCCAATCATTCGGTGGAGGGTATCATGCAAACTCACATCTAAAATGCTTTCTGACAATGACGTGCGGATTGATGGTTGGTCTATCATTTGTTTTTCTACAAGATTACCCTGCCGTTCTTCATATTATCACAGGTATCAGCACGCTCGTACTACTTATGATTCCGTTAACGATTCATCCGAACAAATCCTTTCTCGAGCCTAAAAGAAAGCCCTTGTCCATCCGTTCGGTCATTGTGACTCTTTCTACTCTAATTCTCACAATACTCGTAAGCATATTCTTTGACAGATTCTTATGTGCATTTTCTGCCGCTTTTTTCCTAGCAGCAATCTCAAGAATCGTCGGCAAACTGAAATATAACAAACTATCTCCGAGCAAGGGCATCCATGATCCGGAATAGCCCCAACACACAAAACTCGCCTTGTTTTCAGTTGTTTTGAGGCGAAAGACGCACGGTTTCTAAAAAAATGTCTCTATCGACGCACTTACTCCGAAGGTTGTATACAATCGTAAAAACTCGAAATGGCAGGCCCTGCCGGCCATAGTGTTTGGAGAAGTCGATCTTTATCGACGCACTCCCTTTATCCTGCTTTTTTTCTACTTTTTTCCGAGGTACTTCTAGGGGTGTTTTTCTGCATTTTTCGAAAGCAAATTATAAGCAGGATAAAGGAGTGACATCAATTTTGATATGTCACTCATCAACAATGTCGGGCAGTGCCCGTCATTAAGGTATTTCGGGGAATTAAGCATGTCCGATTTGTGACGTCAATTTTCCGGAAAGTTTGGAAATATGACATCAAAAACCTGCAAAGTGCTGAAAACAGGACATGTATGTGACGTCAATTGTATATAACCGAAAACAATGTGCTGATCGAAAAATATTCTCAAAACGGATCAAAAACCTGGATCAGAACGAAAAAAGTGGGTTCGGGCTTCCGCCCGATTCTTCCGTGTTCGGTGGCAAGCCAAATGCTCTGCTTGCCTTATTCCAAAAGTTTTTCCCGAACCCACTAATTGTGAATGCCACCATATTCAGCACCTTTCATTCAGATATTTCTGGACAAGTTCAGCTGTTTCTTTTGTAATACAGTTGCTAAATTGACACTGATCTCTCTCGAGTCTCTTTTGAAGACCTTCCGGAAGTGTTTTATATGTTGTGTAATACCAGCTAGTCATATCTCCGAACAGATCCTCCGGGTCTACAAGTATGTGCAGATTCCATCCCCTTAGTAGACTTCTCCAATTTCGTATTGGTTCTCCTCCGATACAACCTTTCTTTTCCACAAAGTAGTATTGGATGAAGTGTCTGGCTTCTTCTTCAGAAAAATCCAGTCCCCGAATCTGTGCTGCTTGGATAACTTCTGTTTCCGTAGGAATATCGGATGGGCCTGCCTGACATGTCAGACAATTCTTATTATTTTCATTATCATCTTCATTTACATTATCATTATCAGAGTCATTTTCATTGTCATTATCACCATCCGAATGAAATGCATTTGCATCCGTGTGCTGTGCATCTGCATCCGCATTAGACCACCGCCTTCTGGCGGCGGCCTTGTTCTTCCTGCAACGCTCCTCGTATGCTGCGTTGTTTGCATCAATAATCGGCTTTATAGCGTTGATTGCAACCTCCACCTTCGAATTTGCTATGCGCGGTTCCTTGCCTTCTCCTGCGTCAAACATCGCATAGGCAAATTCCGTGATTAGTTCAGGATCTTCCAGAAGATCCATGTAGTATCTCCAAGACGGATATACTACAAAAGCTTTCTGTTTCATTTGGCATTCCTCCTTTCTTTGTTGATTAGTTCGTGGATCTATTCATCCGACATCGTTCGAGTGTTTCCCGATCCACTCCAGGAATCTGTCTGATGAAACCAGAAGTCTCTTCCCCACACGAAGTGTCGGGAAAGATTCTGAATTCATAAGATTGTAGGCTCCCTGCTTTGAGATACCAAGATACTTGGCCACCTGCATGGCGTTCATTACGGCCGGTACACTTACATTCATTTCTTTTTCCATAGGCTTTGCCTCCTTTCTTTAGAACATCTGTTCGTTTTTTTCTGTAGTATATCACTTGACAAAATAGATTGCAATAGGTTATTATGTGTCTAATCTATTTCGAGAGGACACGATAATGCAGATTACACCTATTCTTTCTTTAGACCAGTTGGGAACCGATATCCGGGTAGGAATCACTATGCACGACGGAAAAGAAATCTTCTTTGTGACAGGCAAAGATGAAAACGGTCCGGACAATCTGATTCCTATGTCTTTTACTTGCGGCTATGGTGTGGCTTTTGGTGATCTGATCGGTTCTGTAGAACCGATGGACGGCATTCCTGATCCTGAAAAGACCATTTCTTCGATTGAAGAGATATACGAGGAGATCAGGTCGTGCGTACAATCTTCCAGGTCTAAGGATAAGGTGGATATGATCAACGACATTCTTCTAATTAGTGATAGGTTATTTAATTGTAAGGTAGAGTCTAGTGACAACAGAAACCTCTTGGCTCTGCCTCTTGTCGTTGAAGTCATCTCAGGAATCGTAAAATCCGGGAAAAAGTACAACTTCAAAAAGAGTGATAAGATCCTGGCTTCCCTGAAGAAGTATCAGAAGTCACTTACACTGTTTGCTGAGGATGTTATGTTCTATGACAAGAATAACGAACCTGCTATAGCGCTTAGAAAGATTGATCGGAACAAGATTCCATCTCTTTCGTATTCGGGGCTGACGTCTGTAATGGTCAATAATCCCTATTCAGGACCGAAGTATATAGAAACGTTCGTACCGGACACATTCGATGATCTGATATCATATCTGTGCAACAGATACGTCCAATACTATCACTTCCAGTGCTGTTCGAACTGCAGAAGATACTTCGCTTTTGCTACAGACAGCAAGATCAAGAACTGTCCGAGAGTGATTGAGACTGCTCGGTATACTAAAGATATCGGAAAGACGTGCTTTGATGTTGGAAGACTGCGTTCTCATGTGCGTGGGTTATATAGTGATGAAACACAAGTGCTTTATCAGAGGAACTATAAGGCCACATTTGCAAGAAAGAAAAAAGGGCAGGTATCTGAGGATCACTTCGCTGCGTGGAGCGAGATAGCACGAGCGATGCGGGATCTGTGCCTTGCCGGGGAAATATCTTACGATGAACTGGAAAAATGGTTCAAAGATAATTATTTACGGGAATAAGTGGACTGACTGACACTTGTTTATACATACCAGAAGAAAGGAGGAAAAATGGCTAGAATGAAAAGAAACGCAAACGGAAGTGGTTGCATAAGATTGCGCGCAGACGGTAGATGGGAAGGAATATATTCCATTCCTGCGACTGATGGCGCCGGAAAGTATGTACGCAAATCTGTGTATGGTAAGACACAGGAAGAGGTCAGGAAGAAACTGGCTCAGATTACTGTCGAGATCGACGAGGGCACTTATACAGCTGCCTCGAAGTATACGGTTTCAGAGTGGTTGGAGTGCTGGCTTAACACCTATGTGAAGCCTTCGGTGAAGGATTTCACACTGGATTCTTATACCAATATCTGCAACAACCACATCATACCGGCACTTGGCAGAATCAAACTAAAAGAACTTAAGACTACGCAGATACAGAAGTTCTACAATTCTCTTTTGGAAAGTGGCAAACTAAGCGTTAAAACCATTAAGAACATCCACGGTGTACTTCACAAGGCTTTGACTCAGGCTTATCTGCTAGGAGAGCTCAAACAGAACCCTACAGACAAATGCCAGCTACCAAAGACGTATAAAACCAAGATCGAGCCTCTCGAGAATGAGGACATTTCCCGATTTCTCGAAGCAATCAAAGGCCACAAGTATGAGATCGTCTACTATTTGACTTTGTTTACCGGACTTCGCCAAGGTGAAGTACTGGGGTTGTCTTGGGATTGTGTAGATTTCGAGAACAACATGATCCTGATCGACAAGCAACTGAAAAGATCCTCACACCATAAGGGAGCATATTACCATCTCGATCGAACAAAGAATGGTCATGAGAGATACATCGGTGTGGCTCCGGCGGTACTGGATATGCTCCAACGACAACTTGTCTGGCAACAGCAATGTGCCCAAAACGTCGGATCTGCTTGGAATAACGAGTGGAATCTCGTTTTTACCAACGAACTGGGGAGCCATCTTTGTCACTCGACAGTGTACAACAACTACAAGAGGATCGTTAAAAGCCTCGG
>JAEEGK010001280.1_pt1 | contig 63137 bp, 64 predicted proteins | sample 8958771 | NCBI WGS metagenome assembly JAEEGK01 (sample SAMN16246547, study PRJNA631951) | gut metagenome | biome: gut microbiome; feature: rumen; material: SC-attached | host: Bos | place: Iran: Karaj | collected 2018-10 | reverse complement strand
CCATTCCCGCGGAAGTAAACAATAATGTTTTATCCCCCGAAGGTACTAATGAATCCGACGGTACAACTTTGCAACCTTTTTCACTAAAAAAGTCCAAAAAAGTTTTCCTGATATACGCTGATTGTTTATTCATAATAGATAATTTTAGCAAACTAAAAAAGCATTGTAAACGGCAGTACTGCAGAGATATGTCTGCATAGCAGACAACAAACTGCAAGGCATAAGCCGCTGTTATTAGTATTTCATGAATTGAATAAGATAATAAAATACAGGGGCACAGAAAAGATATGAATCGAATCTGTCGAGCATTCCACCGTGTCCGGGAAGAATATTTCCGGAATCCTTTATATTACAATCTCTTTTAAATAAAGATTCCGCAAGGTCTGAAAATTGCCCTACAAAAGATATTACAAGAGCAAAAATTATTGTCTCTTGATTTGTTAAAACTTGTTGTAAGAACAAATTTCTGTAAATTAAAGAAATTATTATTGCCGTAACTACACCGGCTATTGCACCTTCTATTGTTTTTTTAGGGCTTACCAACGGAGCTAATTTATGTTTACCGAAAGCTTTACCTATGAAATATGCTCCGGTATCCAACATCCAAATATTTACGAACAAAAATATAATATAATGCATACCGTACTTGGGTATATCTCTTATTAAAACCATATGAAATAATGTCCAAGTAATAAAAAAAGCTCCGAAACATGTAACCGTTAATGTGGAAGAAATATTTTCTATGGATTTTTTGAACATTGCAAAAAAGAACAAAATAAAAATTGACACTATTATTGTTTCCTGAACATAAGTTCCCGTACTTAAAGCAAGGAAAAATACTATTGATACCAAAGTTCCCAAAATGCTCATCGGTTTATATTTTTTGCATACCGAAAAAAATTCCATAACGGAAAATAAAATTACGGCAAAAAACATAATATAAAAAGCAAGTCCTCCGTAATATATACATGCAATAACAACGGGTATTCCAACTAATGCGGTTAATATTCTCGGTATCAACATTTTTTTATCCTTTATTTACATTTTGTTATTTAATTTATAATTACAAATTGTCGTATTAAACTTTACCGAATCTTCTGTCTCTTTTTTGATAATCCAAAATTGCTTTGCAAAATTCTTCTTCATTAAAGTCCGGCCACAAAACATCTGTTATATAAATTTCGGTATATGCAATTTGCCATAATAAAAAATTTGAAATTCTTTTTTCGTTTGAAGTTCTTATCAATAAATCAGGGTCGGGCAATCCTCTCGTATACAAACAATCCTCGAAATCTTTTTCCGTAGGATTTTTTATTCCCTTATCTATTAAACTTTTACAAGCCATTAAAATTTCTTGTCTTGAGCCATAATTCAATGCGACATTCAAAACAAGGCCTTTCAAATCTTTTGTTTTATCCATAGCATCTTTCAATTCTTTTTGAATATCGTCGGACATTTTTGAAATATCACCGCTTACTCTTAACGACACTTGGTTCTCAATCAAAGTATTAAGTTCACTTTTCAAATATGTTTTCAATAATGTCATTATCCCCGATACTTCATCTTTAGGTCTTTGCCAATTTTCCGTAGAAAAAGCATATAGGGTCAAAACCTGTATATTGAGTTTTGCCGCAAACTCAACAATCTTCCTAACAGTCTTGACCCCGTTATTATGACCAACTATTCTGGGCAACATTCTTTTTTTTGCCCATCTTCCGTTACCGTCCATAATTATTGCAACATGTTTCGGTAACTTGGATAAATCTATTTGTTCTTGTAAAGACACTTTTTACTACTTATAAACTTACTTTTGAGATATTGCATTTACAGGGCAATTTGCTGCACATGCACCACATTCAACACAAGTATCACCTATTGCATACTTGCCGTCATCACCTGCTTTTATTGCTTCTACAGGACAATTTGCTGCACAAGAACCGCAACCTACACAAGTTTCCTTATCTATTGAATAAGCCATTTTACAACCCTCCCTTTTTTTGGATTATATTTTCATTAACTCTTCTTCTTTTTGTTTTACTAATTCTTCTATTTTACCGATATAAGAATCCGTCAATTTTTGTACATCAACTTCATATTTTTTTCTGTCGTCTTCGGTAATACTTTTTTCTTTTTCCAATTTCTTTATCTCGTCAACGATATGTCTTCTTTCGTTTCTTATTGCAACTTTATAATCTTCCGACATTTTACCTACAACTTTTACAATTTCTCTTCTTCTTTCTTCGGTCAGTGCAGGTATAGAAATTCTTATAAGTCTGCCGTCGTTTACCGGTGTAAGGCCTAAATCCGATTTTAATATAGCTTTTTCTATAGCTCCAAGCTGTGTTAAATCCCAAGGTCTTATTTCCAATGTTCTACCATCGGGAACACTTACTCCTGCAACTTGGTTTAAAGCTAATAATGAACCATAACTTTCAACTTTTATTCCGTCTAAAAGAGCTGCATTTGCTCTACCTGTTCTAACGGTAGAAAAATCATGCTTGGTTTTTTCTATTGTTTTTTTCATAGCATCTTCGCCGGATGCCAAAAGTTCTTTAGGTAACATTACTCCTCCGCTATTTAGATACTATAGTTCCGATTTTTTGCTTGTTCAAGACCTTTTTTAAGTTGCCTTTTTTATGGAAATCAAAAACATAAATATCAATATCGTTTTCCATACATAACAAAAAAGCGGAAATATCCATTATTTTCAAGTTTTTACTTATAGCTTCACTATAAGTTATTCTATCATATTTTTTTGCTTTCGGATCTTTCTTAGGATCTGCAGTATATACTCCGTCAACTTGTGTAGCTTTTAATAAAATATCCGCTTTTATTTCACAAGCTCTTAAAGCTGCTGTTGTGTCGGTCGTAAAGAAAGGACTTCCTGTTCCCCCGCCGAAAACAACAACATAACCTTCTTTCAAATATTTATCTGCTTTTGCCTGAGAAAATGTTTCACAGAAATTTGTTACTCCGCGGGCTGAAAGAGCAACGGATTTTATACCGTTGGATTTTAAACTTTCGGATATTGCTATTGCATTCATCACCGTTGCAAGCATACCCATTTTATCTGCCGATACTCTATCTATTTCTTTTCCGGCACCTCTCCAAATATTTCCGGCGCCGACAACAATAGAGAGTTCCACTTTTTTCGATAAAACAGATTTTATTTCATCTACTACTTTCCCGAGACTTTCAGCACAAATAGACTTACCGTCACCGGCTAAAGTTTCTCCCGAAAGTTTAAGTAAAACTCTCTTATTTGTTTTCATTTAATTATTCACCTATTTTAAATCTTGCAAAATTTTTAACAACTATATCCTTGCTGACTTTTGCTATAACATTTTTAATAGATTCTTTTTCTTCTCTCATGTATGGTTGTTCCATTAAACATATTTGAGAATAGAATTTGTTCAATTTTCCTAAAACGATTTTATCTATTATGTTAGCAGGTTTTCCTTCTTCCTGGAGTTGTTTAACATAAATTTCTTTTTCTTTTGCAATTTCTTCCGCAGTAACTTGATCTCTTGTTATATAAAGCGGACTTACTGCTGCTATTTGCATTGCAATTTCTTTTTCAAGATTTTTGAAAGCTTCACTTGCTATAACATCTGCAGGAGCTTCAAAATCCACCAAAACACCCAAAGAATTGTTCATATGAATATATGAAGCAATTTCACCGGTTGTTGTATATTTTGCCGTTCTTTTCAAAACAATGTTTTCACCGATTGTTCCGATAGCTTCTTTTATAACATCTTGAACTGTTCTTGTATCGTCGAATTTTTGTTCCAAGATATTATCTTGTGAAGAAGATTTCATAACGAAAGAAGCCAAACTGTTTGCAAGATCTTTAAACTTATCTGTTCTTGCAACGAAATCTGTTTCGCAATTTAATTCAACAAGTACACCTTGTTTTTTATCATCGCTGAGTTGAGCAACAACAACACCTTGTTTTGCGGATCTGTCTGCTCTTTTAACTGCTGAAGCGATACCTTTTTCTCTTAAAATTTTTACTGCTTCTTCTATATTATTATTTGCTTCTTTAAGAGCATTGTTACAATCTTTTATTCCTGCTCCGGTCATTTCTCTTAATTTTGTTATAAGTTCAATTGCTGACATAATTATTCTCCTTTAACTTCTTCTTCTTTTTCAGCTTCTGCTTCAGCTGCTGCAACTTCTTCTTCTTTTACTTCTGCTTGAGCTTCGGTTGTTCCGTCAGCTTGTTTATTTTCTATACCTTTACCTTCGAGAATTGCATCTGCTATAACCGAGCAGAAAAGTTTTACGGCTCTTATAGCATCATCATTTCCCGGTATAGGATGATCTATTAAATCAGGATCACAGTTTGTATCGCAAACTGCAACTACGGGAATATTTAATTTTCTTGCTTCAGCCAAAGCTGTTGCTTCTTCAACAGGATCTATGATGAACATAACTTCAGGAAGTTTGTTCATTTGTTTTAAACCTTCAAGAGATTTTTCAAGTTTAATTCTTTCTTTTTCTTTTTGAGATTGTTCTTTCTTTGAGAGAACTTGAAATATTCCGTTTTCTTTCATAGCTTCAAGTTCTTTTAATCTTGCGATAGATTTCTTTAATGTTTCGAAATTTGTAAGAGTTCCGCCCAACCATCTTTCACAAACAAAATAAGAACCGCATCTTAAAGCTTCTTCTTTGATAGGTCCTTGAGCTTGTTTTTTTGTTCCTACGAAAAGAACATCTTTTCCTTCTGCAGCATAATCTCTTACAACTTTGTAAACTTTTTTAAGTTCTTTTAAAGTTTTTTGAAGATCAATGATGTGAATTTTGTTTCTGCTTCCAAAAATGAATTTTCCCATTTTTGGGTTCCATCTTCTTGTCTGATGTCCGAAATGAACACCGGATTCCAACAACGACTTCATTGTTACATTTGCCATTTTACTACTCTCCTTTAGTTTTTTTCATCTTTTAAGATGACCTCCACAAGTTTCAGAACTCAAACCCTTTTTCAAGGGACTTTTGATTAATCCGCTTGTGTGTGTATTTTAGTCTGCTGACTAAATTTATGAGATTGTACCAAAATTATTATATTTTTTCAATACATTTTATATAAAACTTGTTTTGTAAACTTTTATTCAGTGTTTTTATTGCCTTCTTATATACGGGATGAATATAGTTGGCAGAAATTTCCGCCATCGGTACAAGAACAAAAGCTCTGTTTATTATTTCTTTGTGCGGTATTATAAGATTTTTTGTTTTTATTACTTGTTTACCATAAAACAATATATCTATATCTATAACCCGCGGTCCCCACCTGAAAGTTTTTTCCCTGCCAAGCTTTTCTTCTGTGTTTTTTAAAACTTTTAACAATTCCCGGGGTTGTAAACTTGTTTTAAATTTTCCTGCAATATTATAAAAATTTCTTTGTTCGGGACCGACAGGTTCGGTTTCATATAAAGAAGATACTTTTATTTCTTTTATATCCTGTTTTTTTAATTCCGCCAAAGCTTTCCGTAAATTTCTTTTTCTGTTACCGATATTTGATCCCAAAGATAAATATATTGTTTTCATACCGTATATTATACATTTTATTTAAAATAAAAATCTGCACACAATAATATATTGTATGCAGATTTAATATTTATTTGTAAATATTTATTTACTTGGACCTGTTGTTGACGGTGTATATACTCTTGCTGCAAGTTCGGAATTTAACATATACAATGTTTTTGCATCAACGGCAAACATTTTCATTTTCTTTACCAAATCACCCGCATTTTTTTCTTCTTCGGTTTGTTCTTTTATGAACCAATCAAGAAATTGCATTGTTTTAAAATCTTTAATTTCAAATGCTGCAGAATAAATGTTGTTAATTAAAGATGTAACATATTGTTCATGTTCAAAACCTGCGTCTAAAGGTTCTTTTGTATTTTTGAAAGTTTTGTTGGGCTTTTCTATTGTATCCAATTTAACCGATACTCCGTTATCCAACAAATATCTTCTCATCATCATTGCATGGTCCATTTCTTCCTGTGCCTGAATAACATACCAGTTTGCAAATCCGTCAAGCCCTTCATCTTCATAATAATCGGCAAAAGATAAATATAAATATGCCGAATAAAACTCTTTATTAACTTGTTCATTAATAAGGTTTGCCACTTTTTTATTTAACATTTGTTTTCCTCCCCCGTAAATTAATTTTATTTTTAAATTATTTTATTCTTAAAAGTATTAATTGTCAAGAAATAATCTTTGATAAAATTTATAAAAAATTATATAATTTTCTAAAATTTATTTAAGGAGAAAGTAAATGAAAAAGTTTGTTGCAGAATTTACGGGAACATTTTTCTTGGTGTTCATCGCTTGCGGAGTAGCAGCAGTAACAGGTTGCAAATTTCCTGAAGCAGGTTACATTGCCACAGCTTTAGCTTTCGGTTTAACAATCGTTGCTATGGCTTACTCTATCGGTAATGTTTCGGGTTGTCATGTAAACCCTGCAGTTTCCATCGGAGTATGCGTTGCAGGAAAGATGAGTGTTGGTGAATGTATAATGTACATTATCTCGCAATTCTTAGGTGCAATTTGCGGTGCTGTTTTGTTAGGTATTTGTTTAGGCAGTTTTTCAGCTTTGGGTGCTAACGGATTCGGCGGAGCATTAGCAAACGGAACAACGGTTACAGCTACTACGGCATTGGTTATAGAAATAGTATTAACTTTTGCTTTTGTTTTGGCTATTCTCGGTGTTACGGATAAAGCATCAAACGGATCAGTTGCCGGTTTAATTATCGGTTTAACACTTGTTGTTATACACTTAATCGGTATTCCGTTTACGGGAACTTCAGTAAATCCTGCAAGATCTTTCGGTCCTGCATTGTTCCAAGGCGGTCAAGCATTGGCTCAAGTTTGGGTATTTATAATTGCTCCTGCTATCGGTGGAGCATTGGCCGGTATATTCTACAATTTAGTTTTGAAAGAAAAACAAAACTAATTCACTTTATAACAAAAAAAACACCTGAATAACTTCAGGTGTTTTTTTTGTTTAACGGCAAATCCAACTTTCCTGTTTCAATCACATCATTTTTCAAATTATTGACACCAATAATAAAAAAATATATACTTACAAAAAATATTATTAAAAATACACAATTTAGCAAAGATGCTAAAAAAATTAAGGTGATTCTTTTTTTTTGCGTCTTTTTTTTTACAAAAACTAAATATTAATATAAAAAGGAGCTTTTATGAGATTAGGAATTGTCGGTTATGGTAACTTAGGCAGAGGTGTAGAAAATGCCGTCAAACAAAATCCGGATGTTGAACTTGTTGCAATTTTCACAAGAAGAAATCCTCAAGATTTAAAAATAAATTCAAATGCAAAAGTTGTAAATGTATCCGAAATTGAAAATTGGAAAGATAAAATTGATGTTTTGATTTTGTGCGGCGGCAGTGCAACGGATTTGCCCGTTCAAACACCAAAGTATGTAAAAATATTTAATGTTATAGACAGTTTTGATACACATGCAAGAATACCCGAACATTTTGCAAATGTAGATAAGGCCGCAAAAGAGGCCGGTAAAATAGGAATAATTTCCGTAGGTTGGGATCCGGGACTTTTTTCTTTAAACAGAATGTATGCAAATGCAATTTTGCCTGACGGAAAAGATTATACTTTTTGGGGCAAAGGTGTAAGTCAAGGTCATTCCGATGCAATCAGAAGAATAGACGGAGTTTTAGATGCAAGACAATATACTATTCCTGTTGAAGCAGCGGTTAAGGCTGTAAAAAACGGAGAAAATCCGACTCTTACGACAAGACAAAAACATACCAGAGAATGTTTCGTTGCAGTTAAAGATGGTGCAGATAAGGCAAAAATAGAAAAAGAAATAAAGGAAATGCCAAACTATTTTGCAGACTATGACACCACTGTTCATTTTATAACCATGGATGAAATGAAAAAAAATCATTCCGGATTACCTCACGGCGGTTCCGTCATAAGAACAGGACAAACAGCAAATGCAAAACATGTTATAGAATATAATTTAAAACTTGAATCAAATCCGGAATTTACATCAAGTGTACTTGTTGCCTTTGCAAGAGCAGCTTACAAATTAAACAAAGAAGGCCTTTCCGGAGCAAGAACAATATTTGATATCGCTCCTGCATATTTAAGTGCAAAATCCGGTGAAGAGCTTAGAAAAACGATGCTATAATTTAAAAGTTATAATTTGCAGAAATAAAAAAACAGGAAGAAACTTTTCTTCCTGTTTTTTATTTATATTTTTATTATTATTTGGTTTCTTTTTCCAATAATTTGATTACTTTATCAAGGCCTTGAGTCGATTTTCCTTTATTAATTGCAGTATTTCTATTTCTCTTTGCAATATCCAAAGCCGTATCATAACCGTTGTTTTTATGAGCAATGTCAGCACCGTTTGAAACAAGAAGGTTAACTATTTCATAATTACCGTTTTCGGCTGCTTCCATTAACGGTGTTTTGCCGTACTGGTGAACATTATCAATCTTTGCACCGTTTGAAATCAATTGTTTTGCCGTTTTTGTTTTACCGTGACGGGCGGCATAAGAAAGCGCCGTCATTTTATCCATACTTTGAATATCTACATCAGCACCTTTGGATATTAAAAGTTTTGCTATTTTTTCATTTCCTCTTTCCGTAGCTATCATCAAAGCTGTTTTACCGTCATCATTTTGAATATTTAAGTCCGCACCTGAATTTACCAATAATTTTGCTATTCCGTAAAGATTGAGTCTTGCAGAATACATCAATGCCGTTCCGTAATCGACAATTTCCTTTCTGCTGTATATTCTATCAGCTTTTATATTTAAATCCGCTCCCGAGGATATTAAAAGTTTTACCATATTATAATTATTGTTACCAACGGCAATAAATAAAGGAAATGTACCGTTATCGTCTTTCACATTTACATCGGCACCTTTTTCAATATTTTTTTGAGCCAAATCAATTTTATTTTTTTTCACATTGTTTATAAGAGCTTCATTATTCATAAGCATAAAGCCGCCGGAATGCAAATTCTTTTCGGCAGCTATTTGCATTTTGTTAATTTTCGTACCGGCAAAACAAAATAAATTTAAAATGATTACGGATATAAATGCTAAACTTAATACTGATATTGTTTTTTTCATTGTTTTTTTATTTTTAACTTTGCATAGAAGTATTTTTAACTACAACATCGTGAGCAGAACCTTCGCTTATCGTTGTTTGACTAACCAATGTAAGTTTTGCTTTTTTTTGCAATTCGGCAATTGTTAAAGCACCGCAATTGCACATTGTATGAGTAACCTTTCTTAATGTTACGGAAACACCGTCGTGTAAATGACCGGCATAAGGAACATAAGAATCAACACCTTCTTCGAAACTCAAAGATTTTTTACCGCCCAAATCGTATCTTTGCCAATTTCTTGCTCTATTGGAACCTTCTCCCCAATATTCTTTAACATAATTGCCGTTAACAACAAGTTTGTTTGAAGGTGATTCATCAAATCTTGCAAAGTATCTTCCGAGCATCACAAAATCCGCACCCATAGCCAAAGCCAATGTTATATGATAATCCTGAACTATTCCGCCATCCGAACAGATAGGAATATATATACCGGTTTTTTTATAATATTTATCTCTTGCTTTTGCAACTTCGATAGTAGCGGTGGCCTGACCTCTTCCGATTCCTTTTTGTTCTCTTGTAATACATATAGAACCGCCGCCGATACCGATTTTTACAAAATCAGCACCTGACTCGGCAAGAAAATTAAATCCGTCTTCATCAACAACATTACCTGCACCGACTTTTATGTTTTTACCGAAAGTTTTATGAATATCTTTGAGAGCTTTTGCCTGCCAATAAGAATATCCTTCACTTGAATCCAATACAAAAACATCCGCGCCGGCTTTAATTAATGCCGGAACTCTATCCATATAGTCTCTTGTATTTATACCTGCACCTACGATATATCTATGATTTGAATCGAGAAGTTCCAAAGGATTTGTTTCATGAGTAGAATAATCTTTTCTGAATATTAAAGAAACCAAATTTCCTTTTTTATCTACAACAGGTAACTGATTAATTTTTTTATCCCAAATAATTTCGTTGGCTTTATTTAGTGTTATACCTTCCTGACCTGTTACCATTTCGGAAAGAGGCGTCATGTATTGACGAACTTTTGAATTCGGTTTGCAATGAGAAATTCTAAAATCTTTGGATGTTATTATTCCCACAAGTTTTCCGTGAGGAGTTCCGTCTTCGGTAACCGCACAAGTTGAATGTCCCGTTTTTTTACTTAAAGCAATAACTTCTTCCAATGTTTGATCCGGACGAACATTTGAATCGGATGTTACAAAACCGGCTTTATAAGATTTTACTCTTGCTATCATTGCTGCCTGATTTTCAATGGATTGGCTTCCGTAAATAAAACTTATTCCGCCTTCCTTTGCAAGAGCTATAGCCATTTTGTCGTCAGAAACGGCTTGCATAACCGCGGAAACCATAGGAATATTCATACTCAAAGACGGTTTTTCTTTTTTCTTTTTGTTAAATTTTACAATCGGAGTTTTTAAACTGACATTGTCCGGTATGCAATTTTCATCGGAATATCCCGGAACTAAAAGATACTCGTTAAAAGTATGAGACGGCTCTTTAAAATAAAATGCCATTTTATTTTCTCCTTTAAAAATTTATATATGAACTAAAAGTATAATGAATAAGTATACCAATTTTTAACTTATCTATCAATTGATATATTTAACCAAAAATAATTTTGTATAATATGAAAATGAATTTAACAACGGATATTAAATACATTAAAGGCATAGGTCCAAAAAGAGCTTTAGCATTATCGAAACTGTCCATAAACAATGTTGAAGATTTAATAACATTTTTCCCGCGAACATATCAAGACAGAACAACAAGAACAAAAATATCAAATATACTTTTTAGTCAACATTATTGTATATTCGGTAAAATAATAAACACTTACACAAAAAAACTTTCAATGAATTTGTCTGTATTTTCCGCAGAAATAGATGACGGTTCCGGAACAATTACGGCAAATTTTTTCAGAAAAGTTAATCCGTATTCAAAATTCGATATTTTTGCAACAATAAAAAAATCTTTTAAAATTAATTCTTTTGTTTATCTTTACGGAATATGCGAACTAAAATTCAATCAAAAACAAATTTCCGTTGAAGATTATGAAGTTGTTGAAAATGAAAATATTATACCGGAACAATTTAACAAACTTATTCCTGTTTACGATTTGACCGCGGGAATAACACAAAAAACCATTTCTTCGGCGTTAAAACTTGTTTTAAACGACATGGCAAACATTTATCCCGATATAATATCAACAAATATAAAATACAAAACAAATTTACCGACAATATCTCAGGCACTTAAAACAATTCATTTTCCGAAAACCCTAAAAGAAGCAGAACTTGCAAGACAGGCTTTTGCTTTACAGGAGTTTTTAGTATTACAAATAATTCTTACAAAAGCCAAACAAAAAAATACAGCTAAACAAAAAACAAGCAAATATACCGTTACCCGAAAATTTTTAACTCCGTTTAAGAATAAGTTGAAATTCGAATTCACCAAAGCTCAAAAAAAAGCAATTAATGAAATCTTTAACGATATGATGAGCGAAAAATCAATGAACAGAATGCTCATGGGAGATGTAGGTTCCGGTAAAACCGTTGTTGCCTTAAGTGCGATACTTCTTGCCGTGGAAAACGGATATCAAACGGCAATAATCGCACCTACGGAACTTCTTGCGGAACAGCACTATCTTACATTTAAAAACATGCTTGAAGGATTAAATATAAATATAGAACTTGTTACGTCATCGAGTTTAAAATCGAAGAAAAAACAAAAAGAGATTTTGTCTGCAATAAAAGACGGCACTATAAACATAATAGTGGGAACTCATTCCATAATTCAGGAAAGAGTTGAATTTAAAAATTTAAGTCTTGTGATTATAGATGAACAACACAGATTCGGAGTTTTACAAAAAGCTTCCGCTCTTGCAAAAGGAAACAATCCCGATGTTTTAATGATGACGGCAACTCCCATTCCGAGAGGACTTGCCATGACTATATACGGAGAAATGTCCGTAAGTGTATTGGACGAACTTCCGCCAAACAGGACTCCGATACAAACATACTGTTTATCCGAAAATATTGCTTATGATTATGCTTTGGAAGAAATAGAAAAAGGTAACCAAATTTATATAGTTTACCCCCTCGTAGACGAATCCGACAAAATAGAATTAAAATCCGCAAAACAGGAAGCGGAAAAACTTTCACAAACAGTTTTCAAAAATAACAGAGTTGCATTGTTACACGGTAAAATGAAACCTAAAGAGAAAAATGATGTAATGCTGAAATTTAAAAATAAAGAGTTTGATGTTTTAATATCTACAACGGTTATAGAAGTAGGTATAGACATTCCAAATGCAACAATGATAATTATTCAACATGCCGACAGATACGGCCTTGCAACATTACATCAATTAAGAGGAAGAGTAGGCCGAGGACACAAAAAGTCTTATTGTATACTTGTATCAAATGCAAAAGGACAAACGGCAAAACAAAGATTACAAATAATGACAACAACCACGGACGGTTTTAAAATAGCTTCGGAAGATTTAAAAATGAGAGGGCCCGGAGAATTTACCGGGACATTACAACACGGTTTTCCGGAATTTAAAGCCGGTGATATAATAAAAGATGTAAAACTTATAGAGTATGCAAAACAAATGGCGGTTGATATTATCACAAACGATTCTGAACTTACAGCACCGGAAAACACCAATATAAACACTTTAATCAACACAAAATATTTACAACTTTCAAAAATTATTCAAGTAGGATAAAAAAAGCCATAAAATTATAAATCACAATTTTATGGCTGATTATATTTATTAATTGAAAATATTAATATTATATTTGTTCGTACAAACTTACCATTTCTATTGCAGTAAGTGCAGCATCGGAACCTTTATTTCCTGCTTTTGTTCCTGCTCTTTCAATGGCCTGTTCTATTGAATCTGTTGTTAATACTCCGAAGCTTACGGGAATTTTACTCGACAAACCAACCATTGCAACACCTTTTGATACTTCCGCGGAAACATAATCAAAATGAGGTGTTGCTCCTCTTATAACACAGCCTAAGCAAATTATTGCATCAAATTTGTTTGATTCTGCCAATTTTTTTGCAACAGCAGAAATTTCAAATGCACCCGGAACCCAAACCATAGTAATATCTTCATCTTTTGTTCCGTGTCTTTTCAATGTATCTTCCGCACCTGAAATGAGTTTGTTTGTTATAAACTCGTTAAACCTCGATACGACGATTGCAAATTTTTTACCTTCAGATTTTAATTGACCGTTAATTGTTTTCATTTTTTACCTCCGAAAACTTATATAAGTTTTAATTTATGTCCCATTTTTTCTTTTTTTGTTTTCAAATATCTTTTGTTTATTGCATTAGGTTTCATTTCTATAGGAACTCTTTTTGTTATTTTTAATCCGTAACCGTCAAGTCCGATAATTTTTTTAGGATTGTTTGTCATAAGTTTTATGCTTGATATTCCAAGTTCACACAAAATTTGTGCACCTATACCGTAATCTCTTAAATCGGGAGCAAAACCTAAAGCAACATTTGCTTCAACGGTATCAAGTCCTTGTTCCTGCAATTTGTATGCTTTTAATTTGTTTGCAAGTCCGATACCTCTGCCTTCCTGATGCATATATAAAACAACACCTGTTCCTTCTTTTTCTATCATCTTAAGTGCCGTTTCAAGCTGTTCACCGCAGTCACATTTTAAAGAATGAAAAATGTCACCTGTTTCGCAAGACGAATGAACTCGTACCAAAACATTTTTTTTACCTTTAACATCGCCTTTTATTATTGCAAGATGAGTTTCTTTTGTTATTGTATCTTCAAACAAAGAAAGTTTAAATGTACCAAACTTTGTAGGAAAGTTTACGGTAACAACTTCTTTTATTAATTTTTCTGTTTCTCTTCTATACTTGATTAAATCTTGAACGGTAATTATTTTTAACTTATGTTTTTTTGCAAAAGATAAAAGATCTTTCATTCTTGCCATTGTACCATCGTCTTTCATAATTTCACATATTACGGCACTTCCGTCAAGACCGGCGAGTAAAGCCAAATCTACGGATGCTTCGGTATGTCCGGCTCTAACCAAAACTCCGCCTTCTTTATATCTTAAAGGAAAAACATGTCCCGGTCTTACAAAATCGGAAGAAACGGTTTTATGATCGGACAAAGCTTTAATTGTTTTTGCTCTGTCGTAAGCGGAAATTCCGGTTGTCGTCCCTTTTTTGTAGTCGACAGATTCCGTAAACGAGCAAGAATATTTGTTGCTTACCACATTTTTTCTTTCCATAACATTTATTTCGAGCCTGTCTAATGTTTTACCGTTAACGGGAGCACAAATTAAACCTCTGGCATTTTTTGCCATAAAATTTATTATTTCAGGAGTAACTTTTTGTGCGGCACAAACCAAATCACCTTCGTTTTCTCTTGAAGGATCATCAACGACGATCACCATTTTCCCCGCTTTTATATCTTTAACTGCCGCTTCAACCGATGCAAAATCTTTGTTCTTCATTTTTTCCATACCTCCAAACCTCTATCCGTCTATACATCATTTGAAAAAATTTCGTTTTTCAAATAAATCCGTTTTCTTTCAATAAATCCATTGTTATATCTTTTTTTTCTTCTTTTTTGTTAAACAGCTTTTCCACATATTTTGCAAACACATCGATTTCTATATTTACAATATCTCCTGTTTTTCTTGTATGAAATATTGTTTTACTAAATGTTTCCGGTATCATCGTAACCGAAAAAATTTTTTCATTGTTTTCGGCAACGGTTAAACTTATACCGTCTACAGCAATAAATCCTTTGTTCACTAAATATTTTTTTATTTTTTCGTTAACCGCAAACGAAATAAAATAAAAGTTACCGCTCTTTTTTATATCAACTATTTTTACAGATGTATCTATATGCCCTGAAACAATGTGTCCGCCGAGTCTTGTTTGTAATGTTAATGCTCTTTCCAAATTAACAACAGAGTTTTTCTTAAGCAACGAAATATTTGTAATATCACTTGTTGTAGGACTATAATCAAAAGAAAGGGTTTTGCCGTTAATTTCGGTAACGGTTAAACATGCTCCGTTAACGGCAACACTGTCACCTGTTTTAATATCATTTAAAACGGTTTCTATTTCTATTTTTGAATCTGTAATGTTTGTTACTTTACCGATATCTTCTATTATTCCCGTAAACATCTTTTACTCCAAGACTCTTATTTCTTTGCAAAAACGACTATGTCGTCGGCAAATTTTTTTACTTCAATTTTTTTAAATTTCAAAGAATCTTTTATATATTTTACTCCGTTGCCTTCAACAAAAGTTTTTGCATTTCTTCCGCCGACAATTATCGGGGCAATAAATAATAAAACTTCATCTGCTTTGCCTGTTTTTAAGACGGATGCGTTTATTTCCCCGCCGCCTTCTATCATTATTCTTTTTAAAGCCATTTTATTTAATTTTTCTATTACTATATTAAAATCTTTCTTTGCTTTCTTAAAATTTACGGCAACTAATTTTATACAATCTTTATTAAAACGTTCCGGTATTTTTTTTATATTTTCATCATATAAAATAATTGTAGGTATTGTTCCGTCCAAAACATTATAGTTTGCGGGAGTTTTTAATTTTTCGTCTAAAACTACCCTTATGGGATTTTTACCGTAACCTCTTGACGACAACATAGGATTATCTTTTAAAACTGTATTGGTGCCTACAAGAACAGCATCAAACTTCGTTCTTAATTTATGAACAAATTTTCTTGATTGTTCATTGGATATCCATTTTGAATCACCGGTTTCGGTTGCAATTTTACCGTCAAGTGAAATTGCGGACTTTACAAGAATGTAAGGTTTAGCTTTTTTTATACGATTAATATATTCCTTATTTAATTTTGTTGCTTGTTTTTCCAATATACCGTTAATTACCGTTATTCCCGCCGATTTTAATTTTCTAAAACTTTTACCTGCCGTTAAAGGATTAACATCTTTCATTGCACAAACAACAGTTTTTATTTTTGATTTTATTATTAAATCCACACAAGGCGGACATTTTCCCCAATTGTTGCACGGTTCCAAATTAACGTATAGTGTAGAGCCTTCAACATTTACGGGTGAAGATTTTATTGCTTGAGCTTCGGCATGGTCCGCACCGAAATATTTGTGATAACCTTTTGAAATTATTCTTCCATCTTTAACCAATATTGCACCTACCATAGGGTTAGGAAATACATATCCGTCACCTTTTTCAGCTAGGTCCAATACCAACTGCATATATTTTTTATGTTGTTCTTTCATAAAATAAAAAACCCCGAAAAATATAAAATAATTTTCGGGAACATATATAACAGCAATATGATTTCTTCTCTCATCCGGACTGCATGAAACAAAGTTTCATTCACCGTCGGCATCCGATTTACACGGATTCATTTCACTTTTTCAGTGAAGTCGTAGGCTTAGCTCTTTTGAGCATCACTACCGGTAAGGAATTTCACCTTCCCCGAAGAATTATTTAGTTTTAATTATTCTACAACTTTATAATTTTCTTTGCAAATTTTTAAACATTTCATCCAACTTTTTCATCTTTTATTTTATTTTTTCATTACAAACTTCAAAACAATATATTTACAATAGATTGGTTGACAATAACATTAGTTTTTTTGTTTAATCTTTAATTATGGAAAACAACAAAATTATTACCAGGCTTTCTTGGGATGAATATTTTATGAAACTTGCATGGCTTGTTGCCGAAAGAGCAACATGTGTAAGGCATCACGTAGGTGCTGTTATTGTCAGAGATAAAAGAATTTTAACTACCGGCTATAACGGTGCAGCAGCAGGAACAAAAGACTGTTTGGAAATGGGATGTTTAAGAAACGAATTGAATATTCCTTCCGGGACAAGACATGAAATTTGCAGAGCTATTCATGCTGAACAAAATGCAATAATTCAAGCCGGAACTCATGGAATAAATATAAGCGGCGGAACATTGTATTGTACACACTCTCCATGTATACTATGTGCGAAAATGATAGCCAATGCAAAAATAAAAAAGGTTGTTATGAGCATAGAATATCCGGATGAATCTTTTAAGAATCTGTTTAAAGAAGCCGGTATAGAATATGTATCTATAAATGTTCCTGATTTAAAAATAATTCAAAAGAAATAAATGGTAAACAACGGCAATCTTATTATATACTAAATCAAATTAAAACTATCTAAAGGTTTTATTGTAAATGAAAAGAAAAAAATTGTTACCGATACAGTCACAAGAAGCTTTAACAAAAATAGGCCAAAATATAAAAGAAGCTCGAATTAAAAGACGCATATCAACTGTTCTTATGGCACAAAAAACCGGCATAACAAGAGTTACCATAGGAAAAATAGAAAAAGGTAATCCTAATGTTTCCATAGGAGCATATGCTTTGGTTATCTTTATTTTGGGTTTGACAGACAAACTTAAAACATTGTTTGATCCGTTTCAGGACAGAGAAGGTATAAACCTTGACAGGCAAAGATATCCCAAAAGAATAAGATATAAAAAGAATGAAGGCTGTTTATTTTAATTTTACTACTTTAAACTTATTATGCAGACTATAAAAAAATTTTTATTTCTCTTATTTCTCTTTTTATTTTGTATTGAAGTTTCAGCAGAAAAATTACTTTTAACAAAAATAAGTAACACCGACAACAAAATAAGTATAGAATTTAATAATAATTTGCAGTTACATGATTTTACATTAACCGACAACAATCTTTTATCCCCGTTTTACGAGAACAAAGAAAACAAATATTATTTTTTTTATTTTTTAGACAGAAATTTTAAAAATGATATTATCAAAAAAATACAAAGCAATGATACCGACATTGTGTACAAGAATAAAGGAAAAATCGAATATAAAATTAATAAATGTTCAATACCCAAACAACCGAAAAAGATATTGGCTTTTATGTCCGTAATATTTAACGATAATATTGAAATAAACTGCAACATATTAAAAGGGCCTTACGGTTTATGGATTGCATGGCCGTCAATAAAAGAACAAAACAAATGGAAAAAGTTGTTTAATATAAAAGATAAACACTTAAAAGAAGATATTGAAAAAAATTTAATAGAGCACTACAAACAAAAAAATAATGCTGATAAACTTTAATAAAAACAGAGTTTTTTTTATAGATATTTTTAAAACGGTAGTTATACCGATATTGTCCGGTATATGTTTTATTTTTTGGTTGTTTTTTTTATTTCAATACCCTTTATTCGTTTTTCCCACAATTTTTTTTATTTTTATAATAATGTATTTTGTCTCCGGAAGTGTTTTCGGCGGAGTTTTACTTGCTTTTTCCGTTTCGGCAGGTATATTTGCAATTCCCGCAATACAACAAACATCCAACAAATTTCTGTTAATACTCGAAATTATTTGGATAATTATTGTTTTTTTCAGAATTGAAAAATACAGACAACTTTGGATATCTGAAAAAATAAAGTTAAAAGTCGAGCACGAAGTATTGGACAGAGATTTAACTTTAATACAATCTTCAATAAGTGAAAATGAAAACAAAATAACGGCTATCAATCAAAAAATGCAACTTTTTCAATCATTTGATCAAATGATAAATTCAATAGAAAAAACAATGAATGAAAAAGATTTAATAAAACTCTTGGAAAATTTGACAAAAAGTTTTATAGCAAAAGGAAAATGGAGCATAAAAAGACTTGCCAGTAAAGATATATTCGTGAATTATTCAAGATTTAATAAAATTCCGTTACTTATAGCAGACACAAAAGAAGACAGGAGATTCACGGATTCCGATTATAAAAATATTTCTTCTTTAATAGTTGTTCCGATAGAACTTGAAAACAATTATTGGGGAGCAATAAAAGGATACTCGTCGGATCCTAAAGAATTATTTAACGATTACGATTTAAGACTTTTATCTATATTTGTCAGCTTAATAAGTCTCATTTTAAACAATGCACAAATGTTTAAAAAAGTTGAATCTTTAGCCGTAACTGACGGTTTGACAGGTTTATATACAAGAAGCTTTTTTATAGAAAGATTACAGGAAGAAATTGAAAGAGCAAGAATAAACAATATTCCGATAACCGTTGCAATGATAGATATTGATTTTTTTAAGAAAGTTAATGATACTTACGGTCATTTAGCGGGAGATGCTTTTTTGAAATCTCTTTCAAACATTTTAAGAAGAAGATTCAGAGCAGTAGATGTTTTATCGAGATACGGCGGAGAAGAATTCGCCGTTCTTATGTACCATACAACAATTGATGAAAGTTATAAAATTCTTGAAGAAGTTCGTAAGATGGTAGAGGAAGAAAAGTTTTTTATGCCTATAGAAAGTTATCATCCCATTCAAATAAGAAAAACAATAAGTATAGGTATTGCACAATTAACCACGGAGCAAAATCCGGACGAAATAATAAAAAAAGCAGATAAAGCATTATATATGTCTAAAGAAAACGGAAGAAATCGAACTTCTGTTTACAGAGAAGAAAAATGAAGAAAGTATTTTTTTATATAACATTATTCTTAATTTTATTATGTTTCTTTGTTATCTACAATCAAACGGATAATTATTATTGCAAATATATATTAATCTTATATTTGTTACCCGTTTCTTTGTTATCGAAAAGGCCTAATATTATTTATTATGTTACATTATGTGTTGCCGCAATAGTAACAGCTTTATTCACTTTTAAATTCTCACATACTTCTTTGGATATATCAATGATTTTCTTATTAATGATCCCTATCCTTTTATTATTTTCAACAAAAAAAATAATGCAGTATCCTAACTTAAAAAAGAGAAACAATGAACTGAAATTCTATAAAGAAGAATTGATTAATGAAGAAAAAAGTCTTGTTGAAAGAAGAGAGTTTCTGGAAAAAAAGCTTGAGAGAATTATACAGTTTTATACAATTTCAAAAGATTTAACAAAGAACATGGATGTTCCCGAAGATGTTGCAAATGCTTTATTTAATGTTTTAACTACAAGACCGGGAATTGATTATGTCGTAATAACAACAACAAATTATAATAATGATAAATATTCCAGCGAGAATCGGAAAGAATTAAAAATATTATCAAGATTATCTGAAGAAAAGAAACAAATTTGGGATAAGATGATAAAAGATAATAATGAAATATCTTTATTAAACGGACCGGCAATTATAAAATCATTGTACTATATAGAAAACAAACCCGTAGTTGCCTGGCCGATAATAATAGACAATAAAATAAATTCATGTACTTTCTTGGTTACGGAACCTTCATATGCTCAAACATATATTGAAGAAGGAGAATTCTTTATTCCTCACTTAAAATTAGGAACAAAAAGAATAATATTATTTTCTGAACTGAAAGAAAAAGCAAGAATCGACGGATTAACCGGATTATATTTAAAAAGATTTTTTTTAGGAAAATTACATGCTGAAATAGAAAGAGCAAAAAGATATAACACAAATTTTTATTTAATGATGTTGGATATAGACCATTTTAAAAATGTAAATGATAATTACGGACATTTAGTAGGAGATGAAGTTCTTAAATCCGCAGCAAATGTAATAAAAACTTCAATACGGCAAGGTGATATTCCGGGAAGATACGGCGGAGAAGAGTTTATAGTCATACTGCCGACGATAGATCAGCAAAAAACAATTGAAATTGCCGACACAATACGAAAATCGGTAAAAGATATTGTTTTTAAATCGAACGGTAAAACTTTTTCCGTAACAATAAGTATAGGTATTGCAAAATATATCAAAGATATCGATATAGACAATTTAATAGGAAATGCAGATACAGCTCTGTATCAAGCAAAAAAATCCGGAAGAGATAATATAATTCTCTTCCGGGACGATAATTCTTATTAGAAATTTATTAAAATAAATTTTGTTTATATTTGAATTTTTTCAATATTATATCTATTTCCTGCATATTTGAACATTTCAATAAATTTTCCACTAACGATTTTGCTTCCGTTTTCGAAATATTTCTTATAATCTTTTTTACTTTTGGTATTTGCACGGCGGACATACTAAATTCATCAAGACCTAACCCTAACAAAACGGCAGTATATGCGGGATCTCCGGCCATTTCTCCGCACATGCCTACATTTTTACCTGCAGCATGAGCAGAATCTATTATAGTTTTTAACAATCTTAAAATTGCCGGATGCATTGGTGAATATAAATGAGCAACATCCGAATTTACTCTATCCACCGCCATTGTGTATTGAATTAAATCGTTTGTTCCTATAGATAAGAAATCCACTTCTCTTGCAATAACATCAGATATTATAGCGGCAGACGGAACTTCTATCATAACACCCACTTCTATATCATCTTTAAATTTTTTCCCCTCTTTTTTTAACTCTTCTTTTGCCTGTTCCAAAATTCTGTTAGCATCTCTTATCTCTGAAATTCTTGATATCATGGGATACATTATCTTTACATTGCCGTGAACAGATGCCCGTAATATTCCTTTTAATTGTGCTTTAAATATTTCCGGATATTTTAAACAAAATCTTATTGCTCTAAGACCCATAAACGGATTTGCTTCTCTCCCTATATCCATAAGGCCCAATCTTGCAATTTTATCGCCTCCGAGATCCATTGTTCTTATTATAACTTCATATGGCATCATCATTTTTGCAACCGCTGTATAATTGCGATAATGTTCTTCTTCCGAAGGAAATCCTTTTCCCGATAAAAACAAAAACTCACTTCTGTATAATCCTATTGCATTTGCGCCGTGTCTTAAAGCGGATCTTGCTTCTTCCGGATTTTCTATATTTGCTCCGAGAACAACTTCTCTGCCGTCAAGTGTTATTGCAGGCAAATCTTTAAACTTTTCAAGTTCTTTTTTATTGGAAACTTGTTTTTCATATTCTCTCTTATAATTTTCCAATGTTTCTTTTGACGGTTCCAAAATAACCAAACCTAAGTTTCCGTCAACGATAACAGACATGCCCTGTTTAACTTTATGTGTTATATCTCTTAAACCTACAACAGCAGGAATTTCAAGACTTTGAGCAACAAGCGCAGTGTGAGAAGTTTTTCCGCCTATTTCGGTAACAAAACCTTTTATCATTCCTTCTTTCATTGTTATGGTATCTGCAGGAGTAAGGGTTTTTGCAAAAACTATCGAATTTTCTTCCAAATCCGTAAGAGTTTTTTTCTTTTTCCCTAAAAGGTTACTCAATACTTTTTTTGCAACATCTAAAAGATCGTTTTTTCTTTCTCTGAAATAATCATTATTCATGGAATCAAAAGTCTTTGAAATTTTTTCAACGACCTCATGCACAGCATACTCGGCATTTACTCCGGAATTAATCATTTTCTCAACTTCGCTTTTAACCATGGGATCATTTAGGATGAGCAAATGAGCATCCGCAATTTTTGCATAATTTTCGCCCAGAACTTTATTCAATTCTTTTTGATTTTTTTCCAATTCTTTTTTTGTTTTGGACATGGCAATTTCCAAACGATTTATTTCCTGCTTTATTTTAGAAACCGGAATTTCTTTTTTTATTATAAGAAAATCGTCTTCTTCCAAAACAAAAACTTTTCCTATTGCCACTCCGGAAGATGCCGCAATACCATTTAGAATAATGTTGTCAGTATTCATTATATTTCCTCTCCAAAACCGTTATCAAAAACTTCTACCATTTTTTCAAGAGCTTTGTCTTCATCCACACCGTCTGCTTGAATTTTAAGTTCTGTTCCGCAGGCAGCAGCAAGCATTAATATGCCCATAATACTTTTTGCATCAGCTTTAATTTCGTCTTTAATCACATATATATTTGAAGAAAAAGCCATTGCTGTTTGAACAATTAAAGAAGCCGGTCTTGCATGAAGTCCCAATTTGTTAACAATCTTTACATTTTTTTCTTTCATTTTTATATCCCCAAATATCCTAATATAAAACTAAAAATCAGTGCAAAATAAAACATTATCACAGGTCTTATTTTGCCCAATAAAAAACTTATCAAAAAAATTACTCCGAATATCAATACTTCAGGATAAACCAATTTATTCAATTCGGAATCGATAATAGGTACCAATCCGAACGTCTTGAAATAAAAAAACAAGGCAAATGTTATTATTATCAATCCTATTATTTTAAAAATATCCTCTATAAATTTGATTTCCAATTTCGAAACCAACTTTATCATCTTATCGTCCAATCTAAAACTTATTACCAAAGACCAATATCTGAAAGCCAAATGTACGACATTATATAAAACAATAAATATTACCGGAGCCACCCACAAAAAATTAATACTGAACATATTCATCGACAATATTATCAACAATATTGCGACAAAAGAAACGAAAGGTCTCCACGTTCCCCAAAAGAAAGAATCTCCTATTGCCGCAACCGGTCCCGCCATAACAGACTTAATCATGTCAGGTTTTTTGATATTTTGTTCTTTCCCCGAAGCAATATTATTTTCACAATTAACAACCATTGCAATTATTATGTTTGCCATATAGGGATTCGTGTTAAAAAAGCCTATATGTCTAAGCAACGCTTGTTTTCTTTCTTCTTTATCCGCATATAATTTTTTAAAAACAGGATACAAAATATATAACATACCTATATTTTGTAATCTTTCAAAATTCCATAAAGCCTGTAAAAAAAATGTTCTTAAAAAAATAATATTTTTAATCATTTTGTTTCTTTATAAACGGTATTTTTATATTCTTAAAATTGTATAATACCGCTCCAAAACCGAAAACGGGTAAATAATACCATGCTTTTTTAAATGTAACTACCACCTGTATCGGTAAATAGGCATATATTTCTTTGTAAAGTAATCCGCCTAAAAATAATAACAAGCCATACATAACCGATGTTCTTATGAAGAAAAAAAACAACCCTAAATATATTCCCTTGGATATTCTTTCTTCATATCCTTTTTCTACTCCCTTTTCAACCCAATGCATTATTTTCGTATTAAAAAGTCTTCCAGCTAAATCAACTTCTTTATACAAATATGCAAAAGGAACAGCTAAAGCTAATGCAAAAATTGCAGCTTCCTGACTGCCTTGAAAAAAAGAGCAAGACCAAATAACAGCCAAACTTGTCATCAGTGTTAAATCCACCGGAACGGATACTCCCATCGGAATAGCATTTATCCACATCATTTCAACAATCATTCCGAGCCATAATCCGGTATGAATATCTCCCAAAATATAACCGAATAACGGTCCGCAAAATATCGGTCTTGAAATCATAAACTGACCGAACATTGTTATGTCGGCACTTAAAACGGCACCTATTACAGAAAAAAGAATTAAATGGTCCATAATTATTTATTTTTTAAAATTTCGGTTTTTAGTTTAAAAGAAAAAATACCGCCTTTTTTTAAATTAAACTTATACACATTAACGACGGTAGTTCCCTGATAAGTTTTTTCATATCCGTTTTCCGAAGTAGAAATTGTGTTCACGGGAACAACCCAATAATCGCAATTTTTAGAACTTGTTATTTTAACTTTTAAACCTAAATTTTTATCTTGTCTTGTCCAAACTTTTTTATTTAAAAACTCTTTATTGTCGTCGTCAATAATTTCAGAAAAAGCAAAAACCTGTTCTACTCCGAATGTAAAATTCATCTCAATGTCGGAAAGATTTTTTACTTTATATTCAGTTTCATAACCTTCGGTTTTTAAAGGTTTTATTATTTTTTTTACTTCCACCGGTAAATGCTCGTTATTGAACCAAACATGTCCTTTTCTTGTTAACTCTAAATTTCCCGAAACTATTTTTGCATCATATTTACCTAAAACAAAATCACCTTCTTCTCTAAATTGAACTCCGTATAACTGTTCGAATTTCGTATCATTATTGAAAAAATGATCAAGTAATGATGATTTCCTGTACCAATCATACACTAAATGCTTTTCCAATCCTATTTCTTTTACTTTTACCGCATCCGTATGAATTGAAGTTAATTCTTGAGAATCGGTTACTCTGTTGTTTTCTATAGCTTCTTTTAATTTTTTGTGATAACCTTCATATTTTCTTGTTAATACATTTAAAAAATTATATTTTGAATTTAATATATCAAATTCAAATATACTTCCTCCGTCTTGTGCAGACACATAAATATCCTGATTTGCACTTTCATACAAAAACTCATCCGTCATATCACAATTAAAATCTTCTTTAATCCACAAATTTTTACTTTTATATTTCTTGTTATAAAGATTTTCCGCTTCCAACAAAGAATCGTATATTGCATTTCTTAAGTGAGGCAAATATAATCCTCCGAAAACTCCGTGCCAATATGCACAATTGCACTGCCCCGCATATAGAGCTTTTTGTATTTTATCTTCCGAAGAAAAATTTTTATTATGAATTTTATTACTTAATCTAATCATTTTTTTATGCATATTATTTGATTCTTCGTATTTATTTAAAAAATTTCTCCAGAAACCGCCTCTGATAAACGGCTTTACTTCCTGTCTTGATTCGTTTTGTTTAACAAAAATATCAAAATCATTTTGAACCGTAGACGGCAAAGTCCATTCGGACATCTCAAAATAAGAATTTGTGGGCAAATAAATTCTGCCTTCCGGCTTTGTCGTATTAAGCACCTCGGAAAAAGTTACCGTTTCGACAATATCCGAATTTTCTTCTATTGCCGTCAAAAAATTATCCAGCCATTTATTTTCGTAAACATGCTTATTTGTTCCGGGCCACATACCGAATTTTTCACCATCATCGGCCATAACTACAACAATATCTTTGTCTTCGTTTGCAAGTTGTCTAAAATAATCTATACATACCGAAACATCTTGAAACGGTATCAAATATCTCAATCTTTGACTTATAGGGAATACAGATAAAGAACAGCCCTGATCTTCCGTTACATAAAAACCGTTTAAGTCTTTTTCTTTCAAACCCGAAGCCATAAAATGCACATCGTCAAGAATTGTATATTTTATACCCGCATCTGCAAGAGTTTTTACCAATGAAGGTTCCCATACTCTTTCGGCTACCCAGGCACCTTTACATTCATATCCTAAAGTATCTTTTATGAATTTTGATAATTGTTTTATTTGTCCCTGTCTGTCATGTTCGGGAATAACGGATAATATGGGTTCATAATATCCTCCGGAAATTATCTCCAAACTTTTTTTTGAAATCATCTTTTTAATCTTTTTTATATAATCCGGATGTTCGTCCATCATAAATTCCCAAAGCATTCCGCTTGAATGGAGATTCCATTTTATATTTTCATGTTTTGACATTACATCCAAAAAAGGTTTATATGCAACATCATAAGCCTTTTGAAATACCCATTTAAAATTTCCCACCGGTTGATGATTATGTATTCCGAATACAAATTTAATCTTTTTCATTCTATCTTTTCCTTTAAGGTTTTATTCCTAAAACTTCAGCTTCTTTTTGAATATCCATAACGGCATTGTATCTGTCATCCTGAGGCAATGCTCTGGTCTCCAATTCTATTCCGTGTCCTATCAGTTTTAAAAATGCTGCTATATCGTTTTTATCGACCGACAAATTGGGCAACAATTGTTTCTTACCGTGCGAGTAATGCATTCCGCCTATATTAACGGATTGAAATTTTATACCGTTATCTATAACTTTTACAACATCTTGAGGATTTGAAAACAGAATCATCAACTTATCTTTTTCGTAGACATCATTTGAAATTTCATAACTTGCATCTTTTATATTTTTTATTACAAGTGTTACGGAACTCGGAACAGCCATAGATAATAAAATTTGTTGCATTTCATCGTTTGCAACTTCATCGGATATTATAAGTATTTTATCTACATCTACGGTTTTTAACCATCCCTGAACTATCTGTCCGTGAACAAGTCTGTCGTCTATTCTTACTACTTTAATAGTCACTTTTTTTACCTCTCTTATTTCATTCTTTCCAACAACATTTGTTTTGCATTTACAATACTTTTTTTGCCATCAGCCAAAACTTTATCCGCCAAATCTTTTGCGGTTTGAGCTGTTCGACTTGCAAATACGGCAGAAAGAATCATTGGTAAGTTTACACCCGTTAATATTTCAATATTAAAATTTTTCGAAAGTAATATAGAAGCATTGCACGGTGTGCCTCCGAGCATATCCGTTAAAATAAGCGTTCCGGATTCATTATTTATTTTTTTTAATATCTCACCTATTTTCTGTTGCAAACTTGCAAGGTTTTCGTCTTTAATATTCTGTTCTATATAAAATATATTTTCCTGTTTTCCCGCAATAACTTCGGTTGTTTTTATTAATTCTTTCGTTAAATCACAATGAGAAATTATAAGAATGTTTATCATTTTGTTTTACCTCTCAAAAAATTAAATATTGCTTTTGATAATTTTGAAAAATCGTGATGTGCATATTGACTTTTTGACACAAAATCTTTCTTAATTATTTCTATATTTTTATATTTCAATTTATCTATTTCCACGGGAATTGAATTTTGTTTTGCATATCTGTCTGTAATATTTTTTGGAATTTTGCCTTTATTAACAAAAACAGCATCCAATATTTTAGGATAAGTATGTTTTATTATTGCATCTACATGATCGCTGAGTTTAAAATTTGAAGTTTCTCCCGCCTGCGTCATAATGTTTGATATATATATTTTAATTGCTTTCGATTTTTTAAGTGCCGGAATAACACCGTTAAACAACAAATTAACTATCACGGAAGTATACAACGAACCGGGACCTAAAATAATACAATCGGCAGAAAGTATCGAAGAAATAACATTTTGGGAAACTTGTGCATTTTTAGGTTCTATTTCAACCGTGTTTATTGCACTTCTGCTTTTTGAAATTTTCGATTCTCCCACAATTTTTGAGCCGTCAACAAGTGTAGCTTTCATTTTTACATTGTCTAAAGATACCGGTAAAACTTTACCTTTAATGGCCAAGACATCACTCGCATTTAATATTGCTTTATCAAAGCCTCCGGAAACGGATGTAAGAGCCGTTAAAAATAAATTACCGAAAGAATGGTTCGATAATCCGCCTTTTTTTGGAAATCTGTATTGAAATAATTTTGTTATTAAATTTTCTTCTTCGGCCAAAGCAACAAGACAATTTCTTATATCTCCGGGAGGAAGTACACCTAATTCTTTTCTGAGTTTTCCCGAACTGCCTCCATCATCGGAAACAGTAACAACAGCCGTAATATCAACATCATATTTTTTTAAGCCCCTTAATAATGTTGAAAGTCCGGTTCCGCCGCCTATTGCAACTATTTTATATTTTTTAGTTTGCACGAAGAATATCCCTGTGATACAATTTTACTTTATACTTGTTTTTGATAAAAAACTTAGCGAGCTTTTCCGCCGTTGCCACAGAACGATGTCTGCCGCCCGTACACCCCACGGCTATTGTTAATTGACTTTTTCCCTCTTTAATATATCCCGGCAGAAGAGTTTTCAACAAATCAGAAATTTTGTTAAAAAACTCTTTATATTCTTTTTGTTTTTCCACATATTTTACAACTTCTATATCTTTGCCTGTTTTGGTTTTAAGACCGGTAACATAGTTCGGGTTAGGAATAAATCTTACATCAAAGACAATATCAGCCTCTGCAGCAATTCCATACTTAAAACCAAACGACATTATTGACAGTAACAATTGTCTTTTGTCTGCAGGAAGGCCTATCAATTGTGCGAGAGTATTTTTTAATTCCCCTATGGTTAAATTTGTTGTGTCTATTTCCTGATCGGCAACTTTTCTTATACTTTCCAACATCTTTCTTTCGGCAATTATACCATCCTTAACAAGCATTCCCAACGGATGTTTTCTTCTTGTTTCCGAATATCTTTTCAATAAAGTTGCATCATCCGCATTAAAGAAAAAAACTTTACTTTTTATTTTTTCCTTCTTTAAAGCGGAAAGTATTTCAGTTATTTTATTTATATTTTTGCCGACTCTTACATCAATACTTAATGCTATGTTTTTGTATTTATTTCTGTGTTTTTTGCACAACTGTATAAACTCAAAAACAAATTCCAACGGCATATTATCAACACAAACAAAGCCAAAATCTTCTAAAATATTTAAGACTTGGCTTTTCCCTGCACCGGATATACCTGAAACAATTAAAAAATTATTTTTCATTTTTGCTCATGTGTTCCAGCAATTTTTTACTCATTTCCAAAGCAGTGAAACATCCTTTATTTTTTAATCTTTGATTTAAACTTGCGGTTTCTACGATAATAGCTAAATTTCTGCCCGGGGCAACCGGAATAGTGAGTTCAGGAACTTTTACCCCTAAAATATTTGCGTAATATTCATCCAGTCCCAATCTTTCATGTTTCTTTACTTCCATCCAATCAACAAGATTTATAACAAGCTCTATTTTTGATTCGTCGAGAATGTTTGCTATACCGAACATATTTCTTATATCTATTATACCAACACCTCTTAATTCCATGTGGTGTTTTACTATACCGGTACTTTTACCCATCAAAATTCTTCCGGATCTTTTTGTTATTTCAACAGTGTCGTCGGAAACAAGCATATGTCCTCTTTTAACAAGTTCCAATGCACATTCGGATTTTCCCACTCCGGATTTTCCTCTAATAAAAACACCGAGTCCGTAAACATTACACAATACACCGTGAACTCTTTCCATCGGAGCAAGTTTTTCATCCAAATAAAACAAAAGGTCTCCCAACAACTGTGCGGAAGACAACGGTGTACTTATTAAAGGAACATTTAATTTATTGAAAATCTCCAACATTGATTGCAAAGGTTCGAACGATCTTGTTATGATACAACACGGAACCTGTGCGGGAGAAAAAATCTTTGTCAACATTTCACATTGTTTTTCATATGACAAATTTTTGAGGTAAGTGTGTTCGGCAATACCGATAATTTGAACTCTTTCGTAAGGTAAATGCTCAAAATAACCCGTGAAAGCAAGTCCCGGTCTGTTTGTATCAGGTACTGTAATACATTTATTCAAACCACCGGCACCGGCAATCACGGTTAAAGATAAGTCTTTTGATTTTTCTTCAATTAAAGTGCCAACTGTTAGCACCGGCATTTTAATAGGCATCCTCTTGTTGAATAATTTTTATAACATCTTCTTTTGTTTCGGCATCTTTTATAGCTTGTCTTAAGAATTTATCTTTGAATAATCTTGATATTCTCGACAAAGCTTTCAAATGTTGTCCGGTAACTTCAACAGGTCCTACTAAAAGGAATATGATATATACGGGTTCACCGTCTAATGAATTAAATTCTATACCTTTTTTTGATATACCCAAAACTCCTACCTGCTCGGAGAGAACATCCGTTTTTCCGTGAGGAATAGCAACTCCCTGACCGATACCGGTAGATCCGAGTTTTTCTCTTTCCAAAACAACATCAATAATTTCATCGGTTTTTTTAATTTTTTTTGCATCTTTCAAAAGATCTATTAATTCGATAATAGCATCTTTTTTATTCTGAGCTTTCAAATCAACCGTGATAGCATCTTGACATAAGAAGTCCATAATGTTCATTTTTGTTTAAGCCTCCTAATTTATTGGCAAATATTATTTTTATCTGTTATATTTCAGGTTCCAACATAACTAAAGAACCGCTGTCTTTTCTATACAAAACATTTATCTTTTCTGTAGAAGAATTTAAAAACATATAAACTCTGTAATTCAAAGAATCCATCTCTGTTATAGCTTCTTCTATACTGATAGGACGAATATCAAATCTTTTTATTTCCGAAATTTTAGTTCTGGAATCTTCAAGAGCATCATAAGAGAACACTTCAGCTTTTACTTTTTTCGATTTTGTTACTTTTAAATTTGCTTTTCTATGAATTTTTGAAATTTCTTTTTCTTTTCTGAGTTGTTTGGAAAGTTTGTCTATGGTCAAATCTATGGAGGCATATAAATCTTCGGATTCTTCTTTTGCTCTAAAAACCTTACCCGCAATATAGAAAGTAACTTCGGTTATTTGTCTGTTTTTTTCAACGGATAAAATAACATGTGCCCAAACATTATCTCCATCAAAATACTTTCCTGCTTTTGAAATCTTTTGTCTGACATAAGAATCAATAGCATCTGTCAACTTCAAATGCCTTGCCGTAATATTAATTTGCATAAGCCTCTCCTTTGATTTATCTTATTTTTATATCATATTTTTACAAACAAAAGCAATTTCAATTAGAACAATATTTATAACCTAAATAAATTATAAATTAAAATTTTTTAATTTACAACATTTATTTTAGGTTTTTGAGATTTCCACCTTCTATGAAACCAAAACCAAAAAGACGGATTTTTTTCAATATGTCTTTGTAAAATTCTGTTATATTCCGTCATTATCTCTTCCACATTTTTTTCTTCGTCACCTGTATCCGGCAAAGGAATTTCTTCAAAAGTAACAACATATCTTCCGTCAGGTTGCCGTGCACAAAATCCCGTATATAAAGGACATTTTGCCCTTAATGCAAAAACCGCGGGACCTTTCGGAGTGGAAACTTCTCTATAAAAAAACGGAGTATAAACACCTTGATCTCCGGCATGCTGATCGGCTAAAATAGCAACGAATTCTTTTCTCTTCAAAGCCCTTAAAACACCTATCGGAGCAACTTCTTTATAAATCGTTTTATATCCTTTTGTAGATCTTATCGAGTTAATTACTTTATCAAAATACGGATTTTCCTGTTTTGCCACAATAACGGATAACGGATATCTTTTACTAAAAGAAAGAGCAAGCATTTCCCAATTACCGAAATGCGCAGACATTATAACGCCGCCTCTCCCGTTTTTCATTGCTTCTTCTATCAAATATAAATTTTGAAAATTTACAAAATTTTTTATTTGTTCGTCTGTCATTTTGCTGACAAAAATAATTTCCACTACCGTACAAACAAATTGTTTATAAACATCTTTTGCTATTTTTTTTATTTCTTCATTGCTTTTTTCAGGAAAAGATTTTGTCAATGAATCTATAATATGTTTTTTTCTTATGGGCACAAAAACAAAAACAAAATCCGCCAAGAAAAAACCGATTTTTTTTGCGGCATCCATTGAAAACAAATGCAAAAATGAAATTATTGCTTTAAGTGCAATGTACTCTATGTAATATTGTATTTTTTTATTTTTTTTCATTTTTTATAAATAAACTCGCTATAAAACTTTCTCTTATTTCTATTGCTTTATGCAGACACAATTCATGGCAACAAAAGCAACCTATACATTTATCTTTCCGTATAACAGGTTTTAAACTCTTTTTATCTTTTTCTATAGCTTTTGCCGGGCAGGATTTCATACATTGTAAACACCCGACACATTTTTTTTCAATTATGTGCGGTTTTACCCAAAAAAGCCATCCGAAATATTTTGTAACAAATCTTGCAATCCATGACGGCAATAAATTTAAAAATTTTGTTACCGGTAATTTGGTTTTTGTAAAATTAAAAGAAGATACGGAATCTCCGATATATATCATATTTTCCAAATCCGTATTGCCTAAATTTTTTTCTTTTAAAGGTTTTAACAAAAGATTATTTTTTGAGTTAATTCCCAATCTGTTGAGAATAAAACTATCCAACATAACAGTATCTTGACTGCCTGCAATTATATTATATTTTCTTTTCTGTCCGCTTAAACTCGGTCCGTTGCCTTCAAGTCCCCAAACACCGTCAACTATCGTGAACAAAAGCTTTTCTCTTATCATTCTGTAAATTTCGGATAACAAATATGAAAATTCTTTCGGAGTAGGTGAAAGCTTGTGATATTCAACTTTTCTCGCACCGGGAACAACACCATAAAAATTCTTTACTCCGCATGTAAATCCCATAAAAGTATGCGTTTTCAGTTTCGGCAAATTTATTATTGCATCACAGTCCGTTACCGCTTTTGTAATATAAATCTGCTTTATGGTAGGATGTTGTATTGATACTTCCACACAACCGCATGCTTCAAAATTAACAAGTTCAACATTTTCTTCTTTTGCAAGTTGTAACATTCCGGTTTTTTCCCAAACATGCTCAATACCGTTTACCAAATTCCCGGGACTGTCTCCCAATACGGGTATTGCACCGGCTTTTCTTACGATATTTATTACTGCTCTTACTATTTCCGGATGAGTTGTTATGGCTTGATCTGGAGTGTATGCACTCAACAAATTGAGTTTTAATAAAACCTTGGATTTAGGTTTAATAATCTCAAACAAATTTCCAAAAGATTTTACAATCTTTTCAACAATATCATAAATATTATCTTTAGAATAATCCGTACAATGATAAGCGGAAACTATTGTTTTTGGCATAATTTAACCATTATTTTTGTGACAAAATTTGATCTATTTCTTTTTCACTATCTTTGTTCATTCTGACAGATATTATTTTTGAAACACCTTGTTGTTCCATTGTAACGCCGTATAAAGTATCTGCCATTTCCATGGTTCTCTTATTATGTGTAACAACCATAAATTGAGTTTTTTGAGCAAAATCTCTTATTATATTATTATATCTTCCTACATTTGCATCATCAAAAGGAGCATCAACTTCGTCGAGAATACAGAACGGCGATGGCTTTACCATAAAGAAAGAAAATAATAATGCAACGGCAGTAAAAGCTTTTTCTCCGCCTGAACATTGCATAATATTTTTAACATTTTTCCCCGGAGGTTGTGCTTTAATATCAACACCGCTTTCCAACAAATTGTTTTCATCAGTTAAAATAAGATCCGCATCTCCGCCGCCGAAAACTTTTTTGTACAGCATTCTGAAATTTTCTCTTACGGCATCAAATGTTTTTTTGAAATTAACTATTGTTGTTTCATTTATTTTCTTGATTGTTTCTTCCAAGTCTTGTTTTGCTTTTAACAAATCTTTTCGTTGGTTCTGTATAAATTCATATCTCTGTGACAAACTTTCGTACTCTTCTTCGGCACTCCAGTTTATCGCACCAAAACTTTCTATTTTCTTTTTAAGTCTTGCTATTTCCTCTTTATCAACTTCAACGCCTATATATTCATCTTTTATTTCTTCATAAGTTTTTCCGTAAGTTTCTTTTATCTGATTTTCCAAAATATCTTTTTGTGTTGTATAACCTTTTTGATCCGATTGCAAAGAATTAACTTCATCGTTTAATTGAGCAACTTTTGTTCTTGTTTCGGCAATTAAATTTTCTTTTGCATCAATTTCACCCTGAATTCTGTCTCTGTCTCCGATAACGATTTGAAGTTCGGTTTCTTTTTGAGTCATTGCTTCACTGTATTTTTGAATGTTTGACGTTTCCGCTTCCTGGGTTGATTGTATATTTTGAAGCTCGGTTTCTATTTCCGCAGTTCTGTTCGTTTTTTGTTCTATTTGAGATTTTAAATTATCTATGTTATCGGTAATATATTTTTGACCGGTAGCTCTATGTTCCAAATCACTCTTTCTTCTTTCATAATTATTTGATACATCTATATATTCCTGATTAGCTTGTTCTTCCTGATTTCTTAAAGCATCAATTTCTTGTTCTACCGTATTTAATGTTTCATCCAATGTTGCAGATTCGGTTTCTATATCCGCAAGTTGTTGTTCTATACCTGAAACTTTTTCGTTCACGGAATCAAGAAGTTGTTGCTTTTCGATTTTCTCTTTCTGTAAATTTTCTATTTCGATTGTCGTATCGGCAATATCGGCTTTTCTTTGTTTTATGGTTTCTTGTAAATTTTCTATTTGTGCATCGATTCTTATTTTCAAATTCGAATTACTTTGATTGTCAAAACTTATGTTTAATTTAGTATCTTCCTTTTTATCGATTTCTTTATTTAAGCCGTCCAATTCCTGCTTTGTTTTTTCTATTTCCTGTTGTATTTTTTTTATTTGTTCTTCAACAAGAACCGGTTTATCGGAAACATTTCTTGCTCCGCCGGAAACAACTGCCGAGGAATATATTTTATCATTATTAACGAATATACCGTTGGATATAAACTTTCCTATTTTCTCATATTCCGGCAAACAATTTAACATTTTAAAAAGTTCTATTGCGGCATCACTGCTTTTTTGAATTTTAATATCATTTGATATTTGTTCCGAAATTAAGAATGTAAGTCTGCATAAATTATTATCCAACAAATATTTTATTGCATCTTCGGCTTGCTGCATATTATCACAAATAAGATAATCTATTTTGTCCCCCAAGGCATTTGCAACAAGTTCTATTCTGTCTAAATCCGGTGAAATAATTTCACCGACCGTATATTTTATATAACCTAAAGATTTTACGGCATTTATTGCAATCTTTAACGGATTTTCGGCATCCATCTCTTTCATTGTGCTGATTTTTGCTTCAAGTCCCGCAATTTTTTTATTATATTCTATTTCTTTATCTTTAAGATTATCTATTTCCGTATCAATATTTAACACTATCTGTTTACTTGCTTCAACTTTATCTTCGAGTTCTTTTAATGAATTTTTTGCTTCCTGCAATTTTTGTTCGAAAGAAGCAATTTCTTCGTTTGCAGGTGCTATATCATTATTTAATCTTTCAATATTTCTGTCTATTGAAGATACTGTGGCATTTGCTTCCGCCTGTTCTTGTATTATAGACGTCTTTGAATTTATCAATGCATTTTTGTTTTGATCCAATTCGTCAAGTTTTGTTCTGGCATCGTCTTCTTTTTGTTCCAATTCGGTAACTTGTTGTTTTATCAAATTATATTTTTCAAATTTTTGTTCGGATTCCGTTTTTAAGTTTTCTACTTCAGCTTCTATACCGTCATCCGCAGTATTTACGGTTTGTAAATCTTGTTCATATTTTAATATCTTTGATTGAGCATCTTCTATTTCTATCCTTAACCTGTCTTGTTCCTGTATTAAATCCGCATCCTTTTGTCTTAAATTTGCAATCTGTTGGTCTGCCAATGCCGATTCTGTTTTTAAATCCGAAAACTCGGAATTCAAAGATACGTACTTTTCATTATTTTCCGTCTGGGCAAGCCTTAAATCCTGTTGTTCCGCTTCAAGTTGATGCAACGTAACGTTAACCGTTTCATATTCTCTTACTTTAGGCTCAATTTGTGCTTTTAATTTTTCTAATTCCACATATCCTCTTGCAAGATTATTTACAACTTCAGCTATTTCATATTTTGCAAGATCTTCTTTGTATTTTTTACATTGTTTTGCTTTTCTGGCTTGTTGATCCAACTGTTTTATTTGACCTTCAAATATTTTTAAAGAATCATCCAATCTTGATAAATCTATTTCTATGTTTTTTAATCTGTGTAGTGTATCTTCTCTTCTTACTTTATATTTTGCAACACCCGCAGCTTCTTCAAAAAACTCTCTTCTTGTTTCGGGGTTTGCCATAACAAGTTCTTCAACTTTGTTCTGTTCTATGATTGAATAACCACCTGTTCCTATACCGGTATCCAAAAACAAATCAACTATATCTTTTAGTCTGCACTGAGTTTTATTTATAAAATATTCACTTTCTCCGCTTCTAAACAATTTTCTCGTAATCGCAACTTCCGAAAAATCTATCGGGATCATATTTTGGGAATTATCAAATGTTAATGTTACTTCGGCCATACCTGTGGCGGCTCTCGTTTTTGTTCCGCCAAAAATAACATCCTGCATTGCTTTGGTTCTCATGGATTTTGTTCTCTTTTCACCCAAGCACCAACGAATAGAATCGGATATATTGGATTTACCGCATCCGTTCGGACCGATTATTGCAGAAACTCCCTTTTCAAAAGTTAAGGTAGTTTTATCTGCAAAAGACTTGAATCCGCAAAGTTCCAATTTTTTAAGGTACATTATTATTTTTCCCGAAATTTTTTATTTATTGATAAAAATTTAAACATGACATACTAAAAATCATGCGGTTGTTTTATTTTAATAAACAAAACAACCGATGATTAATATTGTATAAATTAAAAAAGAATATCTTTATATAACAGGTTTGTATTTTTCTCAGTTATTAAGAAACTTTACATTTTCTTATATCTGAAAGTTTTACTACTTTTCCGTCACTTGCAACTATTCTTGCTGCAATTGTTACATTACCGGATTTAAAGTAATTCCAATCAAACCACCAATATCCGGATGCGAATCTGCAAGGCAACCATTCTCCGGAATTGAAAGATACTTCAACATATCCGTCTGTTGAAGCACCGATTCTTAATACATAATTATTACCTACTATTGTTTCGTTTTCAACAGGATAATCAACTATAACATAAGAATTATTATTTAAAATTTCTTTTTTAGGTGTTAATGATGCTACTTTCTTTACGCTGTTTGTCTTAGCAACAACTTTTGCTGTTGAAGATTTTTTCTTTGTTGCAACTTTTTTCTTTGCAACGGTTTTTGTTGCAGATGATTCTGCTTTTACAACTTTTTTTACTTTTTTTGTGGCCATTTTTACTACTCTCCTAATTAATTTTTTTCTCGAAAAATTCAATTGCATAAATTAATATTTACAGATTTTACAAAAATTATAACAATAAAATCAACTTTTTAGCTTTTGTTGCCTTTTAACCGTTTCTGTGTTAAAGTTTTAAAATTCAGCCGTAATGTATCTATTTGCATTATTTCTTTTAAATTTAGTATAATTAACGAAGTTCAAAGGTGGCCCAAAAGGTCACCTTTAGTTTTTATAGGAAGGTTTATGAATATATCAGAACAAATAGAAAAAATTATTTTGCCTTTGGCAGACAAAGAATCGGTTGAAATTGTTGATATTGAATATGTAAAAGAAAACGGTGAAAACATTTTAAGAATTTACATAGACAGTTCCAACGGAGTAAACCTTGATTTATGTACAAAAATGAGTCATCTTTTCGGAGACGAAATAGATAAAAACGATCCGATAAAAGAACACTACATATTGGAAATATCTTCTCCGGGAATAGACAGAATTTTAAAGAAAGAAAAAGATTTTTTAAGATTCAAAGGTTTTTGTATAAAGGTTACTACGGCAAAAGCAATAAACAATCAAAAACATTTTAAAGGTCAATTGCTTGCCGTTGCTGGTAATAAAATAGTAGTAGACGATGTAACCAACGGAATTAAAGAAATAGAAATTTCAAATATAATAAAAGCACAAGTAGATTCAGAAAATTAATGGAGGAAGTATGTCTAGTGAACTTATAAATGCACTCGAAACAATTCAAAAAGAAAAGAAGATTTCAAAAGAAGAAATTTTGCATGTTATAGAAAATGCTTTGGTTTCAGCATATAAAAAACATGTCGGTAAAGCCGTAAATGTGGAAGCTAAGGTTGATCCGGAATCCGGAGCGATGTCTGCGGCTGTTATAAAAAAAGTTGTGGAAGAAGTAAAAAATCCTTTGCTTGAAGTAAGTCTGCAAGATGCAAAGAAGGTTTCAAAAACCGCAAAAATAGATGAAGAAATAAAAATTCCTTTGGATACCGACGATTTTTCAAGAATAGCCGCACAAACCGCAAAGCAGGTTATTGTGCAAAAAATAAGAGAATCCGAAAGAGATTCTTTGTATGAAGAAATGAAAGCAAAAATCGGTGAAATGATAAACGGTTCAATTTATAAAATAGCAAATAAAAATATAATAGTAGATTTAGGCAGAACCGAAGCTATTTTGCCGGTATCGGAACAAGCACCAAAAGAAGTTTTTTCAGTAGGTCAACATATAAGAGCATTAATAATTAAAGCTGAAAAAAATTCAAAAGGTCCGAACATTGTATTATCAAGAACTCATCCTGATTTGGTTAAAGTTTTGTTCGAGCTTGAAGTTCCTGAAATTTATGAAAAAGTTGTTGATATAGTAAATATAGTAAGAGAACCGGGACTTAGAACAAAAGTATCCGTTATTTCCCATAATTCAAAAGTGGATCCTGTAGGAGCTTGTGTAGGTGTTAAAGGTGCAAGAATAAAACCTATTATAGACGAACTTAGAGGAGAAAGAATAGATTTGATACCTTTTTCAAATGATCCCGTAAAATATATTACGGCGGCACTTTCCCCTGCAAAAGTTTTAACGGTTGCAATAATTTCGGAAGAAGAAAAGAAAGCCGAAGTTATAGTAGCAAATGATATGTTGTCTTTGGCAATAGGTAAATCCGGTCATAATGTAAGACTTGCTGCAAGACTTACAGGATGGCATATAGACGTAAAATCAGAAGAACAAAAAAAGCAGGAAACAGAGCAAAAAATAGCAAATAAAACTTCTGCTTTGGAACAATTAAAAGGAATAAGCGATAAAACTATAGATTTATTGGTTCAAGCCGGTTTTACAAATATAAATAAAATCGCAGATTTAAAAATTGAAGATTTAACTACTTTACCGGGAATAGGTGAAAAAACCGCAGAAAAGATTATTGAAGCGGCTAAAGAAGCAATTAAGTAATTTTAGAAGAGAAGATTTTAGAAGAAGGAGTTGATGATTATATGACAACAGCAACAAAAAAAACAACAACAAAAAAAGAAAACACAGAAGAGACAAAAGTAAAAAAGACTAAAAAGGTAACAACTGTCGGAACAACAAAACCGTCAACAAAAAAAACAAAAGTTACCGGTTCTGCTTCTGCGAATGCATCAAAAACAGGAAAAAAATCTTCTGCTAAAACATCTTCTAAAACAAAAGAAAAAACCGAAAAGAAAACAACAAGTAAAACAAAAACCGTTTCTTCGGATACAAAAAAAACTTCGGCCGGTAAAAAAACTTCCGTAAAAAAAGTTCCGACTGCAAAAAAAACCACAGAGCAAAAAAAAGAAGAACCGGTTAACACTATTGATATAAAGAAAATTGAAGAACAGAAAAGGATTGAGGAAGAAGAAAGAAGAAGAAAAGAAGAAGAAACTAAAAAGCGAGCTGAAGAAGAACTCAGAAAAAGAATTGAGGAAGAAGAAAGAAAAAGGAAAGAAGAAGAAGCCAAGAGAAAAGCTGCAGAAGAAGCTGAAAGAAAAAGAAAAGAAGAAGAAGAAAAAAAGTCCAATCTTCCTACAATTACCATAAACGAACTTATAACCGTAAAAGATCTTGCCGAAAAAATGAATTTAAAAGTGGGTGATATATTAAGAAAATTGATGGCACTCGGTACACTTGCAACAATAAATCAAAGACTCGATACCGATACCGCAATTTTACTTGCAAACGAGTTCGGATTTGAAGCAAAACTATCTTCTTTATATGAAGAAGAAGATATAAAAGAAGATTCTGCTCAAGATGACAAGGCAAATCTTCAACCAAGATCACCTATAGTTACAATTATGGGACATGTTGATCATGGTAAAACATCTTTACTTGATGCAATAAGACACAGTAATGTTATAGCAGGTGAAGCCGGAGGTATAACACAACATATAGGTGCTTACAGAGTAAAAACTTCTACCGGCGAAATAACATTTTTGGATACTCCGGGTCACGAAGCTTTTACAGCAATGAGATCCAGAGGAGCTCAGGCTACGGATATTGTTATATTGGTTGTTTCCGCAGCAGATGGAGTTATGCCTCAAACCATTGAAGCAATAAACCATGCAAAGGCCGCAAATGTACCTATAATAGTTGCCGTAAACAAAATAGATTTGCCGACAGCCAATCCGGAAAGAATAAGACAGGAAATAAGCAATTACGGACTTCTGCCTGAAGAATGGGGCGGAGACACCATAATGGTTGATATTTCGGCAAAACAAAAATTAAATATAGATTCTTTATTGGAATTGGTTCAGCTTAAAGCTGAAATGATGGAATTAAAAGCTAACCCCAACAAACATGCCGAAGGTATTGTTATAGAAGCTAAGTTAGATCCAAGAAGAGGAGCTGTTGCAACAATTCTCGTACAAAGCGGAACTCTTCATGTAGGAGACAATTTAGTTGTAGGGACAACATTCGGTAAAGTTAGAGCAATGATTGATGAATACGGAAAAAGATTTGATAAAGCAATACCAAGTATGCCTGTTGAAATTTTGGGTTTAAATGAACCCCCTCAGGCCGGTGATAAATTTGTTGTATTGGAGCACGAATCTCAAGTAAGAGAAATTGCCAATGCAAGAAAAGAAAAAGCAAAAGCGGATGCATTAAGACCTAAACAACATGTTTCTTTGTTGGACTTGAATGCAGGTAAGGCAAAACATCTTAAGATTATTCTAAAAACCGATGTTCAGGGTTCTTTGGGTGCATTGTGTGATGCTCTTGAAAGAATGTCTAATTCCGAAATAAACTTGGAAATTATACATAAAGGCGCCGGTTCTATTACGGAATCCGATGTCGTTTTAGCTGCAGCTTCGGATGCTTTGATTGTAGGTTTCAACATAAGACCTGATGCAGCCGTAGAAAAATTGGCGGAATCGGAAGGTGTAAGTATAAATGTTTATAGAATTATTTATGATTTAATTGCCGATATTAAAGCTGCAATGGAAGGTTTGCTTGATCCGGATACTCAAGAAAAAATTACCGGTAAAGCCGTTGTTAAACAAGTATTTAAATTATCTTCCGCAGGAACTGTTGCCGGTTGTACAGTAACAGAAGGAAAAGCTCAAAGAAATGTTAAAATAAGACTTTTAAGAGATAATGTTATAATATTTGAAGGTAATTCTTCGGCGATAAAGAGATTTAAAGATGATGTAAAAGAAGTTGAAAAAGGTTATGAATGCGGTATTTCTCTTGAAAACTTTTCTGATATAAAAGTTTCAGATGTCATGGAATTTTTCACAATAGAAAAGATTGCAAGAAAATTGGTAAACGAAAACTAAAGACTACAGAAGAATAGAAAGTTAGAAGTATAGAAGTATGGAAACGACAAAGGCAAACTACGAATTAAGGAATTGGTAATAGAACATGAAGGCATATAAGAGAGCAACCAGAGTTGCAGAATTAATACAAAAAAACGTAGCGGAAATTTTGAGAGATATAAAAGAATTAAATAAAGGTTTAGTAACGGTAACGAGTGTAAGACTTACCGACGATTTACAAACTTGCAGAATTTTTTATTCCGTTATCGGAACAGAAGATGATAAAAAAAATGCGGAAAAAGTTTTGTCGGAAAACCTTAAACAAATAAGATACAACATTGCACAAAATATGGAGTTAAGAAGAACTCCCACAATAGATTTTAAGTATGATGATTCCGGAGAAAAAGCGGAAAAAATATTTGAAATTTTAGACAAGATAGAACATGAAAAAGACAATAACAAATAATTTATCATTACAAAACAGTTCAAAAAAAGAAATTCTTGATACTATATCGAAAATAATAAAACAATCTAAAACTTTTTTTATAGCCGGACATACAAAGCCGGACGGTGATGCTCTCGGTTCGGGATTGGCTCTTTCATCTTTATTAAGAAGAATGGGCAAAAAAGTAACTCATTGTTCATTAGATCCCGTACCTCAAGATATGAAGTTTATGAAAGGCTCTAAAAATATAAAAATAACCGATAAAATATCAGGAAATTTTGACTGTGCTATTATTTTGGAATGTATAAGTTTTGAAAGAATGGGTGACATTATTTCCCCCAATCAAGCAAAAAAGATAATAAACATAGATCATCATCTTGCTCATACAAATTTCGGAAATGTTAATTACATCGTTCCGACATCATCATCCGTTTCGGAACTTATATACGATATCTTTGTAAATTTAAAAATTACACCGACGAAACAGGAAGCAGAAAATTTATATATAGGCATTGTTACCGATACGGGAAGATTTCAACAATTAAATACAAATGCAAATTCACATTTAGTAGTTGCCGAACTTTTAAAATTAGGAGTTAATTCCAATAAATTATGTAAACAATTATTTTTGATTATGGAAATTTCAAAAATGAGATTATATGGTTTCGCTTTATCAAATATCGAAACTGCTTATAACGATAAGCTTGTATATATAAAATTGACAAAAAAAATGTTTGATAAAGCAAAAGCTTCCGATACGGACACCGATGGTATAATAAATTATTGCATTTCCGCACCAAAAGCTGTTGTAGGATGTTTACTTAAAGAAGTTGATAAAAAAACAACAAAATTAAGTTTCCGTTCAATCGAAAAATTTAATCTGTTAAATATAGTAAGATTGTTTAATGGCGGCGGTCATAAAAATGCCGCAGGATGTACAATAAATTCGGACATAAACACTGCAACAAAAAAAATCATTCAAGCTTTCAAAGGTAAATTATAAGTGCAATATAACGACTTTTCAGGACTTATACTGGTAAACAAACCTGTAGGTATTACATCCTTTAAATTAGTTCATATTATCAGAAAAAAATTAAATGTGAAAAAAACAGGGCATTGCGGGACATTAGATCCTTTAGCAAGCGGATTGATGATTGTTCTTGTAGGTAAATATACAAAACTGCAAGATAAGTTCATGAAACAAGATAAAGTCTATCATGCGACAATAAGACTCGGTTTAAAAACCGATAGCGGAGATCTCGACGGCAAAATAATTTCACAATCCGACTTTTCTCATGTAACAAAAGAGTTAATTGGACAAGTGTGTAAAAGTTTTATAGGGAAGATAAAACAAATTCCCCCCATGTATTCAGCTCTGAAAGTTAACGGTCAAAAATTGTATGAACTTGCAAGAAAAGGAATTACCGTTGAAAGAAAGCCGAGAGAAATAACAATTTATTCTATCGATTTAACAGATTATCAAAAAGATAATTTTTCAATAAGAGTAAAATGTTCAAGCGGAACATATATTAGAACATTGGCGGAAGACATAGGGAAAAAACTTAATGCAGATACCGTTTTGATAAATTTAATTAGAGAAGAAATAGGCAATTATAAACTTTCAGATGCACTTAATATTGATGACATAAAAGAGAATGATAATTCTTGCCTTAAACAAGTTGATTTTTAAAATAATAAGTTTATATAATATTGAAAAATAAAACCAAAGGAGATATGTTTATGGAAGAAAACTTACAAGAACAGACTCAATCTCAAGAAGAATCTCAGGTAAGTAAAGAACCGATTTCTACAATCAATCAACTTGATAAGAAAACAATAATTCTCGTATCGGCTTGTTCATTAATATGTTTTTTACTTGGGTTATTATTCGGAATATTTATAGGAGGCAACAGTTCGTCTTCTCCAAAGCAACCGCTTTATCAAAGACCGCCTCTGAATGCTTCTTCCGGATTTAATCCTCAAGACAGATTTGCAGACGGAAGGCAACAACAAAGACCGCAATTACAAGGACAACAACAGCAAGGAGAAAACAATTCTCAATTTCAACAAGAAAGATTTCAGAGACAACCCGAAAGAAGACAGAGACCTAGACCTCCGAGAAGACAAATACCGAATCAGAATTAAATTCAAAATACGGGTTTTTGAACAATATAAATTAATAAAAAAGCAGATGAAACAAAAATTTCATCTGCTTTTTGTTATCTCAACAAAAGTTTTATATATCTAATTTTTTCAAAACATCAAATGTCTTATTATAAAATTCTTTTAAATTAGCTTCATTAACACTTGTATTTTGAGAGTATAAAACTATAGAACAATCGTCTATAATTTCTTCTATTTGTTTGATTAATTCTGCATCTATAGATTTTTGTTCCAATTCTTTTCTTATCTTGTAAGCTGTTAATCCGTCAGCAGATTCTCCCAATACTGAAGCAAAATATTCCAATAAACCTTTATACATATACTCATAAAAATCGGTTGTTTTTTTAGTTTTTTTAGCTCTTTGAAAATATTTTTTTGATTTTCTATATGCCTTTTTATTTTTTAATTTTTGTTGATCCTTGTTTATATACTCGATATATTTAAAAATCAGTCTTATCAAAATATATAATATCAACAAAGAGCCCAAAATTATCCATAAAACAGGTCTTTTTACAAAATTATATGCTTTAATAAAAAAAGACAAATCAATATTCGGTTGAACATTTGCAGTACCGTAATCATATATTTCCTTGTTTGTTGTCGAATTATTTATGGTGTCGGAACTTTTTTTAACTGATAAATCTTCCAAAACATTTACTTTAATATTTTTTGCCGGCAGATTTTTTATTTGTTTTGTTTGCATATCAAAATATTTTTGAGATAAAATCTTAATTTCGCCTTCGCCCGCACTTAAAGGCATTATTAAAGTTGTAAATTCTTTTCCTGTTTCTTTCTCCCCTTGCTTTATTATTTTCTCGGATGTTTCATATTTCTTCAAATTATCGGAAAGCATTATTTCCGGTTCTTGAATTGTTTTAATATTTCCGTCTCCGGATATAGTTATTTTCAAATCAAACGGTTCGTTTTCTTTTTTGTCTTTTTTATCGACTGTTGCCGACATTTTAAAATTTCCAACCATGCTTATATTCTGAGGAACTTTTAAAACTTTTATATTTATTTCATCGGTTACAAGTTCAACAGACTTACTTCTTCTGAAAAAGCTGGCAAAAAAATCATCATAATTTTTTGAAAAATCCTCTATAGAGACAATAAGTGTTGATTTATCAATCTTTATATTACCTTCTTGCTGAGGATATATTTCGGTTGAAACTTCGGTTACAATATAATCTCTGCCGTTAATCTGCGATCTGTAATTATTTTGTGTCGTATTACCGGTAAAAAAGCCGATAAAGCTTGGAGCTTGATAAGACGGATTGGATAAAACATTAACAGATGTATAAAAATAAAAAGTATATATTATTTTTTCGTTAATATATGCTGTTTTTTTATCAACTTTTGCTTCTACAAAGACAGCCTTTGATGTATCAAAATTATAAACCTGCGAAGATTGTTTTTGTTGTGGTATTTTAGTATTTTGAACCGATGCCGAACTTACGGTTTGAGCTTTAGAAACAGTTATCTTTATCGGTTCGGTTTCATAAGTTTCTCCGTTATAATCGAGTTTAAAAGAAGGTATTTCGTATTCACCTTCTTTCTTCGGGCTTAATGTATATATATAACTTACCGTATTAGTTATTTGTCCGTTAACAATAGACATACTTTTCGACTGAGAAGAGCCGTAAGTATTGAAATCTTTTAAAGTTGGTACCGAGAAATACGGTAAACTTTTGGAATCCCCTTTTATTGAAATTGTAAGTTGCAGTGTTTCGTTCAGTGCAACGGCTGTTTTATTTACCGATGAATACATTTCAATTTTACTTGCATAAACAACAGCCGTAAAAAAGCAAACAACTATAACAGTGATTATTTTTTTTATATCAAAACTTTTTACCATGATTTTCCGCTTCTTCCTATTTTTTGTATTGTGCCGCCATCTTTGGCATTATCGTGATTTTGTTTATCCTGTTTATCAAAATAATCTAACAGATGTTGGTTAGGATTTTGTTTTTGTTTATCATCTTTATCATCTTTATCCTGCTTATTATCTTTATTCTGCTGTTTATCATCGTTTTTATCTTTTTGTTTATTTTGTTCATTATTATTTTTATTTTCATTATTTTGATTATCTTGTTTATTTTTATCGTCATTTTTATTATCTTTTTGATCTTTATTATTATCTTGATTTTGCTTATCTTTATCATTATTTTCCTGATTATCTTTATTTTGATTATTTTGTTGTTTATTATCTTTGTTTTTATCGTTTTTATTATCTTTATTCTTATCTTTATTTTGTTGTTGTTCCTGTTGTAAAAACTCTATATTATGTTTTGCCGCAATATCGGAACTGTTTACTTTTAAACATTCCTTATAATAATCCAAAGCCAAATCTTTATCTTGTTTTCTATATGCAGTATTTCCCATATTATATAGTGCTGCACTTTTTAATTCCGCATTGTTTGTATTATTTAATACAACTTTATAAGTTTCCAATGCCTTATCATATTCTCCTTTTCTGTAGTAAGCATTTGCCAAATTATAATTGATCATAGCATTATCAGCATCTGCCTCTTTTGCCTTTTCATAATATTCTATAGCCTTATCGACATTGTTTTTTTGATATTGTTTATTACCTTTCACCATATTTTCGTTTGCATAAGAAAATACGGGAAACAAAAACATTATAAAAATTAAACTCAGTACTTTCTTCATTTTTTCTTCCAATCTTCTAATCTTCCGATTTTCTGCCTTTTCGTTGTCGGCATAAACAAATAAAGCAACAAGAAAAACAACGCTACCGCCAACGGATAATAAAATCTGTCTTCCAAATTATTAAATATATTCGCAGTTCCTTCAATCTTATCAAGTTTATTTAATATATTTATAAGACTATTAAGAGACTGATCTTGATTCATATTGTAATATCTTCCGCCGGTAGCTTGTGCTATTTGTTCTAAAGTTGAGGAATCAAGCTTAGTAACAACAGTTTTCCCTTTTTCATCTTTTAAATACTCTTTAAATTGTCCGTTCTCATAAGTAGGAATAGGTTCTCCTTTTTCCGTCCCTATGCCGACACAAAATATTTTTGTTTGACTTTCCTTTGCCTCTTCCAAGGAACTTTTCAAGTCTCCGTCAAAACTTTCACCATCGGTAATAATAACAAGAGCTTTTGCATTTGAAGGGACCTTTTTTAGACTTTCGCAAGCCAATTCTATAGGTGCGGCAATATTTGTTCCGTAAAAAGGGACAGAATCCGTATCCAACAAAGATAAAAACATTTCAAATGCTTTTACGTCTGAAGTTAAAGGACATTGCCAATATGCTTGTCCCGCAAAAGCAATCAATCCTATTCTTTGACCTTTTAATTTTTCCGATAGATCTTTAAAAATAATTTTAGCCCTTGTAAGTCTATCCGGTTTCAAATCTTGCGCCAACATACTTTTTGATACATCTATGGCAACAACTATGTCACTGGATAAAGATTTTGCTTCAACTTGTTTTAACCCCCATTTAGGTCTTGCAAGAGCAATCACAACAAAAAATAAGGCTAATATAAAAAATATATTTTTTAAAAAGACTTTAAAAAAATCAACAGTAAGCATTTTATTCCACAACAAAGAATTTGTAAATTTGTTTATTGTTTTTCTGGACAATTTAAATGACAACAAGAATATTACTATTATCACTAAAATCACTATTAAGAATAATAAATTATTTACATTTTCAAACATTTGTTAAGGCAACCTTTTTAAAATTGTAATTTTCAACAGAAAACCTAAAATTAAAATCCAAAATCCAGGAAATAAAAATTTCATAAATTGTTCGTTATAATTTACAGACTTCGTATGTTCAACCGTAGTTTTTTCAAGATCATCTATACTCGAAAAAGCTTTGTATAAATCTTTTGAAGTTTGTGCGGAAAAATATTCACCGTCGGTTTTTGCTGCAATTTCTTTTAATAAATTTTCATCCAAATCATTCCCCTGTGCCTGAACTTTTCTTTTTCCCCAGAACAAATCTTCTATTTCATAATAATCTCTTTCACTTCCCACACCTACGGTATAAACTTTTATATTATTGTCTTTTGCAAGTTGTGCTGCCGTCATCGGACTTATTTCTCCTCTGTTATTTGCTCCGTCTGTAAGCAACACTACAATTTTACTCTTACTGTCGACTTTTGAAAGTCTGTTAACAGCAGTTGCAAGTGCATCTCCTATAGCCGTTCCATCCGCTTTCGTTATTCGTGTGTTTATTAAATCAATAAAATTTACCAGAGCATCTTTATCTAATGTTAGCGGACATTGAGTGAAAGCCAAAGAACTAAAAACAACTATTCCCATTCTGTCGTTTACTCTTTTTAAAACAAATTCTTTTGCTCTGTCTTTTGCATTTTGTATTCTGGAAATATTAACAGTAGGATCTATAGCTTCCATACTTGTAGATGTATCCATTACAAGCATTATATCTATACCGTTTGCCTGAAAAGTTTCGTATTTGGAAGAACTTTGCGGTCTTGCGAGAGCAACAATTAACAAACATATCCCTATCAATATTAAAATATCGGGAATTATAAGTAATCTTGTTCTAAAACCTTTTTTAGAGCCGAAAAAAGATAAAGAAGAGAATTTTAATAAAGGTTTAGAAAAGTATATTTCCTTAAGGATAAATAATACCAAAATTACAGGAATTAAAGATAATAAGTAGACATACAAAAATCTCATAATTTTTCTATAAACCCTTTTGCCGTATCAAAATCATTTTTTATATCTTCTTTAGAAGGTATAAGTTTTGCAAACTTAACAAAATCACAATTAATTAAGTAATTCTTTAATTCTCTGTTGTGTTCCGGTGGAATTTTGTTTTTTAACATAGAATAAAGTTCGGTTGTTGTTTTTTCCATTCCGTCAACAGAATATGTTCTCGACACATAAAATCTTATAATATCCGAGAGTTTATCGTAATACTCCTTTATATGACCTTTTTCTATTAAATCAAGAGAAATCAAATCTTCTAATTGTTGTAATGCATACTCCTTTGGAGGAATTGATTGTATTATTTCTTCTTGTGTAGGTTTTCTTTTTTTCTTTTTAATATACTTGTAGATCAAATATCCAAATACACTTAAAATTATTAATGCTATCACAAACGGCAAATACCACAATAAGCCATGACTAAATTTTATGATACCTTTTATACCCAAAATATCTGTAGGCGGATTTTTAGGATCCAAAACACTTTTTACTTCTATAGGCATGGCGTTTGTTTTTACGAATTTTTTTTGATCAATGTAAGTGTATGGAATTTCAACCGATAAAAGTTCTACTTTGCCGGCTTTATAAACCGACAATATAAAGTCTACACTTCCGTCTTGTGCGGGTTTAATATCCAGAAGTTCGAAATCTCCGAATTTTTCTTCCGTCAATTTTTCTTTATCCAAAGAATCAACGGTTAAACCTTCGGCTTTTATATTGAGAACAACTTTATCACCCACAGTTATATCCTGTTGAGGTGATAAAGTTTGTTCAAATGCATATAATCCGACAACTGATAAAAATAATATTACTACTGCTAACGCTTTTTTATATAAAAACATTTACTCTTGATTGCAAGAAACAAAAATGAACTATTACTGTTCTTATTTACTTTCTTGTTTTGTTCCCTCAGCTTCAGCTTTTTTTAACTCTTCTTTTAATGCTTTTTCTTTTTCAGACTGTGCTGCTTTTATTTTTTCCTGTTCTGCTTTTGCTTTAGCTCTTGCTTTATCATTTGCTTGTTTTTCTGCTAATTTTACTTTTTCTATCTCAGCATTTGCTTTAGCTCTTGCTTTATCATTTGTTTCTTTTTCGGCAGCTTTTATCTTTGCTTCAGCTACTTTAAATTCAGTCAATGCAGCACCGATTGCTTCTTTTTCTATACTTTTAATTCTATCTTCTTCCTTTTGTGATTCTTGTTTTCTTTCAGCTTTTATTTTATCCGTCATTTCTTTTTCCGCTTCTTTCTTTGCTTCTGCTATTCTTTTAGCTTCTTCTTTTGCTGCTAATTTTTCAGCGGCTTTTTTTTCTGCCTGAAGTTTTTTTGCTGCAGCTTTTTCTTCTGCCTCAAGTTTCTTTATTTCTTCTTTTGACATTTGTTGTCTTGCAGCTATTTTTTCCGCTTCAGCTCTTGCCTTCTCTGCCTCTCTTGATTTTTCGATAGCTTCAAGTTCTTTGGCAACTTGTGCTTTTTCGGATTTTATTTGAGCCTTTATTTTATTTTCCGCCTCTTTTGTTGCATCTTTAATTTTTTTAGCATCTTCTTTTGCTGCTTGTTTATCGTTAGCTTTCTTCTCTGCAAGAAGTCTTTTTGTCTCGGCTTTTGCTGCATCCTCTTTTTGTTTTTGTACCGTTTTTAATTTATCTATCTCGGCTTTTGCATGAGCTCTTGCTTTGTCATTTTCTGCTTTTTCTTCTGCTCTTATTTTGTCTATTTCCGCTTTTGCCTGAATTTTTGCTTGTTCGTTTGCTTGTTTTTCCGCTGCTTTTACTTTTTCTTGTTCAACTTTTGCTTCAGCTTTTGCTTTTTCTTTCGCCTGTTTTTCTATAGCCTTTACTTTTTCTTTTTCTGCTTTTACCTTTGCAGCCTGTTCAGCTTTTATTTTCTTTTCCTGTTCTTTCAACTCTTTTTCTTTCGCCGCTTTTTCAGCCTTTAATTTATCTTTTTCTGCTTTCGCTTGTTCCTTAGCTTGCTTTTCTGCTGCTTTTGCTTTTTCTTTTTCAGTTTTTATATCTTTTTCCACTTTATTAACGGTTTCCTTAGATTCGTTTGCTTGTTCTTTAACTTTAGCTTCCTCGTTTTCAACATTTTCTTTTACTTCGGCTACAACCGTTTGAGAAGATGTTTCTACATCCTCTGCTACTGATTTAGCAGCATTATCAGCATCTTCTTTTATATCATTCATTTCATCTTCAACGGTTTTATGTGCAACTTCATTATTTGCACTTACAACGGCCTTCATTGTTTCCGATGAAATATTTACATCCGTTGTTACCGGTTTATTTCCGGTTTGTTCATTTATATTTTCATTTACAAATCCGCTTTTTTTATTCTTTTTTTCTTTTTTACTTTTCTTAGCTGCATCTTTACTATTTTCAATTTTGTCACTTTCCAATTGAGAAGTTTCGGTTACTCCCGCAACAAATTTCGGTGCTTCTCCTTGCGAAGCTTTTTCAACTGTTTGTGTGGATTTTTTTACTTCATTTGTTATCTTTTGTTCTGCAACATTTTCATTATCTTTTACTGATTGTGCTGAAGCAGGAACTTCCGGAACGGCAACATTATATTCCTTTAATTTCGATATAGCCTGTTCTTGACCTTGAGCAGCAGCTAATTTAAACCACTTTGTAGCCTCATTAATATCTTTTGCTACACCTTCTCCTTCCTCATACATATGACCAATCATATATTGAGCATCCGGATCCTTCTTTAATCTGTTGTATTCTTTATAATAGTCCATTGCTTCCTTATAATCTTTTTCTACCTCATAACCGTTATAATACATTTCTCCCAACATATAAAGAGCATCTTCATTTCCGTTAACCATCGCTCTTCTAAAATATTCCAACGATGCTACAAAATCAATCTTACCTGTTTCGCCTTTGTAATAAATGAGTCCCAAAGCATATTCCGCATCGGCATTTCCCTGATTTGCGGCTTCATCATACCATTTCAAAGCAGCTTTATAATTTTCTCTGTCATAATAATAACTGCCTAACTCATTTTCAGCTTTAGCATATCCTTGATTTGCGGATTCTTTATAATACTGGAGAGCCTTTTCTTCATTTTTTTGTGTTCCCTCTCCTTTCTTATACATTTCGGCTAAACAAAATTGAGCTCTTTTATCTCCTTGTTCGGCAGCCTTAAGATACCATTTGAAAGCCTTGTCATAATTTTTTTCTATCAATCTTCCTTCATAGCAAAGATTTCCAAGATAATATTGCGCTTCGGAATATCCGTATGCCGCAGACTCTTCATAATATTTTAAAGCCTTTGCATCATCTTTTGCGGTTGCTCTTGCATTTTCATACATTTCACCAAGATAAAATTTTGCTTCTCCTACTCCCTGTTCCGAAGCTTTTTGATACCACTTAAAAGCTTCTTTATCGGTTTGATGAACATTTCCCGAACCGCTTGCACATAAACCTGCTAACTCATATTGAGCTTGTGCATGACCTTGAAGAGCGGCTTTTTTAAACCAGTTATACGCTTGTACATAATTCTGACCTACACCGTTACCCTCAAGGTATTTCATACCTATTTCATATTGAGCATCGGCATTTTTTTCATTCTCATTAACTACCGCAGCCGCAACATGAATAGAACCAAATAAAAGTACTACCGTAATAAATGCAACAAATTTTTTCATACTTCCTCCAAAATATATATTTTAATAATGTTTTAATGCTTTCTCCTGTCTGGATTTAAAGAACTTTATTAATTCCAGTATGTACGGCCTATCCGTATATATATTCATAACATCTGTTTTGGCAACTTTAAAAGTATCATCCAAATAATCTTCATGCTTTTTTAAATTTTTGTAATATTCTTCTCTAACTTCTCTTGACGAAAAATCTATATCCGTCACTAAACCTGTCTCTGCATCTTGTAATCTAAACAATCCTTTTTTAGGAATTTCCTGCTCTTTAGGATCTGAAACTTTTATGCACACTAAATCATGTTTTTTTGCCGTAACTTTCAACATCCTGTCAAAATTTTCATCATAGAAATCAGATATTAAAAAAACTAATGCCTTTCTTTTGCATAATCTGTTTAAAGATTTTAATGCATTTTCAATATTCGTTTTTTTGTTTTGCGGTTTATAGCTCAAAATTATATCTATAAGCCTTAATATATGTTTTTTATTCTTCTTCGGTTTTATATATTGTTCGACAATATCAGTAAAAGTAAGAAGTCCTGCTCTGTCGCTGTTTTTAAGAGCTGAAAAAGCAAGAACCGCCGTAAGTTCGGCAATCAAATCATTTTTTACAATATTCTTACTGCCAAATTGTCCCGAAGCACTCAAATCAACAACAAACATAACCGTTTGTTCTCTTTCTTCGTCATATTTTTTTATGTAAGGTTTATTTCTCCTGGCTGTAACATTCCACGAAATTCTTCTTACATCATCACCCGGAACATATTCTCTTACTTCACTAAACTCTAACCCCTGTCCTTTAAAAACGCTATGATACTTTCCGGAAAAAACATCGTCTACAAGTTTTTTCGATCTAAGCTCTATTTTTTTTATTTTTGACAAAATATCCGAATTTAACAATTTCTTATCTCCGAATTAAAATATCAAAAGTAAGTTCTACGGAACTTCAACTCCGTCAAAAATTTGTTTTATAATATCATCACTTGTAAGTTCTTGAGCATCAGCATCGTAAGTTGTAAGTACTCTGTGTCTTAAAACATCCGGTCCTATATCTTTAATATCCTCAGGCGTAACAAAACCTCTTCCCTTTAAAAAAGCTAATGCTTTTCCTGCTCTATTCAAGTTTATTGTTGCTCTCGGAGATGCTCCGAAAGCTATAAGATTTTTTAAATTTTCAAGTCCGTACTTTTCAGGCTTTCTTGTAGCAACAACGATATCGACTATATAATTTTTAACTTTATCATCAACATATATTTCATCTACTGCCTTTTTTGCTTCTTCTAAATCTTGTAAGGTTATTACAGGATTTACTTCTATTTTTTTTCTTGTAGAATATCTGTCTAAAATTGATCTTTCTTCTTGTTCCGTAGGATAATCCAACTTTAATTTAAGCATAAATCTGTCTACTTGAGCTTCAGCCAACGGATAAGTTCCTTCTTGTTCTATTGGATTTTGCGTGGCCAAAACCAAAAAAGGATCCGGTAACGGATAAGTTACATCTCCTATGGTAACTTGTTTTTCCTGCATAGCTTCCAAGAAAGCACTTTGAACTTTTGCAGGAGCTCTGTTTATTTCATCCGCCAATATAAAATTAGAAAATATAGGACCTTTTTTTACATTAAAATCCCCTTTATTTGAATCATATATTAAAGTTCCGGTCAAATCCGAAGGTAATAAATCCGGAGTAAATTGGATTCTCTTGAAATCTCCGGAAACGGCTCTTGCCATAGTATTGACCGCTAAAGTTTTTGCAAGGCCCGGAACCCCCTCTAACAAAATATGTCCGTCCGATAATAAACCAACCAACATTCTTTCGAGAATATAACTTTGACCGACTATAACTTTAGAAACTTCACTCAATAAACCTACAACAGCCAAAGATTGTTGTTTTACTTTTTCGTTTAAACTTTTAATATCAATACTTTCTGACATTTTTTGCTCCTTATTTACAGTATCCGTTATTATTCTGTTCTATTCGGCCAATATTTCAAGTACCTGTTTAACATCCATGTTCATATTTATACCTAATTGTTGAGCTTTTGCCGTGAGCGCAACAATTTTTGAGTTAAGCATATCTTCTATTGTTTTGACACCTGTAACTATACAAGCGACATCATCTCTTTTTTGTGCGGTATTTATATTTAAATATCCGCACATAATATACCCCTTGTCGCCGGTAATAACCAACAAACTTGTATTATTACATAATGGCAATTCTATACCTTTAAATATGGTATTTTTTACTTTTATCTCTTTTGTTACCATTTTATAATTTCCCCTAATATAATTTTTAGACTATCTCATTGCCTACTTTGTTACTTTAATATTCTATTGTTCTACAATTTCACAATTTTCATTACTCCGCGCATCTATAAATTCATGTATCAAATCGCTTTGCGATTTTTACACTGTCCAAGATAAAATATTAAAATTTTTGGTAGGTTTCGGTATAATAACAGAAGATTGATACGGCCATCTTTCAACTTCCATACTATCTTTATCAACACTAAGAGTAAACTCCATGTTTTTATAAATTTCCGGTAAATTTAAAACTTTTAGAGGAATTTTTAATTCTATTATAGATTTGAATTTTATATCATCAAAAGATAAAGTTTTTGTTTCTCTTGTATTTTCATAAAAAGCATTAAATTCAACAACATTATGTTCAATATCGAATTTAAAAGAAATCTTTGTTTTTACAGGCTCTAAAAAATTAATATTAAAATTAAAATTTTCTATTTCTTTTGAATTTTGTTCAACGTTTAAATCCAAGGCCAAATATATATTCTCCAAATCAAAGCCGAAATTAAATGATTTTATAGTTGTTGCAACCTGGTGCATGGAACCACCGGTATGCCCGACAACATATACTCCGGATCTTTTCCATTCAAAATAATTTGTTATCTCCCCGTCTATTGAAGGAGATATAAGCGAAGTCGGCATCATAAAATTACTGTTACGATTATTTGACATATGCTGCTGGCCTTTTATAGCCTTATACAAATAATCGGGAATTTTTTCATTAAGTAACGAATATATTGCCATCAAATGTTGCCTAAATAATAAATCGAACATTCCGTCATTACCGGAAGAATGATCGTCGCCATACCACCAATTCCAATCGGAACCTTCCGCAGCATACAAAATTTGCCAAACTTTTTTCTCAAGTTCACTTCCCGCAAAATCAGGATGATTTTTCGTATATTCAACTATAAAATCTCTTGTTTGTCCGACATATTGCCAAGAAGTATTATCTTCGTTATGACCTATCCAAATTCCGAAATTTCCGTTTATCCAAGACCCCGCCATCAAATGTGTAATCGTATCTCTCGGAGGAAATCTGTTCAAATAATCTGTTATTGTTACGGTTTCTATTTCATTATCTTTGTTTAATGCATCGTATAACTTTGATAAAAAATCCCATCCGTCGTTTCTGTAATATTCCCAGCAATTTTCTCCGTCGAGAATAACAGATACCAACGGATTCTCATATTCTTGACCTGCATAATCACCTATATTTTTTATTTTTGTTATGAAATCTTTCACAGCATCATCAGGATTCCATTTTGAATAAACAAAACCTATAGAATCCGACAAACCATGATCTCTGAAAATCATATTTACATTTTTACCTTCGACACTCACATTATAAGGTCTAAACAAATATCTTCTGTTTTCACAAACTCTTTTATAGCTTCCGCTCAATATGGCTTCGTCAGTTGCTATCCATTTTATTCCGTTATCGGAAACAATCTTTACCACTTCATCACAAACAGACCCCTCGGAAGGCCACATTCCGGTAGGTTTTCTGCCGAATAATTGTTCATAATAATTTATTGCGGATTGAACATGCCATACGGCATCTTCTTTATGAGAAAATCTTTTTTTAGGCAAAACTATATTGGGGGTTGCATCCAAAGCGTTGTTTGTGTCACACAATAAAGGCATTATAGGGTGATAGAAAGGTGTAACGGAAACTTCTATTTGACCTCTATCTTGCAATTCTTTGTGTTTTTGAACTATCTTTCCGCAAATTTCAAGTTGTTTATCTATTAATTTATGTTTTTCATCTTCGGTAAAATCTCTTCCTTTTATATAAAGAGAATTTATAAACTCGTCGTGTTTTCTCCAATAAGGGTCAAACCATGACAAATTAAACCATACCTGTAAATCTCTAATATCTTCATTTTTAAAATAGTTTAATATTCTTCTAACATCTGCTTCACTGGTTTGTTTTCCTCTTTTTTCCAACAATTGATGATATCTATTATAAGGGAAAACCATTGTCTCCCAATTTGCCATAAAAAAGTTCATTAAAATAAAAACTTTTTCATCTTCGGACAATTCCAAAACCGGTTTTAAAGTTAACTCCAAAAATTTATCTTTTGCTATTCCTTTGGAATATTCTTCAAGTTGAACCAACAAAGACGGAACTAAATTAATATTTGCCTTTACTCTCGGGTAATCATCCAAAATTGCAATCATATCATAGTAATCTTTGGTCGCATGAAGTCTTACCCAAGGTAATTCATAAACATTATTCAACGGATTTTTATATATAGGTTGATGTTGATGCCATAAAAAAGCCAAGTAAACTTTTTTCATTATAAGCTCCAAAACTACTTTAACTTTTCGGCTGCTCTTTCCGAATAAATTGTTCCGGGAAACTTCTCGGTAATGTCTTTATATACTTGTTTTGCTTCTTCTTCTTTTCCGGATAAAGCATATAACCTTGCCAAATTTTCCATTACGGAAGCTGCCAAATAATTATCCGAATATTTTGACAAGAAATCTTTTGAAAGAGAAATAGCATGTTCTACATTACCGTTATTGTCATAAACAGAAATTAACAACGGATAACCTATCGGTTTGACGGTTTCCGGTTTAGCATTTTCTATATAAGTTTTTAAAAGTGCTTCCGCTTCGTCATATTTTTTTTGGAATATCAAATTACTTGCTTTAATTATGATTGCTCTATATGCAGCAGGTGTATTACCGTATGTATTTATTACATCGTCTATCAATGTAAGGCCTTGTTCCAAATTACCGGTAGAAATAATTTTGGTAGCCATATTTAATCTGTCGGATGCTGCAGTATTAACCATCTGTATTCTTACGTAAACAAAAACTATTATCAATGCTACAACAATTACACTAATCAAAGTCGAAAAGAAAGGTTTTTTGTTTCTTTTTACCCATTTAATAACATCTACTATCGCCGAATTTTCCTGTTTTTCCATTTCCATTTTTATCCTCTACTTTTTTAAAGCAACAATATCGTAAGAATTTTGTTGCATAATATTAAAATATTCCAAATCCAAACCTGATTGTTTAAGAGTATTTTCTATTTTCATTTTATCCATCAAATTTTCCGGCTCATGAGAATCCGTATTTAAGACAAGTTTTGCACCGCATTCCAAAGCTAAAGATGCGACCTCTTTATTTGTAGCATTATGACCGCATCTGGTGGTAATCTCCAAACAAACATTGTTTTCTTTTGCAAGCAAAACATCTTCTTCTGTTATGTGACCGGGATGCGCAAGAATATCTATTCCGGCCTGCACAGCATAGTGATTTGTTAAAGGCGGAACCGTTTCAGCTACCGTTTCACCATGAACAACAATGATTTTTGCGCCTAAATTTTTGCATTTGTCAGCCATATCTTTTATAAGCTTTGGAGGAACATAAGTTATCTCTACTCCGGGAATAACTTGAATTTCGTAATGTTCCTGCAAAATTCCCGCAACTTTTATAATTCTCGGTATAACATAATCATAAGTTGAATAATCGACATGGTCGGTCAAAGCAATAGTTTTATATCCTTTAAACTTTGCTCTATATACCAACTCACTCGGCAACAAAACGCCATCAGAAAATAATGTATGTGTATGCAAATCTATCATAACTGAAATATTATATCATTTTTATTAATTTTTTATAACTGTTCCGTTAAGTTGTTTTATACCGCTTATACCATCAACAATTAAAACTTCTTTAACACCTTTTTCAACAGCTTGTTTACAACTATTAATTTTTGGTATCATTCCGCCGGTAATAACTTCCGTTTTTATAAGGTTATCGACTTCACTTATTTTTATTTCTTTTATTGTTTTTTTATCTTTATCAAGAACGCCCGCAACATCAGTTAAAAAAATAAGTTTTGCGGCTTTAAAGGATATGGCTATATTTGTCGCAAGAGTATCTGCATTTATATTTAAAGCATGTGTATCTTCTGCCATACCTACAGAAGATATTACAGGGAAAAAGCCACCGTCTATTAAGTTTTGTATTAAACTTACATCTATCTTTACGGGTTCACCTACAAAGCCTAATTCTTTTTTCACATCACAAACAGCAATAGAACCGTCTCTTGCCGATATTCCCACCGCTCTAACTCCGCATTTTATAAGTTCTGCCGTCAACATTTTATTTACTTTGCCGCTTAAAGCCATTTCTACCGCTTCCAAAGTTTGTTCGTCAGTATACCTTAAACCGTTAACGAATTTTGATTCTATATTTAATCTCGAAAGTAAATTATTTATTTCAGGACCTCCACCGTGGACAAGAACTATATTTTGTGTCTTGGAAATTTCTGCCAACTCTTTTATAAACTTTTTTTGAGCATCTTTGTTCTTTGTTAAACTTCCGCCGAATTTTATTACGGTAATATCGTTCATCTGTTCCCCCAAACAATTTTCATACAGTTACTATTTATCCGCATTATGTTGCCTAAATATTTTTTTATATCTTGCAATTTCTGAAATTTCATCCATATTTGATGAAATTTTTATAATTTTACCTTCATTTATATTTGTATTTCTTACATAAAATCCTGTTAATACTTTTGCTAAAGTTCCGTTATTGTTTTGCCCTACGGAAAATTGCGGACTTACTTTTAGACCGGCCTTATTTGTTGCAGCGATATTTTCTTTACTCATATTCGAACAATCGTATTTTAAATTATATACTGTTGTCACTTCTCCCGTATAAATTATTTTTATAATCATATGTTTATTATTAACTTTGCTTAAAGAAACAACTTTTGCTTTCTCGTTTCCCTCGCTTCTGAAATAATTCTTCTGAAGAAACTTTAGTCTTTCGATATACGGACTCATTGCCTCCGTCATTAAAGCCAACTCTTTATGTTTGCTGCCGTTAGTATTTATTTCTTCGGAAGTATCCGAAGCATCGTATCGTAAAAGATCTAAACCGGTATCACCTTCCAAAAATCTTTCGTTATCTGCTTCCAACAAAGATTCATACTCATCCAATAAACTTGCCGTTTCTTTTTTTATTTTCATTGCTTCTTTTAATGCTTTTTGAATAGATGTATCCGTCGTTATATCCTGCCAATCTATCATATATTCTTTTGCTTTATATTCTATTTTCTTTGCTTTAATCTGATTTTCAATTTCTATTCTTTTTATGCCGTCTTCTTCAGAATCAAATTGTCTCTGTAACTTTGTCAAATCTTTTTTATTTTGTTTTTTAAGAGCATTTAATTCTTCTTCTTTTTTTAGTTGTTCATCGGTCTCAATTATACTTTCGTCATCAACTTCACTTGGAGTTTCTATCTTCGGCACATTCGGTTCAAAGTCGATATATTCTTCCTGAAAATCTTCATCTTGGCCAAAACTTGGAATTGTTAAAAATATCAAAATTATAGCAGAAAAAAATATTTTCATATTATCTCCTCTTATATCAAGTCTGCAATCGTTACTTTAAAATCATTCTCTGTTGTTTTTAGAGAACTATATTTACAAGAAGATTTAAAATCGCAATAAGCACACTTATCTTTGTTAGGCTCAAACTCGTTATTATTAATTTTTTCGGCAACCTCAACGGAAAGTTTTATTGCATTATTTATTTGTTCTTCATTTCTTGTTGTATACACCTTTTTATTATGAGATAAAAAATATATTGCTATTCTGTCCGGAATAAATCCGAGTGCAACTTTACATGCATAGCAATACAAACTTAATTGTAAATCATTATCGACTTTTTCCTGTTCCCATATAATTTTATGTGTTTTATAATCTACAAGTTCTCTTGTACCATCTTCATATTCATCTATCCTGTCTATTATTCCTATAAACGGATACTTTCCTATTTCGGACTTAAAATTATGTTCGGTAGATATTTTTTTAGGAGGATATTTTCCGTAAGTATCCCAAAAGTTTTTTAAAACATCCCGGGCTCTCAAATAAGCAACATATGCTTCCTGATTCGTTTCATAACCGCTGCTTTCCCAACACGTATTTAAGCTATCCGTTAAATCTTCAAAAGAATATTTACCTTTCTTATAAAAATCATCTAAAGTCTTGTGAACCGAGTTTCCGAAAGAAATATCTCCGTTTAAAGGAATATATTTATTTTCCAAATATATCAATTTATATTTGTGCGGACAGAACAAATATGTATTTATTCTCGAATAACTGATTTTAAAAGAATTATCTCTCACTGTTATATCATCCTGTAAAAAGCAACTACGGTATCACCGTACTTTTCTGTTCTGTAATTGTTTAATCCTGCAACATCTCCCACAGGCTCTTTCATATGTCTTTGAGAAATAACTATTCCGTTCTCCTTCAACATAGAAAACAAAACTACATTCTTCAGTGTCGGATATGTTAAAGCTAAAGCTTTCTTATCTCCGTCTTTATAAGGCGGTCCCATAAAAATAATATCGTATTTATTTTGAAATTTCGGGAATCCTTTTACAACATCACATTTTACAATGTCGGCTTTATCTTCAAATCCGAGCATTTTCAAATTATATTTTACAAGTGCTATAGATTTATCGCTTATTTCGGCAAAAACTACTCTCTTTGCGCCTCTGGAAAGAGCTTCTATACCCACCGAACCCACACCGGCATACAAATCAAGAAACAAACTGTCGGGCAATACAGGTGTAATAATATCGAATACGGATTTTTTCATCATACCGAGCATCGGTCTGATTGAAAAATCTTCTTTCGGTAATGTTTTTAGTTGTCTGCCTCTTGCTGTTCCCGCTATAACTTTTAACATAATAAAATCCCAATATTTTATGACTAATATTTTACTATTTTTGTATTAAAGTTTAAAGATTAAAAGCAATTATTTTTGTTTCGGAAACTTTGCAAAAAAAAGTCCCAATTCAAACAAAAGATAAGTAGGTATAAACAATAAAATTTGAGAAACTACATCCGGCGGAGTAAGGATTGCCGCAATAATAAGAAGTATTACTACAATATAAGGCCTTTTATTTTTTAAACTCTCCAACGATACAATATCAAATCTAACCAAAAAGTATATTGCTATCGGAAATTGAAACATTAAACCGAATGCCAAAATAAGCCAACCGGAAAGAACTATAAAGTTACTTATTCCCAAGATAGGTTTAATTTGTTCGGTTGCAAAGCTCATAGAGAACTTCATTATCAACGGCAACACAAAACCAATACACATTGCCGCACCTAAAACGAAAAGGAAAGTTGAACAAAATACTGCCGTTTTTACAAATTTCTTTTCTTTATCGTATAATGCGGGAAGCAAAAACTGCCATATTTTATAAATTATATAAGGAAATCCTAAAACAAGAGCAAGCACAAAACCTATTTTCAAATTTAGAATAAAAACTTCCATCGGAGAAAAAAAATTCAATTGTGCATTATCAACAGGAAAGCTCCACTGTACCAACCAATCGATACAATATGGAGCTAAAAAATAACCTATAGGAAATAAAACGACTAAACAAACAACTATTGAAATGATTGTTTTTCTTAGTTCGGATAAATGATAAGTTAAAGTTTCCTGATCTAAATCCGCCATTTAATTTACTTATCTGTTTTTTCTTCCGACTTTGTATCTGTAATTTGTTGCTTTTCCGAAGTTGTATCACCGGATTCCGCTTTTGCTATTTCATCGGACTCTTTTTTTAACATTTCTTTTGCTTTTTTATATTCGTGACCGGCTCTTGCTATTGCTTTTACCAATTCCGGAATCTTTTTTGCACCGAAGAACAAAATTACTATTACTATAAGAATTACAACTATTTCAGAAAAACCTAAGCCCATAATTTTACCTCCAATAAAAACTTACACAAAATTTATTTTATTGTTGTAGGGTCTGCAATATATCCTTTAATTGCAGAGGCTGCAGCCACAGCCGGACTTGCCAAAAAGAGTTCGGACTTTGTATTTCCCATTCTTCCTACGAAATTTCTGTTTGTGGTAGAAACACATTTCTCTCCGTTAGCAAGAATACCCATATGACCGCCCAAACACGGACCGCAAGTAGGTGCGGAAATTATCGCACCGGCTTCTATAAATATTTTCATTAAACCTTCTTTTAATGCATCCGCATAAACTTGAGGTGTAG
>JAEEGK010001278.1_pt1 | contig 63147 bp, 42 predicted proteins | sample 8958771 | NCBI WGS metagenome assembly JAEEGK01 (sample SAMN16246547, study PRJNA631951) | gut metagenome | biome: gut microbiome; feature: rumen; material: SC-attached | host: Bos | place: Iran: Karaj | collected 2018-10 | reverse complement strand
CACCTCCTGCATGGTGGCGTTTTTCAGTTTCGAGTCGCCCTGCTGCAAGGTAAACGAGTTCAGATAGTAAATATGGTCGTTCAGTGAGCTGTACCTCGGACGCACGGTTTTCATGGTATAGCTCAGCGAGGTCTGGATAGGGCCAAACTGCTTTGACCATGTGACACTCGGGAAGAACTCGTCCTGATAGCGCGTCATATTGTTCTCGGCATCCAGGTTGTCGATGTAGTCGAAACCTACATGCTCGTAACGCAGTCCGGCACTAACGGTACCATATTTTTCCAAGTTGGCATTGTAAGCCACAAAGGCAGCCACGTTGTTCTCCTTTACATCCGTATCGGTAGAGGGGAGGGGATAGTTGGTAATTGACGAACTGCTCTGGCGTTTCACAAAACTCATCTCCGTTCCAGCCTGCAACTGTCCTTTCCAAACAGGATAGCTCAGCACCAGTTTGGTAGCCCAGAGTCGCGACCATGTATGCGAGTTCTGCTGCATAGTCTGGGTTTCTGGCAAATACACATCTATCTGGTCGTCGTCATTCTCTTTATCTGTCAGAAAATCCACGTTCAAGTCGATGTTCAGTTTGCCCACCTGGCCGTTATAATAGGCATTGCTCTGCCAGTTGTATGGATAATGGGTATGACCGTCCTGGTGCGAAAGGTCGCGACCTGTGAGATTGTTTTCGGTATCTACCCACATGTCATTATACGTATTAAACTGGTTGTGGCGTTCCACTCTGGCACCCAGCGAGTGCTTGTCGTTAATCTGCCAGTTAAAGCCCAGATTGTAGTTCAGACCCTCTCCGTGCCAGTCGTTACGTGCATGGCTGTCCTGAAGAATATTCCTGATGCCTTCATCGGCCTGGAGGCGCTCGGCTTTGCCGCTTAGCTCTGCTAAGAATGTAGATTGCGTAATACGCAGGTCGTTAGGACTATCCCACGACCAATAGTTCACCATACCAAACAAGTCCAGGTTGTTGTGGCGATAACGCAGGTTCAGCGTGGTGCTAGGATCGCTGAAACCAAATGCCAGGTCCTGATTGTTGGCAGCCATCAGGTCGAAGCCGAAACCAGCCCCCTCGCGGCGAACGGTCTTGATACGGACCACAGCAGGTACCGTTGCGTCGTATTCCGCGCCAGGATTGGTAATCACTTCCACGCTATGGATTTCCTCTGAGCGTAAGCGCTTCAGTTCATCTTTATCCTTCATCTTGCGCCCGTTAATATAGAATATCGGCGTTCCCTTGCCCAATACCTCAAGATCGTCGCCCTTCATCATCATGCCGGGCACTTTGGCCAGCATCTCCATGGCTGTTCCCGACAGGCCGAGCACGGTTCCCTGAATGGTCGTCAACATAGAGTTTCCTGTCAACTTGGTTTTCGGCATCTGCCCTTTCACGGTAATCTCGCTGAGCATGGTCTGGTCTGGCTCCATCTGAACGGCACCAATTTCTGAACCGTTCACATCAACATATTGTGTCTTGTAGCCAATATATGAGAATCGCAGGATACAGCACGTTTCTGTTGTCTTAATCTGAAAGCACCCGTTTACGTCGCTCGTGGCGCCTTGTATATAGGTAGAATCCGCCGTGAGTAGTGCCACGCTGACAAATGGCAATGGGTCACCCTTTGCGTCAATCACGCGCCCGCCAACGTCTTGAGTTTTTGCCTGAACCGTCAGGCTCATCATCATTGCAGTCACGACTGCAGCCATCTTAATCATTCTTTTCATATATTTTTTTACTTAAATGTTCTTTACCCTTTATTGACGGCAAAAGGATATGAATTAGTTGCAACGATGCTCGATAAAAAACACCTAACCACCTAACCCTTTCTTCCGAATCCTTAGTATTTGTTAGGGTTTCAGAGGGTTAGGTGTTGCACAAACACCTAACCCAACACCTCACTCTTTTCTGGGTTAGGTGTAGGGTTAGGTGTAGGGTTAGGTATGGGGTTAGGTGTTGGAGAACTCTGTTTTCGTGTAAGTCGTTTTGTGTGAGGCTCTTAGCAAAATCGAGGGTTAGGTGGTTAGGTGTTTTTGCAAAATCATTCGCTTACAAGATACCAACAGACTTTCTCGTAAGGAAAGTGGTAGTTTCTCGTAAGCAAACCCATAGTTTGTACTATCCAAACTCCCCCCTGAGAACTATCCTCGTTCTCGTAATAAATCTGATTTATAGAGAAGAGATGAAAAGGAAAAAGATGTTTTTCCCGATATTTTTTTATTGGTCTCATGATTTTGTACTACCTTTGCAGATGTAATTATATCAGATGCAGGTGTTAGAGGTATCTGGAGATAGAGATTTGATATAAAGATTAATGATATGATAAAATTTGCTCATTTGTTTGGGAAATACTATCTTGGAATATCTTTTGTTGGCATTCTTGCATTTGTAGTGCAGGAGATTCCATATATCGTTATGCCAATAATTGAGCCAGCATCAAATCCGATAATGGATATGCCAAACGAAATAAAGTGGCTAGAAATAGTACAGGGGGTATTCGGCGTGTTGTCTGTGATTTTTCTGATACTTATTGTAAGGGATGACGTTAAGTCTTTCTCATTGGAAACGGTAAAAGAAAAAATATTCTTTTGGGCAACAGTGTTAATGATTTTGATAAACTATGTCGGATGGTCGCTTTATTATCTGGGATATCAGCATGAATGGCTGATGGTAATTAGTCAGTTCGCTGTTGTTCCATTGTATTACTTTTTTTTCGGATTGTGGAAGCGGAATTATTTGTTAGCAGGTACGGCAATTCCGTTTTTCATTATTCATACAATTAACGGATATTTATCATTTTGAATGAGAAACAGACTATCTACTCGTAATCCGTAGGGTCGGGGATGCCGGCATCGGCGAGGGCTTCCTTACGCTCTACGCAGGTGCCGCACTTGCCACAGTGCTTGTCGCCTCCGCGATAGCACGACCATGTCTTGCTGTAGTCGATACCCAGCTCCTTGCCACGGGCGGCAATCTCGCCTTTGGTCATATTACAATAGGGTGAGAGCAGACGCACACCATTGAAGGTGCCGGCATGGACAGCAGCATCGAAGGCCTCGACAAACTCTGGGCGGCAGTCAGGATAAATGGTGTGGTCGCCTCCGTGGTTGGCCATCATGATATACTGCAGTTCGTTCGACTCGGCCATTCCAGCTGCGATGGCGAGCATGATGCCGTTGCGGAAAGGCACTACCGTCGACTTCATGTTCTCGCTGGCGTAATGGCCTTCGGGGATGGCAGCGTCGCCTTCGAGAAGCGAACTGCGGAAGTACTGACTCATGAACTCGAGGGGAATGACGATGTGTCTGATACCCAGGTGCTCGCAATGCCAGCGGGCAAAGGGAATCTCCTTGGCGTTGTGGTTGGAACCATAGTCGAACGAGATGGCCAGGGCGATGCGTTCCTGGTAGTCGTATAACAGGGTGGTGGAGTCCATGCCTCCGCTGAGAATCAGTATACTGTCTTTTTTCATTTTCTTCTATTTATCAGGTGAGATGGCTTTATCGAAACCCAGCTTGATCACTTTAGGATATCTGGCTAGAAGCTTGATGACTGCCAAGCCTAAGCGGCTGTAAAAGAGATTTGCTAACGTCTGCTCGCGGCGCTTTTTCTTGAATATCTTGTGATTAACCTTGCTGAAGGGTGTTCCCTCGCTGATGGCCTTTGCTGCATTCATGCCTGTGGCTATAGCATAGTATAATCCCTCATAACTCACTTTGTTCGGAAATCCGCCAGCATCGCCTATCAGGATGATATTATCAAGGTCTGACACCACTTCTTCCACAGGAATATAGGCACCTCTGAGCTTTGTCTCTTTGATGCCGCGCTCGGCCAGTATCTGGCGGAAGCCCTCAATGGTTGTATGCTGGTCGCCAAAGCCTACTACATCGTAATCTACGCCAGGAAACAGGTAATAGTAACCCTTGCTGAATTTCTCGCTTGACAACTCTATTTCTACCGCGTCTTTCGACTTTTCGACATATTGCTCTAAACAGAGAATCTTTGCAGTTGTGCCTTTCATCTGGTTTCTTACGCGGCTGTTAGCTCCATCGGCCCCTACCAGGTAGTTACATAGTATCTGCTGTCCTGACTTCAGCGTAACTAGTATTCGTCCGTCAGGCTGTACGTCGTATCTCGCAAAACTTCCTTGCTTAAACTGTCCGCCAGCCTGCAGGTATTGTTGCAGTAGGCCATAGTCGAACACCTTTCGGCTAACAATCCTCAGTTCGTCGGCTGGCTCAAATTCAAAGACGGTATTCCCCATCTTTACCTTGACTTTCTTAATGCTCTGATAGTCGTATTTGAAGTCTGGCATCAGCTTGGCGAGTAATGTGTATGCCTTCGTTGTCAGTCCACCGCCGCAAATCTTGTCGCGCGGGAATTCTGCCTGATCCAGCAACAGACACTCTATGCCCGCCTTTCTCAACTGATAGGCACACGTGGTGCCCGCAGGTCCTGCGCCAACCACTACCACTTCCGTCGTTTGTTGTTCTTTAACCATTGCTCTCTTGCTTTTATCTGGTACAGACCCTGTATAAGGATTGCCATTTCGCTGCAAAGGTACGATTTACTAAGCACAATACAAAAGATTTTTCTTCTTTTTTGTCAAGACCCAGGTGCTTTCGCCATACTAATACAGAATTAAAGAGGACGGAAATCACGCCTGACCCCGCCCTCTCACGATAGAAACTACTAACGTATCAACCTTTTAAACATGTATTTCTTATCTTCATTAGTGTTTTGATGCAGGTTTAGCTGTCTCATTTGAATATGAATAAGGGAGGCAGGAAGCCTGAGTGCCACGCTGGTGGTTGGGCTTGGACGACATACGGTAGTCGATGCTGCCGCCAGCCAGCAGATCAGTGTGTTCCAGATAGTTCTTATCATAGGGCGCACCATTCAGGGTCATCTCGCTTACATAGCAGTTTTCTGCGCTGTTGCTATCTGCGCGGATGACAAAGGTCTTGCCTTCGGGCAGATGCAGGGTGACACGCTTGAAGTAAGGCGCACCAAGTGCATACTGACCTGATCCTGGGCAGACGGGATAGAAACCGAGTGCTGAGAATACATACCATGCAGAGGTTTGTCCGTTGTCTTCATCGCCACAATAGCCGTCGGGCTGTGCCTGATAGAGGCGGTCCATCGCCTGACGTACCCAATACTGAGCCTTCCAAGGTTCGCCAGCCCAGTCGTAGAGATAGATCATGTGCTGGATGGGCTGATTGCCGTGGGCATAGTTACCCATGTTCATGATCTGCATCTCGCGGATTTCGTGGATGACGGAGCCGTAGTAGCTGTCGTCGAAGACTGGGGGAAGGTTGAACACAGAGTCGAGCATGGTCACGAAGTGGTCTCGACCGCCCATCAGACGGATGAGTCCTGCGGGGTCGTGGAATACCGACCATGTGTAGTGCCAAGCGTTGCCCTCAGTAAAGGCATCGCCCCACTTCAACGGATTGAAGGGACTTTGGAAACTGCCGTTTTCATTGCGGCCACGCATCAGACTGCTCTCGCGGTCGAACACGTTCTGATAGTTCATGGCGCGCTCTTTAAATGGCTTCAACTCCTTCTTTGATTTGCCGAGTGCCTGCCCTAGACGATAGATGCACCAATCGTCGTAGGCATATTCCAGCGTACGTGCTACACTCTCGTTGATTCCTACATTATAGGGCACGTAACCCAGACGGTTATAGTATTCGAAGCCAAGACGACCTGTGCTCGAAACCTGGGGGTGAACTGCATTGGCACCATGTTTTACGGCTTGCCACAGTGTCTCAACATCATAGCCGCGCATACCCTTCAGGTAAGCATCAGCCACTACAGAGGCTGAGTTGTTGCCTACCATGCAGCCTCGATGACCGGGACTGGCCCATTCGGGCAGAAAGCCACTTTCCTTATAGGTGTTGACCAAGCCCTCCTGCATCTGCTGGCTCATCTCGGGATAAACCAAGTTGAGCAGTGGGAAGAGCGAACGGAATGTGTCCCAAAAACCAGTATCAGTGAATAGTCGGCCGCTGTGAACCTGTCCGTCGTATGGGCTATAGTGTACTGTCTCGCCTGCCTGATTAACCTCATGGAACATGCGGGGGAAGAGTACTGAGCGATAAAGGCAGGAATAGAAGGTGCGCAGATGGTCGATATCTGGATCATCGACCTCCAATCGGCCTAAGACGCTGTTCCATCGGTCGCGACTGTCTTTGCAAACGGTATCGAACGAACGTCTTGCAACCTCTTTCAGATTCAGGCGTGCCTGTTCGGTACTGATGAACGATGAGGCTACACGCAAGGTAACCTGTTCGCCACGTGTTGTCTCGAAGCCTACCACGGCACCAGCATGATTGCCTTGGAATTCATGCTTACCTTTCATAATCTTTCCATCAGCAACGGTAGAGATGAATGAGAAAGGCTTATCGCTCTCTATGACAAAGAAATTCTTGAATCCTTCGGGTACACCACCGCTGTTCTTAGTAGTATAACCCTCAATATGTCGGTTGTCGACAATGCGAATCATGGAACCATTATCGAAAGCATCGACGACAATGCGGGCTTCAGATGACTCTGGATAGGTGAATCGCATCACAGCAGCGCGCTCGGTAGGGGTCAACTCAGCAGTGATATCATAATCGGCCAGATAGACCTTATAATAATAGGGGCGGGCCGTTTCTGCCTTATGTGAGAACCATGAGGCACGCTCATCTTCATCGAACACTGTGCCGATAGTTGGCAGGAGGGCAAACTGACCGTAGTCGTTAATCCATGGCGAAGGCTGGTGGGTCTGTTTAAGACCGCGAATCTTGCCTGCGTCATAGGTGTAAGCCCATCCATCGCCCATCTTGCCCGTCTGCGGCATCCAGAAGTTCATGCCCCAGGGCATAGCAATGGCTGGATAGGTGTTGCCTGTGGAGATGGCGTGAGTAGACTGAGTGCCTACCAGCGTATTGACAAGGTCGGCGGGGTGAGTAGCAGCCATAGCGCTGTCTCCCAGAAACAGTGCTATAGCCAGAATACTCTTTATGACATTCATTTTCATACTAAAAAACTACTTAACTAATAATCTCATCCAGTATCCACCAACTACCGATCTGGCTTTGAAGCCGATCATTAGACCAGTCTTGGTGTCGTGCCAGTCGCTGGTGGGAACGCGCGATCCTGTCTCGTCCATATATTTGTAGATGGGCTCAACAAACTTCAGGAAGGTATCCTTATCGTTGGCCATGGCGGCACTCCACATGATCCAGTCGGTCTTGGTGTAGTCCTTACGGATGTCGAGAGGTAGGCCATAATCGTTCTGCTGCTTCAGATAGTAATTCAATTCGCGCTGCATGACCTCATCGCCAAACAGATTGGTGTTCCACAGTTTGTCCCATATCATGTTGTACTTCTGGCTCCAAGTGTTCTCGCGGTCGAAAGCCAGTTTGTAGTGGTCGCCCTCGCGAGCATCTGCCTCCCACTTTTTTGCCATCTTTCGGGCTGTATCCATATAGTGGTCGGCAGTAGCGTTGTCGCCCTTGATGCGAGCCATCAGCGCATAGCCTGCCACGCCCATGATGGCTTTTACAGAGAGGTTGCAGTTATGAGGCCAGTGGCCTGCAAAGTCGTCAGTACACAACTGGTTTGATGGGTCCTGTCCGTTCTCCACCAGATAATCGGTCCACTGGGTCAGGATATCCCAGTATGGCTTTACATAATCGATGTTGCCATCCTGGATGCAGAGCTGTGCGGCCAGAGTCAGCATGTTGCCAGCCTCTTCGATAGGCATGTCGCCACCATATACCTGTCCGTTGGCAATGGGGTAGGTGCCCAGATCGTGGGCGGCAAAGGGCTTAGTCCAGCGGCCAGAACGACTGTACTCAAAGATACTGGTCATCATGGCTTTCTGCAATTCAGGGTTGTAAGCCAGGAAAAGCGGTGCCGATGGATAAGTCAGATCTACGGTATTCACGCAACCATTTGAGTTGTTCTCCTTTGAGAAATACAGCAGATGCCCTTCGTTATCCTGAAAAAGCTTGTGTGCAGCCAATACATGGCGATAGACACCTGAGAGAATTTCGGCATAGTGGGCATTACCCACCTTCAGGGCATCGTCGTAAATCTGCTTATCCATGGCGCGGCAACGCTCCATGATGCTCTTGTAATTACGGTTCAACTTATTGAAAGCGTCGAAGATATCCACCTTGCCACCATGTGCCCAGTAGGCCTTGTAGCGCTGGTACATATACTCGATATCCTCTACCTCGTCGTAGCCAATCAAAGAGAACGACGACTGAGGCTGCTGGTCAACCTTGCCGAAGTTATGCACATAGGCCAGTACAGGGGTATCGTTCTGTTTGTAAGCACGCACCTGCTGCTGTCCACAGGTCAGGTCGCCCTTAGTCATAAATCCGTCGATAATATTGTTGTAGCTGTCGAGCGATACCTTTCCATTGAAGTCGGCTACATACAGATAGCCCCAATCGATACCGATGCCGTCGCCTTTCTTGGCCAGAATGGGCTGGTCGATAGTTCCTGTTTTGAGGTACTTCACGCCATTAACAGATACTACCGATGACTCTGTGGGCTGATGAGGCTTGTTGGTTGCTATTTGTGGACTTGCCAACAGTGCAAACTGCACATCGTGCTTCTTACGGTCCAAACTCTTTACCTGGTACGAAACATACGAAACGGGGGTAGAGAGCAGGTCGAGATCGTTAATCAGCATGGGTGATGTGAATACTACATCCAGTGCTACCGGACCACAGGTAAATGTGTAGTAGGTTGAAGTGGCCATCACGTCGACACTCTTCTGTACGGCAGTCTTAACTGAGGTGGCTTCGATGCCGATGTTGGCATACAGACCAAAGTCGGCATAGGCGCCGCCAGCGTTGTTGTACACGTGCAGGGCCATCACGTTACGTCCCTCGTGCAGCAACTGCTTCTGCTGGGCATTCAGGCGTACCGACTCGTTGAATACTGCATCCATACGGCCTGTTGCTACCTGTGTGCCGTTGATGTACAACTCGCAGGCATCATCGTGTGAGTACAAGGCATAGAGGTCGCCTTTCAAATCCTCGGCTGTGAGGTTAATCTCACGGCGGATATAGATGTCACTATGCTCCTTGCTCCAGCCGGTGCGAATATTGTCGCCTGCATTACCAAATGCAGCACGGCCTGTCTGCCAGCCATTGGCCTTGAAGTCGGGCTTTTGCCAGCCATCGGCCTGTTTGGCCTCGGTGTACTGGCCCTCCCAGGCGGCCTCGTCGCTCATAGGGGCAAGTGCCTTCAGTACCTTATGCTCTTTGTCGCCCATAAAGCGATAGGTTGTGCCGTCGACTCTAAGCAAGCCCTCTAAAGGCTTCTCATCGCCAGTCCAAAGGCGTGTGTTGCCTTCAGTCAAATTGTCGTAGGGCGACCAGATGGAGAAATAAGGATCGTTGACCACAATGGGAACTGCCGGAAGGCGGAGCGATGTGGCTTTATAGGGTGAGAAGAACTCTGACTGGGCAAAGGCGCAGGTTACTGTCAGCGCCATGCCTAATAAGGAAATAATTTTTTTCTTCATAATAGAATATTTAGATGCTATGGAATAATGACTTCAAAAGGTTCGCTGTAGTTCCAACGACGGGTACCACTGCCTCGTGGAGTATCATAGTTGATGCGGGCTGCTGCACGCACAAAGACGTGACGGCCAGAAGGAATGGTCTGTCCATTGGCAGAACGAATGGTAATGGGCTGTCCCTCGAACTCGTCGAAACTATCACCTGCATAATTAATCTGATTAGACCAGCGCTGGTCGCGGGCACGATACCCAACACTCGATGACATCGAAACAAATAGCTGTATATCGGTGACATTGGTGAAGTCGTCGCTATAGCCGCCCATTGGCTCAATCAGATTGCGGAACTCGTCTTTCGTAATGCCGCGGCTCACTCTGACTTTGGCTGTAATCTGACCGTTTGATACAGATGGAGTCTCTACAAATTCTACTTTCAGGAAGGGATGTACCTCAAACTTCACTTTGGTAGTACCTGAGATGTCGCCGTACCAGGTATCGTCGGAAATGACAGTACCATCGTCGGTGTCGCGATAGATGGGTACAAACGGTCCGTCAATACGTATGTTATAATTTCCTTTAAAGACCTTGGTATTGCGGAAAGTGCCATCTGGACGACAATAAAAGTCTGGATTATGGTCTACATTATCACCATAACTAAGCTCTGTAAGACGGACACGAATGCCCTCAGAACCTTGATCAGTCAATACGGGATCGCCAGTCTTGGCATCAACCACAATACCTTCAATGGTCTCACCAGGTTCTTCATAGTTGTCAATCTCAAAGGCGTCGCATGAGCTGAGCAAGAACGCCGCTAAGAATAGGTGTAAATAGCATTTTATTATTTTCATTGTTTATGTCATTTATTTAATTAATCATTATATTATCTGTTGGGCTGCTGATCGATGACAGGACTCTTTGATACCTCGCCACCAGGGATAGCAAAATAGTAGTCGATGGCATTGAACTCGCACTCGTTCTGACCCAGATACTGGTAGTGGTAGTCGAAGAAGTATTTACCCGACTGGGCAGACATGTAGGGATAGAGACCGTGGAAACGGTATCGGCTGTTATCACTATAAGAATCCTTATCACGTGTGATACCCCAGAAGCCATCACGGTTGTCATAGTCCTGCACGCGCCAGCGACGTAGGTCGTACTTGGTCTTCTGTTCAAAGGCCAGTTCCTTGCGGCGCTCCTTGCGTACGATGTTACGACTCTTTTCATTGGAAGTGAGATTGCTGGTCATGACATTAGCACCAGCACGCTCCTGAATAGAGCGAATAGCCTCGCTAGCTATAGATAGCATGTCGGAACCGTCAGGTGAACTGATACCTTGAAGAGAAAGTTCAACAGCGGCCTCTGCATAGTTGAGAAGCACCTCTGCATAACGCATCAGGATGAAGTGCTGGTCGCAGACACCTTCGCCGCTACGGGCATCGCTACCCTGATAGAGCCATTTGCGAGAGTACATACCAGTTACACCACCCTCTGCCCAACTATAGAAGGGACCATCGGCACCAGTGGCTTGCGTAGTCACACCCTTTACATCAACAGTCTCAACAGTACCCTGATTGGGACACATAAAGAGAGTCTTTGGCTTGTCACTATAGGCTTTAAGAGTCTGAGGGCCTTTGCTGGCATTACCATAAGAGTAATCGGCACTAGGATCGGTAGAGAACAGTGGCTTAATAGGTTCTGATCCAGTATAGATGCCCTGACGGATTTCAATGACTTTTCCACGGAACACGTCGCCAGGTACAATGACCTGAGCACGAAGACGAGGTTCGGCATTCTTGAAGAAATCAAAAGGATTATCGTAAAGTATATAGTTGCCCTGAGCATCCGTTGTCTTGATTGAACCATCTGCGTTTACAGGGATACCGTCGAAGAGCGAGATAAAGTCGGCTGTAGGACAGGTTCCTCCTGACAATGGTGAGTGGATGGTACAAGGGGTGTTGTACGAGTCGTAAGAGTGTACATAGGTTGGATAGCTATATTCACGAGTCTGAATGTTCTCAGGACTGTCAGAGTCAGAGAGCATGTTAACCATCGACTGCATGATAGCATCCTTGTTACCAGCCTCCCAGCCTTTCTTATAGAGTGAATATCTACCGCTGTCGATAATCGCTTTGGCAGCCAAATAGGCCTCTTTGAACCACTGGTTGGCCAGATTATTGGCTTGACTATCTTCAAAGCCCATAACACGAATACCTGTCTTCTGACCAACGCCTGTAAGATGACCAGTAACGGTTTGATTATATTTGGCTATACATGCGGCATAGAGGGCGGCTTCCGATTTCCACGCCAGAGCTATATACTTATTGGCATATCCGTCTTTCAGACTGATTGGCCCCATCAGTTCGGCAGCCTTGTCGTAATCGGCCAGAATCTGTTTCCAGGTATCCTCTTCACTTGAACGTGGAACCTCTAGCTCGTCGCTTTCTGCAGGATAGTCTATGACTTTCGTTACCAAGGGAATACCACCATAGCGTCGAGCCATAGCGTAGAAAATGGTGGCACGACAATAATATGCATCGCCAAGGTACTGATTCAGAGTTGGCTCTGGCAGACTGCTGGCTGTGGCGGGAAGATCGCGAATGAGTTGATTGATTTGGCGTAAGGTTTTGAATGCCTGACTCCAGTAGGGATTACCCTCACCACGCCATGCGTTCATGAAACCTTCACGACCTACACCCTCGCCGATACCCTCGGTACCAAAGCTTACGAGCCAACCATTGTTGGTGAAACCCTCGCTAAAGCGATATTTGAAATCCTCGAAGGGCATGTTGCTATAGATGTTGGCAAAATAAATATCAAGGCCGGACTCATCGCTAATCAACTGGTCCTCGGTAACCACATTGTTAGGTGGCACATCGAGACCAACACATGAATTAAACAGAAGGGCGATGCCGGCTGTCATGATGAATAATATCTTTTTCATATCTTATTTTAACTAAATATGTTCAACTTAGAATGACAATTGCAGACCAAAGGTGTAGGTTTTATTCAGAGGATATAAACGGCCGAGGTCGCTATCGGGGTGCTCTGGGTCTACGAACTTAACACCAGTAAAAGTGAGCAGGTTGTAAGCATTGGCATAGATACGGAGCGACATGCCATTGAGCGACTTCATCTTAGGCAGGGTATATCCCAGCTCAACGCTCTTCAGACGCAGATAGGCTGTGCTGACACGATTAAACTCAGAGTTTCCATAAGGATTGTGGTTCGTATAGGCATAATAACCAGATACCCACTCCTGTGTAGGATCCCATGGATCGGCTGTTGGGTCAACCGGATGCCAACGATCCCAGAACTGCTCGAGCGTACCACCTGCAGCCGCCTCGTAACCCCAGATACGATAGAGAGGCTCCTCGTAGCGCATGCTACCCATGGCTGATCCCTGGAAGAGAATGTTGAGGTCGAAATTTCGCCAGCTAGCATCGATGTTGAACGAGTAATTCATCCATGGTGTCTGGTCGTATGCGAAAGGATGCTCATCGAGACCGTTGATTTCGCCGTCACCATTCCAGTCTTCATATTTGTAATCACCAGGTAATACATCACGCTCATGATAGATGTCGTAGTTCCAGATGTCCTCCCAGCTGGTGAAACGACCTGCTGAAGTATATCCGAACTGCACGCCCTGGTAACGATTATTCAGATTGTCGTGACGCCATTTGTCGTAGCTGTTGGCATAGGTGGCGTTCTGAACGGCAGTGAGATATTTATTGCGTGTCAGACTGAAGATACCTTTCAATCCATAGTTTACCTCGCCAATACGATTGCGATGCGAAATCTCGAGTTCTACCCCCATGTGCTGGTCGCTGTTGGCATTGAGTCGAGGTGCATCAGCACCGATAACTGTAGGGAAGTCGCCTGGCTGCATGTAGAGACCAGTACGCTTACGGATGAAGTAGTCGAAGGTGATGCCCAGCTTACCATCCCATGCGGAAAAGTCGAAACCAATGTTGAAACTCTTAGACTTATACCATGAGATTGACTCATTAGGCATGGCTTTTGGTGAAGCACCATAGATAAACTGTCCACCAAACATCCATCCGGGAGCATAACCATTATACCAGCCCTTGTTGCCATCGCCGCTACCGCCTGAAGGATAAGAGTAACCAGCAACCCAGTCGTAAGATGCACCAGAGTCATCACCCATCTCGCCATAGCTGGCGCGAACCTTCAGGTTTTGGATGAAGTGCAGGGCATCGATATTTTTAAAGAAGGGTTCCTCGCTTACACGCCAACCGGCACTAGCAGAAGGGAAGAATCCCCAACGATGATCTGGGGCGAACTGTGAGCTCCCGTCGTAGCGGAACTGACCCTCAACAAGGTAACGGTCGGCATAGTTGTAGTTGAGTCGTCCGATGAATGAGTTGTAGTTGGCTGCGTGGATATCGCCAGCGTTGGCATTACCCACCTGACCTTCGTCAACGCCATTAAACAGATAAGGGCTGTTGAAGGCAAGATTCCGACGAGCATAGAAGCCATCGTAAACCTTCTGTTGAGTCTCCAGGCCAATCATAGCGCCTATAGTATGTGAAGATATGGTGCGATTGTAGTTCAGAGTGAACTGCATCAGCTTCTGTGTGTTGTCATAATGCTCTTTACGTAGTTGGGCAGGTGAGCTACCTGAATAAACTTGTTGGATATAGCTGTCTGTTATAGGATCATAGGCATATTGGTTATACTGCCGGCGATAGATTTCGTTCTTGTCCATGTGGAAATCGTAGGAATACATGGCGCGGGCAGTAAGACCTTTCAGTGCGTTGACATACTTGCCGAAGTCGAATGTGAGTGTGCCTTGGGTCAGCATCTGGTAACGCTTGTATTTCCTGTATCCACTGATGTCGCTTGTCATCTCGGCAACGGCATTCTCTCCCAAATCCAGATTCTGATAGTTGAGCATGGTGTGCTCTGGATCTGCATAAGCTGCTGCGAGTGGACCTTGACGCCAGTAGTTGCGGATGATGTCGGTTGTCGATGTGTAGGGGTTGTTGCGATTGTCGAGCATGCCGTTTATCTGCAGTTCGAAGTCTAGGCCTTTGACTATTTCGGCATTGATCTTCGACGTGATGTTGAACTTGTCATAATTCAGGTCGCCACTCTTTAAGAAGCCTTCCTGATAGAGGTAACCAAGACTGACAAAGTACTGCATCTTGTCTGAACCTCCACTGATGGTCATGTTGTGATTCGTCTCAGGGGCCGTTTCTGCAAAAATCAGGTCGTTCCAGTTGGTGCCCTGTTTGGTGCCATTGCGATATTCATCAATGGCCTCTTCTGTAAACATAGGAGCGCCACCATCGATATTATTCTTCTTCAATTCATTCATCAGAGTCATTGCACGAACGGGATCGAGCAGTTTGGGCATACTTTTAGGTGCTTGGATTGTGAATGAACCGCTATAGCTTACTTGCGTCTTGCCCATACCTCCTTTCTTGGTAGTTACGAGCAGAACTCCGTTAGCAGCACGCAAACCATAGATGGCTGCCGAGGCGTCTTTCAATACTGATATATCCTCAATGTCGTTGGCATTCATGCGCTGGAAATCCTCAACAGAACGGGGCACACCGTCGATAACGATTAATGGAGCCCCTAAACCGCGTACATCGAAGTTGTTACGGTAGGTTCCTGGTTCAGAACTCTGCTGCCACACACGGACACCGGCGATGCGGCCAGTGAGCATGTTTTGCGTATTCTCATTATTGGTTTTCAGCATCTCCTGACCACGTAAAGCACTTACAGAACCAGTGATAGACCCTCGTTTCTGGGTACCATAACCTACTACAATGACATCATTAAGTTCTGAAACATCCTCGGTCATCGTAATATTGATAGTCTGTCGATTCTGTACATTCTGGCTCACTGCCTTCATGCCGATATAGACGAAATCAAGTGTGCCGTTATCTGCTACAGAAATAGAATAGTGACCGTCAAGATCGGTAACTACAGCAGTTTTTGTTCCATGATAGGTTACTGTGGCTCCAATAACAGGCTCATTATTCTGGTCGGTAACTTTTCCTTTTACGGTGATGATACTCTGTGCCTGCAAGCCAATGCTGAAAACTGCAGAAAGCAACAGAAGTATACATTTTTTAGTTGTAAAATTCATATTGTTGTTTTATTTTAGTTATTATTGTAATACTGAACTTACCAGCATGCCATACTCAGAAGCGTATGCAAAGGCCACTAAGGCACGTACGTCATTCTGTGCATCATTATTACTCCAACCTCCTGTAAGTCCGCGAGGCAGTGTTTTATTAAGTAGGAAGTTGTCCCATGCATAGTCAAGGTTAGTTTGGAATGTTTCGATTCCTTCTTTTGTATCTACTCCAATTTCACCAGCAGAAATCCATCCACGCATCAGTACATCATCGAACCAGCGACTGAAGTTACTGTATGCATAATCCCAATTGCCTTTTGAATTCTTTTTGGGAAAGTACGAGAATGTGTCGTTATAAAGTTTACGGGTGTCGTCTAAGTAACGGGTGTCGTGAGTAAGAGAGTATAGGTCGGCTCCACCGCTAACCATCGTACCACTATTATAGGTGTGTTTTGTTCCTCCTGCGCCTGTACCTGGATTTGAGATACGATACTGTACTCCATCTACAACTTCATATCGGATATTGTTGTTTGCTCCAACCATGTCTAGATATATGCCATCCGATGCACGAAGATTATACTGTTGCCACTCGTATATCTTCTTTGCCATCATCAGGTAATAATCTGCTTTTGTAGATGTAATATCCTGACGCTTCCCGTCTGCACTAATAGTGCGATACGTAATCTTGTCGGATTTCCCTTGGTAATACTCTGCCAGCCATACAAGTGGAGATATGAAAGGTCCATTGCTGCAAGCATGTTTGGTGCAATATGATGGGCCCCATGTGATGCCGCCAACTTCATTACCCCAAGTGTTTTGTTTATCATCAAGGCACCAATCCCAACCGTCAAGAACGTAGGCCGTGAGATATTCTGCCTTATCTAGATATTTCTGCTCGCCAGTGGCTTTCCACGAACGTAGTAGTTCGCGGATAATCCACTGCTGATCGTCGTATACGTTCTGGTCGCCATCTACTCTGGCACCACCTTTCATACTACCACGATGTACACCGTATACTGTCCATTCTTGATTATTTAGCGTATATGATGTTAGTTTGAAGGTTCCTGCATAATACTCCAGACCGTCATAGAGTTTCTCAAGTTGGGCTTTGTATTCAGATGCTGTTCCCTGTTCTGGCTTTTTTCCTGCCTTTGTCAGAGAGCTATACCCCTCAAGGATACTATTGCAAGCTTCGATAGCGGCTGTATATGGCCATACATCTGCTTCGCCAGAGGGCTTGTCTGTTGACGGATTATACATATCGGCCATTTTCATTTCACCACTAATATAATGCTGTATGGCAGCATCAAATAGGATGGTTGCTCTTGTGAGATTTCGAACGCTAATATCGTTATTCTCAACGGGCTGAGGAGTAACGGGCGTGTTAGGGCTATCAGGTAAAATGTCGTTGTTGCTACCGCAACTAGCCGTTGTGGTTATAGCAATGACAAGGCTAGCCATAGTCAGAATTCCTTTTTTCATTTTCTTATTCATATTATTGTTTAATTCAAGTCGATACTATAGATGGTTACCTTATTCTCATCGCCATTCTCCTCGCCCTTATAAACAGCAAGAACAAGTGTTACGTTCTTACCTTTATATTGTGAGAGATCGAATACGAATTTTCCATAGTTCTCAGGGTGTCCTGTATCGCCATTCTTATGCTTGAACTTGATGGTGCCGTCGGGGCCCTCTGCCAGTTCGTCTACTTTCGAATCCTTAGTAGGCTGGAGATATTTCACGTTCATATCATCTGTGATGGCAATCAGTTTGTAGTATGTTGGATAATCACCGAAGTTGCGTGCACGGAGGGTAAATGTCTTATTGTTATCATCGATAGCGAACTTGCTATAGAGATAGCTCTCGGCTTTCGATGTGCTGACAATACCGTTGCCACCACGTGTTTTGATGGTGTAACCCTCGTTAGTGAACACGTCACAGTCCTTGGTGATTGACGTCATACCCCAGTATGCAGCTACGTGCCCTGTCTTATTCCAGTCACGATATGCCCATACATATTCATCACGATCCTTACGTCCATCGTAGGTGCTTATTCCTGTAAACGACTTTCGCTCGTTTGGCATAGTACCACGCACCATCTCTTGTGTCAGATGTAAATCTTCGAGTGCATCATTGATAGGACTACCTGGTAACCAAGCAAGACCGTTGGTGGCTGAAGGTGCAAAGCTGATACGACGCAGTACAAGTTGAACCCACTCGCCAGAATAGTATGTTCCTACGGCAATGGCTATGTCTTTGCCAACATACGCACTGAGGTCGAATACAAAGTTCTTGTAGTTGCCATCTTGGAATGAGATGTTGTCACCCAACTTCTTTGCCTGTGGTTTCGATTCGCTTAAGTCTACAACAACTACATTCCATATTGCAGGCCCTTGATGGGTACGGGCAAAGATTGTCATAATCTTATTATCTTCTGTGATATGCTTTCTACCATATATAAACGTGTTAAGATTTTCCAAATCAGGGGAGCTACTCTTACTTTCATCTACTCTCATCGTGGTCCCCTCATTCTGTTCTTCCCAGTTACCCGTCATATCAAGAGTACACATATAATCGACGCTCCAGTCAAATTGAGGATAGTTGTCGGCATTACGACCACCACGATATTCGTTATACATCCAAGGAGTACATGACTTTAAATCGATCAAAGTTAGCCCTGGTAGGATTTCTTCACCGCCCAGCAAAATATCAGGCAGTTGGGCAATACCGTCTATAAAATCGTCAACCTTCACATTTCGTGTCACAATATTATAGTCGGCATACGAGAACGTTACGGAATAATTGTCTAAGGGTAATTGTGATAGGGTGTAAATACCCTCACTGTTTGTTTGAACAGATGTACCACCTAGAGAAACCGAAACTCCTGCTAAGGGTTTTTTGCCGTTTTTTGCATCAAGGATACGGCCAGTAATACGTGCAGCAGCATAACGCAGGGATGTTCTGACGTAAGCCATACCACCAACCCATGACTTTGGTGCTACAGTGCAAAAAACAGTCTGATAGTCTGTTTTGCTAAATGAAATAACATGCTTACCAATAGGCACTCCTACTAAGGTGTAGCTACCAGAGGCATCGGTTGTTGTACTTATGTCGGTGTCAATTACCGTCACTAATACTCCTTGTAGAGGTGAATTATGATCATCAACGATGATACCACTTACATCACCTTCTCCTAAATGATTTGCATCATTGTTGGTGTCGTCACTACAACTGAAGTTGATAAACACCATGAAGCATATTGCGAACAAATATGCTACAATCTTTGAGGTCTTGGTTCTTTGATTCATAAAAATGTTTTTTGTTAATTAGCTATTGTTAGAATCCATTTTAATTATTCTTAGAAATCGAAAAAACGAAATCGGATGCAAAAATAGTTTCGTCAACTTAATCAATGGGTTAATTATGGGTTATTTTACGATTAAAAGTGTTAATCCTGGTTGTATTTATCGTTTTTATCCCTCAAAAATGTTACATTTGCACCACCTAATATAACTGTATGCCCAAATTCTACAAAATACTATTGCTTGTACTGATTATAGGCAATATCATTGAATCATCGGCTCAAGGACTCAGGTTCTTGAACCCTACCGACTCTATCGATGGCCGAACCTCGTATGTTGTGTTTAAAGGAAAGAGACCTGTATTTACGCAACAACTGAATATATCATTTGACCTTCAGATGCCACGAGTGGATGAGGTGGGATATTTACTGCATCTGATAGATGAGAAAAGAGGAGTGAACTATAATCTTTTCTATGACGGAAGAGGTCATGATTGGTTTGAGTTTAATGAAGAGGGTAAGACAACTCTTTTCAGAAGTCATTTTGACAAGAAAGCGTTATTAGATAAGGGTTGGGTTAAGTTCTCACTTTGTCTGGACCTTGACAGGAAAAAGATACTAATGACCATAGACGGAAAACAGACACAGGCTCAAGTGGACAACCTGCCTGCTGTGTTATCACCGATGATAGTGTTTGGACGTTATGATTATCTGATCGAAGTACCATCAGCTACTATCAAGAATCTGCATATTCAAGGAGGTGGAGCAACCGATTATTTTTTTCCTCTATCGCAAAGCAGAAGTAATGATGTGTATGACCAGAACCAGCGGAAGGTGGGGCATGTAGACAATCCGTATTGGGTTATCAATGATTGTTACCATTGGCAGAAACTTGTCAGTATGCATTTCTCAAACAATGCCGGAGCCAATTTTCATCCCAAGCGTCATTTGTTTTATGGCTATACGCGTGACACCTTATTTATATATAATGCAGATAATCACGACATTCTTTATCGTGCTTTCTCGGCAGCATGTCCTGTAGATATTAATCTTGGAATGAATTTCATTGATACACGATCTGATAGACTATATACATACGAGGTGTTCAAATATGATCGGCTAGAAGACAGACCGCGTGATGAACCATCTATTGCCAGTCTGGACCTCAACACATTCGAATGGACGCCAGAGTCTTATGACCAATTACCAACCCAACTACATCATCATGGAAATATTCTCGATACACTAAGGAACAGATTTTGTATTTTTGGCGGATTTGGCAGCATGTTATATTTCCGTAATCTTAACATCTATGACATAAAAGAACATCGTTGGGAAGAAGCCAAAACCCTTAAAACATGCACTCCGCGCTATTTTACTTCGCTTGGTATTGATTCGCAGTGCCGTTATGCTTACATCTTTGGTGGAATGGGAAATGAATCTGGTAATCAGTCTGTAGGTAGACGATATTTATATGATCTTTATCAGGTTGATCTGGAAAACTACTCTACCAAACTATTATGGAGTCTTGAACGGGGGAAACTGCAAAATACTGTGCCAGTTCGCAACATGTTTATCATGGGCAATTATTTCTATACGCTCTGCTATCCAGAAGCTCTTTCTGAATCTCACCTCCGACTCTGCAGATATTCACTTACTGACGGAAGTATGGAGATGTTGGGCGACTCTATTCCCATACAGTCAGATAAAATAGCGACAAATGCCAACATTTACTACGATCCCATCGTAGATAAATTCTATGTCTGTGTCCAGGAGTTCACTGATGATATCGCCTCGACAATAACTCTCTATTCCATTCAATTGCCAGTATTGTCTGATGCTGAGTTTGCCAGAGTCTCAAAGCTCCCCATTGACACTAAGTTGATATATATTGGAATAACGTTGTTCGCAATGTTTGCTGCTGCATTATTCTATTTGTATTATAGACGTTGTAAGCAAAAGAAGTTGGTAAGGTATAATGAAAAACTTGATGTACAAGTAGCGGAGAGTAGAGCAAATGCCATCTATCTTTTTGGTAATTTTACGGCGTTTGATCGAAAGAATAAAGATATTTCCTATCTCTTTACAGACAAGTTGCGTGAACTGACATGCCTGTTGTTCTGGTACAATAAACGAGGTGGCATCTCTTCAAAGCTTATCGGAACGATGCTATGGGGAGATAAGCCTGCAGACAAGGTTAAGAACTCGCGAAGTGTAATCATGAATCATCTAAGAAAGGTGCTTGAAGAGATAGATGGTATCGAACTGGCTTATGTGGATGGGTTCTATCAATTCATCATTAAAAAACCTTTCTATTGTGACTATCTGGACTATGAGCATCAGGTAATGACAGAGACATATACAGAACAAAGTCTGTTGAGTATTCTTCGTCGAGGCAAATTCCTGCAATCACAGAACATGCCTACTCTCGATCAGTTTAAATCAGAAACAGAGCGTGTTATGTCGCCAATCATTCTGCGTCTTATGAAACGTACTTATGCTAATAGCGAGCTGAAGTTGACGTTATATCTGACAGAGGTGATGCTCTACATTGACCCTTATCATATTGAGGCGTTCTCATATCAGATGAAAGCACTGAAACGTTTAGGGAAAGTCTATGAGGCCCAGGATATATCAAGGGCTTTCCACGAGGAGTATATCAAGGCATTTGGCGAAGATTTCACTAATAGCTAAAATATCAGTCTGCTCTTCGCTGTCTTTTGGAGATTTTTTCATATCTTTGCAGCATGAAACTAAAAACAATTTTTCTAACCGCATGGATGCTGTTCGCCTCGATGACTGCTGTGGCGCAAGTATGGCAGTTTGTCGATCCGAGAATAGGTAGCGAGGGTGTAGGACGAACGTTTCCAGGACCTTCGATGCCCTTTGGAATGTGTAAACCAGGCCCTGATTGCACAGTGAAGCCAAACGCTGGTTGGGCGAAGATGCCTGAAGTGGTAACAGGTTTTTCGCAAACTCATGTCAGTGGTACTGGTGGTGGGCAGAAATATGGTAATATACTTATCCAACCAGGTGTCGTGCCTCAGCTCAGAGTGAATGAGGAATTTTCATTAGGCTATTATACGACGACTTTCGAAAATGGCATCCGTACAGAGATTACGACATCAGAGCGATGCGCTTTCTATAGAATACATTATCCGAAAAATGGGGAGTTGCTCATTGATGCTACCCACTACTTAGGCAAGAACCCTATACCCGATTTGCGTGAGCAGCAACAGTTTATTGGTGGTGAGGTAGAAGTGGTTAGTGCCCATGAGGTGCGAGGCTATTCGCGGGTTCGCGGAGGCTGGAATAATGGCGAAGCCTATACAGTCTATTTCTGTCTGATGAGCGATAAGCCTTTTATACAGAAGAGCGAAAACACAATAGAGTTTACAGACTCTTTGTTAAATATAAAGGTCGGCATCTCGTATGTCAGTGAGCAACAAGCCAAGCGGAATATTCCAGAATGTGGCTTTGATGCCCAACTGACACAATTGCGCGAGAACTGGGAGGTCTTGCTGAGGCGTGTTCATATTGATGGCACAGACCAGCAGAAGCGTATGTTCTATACTGCCCTTTATCACACGATGCTGATGCCTGTAGATAAAACAGGTGAGAATCCCAAATGGACAGAAAGACCTTATTATGATGATTACTATGCCATTTGGGATACCTATCGTTCCAGTTCGCCACTCATTACACTGATAGACGAGAAACGTGAGGCGGATATCGTTAATTCGCTCATAAATATCTATAAGCGAGAAGGTTATATGCCGGATGCCCGTAGCGGCGACTCCAACGGAAGGACTCAAGGCGGCTCGAATGCAGAAGTGGTTATTGCTGATGCCTTTGTGAAAGGTGTAAAGGGTATCGACTATGACTTTGCCCTTGAGGCAATGTTGAAAGATGCCGAAGTGGATCCTGGAGCAGATCATGAGAAGCACGGACGAGGCGGACTGAAGGAGTATTTGGAGTATGGCTATCTGCCCTATGGCGTCGATCGAGCTGGCACACGAACCATAGAATATGCCTATAACGACTATTGTATCGCTCAGGTGGCGAAAGGTTTGGGGCGCATGGATATCCATGATCGGTATCTGAAACAGTCGCAGAACTGGAAAAACCTCTGGCGTTCTGACTATGAATGGGACGACGTGAAAGGCTACATTATGCCAAAGGACGCAAACGGCCAATGGCTCGACTCTGTGCCCTGGGGTAAGTCGAAAGTCTTTCATCCTACGATACCCTACACCCCAGTAACAAAAGTGGCTCCTTGGTATCTGCCTTGGTGGAGTACATTTTTCTACGAAGCGCTCTCTGCAGAATATTCATTAAGCATCCCTCACGATGTTGAAGGCCTGATTGAGGCTTGTGGCGGGTCAGAGACCTTCCGCAAACGTTTGGATATGTTCTTCAATCGTAAACGCTACAACGTGGGTAACGAACCATCCTTCCTCACCCCATGCCTGTATCATTGGATTGGTCGCCCTGACTTGACTTCGGATTGTGTCCGTCAGATTATCGCGGAGAATTACAGCGACCAGCCCGACGGACTGCCTGGTAATGATGATAGTGGTGCCATGTCTTCGTGGCTGGCTTTCCATATGATGGGCATCTATCCCAATGCAGGACAGAGCTACTATCTGTTACATGCGCCATTGATTCCAAAATGGACTTTACAACTCACCAATGGCAAGACGTTGCGTGCAATAATTAAAGGCAAGGGTACTCATTTTGAAAAAGTAACGCTGAATGGCAGACAGCTTGATGGCGCTCGCTTAGAACACGCGGACTTGATGGAGGGGGGAGAACTTGTATTCTACATCTCATCAAAGCGACAGGAAAAAGTGCACTCAGACTATATTCCGAGCACACTCGAGCTTGGGCCTGCTATCAACGGGGCGCAGAAAGTCCAGTTTTCCTCGGAGCAGAGTCCTGCTCCCCTCGGAGCAAAACGCCAGTCGTGTACGCCTTTCTATTCAGGAAAGATTGCTTTTACGCTGAACAAGCAGTTTCGCACATGGCCTCTTACCTATCGTTGGCAAGACAATGTGATGAGCGTCTCCTGTAAAGAGGCAATCTATCAGATACCCGAGTCTGTCGTGGAAAATGGCAAAGGCTTCTGTTGGGAGATGCCAGCAGACGGCGCAGAGTATCAGGTACATGGAACTTTTGCGTTCATCTCTCGTCAAGCTCTCCGCAATTTAAAAGAGAATGGCAGTTTTGTTTATGATGGTATTACGTGGCGACTTTTGGATCAAACGAAGGATGCCTTACATGTTCGTGCTGATATTGATCGTACAGAGATGTGGATTTCACCCAATGAAAGACTTCCTTTGGTGCTTGAAATGCGAAATAATCCATTAGGGATTGATTGGAAAATAGAATAGACATCATGAGAAAACTACTACTTGCTACTTTACTATGCATCTGTGCTCTTGCGAAAGCACAGCAAAAAACAAACGAACAGATGGGAGGCGTATATTATGCCTATCCCGTCGAGAAAACAGAACTTGCTGAGGCTCCTGAGGGTTACGAGCCTTTCTATATATCGCATTACGGGCGTCATGGCTCACGTTGGCTGACAAATGACAATAGGTATCTCTGGGTGAACCAGCATTTCGAGGACAAGAAAAATCTTACGAAGTTGGGTAAGAGTGTTCGCAAGCGATTGAAAATGGTGTGGAAGAACGCTAAAGGTAATGGTGGATTGCTAACACCCTTAGGAGGTCGTCAGCATCGGGGAATTGCTCGTAGAATGTTCCATAACTTTCCACAGCTCTTCACGGCCGATGCTCATCTCACAGCCCATTCCAGTACATATCAGCGTTGTAAGTCGAGTATGAACAACTTCGTGTCTGAGCTGCAGTCGCTCAATCCTTCTATACATATCGACCCAGTCACCCGAGAGGAGGATATGGCTTGGATTGCCTATACCTCACCAGAAGAGAAGGCTTTGGAGAATCGCACCAATGTGCCCTTGATGATATCGCCAGACAGATTCGTCAAAGCCCTTTTCATGGATCCATCGAAGATAGATAACCCAACGAAACTGCTTACAGAACTGCATACCATCGCATCGGATATGCAGGATGTAGAGCTCAATGTTTCGCTTTACGATATTTTTACTCCTGAGGAACTGAAGGCGGTTTACAATAAGAATAATCGTAGCATGACAATAGTTCATGGCGACCTGATTGAGAACGAAGGCATCCCTGCTCGTAGTGCCATCTCTCTTTGGCAACGCATTGAGAAAGAGGTGGATGCGGCAATCGTTCGTGGTGGCACAGGGGCTGATCTTCGCTTTGGGCATGATTCTAATCTCTATCGCCTGATGACGCTGATGGGGATAAAACTTCGAGGTGTAGAAGGAGTAAGAACAGAGCAGTATGATTATATGGATAAGATTCTGCCGATGGCGGCAAATCTCCAGATGATATTCTATAAGAATGCACAAGGTGATGTGCTTGTGCAATTACTGCTTAACGAAAAAACTGCAAGCCTTGGCGAATTTGATTATAAGGCTTTTTATAGTTGGAAAGAATTAAAGCAGAAAGTAAATGACAACATCCATTTCTTTGAACATCTTCGCCAACTGAATGCCTTGAACACAATGGTAGGCACAGCTCCTGCTAACACTAAGACAGCAGGTCTGTTTGGCAAAGGTTCTGAGGAACATGGACAAACCTTGCCTGCAGTACTCGTGCCCAATGGTCAGAACTTCTGGACTCCACAAACTCAAGATACAGAGAAGAAGTGCATAGCACCTTATTATTATACAGACTCGCTGTTTCAAGGCATTCGCAACAGTCACTGGATAGTAGGTGGCTGCACTCAGGATTATGGGTCGTTCACCCTTGCTGCACTTAGTGGCAAACTACGTAAAACTCCCACAGAGCGTGCTACACCCTTCTCGCATTCGCAAGAGGTTTCACATCCTCATTACTATGCAGTCCGTCTGCCTAAAGAGCGACTGAAGCTAGAGGTAACTGGTTCTAGTCACGCAGCCATCTTCCGCATCACGCCAGAGGTGGATGGGCCTATCCACATAGTGCTTAATCATAACAGCGACTACAAGGAGGGCTATCTCGAGATAGACAATTTGGCCAAGACCATCTATGGCTACAACCCTGTGCATCGTATCTATCAGGGTTGGGGCGAACAGACCGGTTTCGAGGGCCATTATCTGTTGCAGTCCTACGATGAAATCAAGGATTTTGGTGTCGATAGTCTTTGCGCTTGGTTTACTTTCGATGGCAAGGCTAATCAGCCTATCATATTGAAAGCAGCCTCATCGTTCACATCAAAAAAGGGTGCCTATAATAACTTTGCCTTCGAGGCAGAAGCCTACGATTTTGACGGTATGATGGCACAGACAGCCCTGCAATGGATAGACCGCCTACATACCATCGATGTAGAAGACACGAATACTGCTCGCGTCAATCAGTTCTATGGTGCGCTCTATCGCTGTTCGTTCCTCCCTCGCGAGATGAGTGATGTTGACGGCACATATCCCAAGTTTGCTGATGGGACACTCCAGACATCAAAAAAAAGGAAATACTATGGCGACTTTTCAATGTGGGATACCTATCGTGCCTTGCATCCGCTCTATACGCTGATAGCTCCGGACAAAGCTGCTGATATGATGCAATCGCTGGTCACCATGTATGAGGAGGGAGGATGGCTACCAATCTTCCCCTGCTGGAACTCCTATACCGCTGCCATGATAGGCGATCATTGTAGTGCTACTTTGGCTGATGCATATATAAAAGGAGTTCGCAATTTTGATGTAGAAAAAGCTTATGAAGGCATGCGGAAGAATGCCTTTGAAACACCCGTTCTTTTGGAGTATAAGAATGGTATGGGGCGTAGAGCGCTTGAGAGCTATCTGAAGTATGGTTATATACCTTTGGAGGATGGCGTAAAAGATGCATATCATCAGGATGAGCAAACCTCGCGCACTTTGGAATATGCTTTTGATGATTTTGCTGTAGCTCAACTGGCCAAGGCTTTAGGCAAAAAACAAGACTATACAGAACTGATGCGCCGTTCAGAGAATTGGCGAAACGTAATTAATCCCCAAACGGGCTACTGCGATGGTCGTCATCAAGATGGAATGTTCGAGAACAACACCGACTTTATCCATCGTAAACCTTATATTACAGAGGGAGCTACTTGTCACTATACATGGTATGTACCACATAATGTGGAGGGACTGGTTGAAACTTTGGGTGGCAAGGAAAAGTTTGAGGCAAGACTCGATTCTATGTTCACAGCAGGTAGATATTGGCATGGTAATGAGCCTTGTCATCAGATAGCTTGGCTCTATGATTATATTGATAAGCGCGAGAAGACAATCGAGCGTGTGACCCATATTCTCGATACAGAGTATAACGACACTCCTGGCGGACTCTCTGGCAACGATGATGCTGGTCAGATGTCAGCATGGTATGTCTTCGCGTCCATGGGTTTCTATCCTGTCTGTCCAGCCACAGATCGCTATATGTTGTCTGTGCCTCGTTTCGAGAAGGTTACGTTGAACCTGATGGATGGCAGGTGTTACACTATTACGCCAACATCCCTGCCAGCAGACAGAAACTACATTACTCAAAGCGAGATTACTCGTGGAAATTAATGGTGCTTCTCTGTGCCCGTCCATTTACGGAGGCGACGAGAGAGGGATTTAAGAATATGTTTGAAGTTCCCATAACGCAGGTTTAGAAAAAGTTCTTCGACAGAATTCTGAACCTTTATCCATGGATGGTTCCAGGCGTTGGCTTTATAAAGACGCTCCAGATATTTTTTATTTTCTGCTACAACGGCAGGGTGTTTCAATGGAAACGGCAATTCATGGCGCATCATGGTAAACATTTTGCGAATCCTGTGTGGTGTGGTTTTCAGTTCTGCAGAGAAATGAGTAGAGTCAGTCATCAGTCCGATGTTATTGATCTGATTCTTAGCTGGCATAATCGCCAAGGAGTCGTGCAACAGCATATCTGCCCAGTAAATCGTCTCAAAGTATTCTTTACCACTCTGACTGTGGTCATGAAACATCTGCAAAATATCGCTGCGCAGATGTCTTTCTCTGACGATACGCTCCAGTTGTCGGTGTTTCTCTGGGTCGCGCATAAAGCCATAGCCTGAATCCCAGCGTTCTGCCACCCGTCGCCACGATGCCCACCCCCAGATGCTAAAGGCTGACGTAAAGAAATAACTGTCCTCACAATCAGGTGATACCTCATCGATATTGAACCCTGCAATCATCGAGATACGTTCGTTATTCTCGTATTTATCGAGCATTTCTTTACAAAATGGGAAGAACGATTGCGAAGGCACCACATCATCCTCCAACACGATGACCTTATCTGCCAGTGAGAAAGCCCATTGGTGGGAACGGAAACCAGAAGGATCGCAGCCTTCGTTATGGTCCAAATAGTTACGATACACCTCGCATTCCCAGTCGATATTTTTATCGCTTGCAATCTCACGACACGCCTCGACATCTGCCTTATCGCATTCACCGCGAGGGCCGTCTTGATAAAGCAACAACTTAGAGGGACGAGCCTTACGTACAGCTTCAAATACTTGCTTGAAAGTGTTGCTGCGATTAAAAAACAACAACAGAACTGCAATATCGGTTTTGGCAGGATGCTTCATATCAACACTTTTTCGCTGCAAAGATACAAATTTTCCCTAAAAAGTTGTACCTTTGCGCCAAAATAAAGCGTAAACCGATATGCAAGCAATCATTTTGGCGGCAGGAATGGGTCGCAGACTTGGAGAATTGACAAAGGATAATACGAAATGTATGATTCCTGTTAATGGAGTGCGGCTGATTGATCGTCTGCTTGGACAGCTCTCTCAACTCTCTCTGAATCGTGTCATTATTGTGGTAGGGTATCAGGGACAAAAGCTGATAAACTATATTGGCCATCGCTACGACGACAAGTTGAAGATTGAGTATGCTGATAATCCTATCTACGACAAGACAAATAATATCTACTCTCTCTCACTTGTGAAGAACCAGTTAATGGAAGATGACACTCTGTTAATTGAAAGCGACCTCATTTTCAGCGACCGCCTCTTTTCTATGATTCTTGACAATCCCTATCCCAATCTGGCGCTTGTCGCTAAGTACGAATCATGGATGGATGGGACAATGGTACGCCTTGATGGTGATAACAATATAGTAAACTTTGTACCTAAGAAGGCATTTAAATATGATGATGTAGACAACTACTACAAGACAGTCAACATCTATAAGTTTTCGAAAGCATTCTCGCAGCATAAGTATGTACCTTTTCTTGAGGCCTATTGCCATGCTTTGGGTAACAATGAATACTATGAACAGGTATTGCGTGTCATTACTTTACTCGACAACGCCGAGTTGAAAGCTCTGCCTATAGGTAGTGAGAAATGGTATGAGATTGACGATGTGCAAGATCTTGACATCGCTGAGACTATTTTTGCTGAAGACGAGGAGATGCTCCGTCGATTTAACTATCGCTATGGCGGCCATTGGAGATTTCCCAAGATGCTAGACTATTGTTATCTGGTGAATCCTTATTTCCCAACCCAGCAGATGAAAGATGAACTGCGCAGCAGTTTTGACACGCTGCTTACAGAATATCCTTCGGGCATGTTTGTAAATTCTCTATTGGCAGGGAAGTATTTTGGAATCCGTCAAGATTATGTGGTAGTGGGTAATGGCGCAGCGGAGCTTATAAAAAGCCTAATGGAGGATTCTGATGGTAAAATGGGTGTTATATACCCCACATTTGAAGAATATCCGCATCGCTTGAGGACAGAGAATATTGTTGCTTTTTCACCACAGAATAACAATCTGAAATATACAGAAGACGACCTTATCACCTTCTTTAGTGATAAGAATATACAGAGCTTGTTGCTAATCAATCCCGATAACCCCTCGGGTAACTTTATTGGCATGGAAGGACTTCAGAAGCTGATTGATTGGAGCCGAGAGTTGGGCGTCCGCCTGATTGTCGACGAGTCGTTTGTGGATTTCAGTGATGATTTTGAGCACAATACATTACTTTCCAATGATATTCTTTCTGCAAATCCTCATCTGGTAGTGATGAAAAGTATCTCTAAGTCGTATGGTGTGCCAGGCTTGCGTCTTGGTGTACTAGCTAGTGGTGATACCGAGCTCATCAAGTGGGTTAAGAAAGATATCTCGATATGGAATATCAACTCGTTTGCTGAGTTCTATATGCAGATTTTTGGGAAATACGAAAACGATTACAAGAAAGCGTGTCGCCAGTTTATAGCTGAGCGTCGGCGTTTTGAGGTACAGCTAAGGCAGATACCTTATATGCGTGTATTGCCAACTCAGGCCAATTACTTCTGTGTAGAACTTATTGACAAATACTCTTCTACAGAACTCACTAAACTTCTTTTAGCACGCTATAACATCATGATTAAGGATTGTGATTCAAAGAATGGGCTCAAGGGAAGGAATTTTATCCGTGTCTCTGTTCGCAGTCAGGAAGATAACGATCAACTGATTAGTGCTCTGAAAGAACTGGCATGAAGACTAATGTATGTATCTGTGGTGGCGGCAATTTAGGCCATGTGGTGACGGGATTTCTCGCTGCCCATGATAATTGTGAGGTTTCATTGCTAACGCGCCATCCTGAGCGCTGGCAGAAACAACTGTCTATCAATACTCCCGAAGGAATACATTTGCAAGGTTCTGTCAGTCATATAAGTGCAAATCCTGCAGAGGTGATTCCTGAGGCCGATATCGTGCTGCTCTGTCTTCCTGGTTTCTCCATCCGCGAGGAACTACAATTGATTTGTCCATTCCTTAGCACAAAGACTGCTGTGGGCTCCATTGTCAGCAGTACAGGCTTCTTTTTCGAGGCAAAGGCGACTCTTCCTGCTAAGACTCCGTTGTTTGGCTTTCAACGCGTGCCATTCATAGCACGAACCACAGAGTATGGACGCTCTGCAACCTTGTTGGGCTATAAACCAACGTTACATGTGGCCATCGAGCAGACGGAGGAGAAAGAATCTCTTCGCGCTCTGATAGAGCAACTACTATCTACACCGACGGTGCTGATGGAGAGCTTTTATGAAGTGAGCCTTACAAACAGCAATCCCATTCTGCATCCTTCACGTCTTTACACTATGTGGAAGGACTGGCATGAGGGCGTAATTTATCCAGAACCCTCCTTATTCTATGAGGAATGGACTGATGAAGCCTCGCAACTGCTCATCGATATGGATCGCGAGTTCTTTAAGTTATTGGACGTACTACCTGTTCGTAAAGGCAGCATCCCCACTATTCTCGACTACTATGAGAGTACCGATGCCCCTTCCCTTACTCGAAAGTTACAATCTATCGAAGCCTTCAAGGGTATTCATTCGCCCATGAAGCAGGTTGAAGGAGGTTACATCCCCGATTTTGACAGTCGTTACTTCACGGAAGACTTCCCCTATGGATTGTATATCATTCAGAAGTTGGCTAGAGAATATCATATTAATACGCCCATCATCGATAAAGTGATGGCATGGGGGCTTCGTACTCGTTTTAATCTCGAAGGCTCACTTTTACGTCGCCAGCAAATGCGGATGCTCGAGATATTGCTCGAGGTGGATAAGATATGCAAGAAACATCACATACGCTATTGGCTTAGTAGTGGTACTTTGATTGGCGCCATGCGCCACAATGGATATATACCTTGGGATGATGATCTCGATATAGAGATGCTTCGTTCTGATTATGTGCGATTGATGGAGGTCCTGCCAAAAGAGTTGCCAAACTGGCTCGCTCTTCAGAATAGCGATACAGACCCTAATTATTTCTACTTTTATGCTAAGGTGCGCGATCGTCGTTCTCGCATGCTTGAACAGAACGGTTACGACCGCTTGTGGCAAGAGCAGGGCATCTACATCGATATCTTTCCAATGGAACAGCACCCCATCTGGCTTCATAAACTCACAGAGAAGACCGTGGGCCATATGTATAAGATATGGCGTACGAGTACTAATGATAAAAAGGCAATACGTTCTGTACGTCGTATTTTTAATATAAATAATAAAGTCTTATTCCCGATTCTGCGCTTAATCTGTAAAATACTGCCAGGGAAAGTGATTACAAGTGGCATGGGGATTCCCTTCCATAACCCTCGATATATAGATGAGATATTCCCACTTACTACCCATGAGTTCGAAGGTCATCTGTTGCCTGTTCCAGGTAATGCCGATGCCCATCTGCGTCATATCTTTGGTGATTATATGCAACTGCCAGATTTAAACAAACTAACACTTCATGTTGGAAAACTTGAATTCCTCGATTAAGAAGTCACGTATGGGGTGGCTCGATGCTCTGCGTGGCTTTACTATGCTACTTGTGGTTACCAACCATATTGCCCTTAAGTCGTTTGGCATGCAGATCCGTTGGTCAGCTGCCCTCCAGTTCTTCCTGCTCTTCCGTATGCCGTTGTTCTTTTTTATCAGCGGATTCTTAGCCTATAAAGCCAGTCGTGTATGGAACGGACAGACCCTTCGCGAACTATCCTGGAAGAAGTTCAAGGTGCAGATTATCCCTACAGTGGTGTTCTTCCTACTGTACTTAGCCATGATACCCACCGAACCCTTCGCCAAGAGCTTTTCTGATGCGATGGCTTCATCGATGAAAGCTGGCTATTGGTTCACGCTGGTATTACTCTATATGTTGCTGACCTACTATGTCTTCTTGTACGCAGAGAGTAAGCTGCGCATCAAGTCGTGGATACCCATTACCCTACTTTTTGTTATTTCATTGGGTTTCTTCGAGACCTGTTATCTGCCTCGCTATTTCTCTTGGGCATTAGGACATAAGGGACCTCAGAACGAGTTTCTCAACTATACCAGTTTAGTTGAGATGATGCGCTATTTCCCTTTTTTCCTTTTTGGAAACATTGTGCATCGTTATTGGGGCAAGGCTCAGCAACTGATGGACAGTAATTGGTTTTTCCCTATAATCACCATATTGGCTGTGGTTTGTACACTCGATGTCATTGTGTGGCACAATTTGCGACACGAATGGACTTCTTTGCCACACACTCTGGCCATGTTCCTGTTGCTTTCTATGGTTTTTATGTTCTTCAGACACTATCAGGAGTTTTTCTCTGATAAGACAGTAGTTGGTCGGAGTCTTCAGTTCATTGGTCGTCGGACGCTTGATATTTATCTGCTTCACTATTTCTTCCTGCCAAAGATGACAGCAGTAGGCGTCTATTTCCAGACCAATCGCCACAACTTTATACTCGATAGCACAGCATCGTTTGCGGTTGCCCTGATTGTTGTAGGCTTCTGCATCATTACCTCTCAATTGCTTCGTGTGAGTCCTTTCTTCAAGAAATACCTTTTCGGAAGATAAAGGCCATGATCTCCTTCAGAATCACTGTTCCTGCCAGGCGCATCACAACAAGATAGAGAATGGTGGCCATCACCACCCTACTCAGTAACCTTAGCCAAAGGACTGATATGCTCTGTGTGGCTAAACCCGTCACTACCATCACTGCTGCTGCTGCCAAGGCAAACGGAATGATGTCTTTCAGGAAAGCCAGAAGACGATAGTTCATCAATCGACGAACAAAGAAATGCCACACAAATACCCATACTATATTTAATAAGGTATAAGCAATCACCATGGTGTAGATGCCTTCTCGCCAAAGACTTACCATCAAGCCTATTTGCAGGATACCTAAAGTAACCGTACTCCATAGATAGATATCGCTGCGATGCTGACTTATGATGGAATCCGTGAGCAACGTGGAGAGGGGTATAAAGGCACCACAAAGACAGAGCAGGGGCAACAGCGAAGCCGAGAAAGCCCACTTCTCACCAATGGCCAGCACGATAAATTCATGCGACACCAGTCCGAGTCCGAAAAGCAATGGGAAAGAGATAAAGGCAGTAAAGCGCATCATCTTACGGAGTACAGCCAACTGGCGCTCCCGTTCGTCATGCAGTCCCACCAATACGGTCTGGTCTACTTGTTTCAGCATATTCCCCACCAGCATAAAGCACTTGGAACTCCACTGATAAGCCTGATTATAGTGTCCAGTATTCGTCTCACCATAATAACGTCCCAGCAACAGATTCATGATGTTATTGTTCACTTGCGTGAAGATGGCAGAGAGCATGATCTTAAAACTAAAGGGGAAAAGTCTTTTCAGGGGTGAGATGAGAGAGGTGAGAGGTGAGAGTGTAGGACGCCACTCGCTGAAGTACCATAATAACAAGGTGTTGACAGCAATATACATCAGATACTGTGTGGCGAGGGCCCAATAGCCAAAGCCAAGGGCAGCCAGTATCACACTGACAATACTCGATGTCAAAGTGGCTGTCATACCACACTGGGCTATCTGCTTTATCTGCATCTGTTTGGTGAGATAAGCGGATTGTGCCATACCGAAACTCGAGAACACAAAGCCTAAAAAGACATAACGGCTCAGGGGAATCAGATCGAGCTTGTCGTAATAATCAGCTATCAGAGGCGCACAGAACCATAGTACTACATAGATAAATGTTCCCGCGAGAATATTAAACCAAAACACAGCATTATAGTCCTCGTGCTTGGGCTCTTTCAGATTAATGAGCGCAGTTTTAAATCCGCTTGATTGTAGTTCGTTGGCTATCACAGAGAATACTGCCAACATCGCCGTCATACCATAATCTGAAGGATCGAGTAGTCGGCCTAAAATAATGCCAAAGGCTAGACCGAGCAACTGCTGCACGCCGTTGTTCATTCCGCCCCAGAAGAGCCCTTTCGCAGTTTGCTCCTTCAATGTTCCTGCCATATTCTGCTGCAAAGATACAAATAAGTGATTGAATAACCAAATTCATGTGGGTATTATTCGCTTGAAGATTTTCATTTGATTAACAGTTTATATTGTGGTTTTCTTTGGATTTATGCTACCTTTGCATCCCGAATGAATTAATTACCGATGAAGAAAACCTTATTTGCCGCAATTCTATTATGCTGCTTTCAGACTATGAAGGCACAACTTGTTATCAACGAACTCATGCAGTCGAACATTGACTGCGTAATGGATGATTTGAAAGAATTCCCTGATTCATGGGTGGAACTATATAATCCGACTTCGCAAGGTGTCAATCTGCAAGAGTTTCGGTTGGGTACTAGTGACAAAGAGAGTGATTCGTGGATATTGCCTAACGTGATGGTGGGGGGTGGCCAGTATGTGCTTATTTATTGTGACAAAGAAGCCAAAGACTTGCATACCAATTTCCGTTTAGACTCTGGTAAAGGCAGTTCTGTGTATTTGTTTAAATCGGGCGATATAGTTGATAAAGTGGAAAACCTGAAAAAGCAACCTGCACCCAATATAGCCTATGGACGCAAGACTGATGGAGCAGAGGAATGGGGTTACCAGTTGACTCCAACACCCAAGGAGGCTAATGCGGGTAATATTTGCGACCATGATCACATTCTGGGTGAGCCTGTGTTCAGCGAATTGGGACGAGTGGTGAATGGGAATGGAGCTCAGACTTTCAATCTGCAACTCTCTTTGCCCGAGGGCAGTCCGGAAGGCACGGAGATTCACTATACTACTAATGGTACTGAACCAACGATTTACAGCACCAGATACACCGCAGAAATCCCCATCAATAAGTCTACAGCCATTCGTGCCAAACTGTTTTGCAATGGCTGGCTTTCACCTAGAAGTAGCGTTCAGTCGTACATCTTTCATGATCGAAAGTTGTCAATACCAGTTATCAGTATTGTGACAGACAACAAATATCTCAATGATTATAGTATCGGTATCTTTGTAAACAACAAGACGCATGAAAAAAACAGACAGGTGGACTGGCGTCGTCCCATCAATATAGAACTTTTCGATAAAGAGGGACAGCCTTCACAGATTAATCAGCTCTGTGAGACCCGTATCACGGGAGCCTATTCGAGAGAAGCCAGTAGGCAGTCGATGGCCATATACAGCCATAAACGTTTTGGGAAGAAAAATATGGATTATGAATTTTTCCCTGACCAGTGTCCAAACCTTACCAATTATAAGTCTGTTGTGCTCCGTAATGCTGGTAATGATCGCGATTACATCTATATGCGTGATGCTGTAGCCCAGCGTTCTATGGCAGAATATACAGACATTGATTATCAGGCTTGGCGCCCAGCAGTTATCTATATCAATGGTAACTATTGGTGTATTCTAAATATCCGTGAGCGAGCTAACGAGAACAATATCATCACCCACTACGACGGACTGGAAGATATTGATTTGATAGAAAATGGTGAGTTGAAAGAGGGAACTATCGATAACTTCAGAGCTTTTACCAGATTTTATAACGAACATGGCCACACGTTGGCAGAATATGCAGAGCTCATGGACTGGGAGGAGTATATCAGAATCACAGCTATGAACTTTTATTTCAATAATCTCGACTATCCTGGCAATAACAACGTGATGTGGCGCCCAAGAGCAGAGGGAGGCAAATGGCGATGGATAGCCAAAGATCTTGATTATAGTATGGGCCTTTATGGAGGTAATGCTGGTGAGTCAGGAGGGTACGATCATAGGATTATCGCCCAGTGGTATAACCCGAATGACTGGAATCTCCATAAAGGTGCCAACTTCTCTATCACCAGTGAGTCTACTCGTCTTTTCCGTCGCCTGATGGAAGATAAGGATTTCTGTCGCGAGTTCATCGACCGTTTTAGTATCTATATGGGTGACTTCCTGAATGAGAAAGGCATTCGAGCCGTCTGGGAACCGATGTATTTGAAAATAAAAGATGAATGGAAACATCACAGAAGTGTTGTTTATGATAATCCATGGTGGCCTAACTATGACGATGAGTTGAGAAATGCCCGTAATTGGGTGTCGAGACGTACTGCGGAGATGTATAAGCAACTTGGCGAGCAGTTTGATTTGGGTAGTCCTATTCCTATGACAGTTAACACATCGGTTTTCCCTATTGATGGTTTGGAGATGAAGTTCAATAATGTCCCTCTCAGTCGTGGGCGTTTCGATGGCAAGTTCTTTGCCAATCATACTGTCACCTTGGAAGGGCGTGCGCCTGAGGGTAAAGTGATTACTGGCTGGAACATTATTAGTAAGACGAGCGCAGGTATCGAAGAAAGTCAGCTAAAAGGAAGTTCTTGTAGTTTCGTCATGCCTCAATGCAGCTCTATTTCCATTAATGCAATTATAGGAGATGCTTTAGCCATTAATGCGGTAGAGGAATCTCTTTGGACTTGGCATAAGGATGGCAGTTGCCTTTGGCTCACAGGGGTTCCTGCTGGTACGAGAATTGATCTTTATGATTTACGTGGAATGCTGCTCTCTTCAACCGTCTCTGATGGCTCTGTAATCATGTTGCCCTTCCATGCAGGACAGTTACATGTGTTGAAGGTTGGCGGAAAAGCCATAAAACTTAAATAATATTTGGTTTTTCGTGCGATTTGTTGTACCTTTGCCCCAAATTATAATAAATTAAGGTACACATGATACAGTCAATGACAGGCTATGGTAAGGCAGTCGTAGCCTACAAAGAGAAGAAAATCCATGCAGAGGTGAAGTCGCTCAATTCAAAGCAGCTTGACCTGAACACGCGTATTGCACCCCTCTATCGTGAGAAGGAGATGGAAGTGCGCCAGATGGTGGCTGAGGCTCTTATCCGAGGGAAAGTAGATATGAGCATCTGGATAGAGAAGGAGATGGCCGTAGACCCTACACCTATCAATGCTACTCTTGTTGAGAATTATTATAAACAGATAAAGGATATTGCTGATAAAACAGGTATTCCCCAGCCTGAGGATTGGTTCTACACCCTGCTTCGTATGCCAGACGTGCTGACTAAGACAGATGTTGAAGAGTTGGATGAAGAAGAGTGGAATGCTGTAAAAGGAGCTGTTAGCGAAGCTCTGAAAAATCTGGTAGACTTCCGCATTCAGGAAGGTGCTGCTCTTGAGAAGAAGTTCTCAGAGAAGGTAGATAATATAGCCCAGTTGTTGGCTGAGATTGAACCATATGAGAAGAGCCGTGTTGAGAAAATAAAGGCTCGCATTGTAGATGGTTTGCAACAGATTCCTGGTGTGGAGTATGACAAGAACCGTATGGAGCAGGAGTTGATATACTACATTGAGAAACTTGACATCAGTGAGGAAAAGCAGCGCCTGACAAATCACCTGAAGTATTTCCGCGACACGATGAACGAGCCAGCTGGTCAGGGGAAAAAGCTTGGTTTTATTGCTCAGGAGATGGGGCGTGAAATCAATACCACTGGTTCGAAGAGCAATCAGGCTGAGATGCAGAACATTGTGGTGAAGATGAAGGATGAACTTGAGCAGATTAAAGAACAGGTGTTAAATGCATTGTAAATGAGAGGCAAGTTAATCATTATATCGGCTCCCAGTGGTACGGGAAAATCTACGATTATCTCGTGGCTGATGAAAGAGCACAAAGAACTGAACTTGGCTTATTCTATCAGTTGTACCTCGCGTCCGCCAAGAGGTTCTGAGCAGAATGGCGTAGACTACTTCTTCCTGACCCCAGAGGAGTTCCGTCAGAGAATAGAGAACGATGAGTTCCTTGAGTATGAGGAGGTGTATACCAATCGCTTCTACGGTACGCTGAAATCACAGGTTGACAACCAGTTGGAGGCGGGTCAGAATGTGGTGTTCGATGTTGACGTGAAAGGTGGTGTGAACATCAAGAACTATTATGGTGAGCAGGCTCTGAGCCTGTTTATTCAGCCTCCCTCGATAGCGGAATTGCGTAAGCGTTTGGAAGGTAGGGCGACTGATGCCCCTGAGGTGATAGACCAGCGTATAGCCCGAGCAGAGTTTGAACTGACCTTTGCAGAGAAGTTCGACAAGATTGTGGTGAATGATGTGCTGGAATATGCTGAAGCTGATGCACTGAAGGTGATACAGGAATTTCTGAATGATTAGAACAGGAATCTTCGGAGGGTCGTTTAATCCGATTCATAACGGGCACATCTTGCTGGCCAGACAACTGAAAGAGCGGGCGAGACTTGACGAAGTGTGGCTGATGGTATCACCACAGAATCCTCTGAAGAAAGGCGATGATTTGCTTGACGACGATAAGCGCATGGAAATGGCCCGTATGGCTGTAGCAGACGAAAAAGGCATCATTGCCAGTGACTATGAGATGCACCTTCCCAAACCATCTTACACATGGAATACGCTCGAAGCGCTGAAAAGAGACTATCCTGATCGCGAGTTCGTGCTTATGATAGGGGGCGACAACTGGGAGTTGTTCGACAAATGGTATCGAGCAGATGATATTAAGGCCAACTATGAGGTTGTTGTTTACACAAGAACCCCTGGTGATGAAGGCTTTATCGACATTTCCAGTACGGATATCCGACAGCGTGTGAAGGCAGGTAGGAGTATCAGAAGCCTTGTGCCTAAGGCCGTTGCAGATTTTATTAAGAAAAACGGATACTATGCATAAACGACAGAAGATGAACCCGCTGAAATGGATAGGCTGGCTGTTTGCCCCTATTGAGAAGAACAGTGTATTCTTCGTCTTTATGTTTGTGCTGGGGTGGCTCTGTACACAGTTGGAAATCATGCCTTACTATCTGAGAGGCAGAGGTGCAAAACCTTATGAGCTCTCCCTCCCCGAGCTTTTTCTCGATATATATGTGGTATGCGCCATCCTTGCACTGATTCCCAGAAAGATACGTATCTGGATCAAAGCCCTGTTCTATATAATCCTTTATGGTGTGGCTTTGGTAGATATGTATTGCTACGAGCGTTTTGAGTCGACACTGACCCCTACGATGCTGATGCTGGTAGGCGAGACCAATGGCCAAGAGGCTCAGGAGTTCATGCAGGGCTATCTGAGTTGGGATGTGGTAAAGAGCAATGTGGGCTGGATTCTGCTATTAATACTGATACATATCCTGTGGACCGTCATTTGCCAGCGACTCTCCAAACTGCGCAAACGAATGATCCTGCCTAAGGTGAATCCAGGTTTCATAACAGGACTCAAAGCGGTGCTTGGCTGTTTGGTGGCTTGGCTGCTATATAGTAGCGTCTGCCAGACATGGGATAACAAGGTGGCTATGCATAGGCTCTTCTCCTGTAATACAGTAGGACAAGTAGAGCATGAACTGACCAAGAAGGATCAGGCTAAACTTTATGTTCCTGTCTATCGCTTGGCTTTTGGGGTTTACGCCAATCATCTGGCCAGCCATCAGGTAGTACAACTGAAGAAGGCCAGCCAGCTCGTACAGGTTGACAGCTGTAGCTATCGTGTGCCCAATATCATACTCGTAATAGGCGAGAGCTATAATAAACACCACTCTCAGTTGTATGGTTATGAGAAGCCTACCACTCCCAGGCAACAAGCGATGTTGGCAGAGGGCAGTCTGATACCCTTTAGTGATGTGGTAGCCTCGTGGAATCTGACGAGTTTTGTTTTCAAGCACATGCTTTCTCTTTATGCTGTTGGTGATAGTGGCGAGTGGTGCGACAAGCCTCTCTTCCCCGAAGTGTTCAGAAAGGCCGGCTATCAGGTGACATTTATCACTAACCAGTTCCAGCCTAAGGCAAAGGAGGCTGTCTATGATTTCAGTGGAAACTTCTTCTTAAACGACCCGTCACTGAGCAAGGCGCAGTTTGATGTGAGGAATGCGAGAACCCACCGCTTTGACGACGGGGTGCTGAAAGAGTATGACGCACTTAGTAAACAGAAGGCAGAACACCAGATGGTTATTCTCCATCTGATGGGCTCCCATGTAGACTATCGGGCCCGCTATCCCCAGCCTCAGTTCAGATTGTTTACACCTCAGATGTACAATCGTCCAGAGCTGACAGATAAGCAGAAACGGATACTCTCCGACTACGATAATTCTTTGTTGTATAACGACTCTATCCTCTTTGCCATTACCCAGCGCTTCACGGATAAGGACGCTGTGGTAATCTATGTGCCAGACCATGGTGAAGAGATTTTCGATGGGAAACCTTATATGTATGGACGTATGCACGGAGCTAATATCGACTATCGTCTGGCCCGCAATGAGATGGAAATCCCTTTCTGGATATGGGGCTCTCCCAAGTACCGGGAGAACCATCCTTATGGCTGGCAGGCCATTCAGGCAGCCAAGGATCTGCCCATGATGACAGATGCCCTACCGCATCTGCTGCTCTATCTTGGTGGCATCGCCACACCTCTCTATCGCCCGGAACTGAACATTATCAGTTCTGAATACAACAAGCAACGCCCCCGCATCTTAAAGGGAGTGACTGACTATAACACGCTGAAGAAATGAAGGAGATGCTGACACGGACAGAATGTGAAGCTATGCGAGGTATTGCAATTATCGCTATCGTGCTCCACAATTACTGTCATTTTATCGGTAGAATCGTGAAAGAGAACGAATACCAGTATCTGGGTTTCAACAACGACCGTTTGTGGCAAGTGCTCACAAATCCTGACGAGTTGTTGCCTGTACATCTGTTCTCCTATTTCGGCCACTATGGCGTGCCCGTTTTCCTGTTTCTGAGTGGCTTCGGGCTGGTAAGGAAGTATGAGAGATTCCCGTATTCTGCCGGGACTGGGGCATTTCTCCGCTATCATTATCTGAAACTGTTCAGAATGCTGATAGTGGGTTTCTCACTGTTCGTGTGTGTGGATATGGTGACACCAGGTCGTTTCCCCTTCCATTGGGATAACGTGTTGGCTCAGCTTTTCATGTATATCAATGTATTGCCTGAGCCTGATAAGATTATCTGGCCAGGTATCTACTGGTTTTTTGGCCTGATGATGGAACTGTATATAGTCTATCGTCTGTTGCTCTATCGCAGGAGTTCGTGGCTCGTGGTAGCCTTGATTGTCGCCTGTTGGCTCCTTCAGGTGTTCTGTGCTCCTGATGGTGAGACGCTGAACCGCTTGCGTTATAACTTCATCGGAGGCGCTCTGCCCTTCGGGGTCGGTATACTCTTCGCCAGAGTTTCCGCGGAGCAAAGTGGAGGTCTTCTCGGAGTAAAGTGGGAGTTTACCCGGAGTAAAGTCCTGGTGTGGTTATTGCTTCTGCTTCTCTCCGTCGTTCTGACTGTCGCCATGAGCTATCATTTCCATACGTGGTTCTGGATACCTGTTGTCGTTATCCTTGGCACCATCGCCTTGGTAAAGCTGATGCCAGAGTATGTGCAGAAGTTATTCGTTTGGTTTGGGGGCATCTCGGCAGCCATGTTTGTGGCTCATCCCATTGCCCGTAAGCTCTTCATCACCGTGGCCTGGAAACAGGATATCTACGACGGATTGATGCTCTACGTTGTCGTAACGATTGCTCTTTCGTGGGCTATCAAGCAGATTATTGACCGTATCCCGTCACCAAAGCTATGAGAATCCGGGAGATAGAACTGGCTGATGTGAGTCGCTATCGTGGCGAACTGATGGGGGCAGCCATTCTGTTCATCATCCTCTTCCACGTGCCGCTGGCTCGAAACGATATGTTCTTTGGCTTGCGCAGATGTGGGAATATCGGTGTTGATATGTTTCTTTTCCTCAGTGGGGTGGGACTTTGGTATTCTTGGGTGAAGCATCCTTCCGTCAAATACTTCTATAGGCGCCGTCTGTTGCGTATCTTTCCCACCTGGCTGGTCATCTCGTCTCTGTTCTATCTCCAGCGTTTTAACTTCGAGACTGGCGACTATGTTGACTTGTTTCTCGACATCACCGTTAACTGGGGCTTCTGGCTTAACGACGAGCTAACCTTCTGGTATATGCCAGCCATTATGATGCTTTATCTTTGGGCGCCGCTTTATATGATGCTGATTCAGAAGCATCCTGTGTTCCGATGGCTGCCTGTGCTGATGGTGTGCTGGTGCTGTATCGTGCAATGGGTCGTGCCGATTCATCAGGCTGTGGGCCATATAGAGATATTCTGGAGTCGCGTGCCTATCTTCTTCATCGGGATAAATGCTGGTGAACTGGTTAGAAAAGAGACTCGCATCGAACCTGCGGGTCGCTGGCTGGTGCTCATCACTTTCCTGATGACTGCTACAACATGTATCTGGCTGGAACAGATGAGGCATGGGCGTTTCCCGCTTTTCGCAGAGCGGATGATTTATATACCGCTTACGATCTCTCTGATTCTTCTGCTCGACGATCTTTTCCGAAAGATGCCTAAATGGCTGAACCATGCGTTCTTCTTCCTCGGAGGAGTGAGCTTGGAGATATATCTTATTCACAATCATTTTGTGATGCAATACCTGATCCCTTTCCGTCTGGGCTACTGGCCTATGGTGCTGCTGACGATTGTCCTCACGTTGCCACTTGCATGGCTCCTTCAACAAATCATCAAACGCCTCTTACCTGCATGAAGAAAATCTATGTCTTTGATTTCGACGGAACGTTGACTACGAGAGATACGCTGTTGCAGTTTATCCTCTACGTTTGGGGCAGAAGGGCATTCTGTATAGGACTTCTGTGCTATAGTCCTTTGCTTGTGCTGATGAAACTAGGGGTTTATCCTAACTGGAAAGCAAAGCAGAAGGTGTTTGCTCATTTCTTCAAAGGGATGACTCTTGAGAAGTTCAATGATTGGGGGCGGCAATTTGCGGAGAGCGCTCATCATTTGTTGAGAGAGAAAGGGCTTGAGATGTTACGACAGGCTCAGGCTGAAGGTTCGGAAGTGGTCATCGTGAGTGCATCTATCGACAACTGGGTGCAGCCGTTCTTTACAGGGCGAAGCGGTATTCCAGAGGTGAAGGTCTTGGGAACACAGGTAGAAGTGGAGAACGGACGACTGACAGGCCGCTTCCTTACTAAGAACTGCTACGGACAAGAGAAGGTGAATCGAATGCTCGTCCTCTATCCGAATCGTAGTGAATACAAACTCATAGCCTTTGGCGACAGTCGTGGCGACAAGGAAATGCTGGCTTTCGCTGACGAGGCATATTATAAACCTTTTCGCGTATGACACCTTTCAAAATCTTTAAGATCAAGCCCGAGGAACGGGTGCAGGCTTTGGTCATGCTTGCTGTGATAGTGGTATTCAACGCCTTGTTCATCTATCGCATGCACGATTTGTTCATGCAGGAGGGCTTCGGCCCTTACTGGAAAGTGTTTGAACGTGAGTTGCACCTCTCTGGTTATGATCCGCTTACCTATCTCGGAGTGAGCAACTGGGACGTGGTCTACAATGTCTATCGCCATCCGCTGCTGGCTTTCCTGATATGGCCTCTCTATCTGTTGAACGAAGGGCTGACGGCCATCTTCGGTATCAACTTTGTGCAGTATATCGTGGCTGTCCCCGTCATATTCGCTTCGTTCTATTCTTACATATTTACATATAGAATACATCGTGAGGTGATACAGTTGCGGCGCTATGATGCCACTCTGCTTTCTGCCATCTATTTTTCTATGGCCTACATCATGCTCTCAGTGATAGTGCCCGATCACTTTACCATCTCCATGTTCCTGTTGCTGATAACGCTTTACATCTCTGGTAAGTGTATCCAGAAGGGCAGGGAGCTCCGTTGGTGGCAATCGGCCATTTTCTTCTTCATCACGGCAGGTGTGACGCTGAGCAATGGCGCAAAGATATTCCTTTCAGGCTTCTTTGTTAATCTGAAGCATTTCTTCCGTCCTAAGTATCTTCTGTTGGGAGTTGTTCTCCCAGCCGCTCTGTTGTGGGGCGTAGCAGTGACGGAATATCGCACCTCTGTGCTCCCCAAGGAGAAGGCACGTAAGGAGGCAAAGATAGCCAAACAGAAGAGGTTGGAGGAGCAGCTGGCTCTGATGACGCCTGAACAGAAGCAGGCATATGAGCAGAAGCAGTTGCAGCGCAAAGTCCGTCAGAGACTTCAGGCGGCAAAGTCAGGAACCCCCATGAAGCAGTATGGCTTCTGGAAATGGACCGATGTCACCACCTCGCGCACTAAGACCATCTACGAGAATCTCTTTGGCGAGACCATCCAGTTTCATCAAAAACACTTCTTGGAAGATACGCTTGTATTCCGTCCTGTGTTTGTGAAATACGACTGGCTGTGGAATTATATCGTAGAGGCCGTTATCCTCCTGCTGGCAGCGATAGGCATCTGGTGTGGGCGTCGTTCACGATTCCTCTGGCTCGCGCTCTCTTACTTTGGGTTCGACATGTTTATCCACCTGATACTGGGCTTTGGCATCAACGAGATTTTTATTATGGCGCCCCATTGGCTCTTCGTCATTCCCTTTGCCATTGGTTATGTCTTCTACCGCTCAAAAGGCTGTCAGCACAAGATTCTCCAACTCTCCGTCCTTGGGCTGACATGTTATCTCTGGGCCTACAACGGCTGGCTGCTTCTGAACTTCCTCCGCACGCCCATCAGTGCTGTGCTGTAATACTGATTCTTTGTTTCGGACAGAATTGTAAAGAATATATGCCTGAAAAAGCGCTTCCTGAGTTGCTCAATCTAGAGCAGCGGAAGGCGCTTTTATGGGTTAGTACTGACAGAAAACGGGTTAGTCGTAAGGAAACTATGGGTTATATTACGACAAGCCCAGGGTTTCATTACGACAAACTTAGGGTCTTTTCAGGTAAAACAACTTGTTTTACTTTTGTGGAGATAGTCTCCAAAGGTGGAAGAGATAGCCTCTTCGAGTACAAAACAACTTGTTTTGTTCCGAAAGATGACGCCTTAACGAGCGCTAAGGATTGTCTGCTTCTGTAACAGGCATGTTTTCAGGCATTTACGAAAACGGCTCAAAACTCGCGTATTTGCAGCCAACATACCATCTGCTGACTAATATGCGAGTTTTGAGAACCGTTTTGTTAATATAATTATAAGTTTGATTATTGAGCCTCAAGGCTGAGGACGCGGCTCGACCAGTCGTTCTTCTTCGAGTGTTCTGGCTCGTTGCGGTAAGGCATCTCCAGGCCGTGGTTCATCAGGTAAGCACCGCTGAACACCTTACCTTCTACATCCATTGGCTGCAGGTCGATGCGGTTCAACTCGTGTATCTTATACATCTTGTTGGCATCGAGGCCGGCCATCTTTACTCGAGGCAGATGCTCGTTCTGGAACGACTCCGTCTTCCACCAGAAGAATACGCTCTTGGTCTTCTGTTCATTAACGTACATCAGCGAAGCCAGACCCAGCTTGTCGTAAGGAGAAACCAGGCGGTAAAGGTCGCCGAACTGCACGATGGGACGAATCTGCTTATACTCTGCGATGGCGTTCTTACAAAGTGCCTTTTCCTCGTCGCTCATGTTCTTGGGCTGAATCTCCATGCCTAAGCGGCCGCTCATGGCCACGTCAATGCGATATTTCATGGCAGTGGTGCGGAAGACGGTATGGTTGGGAGTTGCCGAGATGTGCGAGGCCATAGCGATGGCTGGGAAGAAGTAGCTGGTGCCCCACTGCATGTAGATGCGTTGAAGGGCATCGGTGTTGTCGCTCACCCAGAACTCATCGAAATAAGGCAGCACGCCCCAGTTGGCTCGTCCGCCACCAGAGGCACAGGCCTGAATGGTCAAATCGGGATATTTGGCACGAATGCGCTGACAGGCCTTCTGCAATCCACGGTGATACTCGATATTGAGATGGCTCTGGTCGTTCATGGTGAGATACTGGGAACCATGATTCAGAATAGGCATGTTGGCGTCCCACTTGATATAGTCGATCTCTGGGTATTTGGTCATGAGGTTGTCCACGATAGAGAACACAAAGTCCTGCACTTTCGGATTGCTCATGTCGAGCACCAGCTGGGTGCCGCCGCGGCCTTGTATGGCCTCACGCTTAGGCGCCTTTACAATCCAGTCCGGGTGGGCGTCGTAGAGCTCTGATACAGAGTTTGTCATCTCGGGCTCAATCCAGATGCCGAACTTAATGCCGTGTTTCTTAGCATCGCGCAACAGCCCCTCAATGCCTTCAGGAAGTTTACTCTTGTCTACCACCCAGTCGCCAAGGGCACAGTTATCGGTCTTGCGGGGATACTTGTCGCCAAACCATCCGTCGTCCATCACAAAGAGCTCGCCACCCATAGAGGCAATGTCGCCCATCATCTGGTCCATACCCTTCTGGTTGATGTCGAAGTAAACGCCCTCCCATGAGTTGAGCAGAATCTTTCGCTCCTTATTGCCATGCATGAGCATATACTTACGGCCCCATTTGTGGAAGTTGCGTGAGATGCCGGACAGTCCGCGCTGAGAGAAGCTCAGCGCCACCTTTGGTGTGGTGAAACTCTCGCCTTTCTTCAGGTGGTACTCGGAGTTGTCGGGATTGATACCTGCGAAGAAGTAGTGAAAATCAGTATCGTCGGTATCGATTTTCAATTGGAAATTGCCAGAGTAGCAGAGAGCCGCACCAATTACGTCGCCGCAGTTCTCCTGACCTTTACCGTCGAGCGAGAACATCACCTCAGCATGGTCGGTATGTGAGTTGCGGGTGCCGTCTTTGTTTTTGATGACCTTCTCGCCTGGCAGGATGGGTTCTTCTACAAGGCGAGTCTCATTACCCCAGGAACCGTGGAAGTGAGAGAGCCACACGTTGCCACGACGGATGGGCAGACTGATAGAGGCAAACTGCGTCAGCGTGACGGGCTTGGCCTCACCGTTTCTGACCTCTGTCCACGTCTCAATCATGTCTTCGTCCTGATAGGCTTTGTAGAAGAGTGTAACGGAAGTGGGATATACTGGGTCTTTCAGAACGATGCGAGTCAGGTCGCCTTGGCGCTCGATATCTGTGGTATAGAGTTCCGTTGACATGTTGCCGTCAGCATGTTTCATGGCAAAGGCTGCTTCAGCAGGGCAGTTCATACCATAGGCAGGATAAGCGTCCATACGTCCGCCTCTTGGAGCCTGCAAGTGCTTCAGGTCTGTGTCGCTCAGCGAAGCACCATAATAAACATACTGGGGTTGTTTCCCTTTTTCTACCTCAAGAACCATTGTAGAGTTCTTGGTGTTGATAACCACTTGCTCGGCCATTGCCATCTGGGCACTGGTCAAGAGTAACGCTATTGCTAATAGTTTTTTCATTTAAAATTGATTTAGTTATTGTTGATTTGAATCCAGTGTGCAAAGATACAAAATAATTTAGAAACGAGGATGATGAATTAAGAGTTTTTTTTGTAATTTTGCAGCAGAAATGAAGGATTGAACAAATAAATACTATATGAACCTGCTTGATATCATATTGTTGGCTGTGGCTTTGGCAATGGATTGCTTCGCTGTCTCCATTGTGAGCGGCATTACCAATGGTCGTGGGCGATGGGTGATAAGGATGGCACTGCTCTTCGGCTTCTTCCAGGCCATGATGCCTCTTATTGGCTGGCTAGGTATCTGTCATTTCAGTCGGATGCTGGAGGCTTATGATCACTGGATAGCCTTTGGCTTGTTACTGCTGATTGGTGGAAAGATGATTCGTGAGGCTTTTGGACCGGAAGAGGAGCAGCACTTTAATCCCCGTAACCTTCATGTCCAGTTTCTGTTGGCCATCGCTACGAGTATCGATGCCCTTGCCATTGGCATCTCTTTTGCCTGTATAGGATACAGCCAGTTGTCCCAGCTCACCATCCCCCTTATTATAATAGGTGTGGTGTCTTTCCTTTTCAGCATCTTCGGTAATTTCCTTGGCGCCCGTTTTGGCAGGACTATTGCCCGTAGACTAAAGCCAGGGCTCCTGGGCGGTGTTATCCTCATTGCAATTGGCGTAAAGATTCTTGTTTCTCACTTACTTGAGTGAGAATCATCAAAAAAAACTGATAAAGATACATTAAATAGAAAAAAATGTTTATCTTTGCAGCACGATGACAGACGGAGAAACAATACAACTTATAAACCTTGGCATCGGCTACATGACGAAGCATGGCGTCAGAACGGTGGCCGAAGGCATCAATGGAACTATCCGTAAAGGAGAGCTTACTTGTTTGTTGGGAGCTAATGGCGTCGGCAAGTCTACCTTGCTGCGTACACTCTCGGCCTTTCAGCCTATGACAGCAGGTGAGGTGCTAATTGAAGGACATGATATGACATCCTTCTCCGACAAGGAAATGAGCCGTCTGATAGGTGTCGTGCTGACAGAGAAACCCGACGTGAGGAATATGAGGGTACGCGAGCTGGTTAGCCTTGGTCGCTCTCCCTATACCGGTTTCTGGGGAACTTATTCCAAAGAGGATCTGAAGATTGTCGATGAAGCCATCAGCCTTGTCGGTATCGACACGCTGAGCAGGCGCATGGTACACACGCTGAGCGATGGTGAGCGACAGAAGGTGATGATAGCAAAAGCGCTGGCTCAGCAGACGCCCGTCATCTATCTCGATGAGCCGACGGCTTTTCTCGACTATCCCAGTAAAGTTGAAGTATTGCAATTGCTTCGTCGTATCAGCCGTGAGGCGGGGAAAACCATATTCCTCTCGACCCACGACGTTGAACTGGCTTTGCAGCTGGCCGATACGGTCTGGTTGATGAGCCATGAAGAGGGCATGACTGTAGGAACGCCACGACAGCTGGCTCAACAAGGGGCTCTCAGTCGGTTTATAGAGCGTGAGGGAATAACCTTCGATGCTGAGACGCTGACAATCAAAATCAAGAAGATTGACTGATTGACATGATAATATCTGCCTATGATTTACGGACACGGCGACGATGCCTTTCGTTATGGCGATAAGATTAAGATGAATTTCAGCTCAAATGTGTATAGCAGGGCTGACTATTCAGAACTCAAGGAGTATCTTTGGGCACACTTTGATGTTGTAGGGCATTATCCTGAACCTGACGCCCGCACTTTAGAGCGCATGCTCTCAGAGCGGTTAAGTGTGCCAGAGGATTCGATTATGGTGACTAATGGTGCCAATGAGGCCATCTACCTGATTGCACAGCTATACAGAGGCTGGGCTTCTGTCATTCCGCAGCCAACGTTTACTGAGTATGAGGATGCTTGCAGAACTTTCGGCCATCTGATATCATACGATTGTGCTGATGAACTGGAAGTGCTTCCTGACGACCGTATCTATTGGCTTTGCAATCCCAATAATCCCACAGGCAATGTGTTGGGGAAGAGCCTTATTAATCACATTATCCGCAAGAATCCACGCTATTTGTATGTAGTCGACCAGTCGTATGCCGATTATACCTTATGTCCAATGCTTGAACCCAAGGAGATGACAGATTGCTATAATCTGATGCTTCTTTATTCCTTGTCAAAGAAGTATTGTATTCCTGGTTTGCGACTCGGGTATGTGGTGGCTTCTCCAATCATCATCGACCGATTGAAACAGATCCGTCAGCCTTGGTCTGTCAATGCTTTGGCAATAGAGGCAGGCAAATTCCTGGTGCAAAATGATTCCAAGATGATTCCTGATTTGGAGGAATATCTGTCTGAGACACAGCGGCTTTTCAAGAATCTATCTGAGGTTGAGGGCGTGATGGTATTGAAAACCGATACAAACTTTATGCTTGTGACTATTGACAAGGGCAACACTCATGAGCTGAAGAACTGGCTGATTGATAATTATGGTATTCTGATTCGCGATGCCTCTAACTTCAGGGGACTTGGCAACCATTGTTTTCGAGTAACTGCCCAGACAGCAGAGGAAGACGACGTGCTTGTTGAGGCCTTGAAGGCCTATCGGGCTACTTTATAGCAATGCCTTTGCGATACCCCATACCTGTGACGTGACAGATAAGTCGCCCTTCCTGATTGGTGACGCTCACCTCTACGGCTGGTATCTTATGATGATTGGCCACGCTGACGGCTTCAGCCCTGAGCGCATCGCCAAGTCGTGCACTTGATACAAACATCATACTGTTCGAGATGCCGAAAGTCAGTTCTCCTCTAAAGTTCATCAAAGCCGCAATGGCAAGATCGGCCAGGGTGAAGAGTGCGCCGCCCTGACAAACGTTTCCACCATTCAGATGGCTTTCCGTCACAGTCATCACAGCCACCGCATGGTACTCATCCACTTCCGTCAACTTGCAACCGGCCTTAGCTGCAAACCTGTCTGTCCTATTCAGTAGTTCCTTAATATCCATTGTTAGATCATCAGACGTTTTTGTCTGCCTCTGCAAAGGTACTGCAATATTTCTCTCCCACCAAAACTTTTTCTCGAAAAAACACCCTACTACTTGAGAACTATCCTCGTCTCCATTGCGTAAACATGCAAAAGAGCTAGAGGTACAGAGCGACAGATTATATCTGAATTAGCCAAATAGTAATTATTGATTCTTCTTTTTCAAGAGAAATGTGTACCTTTGCATTCTAAAAAGATGGATGCAATGACAAACGAATATAATGAAAGGCTTTTTGCTTTCACCCGCTCCAGAGAGATGGAGGAGAAAATGAGGTTGTTTACCGATGCCGGGCTCTATGAGCAGGATCGGTATATTGACTTTGAACCCGAGGAACATATCTATACTTACAAAGGACAGACGAGACTGCTGCCAGTCAGTTCGCTAATTGCCTATTTCTTTGAGCAGTTCGATGCTCAAGCCGCGGCCCAGCGCCAGTGGGAGCGCTATCATATTCCTGTGGAGGAATCGTTGACAAAATGGGAGCGGATAGGTAAGAAAGCCAGTGAGGTGGGTACTTTCGTGCATGCCCAGACGGAGAACTATTTTCGTGACGGGTCGTTCGAGACCGAATGCCCTTTCTGTTTCAGAGGCGAGACAGAGGTGGTAAGTGTGGAGCAAGAGAAACAGCATTTTCTCCATTTCATCGATGATTATAAGATACGTCCTTATCGTCAGGAGTGGCCTGTCTACGATACGAAGCTGAACATTGCCGGTACCATCGATATGGTTTGCAAGGAGCAGGATGGTGAGTTGACCATCTACGACTGGAAGCGCAGCTCAAAGGTGGTGAATCCTCTGGGGCAGCCTATTGTTGAGGCTTTTGGCGGCAGGACTGGCTTCAACGGCATTACGCTGCCTGATACGGCCTTCTATCACTACTGCATGCAACAGAACCTGTATCGCTATATACTGGAGCAGCATTATGGAGTCCGGGTGAAGGCTATGAACCTGGTGGTGCTCTGCCCTGACTATCCCACATACTATGTGGCTCAGGTGCCGAAGATGGATGAGGTAATCGATCAGGTAGTGGCGGCATGCCATAGGGAAGACTTGGGCCACAGGCTGATTAAGAATAAAAATTCTTAATTCTTACACTTCTTACTGTAAATTAATAAAATAATTCTTAACTTTGCACCTTGTATGATGCGCAGTTTGCTGAATGCTGCCTTAACCATGTCGTGTTTGCTTGCGATAACGGCAAACGGACAGGTGGTCCGACATGATACCATAGCGGATAGGGAGCATCAGTTACGAGAGGTGACCATCACAGAGAGTCGTCGTCAGCACGAAGTGACAAGTACAGCCCCCTTGCATATTATTGACAGAGAACAGATGCTGAGTCTGGGCATTACCGATGTGGCTGATGCGTTGCACCGCATTCCTGGTGTGACCATTCGCGATTATGGTGGGGCTGGAGGTATGAAGACGGTCTCAGTAAGAGGTTTCGGAGCGAAGCATACGGGAGTGAGCTATGATGGTATCATGATCAGTGACTGCCAGAGCGGTGAGATTGACCTGTCGCGTTATAGTCTTGACAACGTGGATCAGCTCTCGCTTGTGATTGGCGATAACGATGATATATTCATTCCTGCCCGTAATGCCTCGACGCCTGCTTTGCTGAACATACAGACCATAGGAATGCCTACAGACGACAGCAATCTGCACCTGACAACTCAGTTGAGGATGGGCTCGTTTGGTTATGTGAATCCTTTTGTGCGCTTAGAAAAGAACCTGAGTAATGAGGTATCTCTCTCTATGGTGGGCGAGTACATCTATGCAGAGAATGACTATCCGTTTGAGTTGCGTAACGTCTCAAAGTTAACCCATGAGCGACGAACCAATAGTCGTATGAACCAAGGACATGCGGAACTGAATCTGGTGTGGAAGATTGACAATATGAACTGCCTGAGCGGAAAGTTGTTCTATTATGACAACGATCGCCAGTTGCCAGGACAAGTGCATTACTATACCGACCTGAATAGGGAGACACTACGGGACAGGAATATCTTCGGACAGATACAGTATCAGAGGCGTAACCAGTCGGGATGGTCGACGAAATGGAGCTCGAAGTACAACTGGAATGCCTCAATCTATCATGATCCGTTAGCTCCCAACAGTCATAATGATGCCAGTTACTGGCAGCGTGAGGCCTATACCTCGCTAGCTGTACTTTTTGTGCCTTCAGAGGTGTGGGCCTTCGACTATTCTGGCGACTTGGCATATAACAACCTGACTAGTTCGGCAGAGAGGACAGTGAGCAACAAGCCCTTCAGACTCACCATGCAACAGTCTTTGACAGCCAAATATCGCACAAGACGGCTGACGGCCTTGGCGCGACTTCTGCATTCGGTTTATCTGAACGATTCGAAGGGTGGAAACTCAGCAAGGAACATGCGCAAGCTTTCTCCGTCGTTATCGCTGTCGTATCGTTTGCTGGAAGATGAAAATCTTCTAATAAGAGCGTCGTATAAGAACATCTTCCGCTCGCCGACTTTCAACGAGAGCTATTATTTCCACTATGGTAGTACCGACCTGTTGCCTGAGAGTACAGACCAGCTGAATGTCGGTGTAACTTATAATTGTCAGGCATCAAACTTTGATATACAGATGACAGCCGACGGTTATTATAACCATGTGAAGGATATGATTGTAGCTGTGCCCTATAATATGTTTATATGGACCTGCGTGAATGTGGCTAAGGTAAATGTGTTAGGGGCCGATGTGACGTTGGAGGCATCGCGTCAGCTTTATGAAGGGCACGCTCTGAAGTTCTCTGGCAACTACAGTTATCAGCAAGCAGAGAACCGTACAAATCCCGAGTCGCCTTACTATGGTAATCAGATAGCCTATATGCCAAAGCATTCGGGAAGCGCTGCCGTAGGGTGGGAAAATCCGTGGGCCAACATGTCTGTTCATGTGACAGGCGTGAGCAGTCGATGGGCCAACAATCAGCATTATGATGGAACAGAAATTGACGGTTATTGGGACATGGGCCTGACCGTTTACCGCACCTTCCGCTGGAAAGACCAGAGTTTGGAGGCCAGGATGGACGTGAAGAATATTCTCAACATGCAGTACGAGATAGTAAGGTTCTATCCCATGCCAGGACGCAGTTGGCAAGTGTCAGTGAAGTATCAACTATAAATTAAATAATTAACAACATGAAAAAGTTTCTTTTAAGTTTCGCCGTGATGCTGATGGGTTCATCCCTCCTCACGAGCTGTTTGGAAAGCGATGACAACAAAAATCAGGTACAGGAGTATGTTGCCACCCAAGGTGCACTGATTATCAATAATGGTAGTGTATCCAGTAGTATTGACGGCAGTCTTACTTTCCTCGACTTTACGACCGATCCTTATTCTGTTCAGCAGAATGTATTCAAGAATGCCAATGGTCAGAGTCTGGGCGGCACCCCCAATGATGTGATTGTGCATGGTAATAAGATATATATTACCGGCTCTGATGAGAATGCCGTATTTGTTCTGGACAAGAAGAGTTTCAGGCTGATTCAGAAAATCAGCACGACCAAGGACATGGGTGAGGCAGAGGGTGTTACTCCGCGACATCTTCAGGGTTATGCCGATAAGGTGTATGTCTCTACCTATGGTGGTTATGTAGGTGTGATTGATACGCTGTCACTGAGTATTCGTGATATGTTCAAGGTTGGTTCTGCTCCTGAAGGACTGGCTATCGGTGGTACTTCTGATGAAGATGTATCCCTCTATGTGGCAAATAGTGACTATGGTTATGGAAACGGTTCTATCTCAAAGATTAATCTGGCAACAAAATCAGTAACGGAAATCAAGAATGAGAAAATTCGCAATCCGCAACAGATTGCAGTAGCCGGAAATGTAATCTATCTGCTTGACTGGGGTTACTATGATGAAAACTGGAACCAGAAGGAAGCTGGTGTCTATAAGATTGAGGGCGGCGCTGTCACAAAAATTATTCCAGATGCGACGGGCATGGCTGCATCAGGACAAACCATCGTTACCTACAACTATCCTTATGGCAGTTCTAAACCCACCTATAATATCTATAATATTGTTTATGGCACGTTGAGCACATTCCATCTGGAAGGAGGTAATCCTATTGAAAGTCCTTGTGCTATCAACATTGAGCCAAATGCAGGCTGGGTGTATATCGCCTCTCGAACAATCGATCCTGACACTGGTTATCCCAGCTATACAACGCCAGGCTATGTGAATATATATGATGGCAATGGACAGTTCAAAGCCGCATGTTCCTACGCTACAGGTGTAGAGCCCCATGCGATTGCCTTTACCTATGGTATTGTTAAGTTGAAGTTCTAACCCCAACAATGAAACAACTATTTGGACTCTTTATCGTACTGACGCTATTCTCCTGCAACGGGCGTATGTCCCGTTTGCTGGGGGATGGCGACAGTATCGCTTTCAAATATGCTACCCTGCCCTCAATCGTTGAATATGATGGTTACACTGTAGTTACCATAGCTAATCCATGGAAGGAGGATAAAGCTCTGCATAGTTACATTCTTGTGCCTCGTGATGCGGAAGTACCTGTACATCTGCCGAAGGGAACAGTTATTCGTACTCCGTTAGAGCGTGTTGTTGTGTTTACGACAGTTCACAGTTCTCTGTTGATGAATCTTGGTTGCGAAGACCGTATAGCTGGTGTGGCAGATCTGAAATACATCAAAATACCTTGGATTCAGAAACAAGTGAAGGCTGGACGTATTGTGGATTGTGGCGATGGTATGAGTCCTGTCATAGAAAAAATTATCGACCTGCATCCTGATGCTATTCTGCTATCTCCTTTTGAGAATAGTGGTGGCTACGGCAGATTGGAAGAGATAGATATCCCGTTGGTGGAATGTGCGGAGTATATGGAGGTTTCGCCTTTGGCGAGAGCTGAATGGATGCGCTTCTACGGACTGCTTTTCGGTTGCCAGGATAAGGCCGACGAACTCTTTGATGAGGTTGATAAGAATTATAACGACCTTAAGCAGTTGGCTGAAAAAGCAGGCAAAGGCCGCTCTGTTATAGTCGACAAGCAAGTGGGTTCTGTATGGTATGTTCCAGGTGGGCGTAGCACCATTGGACAAATGATTCAGGATGCGGGTGGACAATATGCATGGTCTGAAGACGATCATAGTGGCTCTTTGTCTTTACCTTTTGAGACTGTTCTCGAATATACTCAGAATGCGGAAGTATGGATGCTCCGCTATGAAGGTGAACGTCAGATGACATTAAACGAACTTCTCAATGAGAAGGAGGGTTATAGCCAGTTTAATGCTTTCCGGACAGGAGAGGTATATGGTTGCAATGTGCGTACCTCACGATTCTACGAAGAATCGCCCTTCAGACCTGACAGGCTTCTGGGCGATTATATTCAGATTCTACATCCTGGAATTCAGGGCGTAGGTCCGTTGCGATATTATCGGAAACTACAGTAGCTTCTTGATTTCTGCTTCCAAATCCTTGATTTGAGCAGCACGCTTTACAAGATTGTTTCCGCGATCAATCAGGAAGAAATCAGGAACTGCCTGAATGTTATATAGCATAAGGCGCTGAGAGTTGATTCCTTCGCCATCGCGAACGCTAATCCAAGGCAGGGCAGCGGTCTGCTGCTTCCAGAAATGTTCATCACCGTCGAGTGATACCTGATAGATTTCAAGTCCCTGAGCGTGATATTTGTTGTAGAGCTCACGAAGCATGATAATGCGGGTGGGAGAGTCTTCAAGGGCAAAGACATGGAAGTCGAGCAGTACAACCTGGCCTTTCAAATCAGTCAAGTGGCGCTCTTGTCCTTTATTGTCGATGAGTGCGATGTCTAGTACTCCAGACTCCTGGACTTTACTGGCGTCAACCTGTATATCAGCGTTTTGTGCATCAACAAGGCGCTGATTTTTCATGCCTTCAATGGCAATGTTGTGCAGGTTCTGTCCGCGCTCTGCGTGGGGATAATATGTGTCCCAACTGGTAGCCACAGCGGCAAAGGCCTTAATGTCATCTTTGCTGGTGCGGGGGTTGAAAATCAGATAGTTGCCAATGGCTTGGAAAAGGGCGAAGTATGAATAGGCCTTCATCGGCTCTTTGTAGATGTAGTTAAGCTTGACATCCTCTTTGTAAGCGTTGATGAGGCTCTGGATGCTATCGTTGGCAGCGGCGATACCAAGAGTGGTGTTCTGCTGAAGTGCAATAGCCTGACTCTGTAGGGCCATCTGCTTCAGGGTTAACTCCTTAATCTTCTCGCAGTTCTCAGAACCGCTTACGGTGTAGTTGGAGGCCATACCGGGGTATTCGCCTTTAATCTGGACCGTCTCTGTAGAGTCTATGCTGACGTTAATAATCTGATCGGCGATTCTCAAACGATAGAACTCAGGAGCGCTTGTGGCGTCCTCCTTGAAAGAGAAATCGCCATTTTCACTTAACTTGACGGAATCGAGAACGTTTATGCCCTCGATACCTACATTTTCAAAGTAGAGCAAAGAGTCTTTGGCGTTCGTAATCTGTCCTTCAACCGTGAACTTATTATCGTTACACGAGGTAATCGTAAATGCTGCCATCATAAAGGCAGTTGCTTTCCAAATATGTTTCATTTTGTTGTTAAGATTTTCTTTTCGTGGGTGCAAAGGTAGCACATTTTTCATAAAAAACGAAAAATAATCAGCTTTTCTTCGTTTATTAATATAATAATGTGTAACTTTGCGCCGTTTTTGCGACGTAACAGCGCTTATGTCGCACCAAGTATTTTTATTTTTAGATGTTTTAAAAGATGAATGTAATTACAAAAACCCTTCAATTGGCTGATGGAAGAACTATCACCATTGAAACCGGGAAAGTGGCAAAACAGACCGATGGTGCTGTCATGCTTCGCATGAACAATACTGTACTCCTGGCCACTGTTTGTGCCGCAAAAGATGCAGTTCCCGGAACCGATTTCATGCCCTTGCAGGTAGATTATCGCGAACAGTACAGCGCAGCTGGTCGTTTCCCTGGCGGATTCACCAAGCGCGAAGGTAAAGCCTCTGACAATGAAATCCTGACGTCACGACTGGTGGACCGTGTTCTTCGTCCACTCTTCCCAAGTAACTATCACGCAGAAGTATTCGTAAACGTTATGCTGCTCAGTGCCGACGGCGTTGACCAGCCCGATGCACTTGCCGGTTTTGCTGCCTCTGCAGCTTTGGCATGTTCGGATATACCTTTCGAGTGCCCTATCTCGGAAGTTCGCGTAGCTCGTATTAATGGCGAGTATGTCATCGATCCAACCTTTGAGCAGATGAAGGAAGCCGACATGGATATCATGGTGGGCGCCTCTGCCGAGAATATCATGATGGTGGAAGGTGAGATGAAGGAGGTTAGCGAGCAGGATATGATTGGCGCTCTGAAAGCTGCCATGGCTGCTATCAAGCCTATGTGTGAACTTCAGGCTGAGCTCTCTAAGGAACTTGGTAAGGACGTGAAGCGCGAGTACGATCATGAGGTGAATGACGAGGAACTGCGTGAGCAGATGAACAAGGAGCTCTATCAGCCTGCCTATGACATCACCAAACAGGCTCTCGAGAAACAGGCACGTGCTGAGGCCTTCGAGAAGATTCTTGCTGACTTTAAGGAGAAGTATGCTGCCGGCCATGCTGACCTCACAGAGGATGAGCTGGAGGAGAAATATGCTATGATGGATCGCTACTACCACGATGTGGAGCGTGACGCTATGCGCCGTTGTATTCTCGATGAAGGTATCCGTCTTGATGGTCGTAAGACTGATGAGATCCGTCCTATCTGGTGCGAGGTCTCTCCGCTGCCCATGCCTCACGGAAGTTCTATCTTCACTCGTGGTGAGACGCAGTCTCTGTCTACTTGTACTCTCGGTACAAAACTCGACGAGAAGTTGGTTGACGATGTTTTGGAGCGTGGATATCAGCGTTTCCTCCTGCACTATAACTTCCCACCGTTCTGTACTGGTGAGGCCAAGGCTCAGCGTGGCGTAGGTCGTCGTGAGATTGGTCATGGTCATCTCGCATGGCGTGGCTTAAAGGGTCAGATTCCTGAGGACTTCCCTTACACCGTACGTCTGGTATCTCAGATTCTTGAGTCAAACGGTTCTTCTTCAATGGCTACCGTATGTGCCGGTACACTCGCCCTGATGGACGCAGGTGTTCCCATGAAGAAGCCTGTTTCCGGTATTGCCATGGGTCTGATCAAGAATCCTGGAGAAGACAAGTATGCAGTTCTCTCAGATATCCTCGGCGATGAGGACCACCTGGGCGATATGGACTTTAAGACCACCGGTACAAAGGATGGTCTGACCGCTACCCAGATGGATATCAAGTGCGACGGTCTGAGCTTCGAGATTCTGGAGAAGGCTCTGATGCAGGCTAAGGCTGGTCGTGAGCACATCTTGAAGTGCCTCACCGATACCATCGCTGAGCCACGTGCCGAGATGAAACCACAGGTACCTCGCATCGTTCAGATGGAGATTCCTAAGGAATTCATCGGTGCCGTTATCGGCCCTGGTGGTAAGATCATCCAGCAGATGCAGGAAGATACAGGCGCAACCATCACTATCGACGAGGTTGATGGCGTAGGTAAGGTGCAGGTGTCTGCTCCTAACAAGGAGAGCATTGATGCTGCTATCGGTAAGATTAAGGCTATTGTGGCAATTCCTGAGGTGGGTGAAATCTACGAGGGAACAGTTCGTTCAATCATGCCTTATGGTTGCTTTGTAGAAATCATGCCAGGTAAGGATGGTTTGCTTCATATCTCAGAGATTGACTGGAAACGTCTTGAGACCGTAGAGGAGGCTGGCATTAAGGAAGGCGATAAGATTCAGGTGAAGTTGCTTGAGATTGATCCGAAGACAGGCAAGTACAAGCTTTCTCACCGCGTGCTGATTGAAAAGCCAGCCGATTATGTGGAGCCCCAGCAGCGTCGTCGTGAGCGTGGAGATCGCCCTGAGCGCGGTGAGCGCCGTGACCGTCGTCCGGATCGTGGCGATCGTCGTGAACGCCGTGACCGTGGTGAACATGGAGAGCATCGCCCACGTCCTGAGCATCAGGAAGAGACTCCTGCAGAGAACCAGCCGAAAGACTTCAGCGATTCTCTCGATAACATGGACTTTTAATTAAAAAAGAGTCAAGATAATGAAGCACCGGGGCTCTGAAGTTCCGGTGCTTTTCAGCAAACAAACACCGACTATTGTATGAAGATCAATTTGATAGAATTATTTGAGGAATCAGTCAGGATGTATCCGCGGAAGGTTGCTGTGATTGATAAGGACAGAGAGATAACCTTCTCTGACCTGCATCAGAATTCTCTACAGTTAGCAGCCAAGATTACTGCCATGGGTGTGGGACAGAATAAGCCTATAGGCGTATTCCTCGACAAGTCAATAGAGAGTGTTTATGCCGACTTAGGTGTTCTTTATGCCGGAGACTTCTATATGAACCTCGACATCAAGACGCCAGCCGAGCGTATTCGCAATATTATTCAGTTGGTGGAACCTGCTGTTATCATTTCTACGAGCCGACAGGTTAAGCCTATTCTGGCCATTATTCCTGAGACTGTCAAGGTTATTCTACTTGATGAGGAGGAGTGGACTGCCGAGGTTGACGCAGAAGCAGTTATAAGGAATTTGTCGACAATCATCGATACGGATCCTTCTTGTATCATCAACACGTCGGGTTCTACGGGAACTCCAAAAGGCGTTGTGCTGAATCACAAAAGTTTCTTTGATTTTATCGATTGGGCCATAGATACCTTCCACTTTGGCGAAGATCTTGTGATGGGGTCTCTCTCGCCAATCGTGTTTGATATCTACAGCTTTGAACTCTGCATGCTAATGGCTAAAGCAAGTACATTGGTGGTTTTGCCTGCCCATCTGGCTGCCTTCCCGGCAAAGATTCTTGAGGTGCTTGAGCAGCACAAGGTAAACTTCTTGTTCTGGGTGCCTACTATCATGGTAAACATTGCTAATATGGATTTGCTTTCTACGTTTAAACTGGAGAACCTTCGCACAGTGTGGTTTGCTGGTGAGGTGTTCCCCACTAAGCAATTCAACTATTGGCATCACCATCTACCTGAAGTGACCTTTGCAAATCTTTATGGTCCGATAGAGATAACTCTTGATTGCACCTATTATATTATTAATAAAGAGATACCTGATGAACAGCCTCTGCCCATTGGCTATCCTTGTCGTAATACTGATATTCTGATTCTTGACGATGAAGATTGCTTGATAACTGAGCCAAATGCGGAAGGAGAACTTTGTGTACGTGGTACGTCTCTAGCTATGGGGTATTATAATAATCCGGAGAAGACTGCCGCAGCTTTTGTGCAGAACCCATTGAATAAGGCCTATCCTGAGGTGATTTACCGTACTGGCGATATCGTCTGCTACGATGCTGACGGACTAATTCTGTTTAAGGGACGTAAGGATAATATTGTGAAGCACATGGGCTATCGTACTGACCTTGGTGAGATAGAACACGTAATCATCAATACCTTGAAGTTAGTTAAGAACGGTTGTATCGTTTATAATCAGGCCGAGAAACAGATTACGCTTTTCTATGAGGCGACAGAAGAGATTCCTGCCTCAGAATTCCGTCTGCAGATTGGTAAGGTGCTGCCAAAGTATATGATTCCTACGTCATTTCATCATCTGGAGCTTCTGCAGCGCAATGCCAATGGAAAGATTGATCGTCTCTTCTATAAGAAGCAGGTTAATGGATAAATGAGAAAAATATGAAAGAAAAAATATTGGAGATTCTATCTACCATACGCCCTGAGTGTGATTTTACTGAGGATGTTGACTTTATGGAGGCTGGTTTGCTTGACTCATATGATATTGTAAGTCTAGTGACCAACTTGGAGATTACTTTCAATTTCAGAATTAATGGCGTGGATGTTGTTCCAGAGAACTTTACTTCTGTTGACAGTATCATTGCCATGCTAGGAAAGTATGGCGTACATTAGTTATTTGGATTTGCCCAAATACTGGGGACTGGAGCGCGGAGACCGGGTGCTGCTCACATCCGACATCATGCAATTGATGTTTACAACCATGCGTAATGGGGAACGCTTCGACCGTGATGCGTTTCTTGATGCAATCCTCGGTGTGATAGGTGAAGAGGGTACCCTGCTGATTCCCACTTTCAATTGGGACTTCTGTCATGGTGTGGCTTTCGACTATCATAAGACACCCTGTAAGACAGGTGCATTAGGAGGGTTCGCATTGAGTCGTCCCGATTTCCGTCGTACTCAGCATCCTCTCTACTCATTCGCTGTTGCGGGTAAAGACCAACAGTTGCTTTGTGACATGCAGAATGTCTCGTCCTTCGGAGTTGATTCTCCTTTTGGCTATCTGGAGAAAAACCATGGTAAGAATGTTATTATCGGCATACACTATACCGACTGCTTTACGTTTGTGCATCACTGCGAGGAGGTCTGTGGTGTAGATACCTATCGGTTTTCTAAGACCTTTACGGGTCAGTATATTGATGCGGATGGACAGGAGTCAACTCGTAGTTACTCTATGCTTGTGCGTTCTTATGAACTCTATGAAGCCACTGACCTGACACTCATTGGTGAGAAGATGGAACGGGCGGGGGTCGCTCATGTGATTGTCCTTAATGAAATTCCTTACCGTATTGTCGATCTGACGGCTGCGGCGCCAGTGATTTGCGATGATATAAAAAATAATTCGAGTCGGGGAATTTGTAAGCATAAGCTGCAGTAGATAGTTAAAAAAATATAAATATCTATTTCTTGGACTGCAAAGGTGTGCATGAATAAATAAATATGTGTACCTTTGCAGTCCGATTATTGGGGAGAGACTTAGAATCCCCGTGAATCAGGGTGTGAATAGCGGCGTCTTTGGCCGGGCGCAGTGGTTCGTGAATCGCTGGTTCATCAGCGGAATCGTATGATTCCGGCGTTCGTTAGACTTGCAACCGAGTGTTAGACCTCGGGTGTGAGTTAGTGTGCGCAAATATAGTTAAACTGTTTTTTAGTAGTAAAATTAAATTTTTGAAATGAACACTTTAAGTTACAAGACGCTTTCCGTAAACAAGGAAACAGCAAAGAAGGAGTGGGTGGTTATCGATGCCACAGACCAGGTTGTTGGTCGTCTCGCTTCAAAGGTAGCTAAGCTGATTCGCGGAAAGTACAAGCCAACTTTCACTCCACACGTTG